>Ga0302209_10000020_pt1 | contig 98905 bp, 138 predicted proteins | sample II_Fen_E3_1_FD_194574 | JGI IMG/M metagenome (GOLD analysis project Ga0302209, IMG submission 194574) | Peat permafrost microbial communities from Stordalen Mire near Abisko, Sweden - II_Fen_E3_1 | ecosystem: Environmental > Terrestrial > Soil > Wetlands > Permafrost | place: Sweden: Abisko...
CTACAGTCATATTATTTGTTGTAAATATATAAATAGACTTAGTTAACGCTGGAATAGTAACCTTTTTATCCGTCCACCCTGTTGCATCTATCTGTCCTACTACATTTGTAGAGGAATCATAGAAAAGTAATGTTTTTACCTTTAATACATCATCATTTGGTATATAAATTTGTGCAACGATATCTCTTATATATATATTAGGGAGTGTAACAATTCCCCTATTTGTATTTATTGGAATAATAGAAGTTCCATCAAAAAAGGTTGAATCCGTATTATCTATTGAGTTTTTATACTCCTCGTAGGGAGTAATAGCATTTCCAAGTCTTATATCTAAACCCGTATATGTATTATTAGAGTTAAGAAAGTTTACGGCAATATGTGAACAGTTAATAACATTGCAGTCAATTTCATACACGCCATCTGAAAATAATCCTATTTTCCCATTTGTGATTGTCCCATTAGATATAAATGTTTCTCCATTAAAATAATTAACATTATTGGGTATTCCCCCTGTCACGTAAATTTTATTAGAAATTATAGGGAGAAATGTTGTTTTAAACAAATTATTTAATAAGAGAACCCCGTCATTAAATAAGAGACCGTTAATTAATTTATATTTACCAAAATAAGAATCCTCGTAAGATCTGTAAGAATTAAATACTACTGTACTTATCAATACTGTATTTGTTTTTTGTACCGGTCTAAAATATTTTATATTAGAATCCAGGGATATAATTTGTGACTTTGAATATAGCAATACGTCGTTTACTACTTCTACATAATTCAAATCAGTGTCATAAAAATATATTATCATATTTTCCTCTGAAAGTATAAAAATTAAATCATCTATTGATATAAATTCCTTAGTTCTTAATCTACTTGTTGAATCTTCATTTATCCCAGAACTATTTATACCTCCAATTTCCCAATTATCAGAATTAATTCCATTTATAGAATCTACATTACCTTTTATTTCTCGTACAGAATTGGAAGAAGCATTATCTAATTTATCGGTAATCCATTCCGTCCCGTTCCATTTAATGGAATAAATAGAATCTTCTGTTTCAGTAAAAGATATACTGAAATTTGTAAGTACATTACTACCTACAACAGCATTATATAAATAATACTTTCTATCGTTGATACCATAAGTTAAGGGAACTGTAGAAGTTGTTGCGATGCCTAAATAGAGATAGCCTGATGATGATAATGAATTAATTGTATCGTCTAATAATTTGCTACTTGGAGAAGTATTTACGTTTTGACTTCTAACTTGTTCTACTTGAAAATTAAAAGAGCTTTGAAATTTCCAACCTCCTGATATTCTGCTGTAAATCGCATTTTCAGAAGGAGTTGTTGAATTTACTACAGTTATTATCTCTCCTTCTTTTATAGATTTTCCATCTGTACCAATAGGATTTACAGAATCTGCATTCATAGAAGCTACAGAATCATAAGTTTTTTTTATATTATAATTATAATAAAAAGTACCGTTAGCGACATTTACTATTATATTAGTTTCAAATGTATAAGCAGACCAATGTTCTGTATCCCAAACAAATATTACAAACATACCTTCTAAATCTCCTGTTGTAATAGATATTGGATTCCCCGTACTATCTATAAAATTTGTAAACACTTTAGTCATATTTTGGGATATTCCCGCTATATAACAAACTTTACCAGAATTAGGTTGTACTGGCATAGTTGTAGTATCTGCTATGCCTATTAAAGTACTTGTTCCGATTAATTCTACACTACGTATATAATCAAGCATATTTAACTCATACGCTTGTTGAACATCTGGTTCAATTTCAGTTCCCGCAGCTCTTCCTGTCAAGGCACTGATTATCATCTCTTTGGTATCATTGTATCCTGCCATTTTATTTTAAATTTATGAGTAATCTTCTTGTTTATATTCTGTATTATAATTGCTTACGTCTTCTACTAAATTATAACTGATCACCATCTCTACCTCTTCAGAATCATTTCTAACATATTTTTCTAAATATTCGTTTATTAATTCTTCATTAGTAGGATATTTATTCTTTTTTATTATTCTTTGTATCCATATACCAATCGCTTCTCCAGGTTGTATAACATCTTTTATCAATACCGAATTATCAGTTTTATTCTCAAATTTTCCTAAAAAATTAGCTGAAAAAGATTCGCTTGTCAAAAAAGAACAATTCAATGGAATTGTTAAAACAGTTTCATCTCTTCTTTCTATTCTGAATCTTTTTTCATTTACTCTCTTGGCAAAATAAGTTTCATTATTACAAAATGCTTCTTCAATCGCGTCCCAAGTTCCTTCCATACCAGATTCTGAAACATCAACTACTACATTAAAAGGAGAAAATACAATCTCTTCTCCCGAAATTGCTGGATTATTTATTTCAAATTCTACCGCCGCTCTATAAAATGAAGCATCGTGAAATTCTGCATTCATAGGCTCTTGATAACGACTAGATATATGTTCCATCATATAGCTACTCTTATCTATTCCAACTGCCGCAACCTTAAAAATAGCTTCATGATTATCATCTGTAACTAATTTTAATTCAACATCTTTTACGGCATAATCAAATTTATTTATTAATGCTACCGCTATTGTTTCTTTTTGCTTTTTTTCAAGAGTGTAAGAAGACAATAAATCAAATAATGAATTTAATGCGTCGTTCGGAACAGGCGTTGAAGATACATATCCGCCTAAGCTTTGCACAGGATCACTTTGAGGATTACTAGTAGTTCTTGCTAAAGAAGCTCCTGCTCCTGTTAAGTATATCATCATAATTTAAAGTTTTTAAGAATAATTTCTTTGTTTTTCTTGCGGTTCAATATCTGCTAAATTTATAGAAAACGAACTATTGGAAAGAGTTTCCATGTTCCCTTTTATATTAGTAAACTGAGCAATCGCTAAATTAGAAAAAGGATATTGTTTACCACTATCATCTAACATTCTATATTTAACAGTTACCGAAACAGAATCTAAAAAAGAAGTAGAAACCGAAGGCATATACGCATATATTTTAAGCCTAGAATTTATATTCCAAATAGATTTTTTGAAATAAAAGGGGATAGAAGGTTTATCTACATTAGATGAAACAGAAACCTCATATTCAATTTCAGTAGCGTTAGGAATAACAACAAAATCGTTATCATTATCTTCTATTATGGAAGTGTCTAAATTTGAAATATAAAGAGCCTTATTTATATTGCTATCAATTGTAGCATATTTCATATTTTTTCTATTTAACAAAAACCAACCGTTAAAAACTCCATCTGGTATATCTCCGCTCCCTAAGAAATTACTGAAACCTTCTACGATATTAAAAATATTAGTTGAAGATGAAACTACTAAAGAATTTTTGGTAATGCTATATCCATGTTCTACAATCAATTCAAACTGCGCGGATATAGTATTTACTGAATTGATTCCTCCGACAGTGTTTACAGTCAATAAACTCGCTATAGGATTGATATTTGAATCTATCGTTAAATCGGATTGAGAATAAGTATTATTAAACATATAACTTATTCTTTTATCAGAAACTGACATAACTCCTCCGTTGTCAAATTCGATAGAAGCTAAAATAAATTGGTCTTCTGTTATTGTTGGTTTATCTTCTGAATCTACAAGAGATAAAGAATAGGAATCATATTCATATATTTGTTTATTTTCAGATAATGTCTGAAAACCAGGAGTAAATGTTCCTATTACACTATATTTCAAGGAAGCTTCAGCGGTAAAATCGCCTGATAAAATAGCAGAGTTATCAGATAATACAGTAACTACTTCATATTCACTAGTATTTACTGTAGATTCTAATTTAATTTTAACGGGAAAATTCGGTTGTCCTCTAAGAATTTTTGAAAATTCCGTTCCTATGCCCGTTAATGATCCATCTGTATTTATTGAAACTGTTCCTTCTTCATAATTATTAACATCTCTTGATAATATTAACCATCGTTTCACTCCTGTATTTTCTATAGTCATTTCAAGATTGTTGTCCATTACTATGGCATCTAAATTACTATCAAAAGCTAAACCCGAATTTATTGTTATTACGTTAGAAGTCCCTACTTTAGCAGTAGTTTTGAAATTATTATTAGAAGTATTTTTTACTATTCCATTTGATTTTATTATAGATTGCAATAATCTTTTATATCCATCATCTGTCAAAAACTTAACGAGCCTATTAAGTTCTTTCACTTCCAAAAATAGATTTTCACTCAATTTTAATCTTGACATATATATTTTTATTTAAAAATTACTCATAAAAACAAAAATATCCGTTGAATCAAAAGGATATAAATACTTTTCTATAATATCTGTAATATCATCCTTCGATTGACTATTGTTGTTATTACGGACATATGTATAAAATAATCTTGAACTTTGTATAAAACCCAGACTGTGAGAATTCATAGAGCCATCTTTTAATGGTAAAATATTTGTTCCTCTTACCAAAGGTCTTATCTTGTAATCCCATATATTTAATTCGGAATTTATTCCATCGCTTATTAATTGAATTTTTGGTAAAATATATTTAACAAATGAATTATTAAAATATAAATTATTTCCCCAACCTAAATTAGTTTTGTTTTCATCTAAATTAGAAGACGAATAAGAATGTATTATGCCTCTTACATAGTACCAACAATCATTTCTTAAATTAGAAAAATCTTTTTCAAAAAATGTTTCCGATATAGAATCTCCATTTGGAGTAACAAACGAATCTATTATTTTATTTTTCAAAATATCAAAACCTTCTACTCCAAATAAAAGTCGTACGTTATCAGATTGTCCAGATACTATTTTAAATGAAAAAGTTATTTCGTAATCCATTCTACTATCTGCTACATAAATATTATTTCTAACATCTTGATTTGAATTGATTCTTCCGAGAGAAACAGTTCCATCGTCAGTCTTTAAATTCAAAACTTTTTTGTTATCATAATTTATTAATAAATATGAAGAAGTAGAGCCTTGAGAATTCAAAATAAAATTTGATAAATTTTGAAAATCTTGAGTTTTTTCTTTTGTTTTATTTAAATTTTCGGCTTGACAAGTTCCCCTATACAAAGGAGATGATTGCCCCAAGCAAAAACCTGTTTTATTTAAAGGAACGCTTTCGTATAATAATTCATCACTTTTTTTATTTCTAAGAAGACGTATAAATTCTCCATTTATGGGAACTTCTTTGCCGTTTAAAAGAGTTTCTCCTTCTCTCTTAAAAATCATTTCAGTTCCTCTTTTTCTTATTTCATTATAAATATTAGCGGCTAAATATTTTAATTCAGACAATGTTATATTAGATTCATCAAAATATATATTATATTGTCTAACTTGTTCTCTCATTAAATCAATATCGTCTTTAAAAGTTTCAAACCTTTTAAAAAAACAAATAAATAAACTAAAAAACCGAGCTAAAGAAAAAAATAAATCTATATAATCTTTATCATCGTCTTCATTTGAATTATCTCCCCTCGTTATATATTTTGGTATTATACCTCTATAATACAATTTTTTAAAAATGTTCGTTTCTAATATTTTAAAATAATCTCCTCCAATTATGTTAGAAAATATACTTGAAGAAATAGTAGGGGCAGAAAAAGTTATTTCTTGTCTATTACCATAAAAATAAATATTTTGAAACTCTATAAAGCTTGTAGTATCAGTACCCGTTCTTGTATACCTGACTTCTATAAAAAGAGAATTTTCTGAAACATATTGTTTTTTTAATAAATTTTCATTATTTAATTCTAACCAATCCGACCAAAATAATTCATTTGAACTTATTCTAAATTCTCTTAATAATTTTCTAGTATCAGTTTCTCCTATAATTACGTCAGAATAACTGTCAAGAGTAATCTTCCCAGAAATTTGAGGATTGACCATTACGGTTAATACATCTCCAATATTATTTAACAAATTATCTTTAGCCATTATATGTTAAGTTTTCATTTGTTTTTTCGTATTTGTTAACATCATCGTCTACAGAATCAATATTTAATATAAGATTCCCATTTTCATCTATATCTCCGACGTTATTGCCAGAATAAGAAAGCATTAATTCTCCTTCTTTTCCATCTACATTATCTATCTCCATAGATTTGTCTATTACTTGAGATTTGAATAAAGACGGCGTTGTAGTTCCGTCTTCGTTTCCATCTGAAAAACAAGAAATTAAAAAAACTCCGCTAGGTTTTTCCACTTCCGTAATTGTTTTAACACTAACTTCTGTTTTCATATCAAATAGTAGTTAGGACAGAACTTGAATATGAATAATCAAGTTCATTGGGATAATAAAACTCAGAAAGTATTCCGCCATTATCTTCTATTATATTCCCATCTAAATCACGTAATATAAACCCTCTAACCCGTGGTAATTGATATTTAGGTACATTTATATCAGAATGAGGAGAAAAGTGCGTATCAGGCACGTATCTAACTCCTTCGACCTGTTTAGCCGCAAAGAATAAATTTTCCCATTCAACTTTATCTCCATATTGCCAAAATCTATAATCAAACAATTTTGACATTTGTATTTGTATTTCTCTTCTAACTTTATCTTGATCATAAGACGGATCAATATCTACTCTAAATTCAATATCTACAGTTAACCAATTTACATTATTAAGTTTTAAAGAAAAATCTGTTGAAGTTTTTAACAATTCTGATAAAGATAAATATTCTTCAGAATTACTTAATATTTCATTAAATTCATCGTCGCTGAAATCTTGACCATTTACAGATACTATAATCAAATTAAGTTTTCCATCCGAATCAATACCGCCCTTGTAAACATTCAAAACGTTATTATTTATTTTCATAAAAACTTGTTCAAGATACGATATTGTAGTTCTTGATAACTGATTTATATTATCTTTTATTCTTTGTCTAAACAAATCATCATCTTCGTTATCTCTTCCTCCATCGGCTTTATATTCATTAGTACAAGCAATATGTCCCGTAGGTATTGGAGTTACTTTATTTATAGATAACGGATCAATATTAGTAGAAAGCCCCGTTTGACTACATCTAACTTTCGCATAAACATATCCATTTATTCCTATAACTACATCTTCTTCTAAAGAAAATGAAACTCCTGATGTACTTAAAAAAGTATTTGTATCTTTTAAATAAGTAGTTCCTTCATCACCTACCAAACGTAAATAAGTTGAACTTGCAGTTTCTCCGAACCTAGCCGCTACTCCTCTTATTACCGCTAAATCATCTAAATATGTACCATATGCAGTATCTGGAAATATATGTCCTTCTACAATAGATTGATTCACTAAACATTTTTGTCCCACTTTAGCGGCTCCAAATGCTATACCATTTAAAACTGAATCATCTCCGACGTCATTTACTTTATCAGTTTTATTGAGGAAAATTTCTAAGAACATTTGTTTTAGTTCTTGAATAGATGTTATCTTTGTTATCATATTGCTATTTTTTTCTCGGTTTTATAATCATACTTTGTTTTTATCTGAACTGTTATATTCATACTTCCATTCGAATATGAAAAATCTATCACATTTGCATATTCGAATAAATCGTTTTGAATAAAATTATTTTGTATATCAGTAACCAATTCAGGGTAAGCAAATTGTTTATAAGAAACTCCTCCCATTAATTTATAATTTTTACCAAATAACATATTTTCAGGGACATCTCCTCTATTCAATTCCATTAAAATATCGCATTTTTGTTCTACATTATCTTGATATTCTACAATTAAAAGATCATTATTAGAAAATGTTATTTTCCTAGATATATCCTTTCCATATATTCTTTTACCGATAGGCATGTCAAGAATAGTTGTTACTACTATATCTATTTTATTATTTATGAAAACATCTAAAGGAGTTAATTTATCTATTTCCCAATCCGATTCATTTAGATCATTGCTTTGCATTAATTCTATCCAATCGGTACTATCTTTATTTGTTTCTTTAACTGAATTAGCTAATTCTTCCATAGTTCTGAATCCTCCTACAGAAGAAGAAACTTGTATATAAGGTTGATATCCCTTTTTACTTAATGATGTTTTTAAAAATTTAGGAAGCTTATTTATTTTTTCAATAGTATTATTCAAATCATCAATGTAATCCATCAACTCCCAATAACCGCAATTAGAAAATTTATTTGAAAAGTTTTTGAATTGAGCTAAAACATTTTTACAATCTGATGTTAAAGTGGATAATGATTTAAGATGAGTATTATCAATAGTTTCAGTTGATCCAGAAAAATAATTATATATAGCGGGATAAGAATTAAGCATAAAATCTTTATATCTAGTCAAAAAATCGACTAGAGGATATTTAGTTACTTTTACAAATTCTATAATTATTGTTTCCATCTTTGATATTTATAAAGTACCTGAAATTATAGGAAGTCCGCCCGTCGCTCTTGAAACATCATTTAACAAACTATTAATGCTTTTAGCTATAGCTCCAGAAGCAACTTTACTTAAAAAACTTTTATCAGAATCTTGAACTTTAACAGCAGAAGAAGGAGCTACGGCTTTCATCTCTAAACTATAATACCAGATCATATTGTTTTCTATACTTTGAGAAAATGCGCTTTGTAAAACTTCTACTACATAATGAGTATTTAGAGCATAATTGTTAAACAACAACAAACAGGGATTACCTTTATCATCTAATTCAAAAGATTTATCTACCATAGATTTTAACATCTTAGTTAATCCATAACCTGTTTTTATTAAAACATCTGAACCTGATAAACTAAATCCCAGATTACCTCCGAAAAAGGGAATCTTAGAAACATTTTCAGCTTCTTTCATACCCGTTAATAAACGTATTTTCCTTCCAAAAGTTCCTTGCAATGAAATATCTCTTGGAGAAAATGTACTATTAAATAATGTTAAAATACCTTTATTGGTTTTTGTTATAGAAGCTATTTGAGTTTTAGTTTCCATAATATTATTAGGCATAACCGCAAAAGTCATAAAGCCCTTTGTATTTCCAGAACTATCTAATAGTTCAAGAGAACACATGTAATATTCGAAATTATCTGGGGCTAATGAATGTAAGGCGGCTCTGCCGATTGTATCGACTGCTGACCTAACATTTTCTGCCACAGAATTAACTGTGCTACCAGCTATATTACCAGCTTGATTTAAAAATGACATATTTTTATTATTTTACAACTTTATAACTGAATATTTTACACGGGTATGGCATTTACTATTTGTTTAGTTGTTGTTAAAGTTTTTACTAAAGACATTACCGAATCAGGAACTTGAAATAATATTTTTATTGCGGCAGATAATAAATTTACTAAAAAATTACCAATATTTTTAAGCATGGCTAATAATGTATTTTTCTTTTGTTTATTTTCTATTAAAGAATATACAGGGTTTGCCGTTGAAGTCGCTGCACCTACTGTTATAACGGATGGTATTGCATTAGAAGCTATAGTAGCGGCAGCTGATTCTGAGACGAATGAAAGTCCATCTTTAGCTGAAATGAAATTACTTTTTATTATGTTTATATTTTGTTCTATTTCTTCGCCTGATTTATCTTTATAATATTTAACAAGTTGCTCTTTCTTATTATTTCTTTCTTCATCCGTTAAAGAATCTTCTAATTGATCTTTATAATTATTTTCCACCATATTATCCACTATGGGATCAAATTCTAATCCTGGGATGGAAACACTACCATCGCTATTTATTAAATCGTCCAAAGACGATTTCATTTCTTTAATTGTTGCCATAATTATTCTATTTTTGATATTTTAGATAATATATCGTCAACCCTGTCAGATATTGATAAAAAAGAAGCTGAATTAATGGGAGTTCCGCTTGTTCCTAATGGTGTTGCAACTGTAATTTTTTCTATGGCGGATAAAATATCTTTCAAAAGATTCGCTAATGTATTACCCAAAACCATATCTTCTTTCCCCGAACTATGAATTATTTTATTAGATACAATATTAATTTTATCTTCATTCATTTTAAGAAAAGAAAGCGTTTCCCCATTTTTTGAAATTGAAACATTAACTTCTCCGCTAGATTCGACGTTTACAGTATTGTCAGATTTTATATTTAATTCATTATCGCAACTTAAATTGAATACAGAATCTTTATTTTTAGAACTAAGTTTTATATTTAAATTAGCGGGGTTTATATCATCTCCTATTATATTTATTTGATACGTAGCAGAATTTCCATCAAGAAATATTTCTACATTTTTTTCATTTGTTCCATATCTTTCTCTGTTTTGTTGTTCATCCATTTGATAATAGTCTTCTTGTTTTCTTAACAATGCTATTACAACTGGCAATTGAGAAATAGAATCTCGTATCCAAACAACTGCGCTTCCTCTTTCGTCATAATTTATAGGAAATATTATCTTCTTCATGACATTAATGTCAGTTTTTACATTAGGAAATAAACCATATCCCAATCCTCCATTTATTGTTAATGTATTAGTTCTATAGCAGTCACGAATATAATCTTTTCTATCTTGATCATCTGGTATTATTACAAAACCAACCCCTGCGCTACCTACACCAGTATCTACATTTTGTATACCAATATTATTTCCCATGAGTTATTTTTTTAGCAGTTACAGTTACTCCTTTTATTTCTACCGCTCCATTTACAATATTACCTGTAAAAGATTTGTTTATACTTTCCCAATATACTTGTTGCTTAGACATAAAAAAAGCAAAGCTATCAGAGTTTACCTTCCATTTTTGTATTATTTCATTGAAGTCCGTAAAATTCATTAACTCCTTTCGTTTATCAAAATCTCCAAAATCAATAATATTAAAATAACTAATATTTTTGCCATTGATTACCTTGCCATCTATATAATCAGGATATATGCCATGAGAAACTAATAAAGTTGTAGTTCTATTTACACTATTCATTTCGATAGAAAATTCATTAGTTACACTATCTACATGAAATACTTCTCCAGACGGAATTGATATCAAAGTACCTCTTTTAATTCTTCTATCGCCGTTTATTTTTATTATTCCTTTTCTAGTAAAAGGATTATAAGCATTGCTTTCAATTAAATATTTGAAATCTGACGCAACATTTGATATTATTCTTTTAGAATTATTATTGTTTTCATTTTTATCATTATTATATGCTCCAGAAAACATAAAATTATAATAAACACTTTCTATGCACAAAGGTTTGCTTCCGTATAAAGAAGCAAATTCAGGAAAGAAAACGGCTGGAACATATAAATTTGTATTTCTTTCTAACAATATATCATTTTGAGGCATATATTGGTACCAAGAGTAAACGTCATCATCATTCCATTTAAGTTCTGTATATAAAATATCTTCAGAATCAATATCTATCCTTGTCAATTCAAGCATTCTTTTAAAACCTTCTTTATCAAATGGAGGTCTTCGAACTATAAAATAATATTGATTTTTGTAAGTGTCTCCCATAAATTCAACAAATGGCTCTTGACAAACTTTCCTAAAAAAATTCAATAAGGAACCTGTTTGAGTAGAGATAGAAGAATCAGTAACTTGTTTGTTTTCTACTGAAGAATCTATTAATATTTTTACTATTTGCCAAATACCTGGAGCTAATTCTGTAGTAGTCTTAGAATTATCAGTTTTATCTACAAAAAAAGTCTCCGTGGCGTCATCCGTTACTAAATTATCATTTAAACTTACGTCTTTAGTAGATTTATGAGATTTTGATATTACAGTTGTTGTAGGCATTTCAGAATTAGCGGGAATAGAACCCGCTAGAGAAAATCTTTCATAACCTAATTTAGCTTGTAATACTTTATTACCTTTATATATTAATTTATGCTTTGCTAAAAAATACTTTTTGGGATCATGATTATTTGTAAAAGAGCCTTGCATATTTATTTGTATATGACAATGTGCCCCTGTAGAACTTCCTCTGTTAACATCTCCTGCTGAACCACCCGTTTCTCCTATATAATCTCCCGCATAAATATATCCTCCTGATCTCCATTTACTAGAAATAGAATGCATGTGCATGAAACAAATATCTACGAATCTATTATCATCAGATGATTTGACTCTCATTAAAAAATAAAGTCCCGCTCTCTTTTGCCATTTTATTTTAGCGTTATAACCATCGCATGGGGCATATAATTTTGTCCCTGAAGGAACTTTAACATCTATTCCTCCATGCCAACCTCTACTTCTCCAACCGTAATTGGATGAAATAAATAAGGTACTTAACCCTCCAATGAAACCTTCTTTAAATGTTTTAAAAACAGACATTTTTTATTTACTTTTCAAATCGTTAAAACTTGTTCTATCTTTACCCCAAGAATCAAATACGTAATCTGGGATAACTTCTATATTAGCGAGTTTGGAAATGACTCCTTTTAAAATGTAATCTATATTTTGATTAACTTTATTTTTAAATATATCTATTTCTCCCGTTATATATCTCAATCTTTTCAGAGGATTGTTGTAAGAATTATTCAAATAATCGACGTCTCTTATATCTCCGTGCTTCCCAGACATATTTGAAAATACATTTTGAGATTCGGAAGATATTGAAGGATTAAAAAAGAACGAACCGTCATCAATTAATAATTTCATTAAATCTCTTCCCTGTATTTCTACATGAGAAGTACAAGTTTGAGCGTCCGTTACTACTTTAACTTCATCAACTAAACCTATCATGTCATAAACTCCACTTGCTATATTAGTATTTATGTCAAAATTGTCATCGTCCGAATTTTGTAATTTTTCGCTTCTATTAGTTTCCATCTGTAATTTCTCAAAAGAAATAAAAATTAAATCGTTTGATGATATTAACCAATTGAAATAATTATTATTTCCAGAAGCTCCAAAGTCATTTTTTGAATAAAATTGATTATTATCAAAATTTTTCATAAAACTATTTTTAGTAGCTCTACCAAATTGTCCTGTAACATCATTATCGCTATTTTTCAATATCAAGTTAGAAGCTGATTCGGCACTAACCATAGGAAGTTTTATTGTAAAATTTCCTCCATTTTTATCAACATTTGTCGTCAAAGAAACTATAAATCTGCTTAAATTAGAAAATTCAGAATATTCCTTTGGAGATATTTTATTTTTCTTTCCCCCTCCTGTGAAATATAAACTTTTGAACCACCCGAAAACAAAACAATCCGTATCTCTCTTAGTGAAATAATCAGAAACATAACCTTCGTTTTGAAGCAATTGTTGTATGGCGTCAAAAGCAAAAGAATAAAAGTCAGCGGTGTTAGTTTGTAGGTTAGTTTGATTAATAGCTACTTCAGCACTTACTTTATTGGGATTGACTTTTAAGTTACAAGGAACGGGCAAATACATATCTACTCTTAAATCTGAAAAAACTTTTGGCCAAGAACCGAATTGAGTTTTAAAATTTTGTTTATCACTTAGATTCATTTGAGTGAATATGAATTTCTCATTATCACTAAATAATTCTTTGGGAGTTATACCATAAATATATTCTTTTGACATAAATTCTTCAATGGTATTTTTTTCTCTACTATAAAGCAATATATAGTTATTGTTATCTTCCATTATTTTTTACCTCCACTTTTTACAGTATTTGTTGAAGGAGTTGAAGAAGAAAATGGATTTATTTTATCTACTATAACATGAAATACTCCCTCTCCATTAGCTACTTTATTTACAATATCTAACATTTCTCCCAAAACTGAATCTTGTAATTTATTAGCTCCGCTTCCCATCGCATGAAAGGTTTTGTTTATAGCTCCCTTCTCATATGCTGTATATTCTGATGTAGAAAGTTCTGCCCCTTCTCTTGATAATTCATCTGGATTACCTCTTCTTAATATTCCTCTTCCAAGTGATCTATTTTGTCTAACATAAGCGTCCCTTCTGTCAGGAGTTATGTTTGGCCAAATCGCCTTAAAAGCGTAATATCCCATAGTCGTATCAGTACCGCCATACATATTTTTTATTCGAGCAATAACAGATGACATTATTTTACCTTCATTTTTGGGGTCTTGAATAGCTCTATCTATCAAATCTGATCTTCCTTTTAATTTCGGGAACATATCTGATATTGTTCCGAAAATTAAAGCTCTCATCCTATCGTTCATAGGATTTTGTATACTGTTTTGTATTTGTTGTATATCTCCGCCCGTTCTTGTATCTTGCGTTATTCCTCTAATTGAAGAAAAAGCTGACAACTCTCTATTAGCAACATCATAATTAGGCTTATCTGTTCTAGTAAAAAAAGAGTTCATCAATTGCTGTTGTATATCATATTTCTCTTGAACTCTTGTAAAATCAGATTGAGATATTCCCGACCCTCTTACTGATGAAAGCGTAGATACCAAATCGGCTAATGCGTTGGAAGTATTTCTTCCGTAACGGTCATATTTATCTCCTTTCGTCATTGAACCTTCATCAAGTCCTAAGTCTCTTTCCATACCGACTTGACGAAGAGTTTCGTTGAACCAATCATTGGAAGTTCCTCTGGCTTTGGAACGCTTAAAGGCTTCTTGAGCAAAATCTCCTTCATAAAAACCGTAATCAGCTACAGTTTTACCTCCATATTTAGAATCATTAACAGTGTCCCAAGCTTTGTATCTGGCATCTGCTCCTCTAGCTCCTCCTACGGTTGAACGCAATGATCCTAGCTGAGAAAAGTCTTCTGAAGCTCCGAATATATTATGAGCTAAATTTAACGCTTCCTGAGCGATTTGAAAACCTAATATCGCTTTTTGATTACCAGATGCTACTGCTAATGAAGTAACACTTCCTAAAATATTACCTTGTCCTAACGCTCCGATAGCTCCAACAACTCCTTGTCCTATCTGTAACCCCTTTAACCTTCGATTAGTTTCATTGGGATCAACTTGATTAGTTACCCTTCTTAATTTCTTATCAATTTCATCAATTTGTTTCTGAGATTCTGAAGCCTCTTCTTCTGTTGAAGCCCCCTCTCTTTTTTTAATAAGTTCAGCTCTTTCGTTTCTAAGATTACCTAAAAAAGATTCATTTGCTTGATTAGACTTTCTATTAAAATATTGAGTTAACTCTTTTACCGCATTTGTTAACTCTTCTTCAGATTGACTCTTTGTTTTTTTCTCTTCATCATTTATTTGATTCTCTTCTTTATCATATTTTTGTCCAATTTTTTTGTATTCCCCTTCTCGGTTTTTTTCAAGTTGATCTTCAAGAGTTTTTCTGTAAAGAGGGTCATTAGCTCTAACCCCAAGATTTGCTACCCCTTCTTTCCTTTTTTCTTCTGTATTTTTATCTATCTCATCATATTCAGCAGACATACGTTTTTGCATATCTAACCTTCTGGAATTGTATCGTTCAGTTACTCTATCATCAATCTTTGTAGCTTCTTGATTCCTTATCGCTTCTATGGCTTCTTTTGTAGATGTAGCTCTTTGAGAGTTCAATTCATCTCTTATTTCATCAATCAATCTGTCAGAGGGAAGAACAGGACTTGGTCTTGAAGACGGTTCACTGCTTCCTTCAGTAGAACCCCCCGTGGGACTTCTCGAAACATCTTCAAGTTCATTTCTTAATTGAGAAGCATTTCCGCGAATGTTTACCGTTACATCTGCCATATTGTTATTTATTGAATTGGGTTAAATCAAGATTATTGTAATCACTATCAATTTCTTCTTTCGTTAATTTTACTATCTTGTCTTTATTCTCGTCAATTAATCCAAGATTTTCATTTTCAATTTCGTCCTCTTCTTTTTCATCTTCTGAAAAAGATTCTGATATTAAAAAATCTTCTTGATATTCTATTAACATATCAAGAAAATTCATTTCTCGGTGCTTAGACGAACCGAATGGGACATTATATTTTTTTCTCCACCAAAAATCTATAGTAAATCGGTGCCAATCAAAAATGAAGTTATTTACTTCCTTCTTGAGTGTCGTTTTCTTGATCAATATTGTCTCCGCCATTTTTGCTAGCTGAATAAAGTTGTTCCGTTATTTCGTCATACCAAGGTTTTATTTCTTTTAAATATGATTCAACAATATCTTTTATTTCATCAATTTGTAAATTTGTATAATTTTTTATATCAAAAAATTTATTAACCGAAGGAACGCAAATTTGAAAAAATGCTATTGCGTCAACAAGGTCTAAGGCTCTATACATAGTTTTTACACCAGACGCCGACATAGTTCCGTATCTATTACTAGTAAGGGCTTGTTTCAAAGATTCTTGATCAATTATCTGACCTACAGATGGAAATTTAGCTATAAAGCTCTTTTCTCCAATTTTGAAACTAATTTCTCTTTTAATTTCGTTCATTTTACAATTTTTTTTAAATGTTTTTTTACAATAAAAAAGGTACCATATTTTCATATAGTACCTTCCTTATAACTGTAACTTTTTATATAATACTATTGTATAAAATTGGTTCCAAATACTCAAATTCAGTATCTCTACCAGATATTTGTCCCTCTTGTATATCAAAGCCTTCTCTTGTCATAAATGCTCCATTTGTCTTGGCAAAAGTTTCGTATTTAGTTTTGACTAAACCCGTTTCAGAATCTATATTACCATCCTTAACCTTTCGAAGTATTGATATTTCAAGTCCATCTTCTTGTAAAAGAATTGCATTCTGCCACTCTTCTACTGTAGCCGCATTTCTGAAAGCTCCCTTTTTTAGCTTATTGGCCAAAAGATTAAAATTTATAGTATAAGACGAACAGGTTAATGACCCTGTCCATTCTAATGCTGGTAACTCCTCTGGGTTTAAACGACCAACTCCCGTTACTCTTCCGCGTCTAACGTTTTCAGTAATACGTAAGTTTTTCATTTTACCGACAGTTACCGAATCTATTTGTATGATTGCTAAAGGAGCACTCATTACTTTTTGTCCTGTCATAATTTTTTAATTTTTTAATTGTTAAGCCGAAACTGAAAAATCTAATATATTACCAAGGAAGAACGTTTTATTTACAGGAACGTTTGGTACAAAATCGTAGGTTATAAAATAGTCACTATTTTTAGCAACTACTTTAACATTTTTCCAACTTATAAGAAGATTATCATTTCCCGTAGCCGCTACCAAAGAAGCAAGTTTTGTTTCAGTGAAATTTTTAACTGATTCAGGAGATGCTTGAGCCGCAGTTTGTCCCGTAAATCTAGTTTGACCATCCAATATCAACTCCTTATTTAATTGAGCTTTTATTAATTCAACTGATAGTTCAAAAGATTGTCCATCGTCGGCAATAGTCTTCTTATTATTTAATAGAGTTGTTATTCCTTGATTGACGCAATAATAACCAGATACATTTCTCACATGCATAATACCAGCTTGCAAAGCTTGTTCTCTTTCCTTTTGTTTAAGATCATAAGCAAAACTTTGATACCCAACTCTTTTAAATGTTAGAGGAGTTTGAGCAGCCGAACCTGCATTCAATCCTATTATCGCAGCGGCTAAATATATTGGATCTAATTGCTTTGTGCCATTTTGATCATTTCTAGTAACTTCTGGAGCGCCATGAACAGTTACCACTTGACTTGAATTGAAAAACTTAGCAATTGACTCACTAGTATTAGCATCACCAAACAGGTCATCATCATCCTTTCCTCCTGGAACAAACATAAATTCACTAAATTTAGCCGTTTGTTTTAAAAAGGTAAATAATTTAGCATTTGTTGCAGCATCCACTCCCTTACCCGCGTCGGCATTAAGGTTATTGCACAAGAAGAAAGAAATATCTAATTCAGTAATAGCTTCCAAAACATCAGCATATTCTGTATCACTTAGAAATGCGGTTGTTCCTCCCGTTGCTAAAGTTTGATCTAGGGCAGTTAACAAAGTACTTCCTACTCCCGTTTCGCTTACAACAAAATTAGATAACATATATTTATTAGTACTTGCCCACGAATAAAGACTGTCTAATGTAGTACAATCAGGAGATTCGGCTAATAAATTAGGAAGCGCGTCAGACAAAGAATAAGCTCCGAAGGATTCACCAGCACTATCTGTTCCAGCAAAAGAACCTCTATACACTTGTAATTTGAAAGTATTAGTGACGCTGCCGGCAATTATTTTAGCGGAATAACCAGCCTTAAGAATACCAGAAACGGCTACTCCATTACCAACTACTCCTTCATTTTTACATTTTAAAACTAAAGCGTTTCCTACAGAAAGAGTTAATGTTATTTTTGCGCTTGTAGTAGTCGCAGCCCTAACATAATACAATTTAGGAGCACCCGCCGAACCAGAAATGGGAGTAAATATTTTTTGAGCTATATCTCCAACCAATCCTCCTCCTATAAAGGTCAAAAAATCTTCATAACTTTGAAACTCATAAACCGATTTAAGCCCCTTATTAAGTTCTCCATGAACTCCTGAACCTCCAGAAAATTCATACGAACCGTTCGTGCTTAAACCAGTATCAATAATCATAACGTTACCGAATTGGGCATCGTTTGATACTGACGTAGGATTATAAACGGTCGCAGCATATGATCCTGGTTCAATGTAGTTCTTTCCTTGAAAATTCACAACTGTTGCCATAATCTTTATTTTTATTGAATATAATTTATTATCATTTTATATCTATACTTGATTCTGAGAAGTATCATCATTATAATCTATCGCCTTAATAATAAAATAGAATTTTTTAGCGACTTCATTTTTTACTAGTTGGGGAACATTATGTTCATAGGTAAAAGAAAGATTAATAACTTTATGAAAAAGAGGAACGGGAATTAAATTGTCTTGCATTATAATATCATTTCCTGACAGAGATGGAAGACGTATTCCCATTATCTCTAAATGCTCTGTGAGCATTAGAATCATACTCTTTATTATATTGTATACTATATTTACTTCAGACGAATTATTACTTGTAATCATTATTTGATATGTGCAATCATAAGTCTGAGTGAAATAATTTTCAGTTCCAATTTTTATCCCATTAGAATCTAAAATATCTTTTTCAATATATCCTTCGTCTTGTCCTATACTCGACTTCCCCTGCTCAGAAGGCAATAATATATGCATTGAAATACTTTGAGCAACCTTTTGATTATAACCAAAATTTATTGACAAATTATCTGGTTTAGAAACCATTTTTTTAGCTTGCTTAAAATATTCGTATAAATTCATTTTTATCGAATTACCTTCTTCATCTACACCTAATATTTTATATAAAATAGTAGCTTTATCATTTGATATATTTTCAACTAAATCATTTCTCAATAATTTAACTATTGAATCTAAGGTATTGTAAATAACAATTTCTGGTAATAATATTCCACTCATAATACTGTATCTAAATAATTTGTAACTTCATTACTAACTATCGTATCTACATCTGTTTCGTTTATTGCTTCTTCAACTAAATGATACGCTTTTATTCCTCTATGTATCCAACTCAATGGACTTGAATTAGCTCCCGCTCTTCTGAAAGAGCCATATGTATTTTGAGAAGTCTTATTATATTGAGCTTTATTTTTCATAACTCCTTCATAAACAGAATTTTTATGTTGATAAGAATCATATAAAAGAGAACCCGTTTCATTTAAAATAGTCTCTCTTGATTTTGGTACTTCATATGGAGAAGGTATTTCAGAAGAAGGCAATCCTTTACCCGCGTCTCTTTTTAACATAATGTCATAAACTTCTTGGGGCATTATTCCTGAAAAACCAGCTTGGCCTAAAGCATTAGGAGTTCCAACACGAAATGGTATTGTAAGATACCAATCTCCTCCTTTTTTTACCATCTCTCCTTTTTTGTTATAAACAGGAATAGTAAATTTTACCTTTGAAGATTTTCTGAACCCCTCCTTTATATCGAACGGGGAAGCTCCTTGTTCAATCATATTAGGTAATACTCCCGTCAATACAATTTGTTTATTAAATCTTCCTTTATCTACTGTAATGAGATTCGATATATATTCTTTAGCCGTTGAATTAAGTTTTTGTTTTGCAAGAGCTTCCCAATTAGAATAAATAGAAGCCGTAACCGCATTAACGCAAGTTTCTGTTAATAAATCAATTGAATCGGCAGCTAAACCGAATTGATCTTGTAGTCCAGATAAATCTATTGTTATGGGTTTCATTTTGTTATTGAATTTTCAAATCTATCTTCACCAAACTTTTGAGCATCAAATATATAATGCGCCTTCCTTGCTAATACGTTTATAGGCATGTCCTTTAACTCTTCATCTGTAAATGTACAAGTTCTTTCTCTTACCTTCATAAGCTCTCTATTTGCGTCTATGACATGGTAAACGGGATAATGAGCGTATCTTATAGAAATGCTGATGGGTATTTCAGATTTATCTTTTATATTAGGATCATTGATGTTTATTAAGTCTTGAATACCCAAGTCAAATTCTATCCTATTGCCATTTATTTTAAAATCTTTTTCTTCAACGGGTACCAATTTAGAATCGTCAGATGAAAATAAATAAATATTTGTTATAAATAATGGTTCATATACAGGATATGCTAAAATTTGTCCTTGAAAATATATAGGATTCAATATTTCAGAATAATAAGATTCGAGTTGAGTCAATATTATTCTATCCATAAAACCTGGTTTAACATCTCCTCTCGTAGTTATCGAAGCAGTTCCTTGATTAACTTCACTAAAATCTTGATAACGCTTTTTGTTATCCATATGTTGAGCAATAACCCTTGTTTCAGTTCTATCTACGAAAAACCAACCTCTACCAGAACAATTTTTACAAGTAGAAAGAGCTTGACCTGTAGTTTTATCAACGCATGGACATCTTAAAGCTCTATCTACTAAAGCGTCATATCCTTGTGCAGTGATCAACTGATTAAAATCTCCAACTCTCCATCCTATTTTAGGGTCGATTACTTCTAAAGGAGTTTGAATCACTATGGGCTTATCAGATATAATACTTCTTTTATCCATCTTTATACTACTTCAAAAGATATTCCTCTGTACTTAGATTTCAGGGCTGGTAAAACACGATTAGTATCTTGTAAATAATGTTTCACTCTTCCTGCAAATAAACCTCCGTTCGCGCTTCTTGCCAATGGAGTATTTTGGCTAACTCCATCTAAACTCATTTGTATAGATGTAACTCCTATTCCATACAATATATCTCCTATTATCGCCAATACATTTAAGGCGGCGAATTTTGCGATAAAATCAAATAAATCTGCGGGTACTTTGTCCCAACCTGTAACGTATCTAGGGCGCCAATAATTAGGTATGAACGTTTGTCCAAACCAACCTAAATGAGGAGACATGCCGTTGTATATCATAGAATTTTGAGTCATAGTAGCTCCGCTTCTACTTCCTGAATTAGGTATTAAATATATGTTCCTAAATATTGCTACCTCTGTTTGTTTTTTTATTGATAACCACTCTTTAGGATAAGTTATCTGACATATGTCATTTATCCATCCTTCAAGATTGTCTATATAAGATATAGGATACATTGTTCTGATATAACCCCAAGACATAAATTCTTGTCTGTTAAAATCTCTGTTCTCCTCAATTACTTGTCTAGTTATTTTTATACTGAAAAGACTTTCTATTTGAGTTTGAGCAGATTTTATATGTTGACATATAGCTTGAGACGATAATTTTCTTCCGTCGCTAGAACATATAGGAATACCAAATAAGTAATTCTCTAATAATTCTGTAGGAGACATTAACATCTCCGCATTCTTATTATATTGAATTTTTAATTTTAAGCTTGGCATATCAGAACAATGTATTAAATATTATTTCTCTTCTTCGCTGTCATCTTCTTCGTCTTCTTCACTCTCCGAATTTACTTCATCAAATTTTTTAGACAAATAAGCGGACATAACTTTTTTATTTGTCAACCCCGTCCATTCTTCTTCGGGGTAACCAGCTTCTTTAGCCATGTCCTTCATTTCGGTTATTGACATACCTTTTAATCCCGCATCGAACTCTTCCTTTTCTGATATTTCTCCGTCGCCATTTTCATCTTCTTCAGATTCTTCTTCGCTCTCTACTTTCTTTTTAAGATACTCCCAATCATTAGTACCTGTAACTAAATGAGCGGCGCATTTAGGAGAAACATCAGTTAATCCGTTAGAATCAATATCTATAATTCCATCCACGGGAACACAAAGCTTCATAGAAGCCACTTTTGGATTTTTTGCTTTAATTTTCATTTTTATTACAATTTAAAGAAAAAAGGGATAGGGAAATTTTGCCCTACCCCTTTAATCAAGTTTAACAATTTTTTTTATTATTTTACAAACTTACCAATATTGATAAATCTTACCATTTTCTTGGGAGCGTACAAGAATGGAGTTCCGTACAACAATACCATGAAACGATAAGCTGGGCCAAGAAGAGCTAATTCCATTTTCATTAGAGGAGCTAATTGAGCAAACTCAACTACTTCATTATCGAATTGGAACATAGCAGATTGATCTGTATTAGGTAAGAATCTGTTCATATCTCTTACAACAGTTTGACCTGCTCCGTCATAACCTCTTGACAAATCATCAAGAGACACTTCAAATAACGGGAAAAATTCTCCATTAGCAGCAACTCCTGATAAGGTACGATAAATTCTGTAACCCGTAGCTTTGTTTACACCTCCGCCGTCGGCAAATTTTAAATCTACAGCCCCATTAGCAACTCCAGCTACTGCAGCTGTGTTGTAAATAGCCATATCAGATTCGCCATAACGGTTCAATGCCACAACTCCATAATATACATTTCCAGCGTCAGAAGAAGCCCATTTACTACCTGTAACAGATGTTGGGACAGCAGTTGGAGTAGTTGAATCCCAAACTGGTTTCGCAGGAGCTTTTTGAGAATTTGCAGCGGTGCTTGAATTTTTACTTGGCAATTTCTTGAAGAATACATCATGATTTAAACCAACTCGACCGAATTGAGAATCAAATGCTTGGACGTGTTGACCCATAATACCATCTGACAAAGAAGGCGTATTAGGCATAATGAATTTGTTACCGTAAAAATTCTTTACGAAACTAGACAAAACAGCTGGTGGACCATAAATCTGAGTCCCCAATCCGTAGTTTTCTACGATAGAATTTGCAGCAGTTTCTATTGCGTCTTCAGTTAAAGCCGAACCTCTAAGGTCAACGACTTGTTCAGAGTTCATATATTCAGCATAGTTGGCCCAAGCGTCAGATTGCATCTGTTGAGCCAAGAAACCATTAAATTGTTCAGGAACTATTTTTTCATTACCGAAATACAAACCTTGATTCAAAGTTCGTAAAAGCCAAAGTGTACCGTCTTTAATGGTGCGTTCCATTACAGAACCTACCATTGTATTGACAAGTGTCATTTGATGAGTGATACTCTTGGTAACGCCAAGGTATTTCACCAACTGAGCTCTACGTACAAATGTACTGTCTTCTTCCTCAGGCAATTCTCCTTCTCTATTCCAACCGCCGCGATTAGCACCGTATGAAGTTTGTTGGTTATACTCTTCTACTGTATTATAAGCAGCTTTTTTTGGAACGTCTTTCCATAAACGAATATCATTCTCACGGAATGTAATATGTTTCAAAGTTTTCTCTAAAGATTCTACCTTTAAAGCTGCGCCTGATGCAGTAGACAAGTCCGCTGTGTCACGGCCAGTAATCTGTTCAGCGGCTAACGCTTTATTTAAAGCGTCAAGATCAGCTGAAGTTCCCATTCCATTATGGGCGCCATCTTGTTGAGTAGCATAACCATAATCGGCAAGGTTTATTGATAATCTTTCCATTTTCTTTTATTTATTTATTGTTATTTAACAATTTCAAAACCGTAATCATTTTTGATACGGGCTATAATATTTGCCGGCAAAGATTTGGTAGCTTCAAAATGAGTTACAGCCTTACTGAATTCATCATCATACCCTTTAGCAAAAGTAGCTTGGTCAAGTAATTCGGCTACAGCCGCACCTTGTCTACTCATACTTATTTGCTTTTCATTAGTTTTTTCTTTTCCTCCGAAGTCATTGTCATTTCCCTTTGAGAACTGACGTTCAACGGGTCTTGAAGACGATAGAGATTTGGGAGCTGGGACTTCTGCCCCGAATGCTTCAACCCTCTCTGACATGGAAGAAATAGTTTCATCTTGTGCTTTTACAACATCTAGCAATTCACTCTCGCGTTCTGCCGCAGCTTCAAGTTTTTGAGTAGCGTCTTTCATCATAACCCCAAGTGCCTTAATATACTTAGAATTGATTTGATGAGATGTAGCTATAGCCTTTTCGATTCTGTCGAAACGGTTGCCGCCATCTGCGCCTTTTTGAACTTTCTTACCCCCTTTATTTTCAGCTTCTTCATCTTCTTCGTCTTCATTGGCTTCCTCTTCAGCAGTTTCCTCTTCGTCAGCCTCCTTTTTCTTAGTAGATGTTTTAGCTTTCTTGGTAGGTTTCTCGGACTGCATGCCATCGCCGCCGCAACCCTTTGTGACGTCATCTCCTTCAACTGCATCTAGCCCTAGAGCTTCGTATGCCTTTTGAATATCGTCACTTGTTACGTTTTTTCTTCCTTCCATGTTCGCAATTTTTATTAACATTAAATGAATTTTTTCTGCTTTATCAATACTAATAGCTGGAATGTCCTTGAAAAGTTTTTCTACTATTTCAGCTTTTGAAAAATTTTGTTTTTTTACTTTTGAATCTACTGATTCTTTTTTCAAAGCGGAAGCGTTCTCCGTATTCAATCCCTTGTCTTCTTCTTTTGTATTTTCTTCTTCCTCATCGTCAATATCATCCGTCTCTCCTTTTATTATATTGGCAAAGGTTTTAGGGTTTTTAGGTTGATGAGTTATAGCTACTCCTGTAATAATAGCTTTTGATATTTGTTTATAATCAGGAGATTTTTTGTCATTAGACTTTCTTTTTATAACTCTACCTTCTATTGAGTAACCCAAACGTCTAGTCTTTGAATCTTTTTCAAGAGTTTGAGCTAATTCCCAAACGTCGCAAGCTATTTTGCTTGAAGGATAAAGATCAGTTTCTATGTACAAACCCTCTGGGCGTATTTCTGCCGTAGTAGGCTCTCCAATAATAGTTGAAGGTTGTCCCTTAGCTTGATGGTGCCAATTAACTAAACCATTTTCTTTTAATGGTTTTATATCAAAACCCTTAGGGTCAAGATACTCTCCATCGCTATCTTTATCGGAAGTTGAAGCTATTCCGCCCAATCTCATGATTTTTTCTCCCGTAGTGGGATCAAGACAATCTTGCGATTTTTCTATGGGACACCAGAACTCAAATTTATCTTCTATTTTTGTCATCTTTTGTATAAAATAAAATAAGATCAAAAGTATTGAACTTTCGACCTTATTATAACTGCCAATATAGGAAAATATTATTTATCTGACATAGTTCTTTTTATCCAACCGAAAAAATATTTCTTATTGCTAGATTTTTTATCGCAAATAGATATATAATATTTTGTTTTTTCTATCTTCCTTGCGTTAGAATAATTTTTGTAAGATATTGTTGAATTCAAATATTTTATACTATCTCTTAAAATAGATACCCTTTCATTTAATTTGTTTATTTCTATATCTTTTGAAATATTCTTAGAATCTATAGAATTATTTATTTTATTTGAGTTGCCACAATAATCAAATAATGAAAACAAAATAAAAATTATTAATAAATTTTTCATACTACTGAATTTAATTTTATTAACAAATCTTGATTCATAACTCCCGTTTCTTTCATTTTAAATTGTCTCTCCGAAAGTTTAACAGAAGTGCCGCAACCCATATTAACGGCTGTGTCATACATATCGTTTGCAACAAATTGATTTTTTATCTTATCACCCCAAACAATATCCCAATAATTAGTTTTATAAAATTTTTGCTCTAAAGTTACTAATGAACTTCTTTTATCTGAAAGATTCTTCGGAAAACCTACTTTTTTCTTTTGAGAATCTATTATGCTCCAACCTTCCCAATTAGGATGAGATTTTCTAGCTATTCCGAAGTACGTTTCTCCGCCATTATCATTAGGGTCATTGACATACCCTCCTTCAAATTTACCTGTACGATTATAAGCCGTTATAAAATCTGCCATATTGTTATTTATTTGCTTTCTTTTTAGCGGTCTTTATTATTTCCAAAACAGTATTTATCGCATAACCTATTACTCCATCTGTAAATTTACCCGTGGCGGTCAAATCACTTCCTATGTCACTCCTATTAACAACAGAATCGTCTGCGTGAGCCCTTGCAGTTCTTAAAATCCAAGTTCTTCCTGGTGACGCTTCTTTAGAAGGCTCTGGAACAAAAGAAGAAGCTTTCTTAGTATCAGAAGATTTTTCTTTAACGGTTTCCTTTTTATCTTCTTTGGAAGTCTTTTCTACGGGCTTCTTAGTTTCTTCTTTTTTGGAAGAAATTTTCATAAAATTATCATAATTAGTAGCCTCTCTCATTTTTTTATCAGTAAAATCCATTTCATTTAAAACAAAACTTCCGCTCTTATTAAAAGCATTTTTAATTCCTAATTTTGTTACCTGATGTTTTTCAAAATTTGCTGATAAATTGAAACCTTTATTTTCGGCAAACTTACCGTCATGATATAAAAAATTAAATCTTATATTGTCATTATTTTTATCATAACCGCTTATTCTTACGACGCCATCTGTTTTAGATAAAATATCATTTAACGATTTGATTGAATAAACTTCTTTATTTTTTATTTTTTTATTTTCAGAAGTTTTTTCTACAACATTTTCAGTCTCTTCTTTTTTAGAAGATTTTCCATCTTGTTTAGAATTACCAGAAGGATTTTCATAAGAATCTGTTTTCTTTTTATTTCTCCAATCCCCCTTACCTCCTGCGGCAGACGAAACCCAAACCCACTTACCATTCTTATGTATTTCGCCTTCGGTATGAGCCTTTTCAAAGGTCTTCACATCATCTAATAAAATATCTTCTGCTTTCTCTAAAGGCATATCTTTTTCATTGAAAAATTCATCGTCTTGAGCTTTCCAGGTCTCAGGTAATAAATCTTCTTTATCAAGTTCTTTAGCGCGTTTCTTTATCCAAGTTTTAGCCTTAGCTTCGTCTTTAGCTCTTCCAACTGAACGAATGGCGTCTTTTAAATCTTGAGTATTTCTTATAGGGAATGAACCATCGGGCATAGCTTCTTTTTCTTTAGATAAAGTTTTTCTCTTCTTCTCAGAAAAATCATGTTCATTACCTCCTTTTTCTATTACGTCTTCAAGCAATAATGCTTCGGCTTTTTCTATTGTCATTTCATCCATGATATGTTATTTTTAGAAAATTAATTATGATAAAAATAATAACTGTTAATCAGTCTCCCATCTTATAGGAAGAGTTATTCCATAAAAATCTTCCATTATTTCATTAGTTATTTTTTTAACATTTTCAGAATCTTTTCCCTTATCTAATTCTTTATTTACAAGTTTCTTTCCTCCTTTAACAAGTCTTATAACTTCCTTAATGTTCTTTTTAGCATTGAATAATTCATGAACTAAATCAAAATTCCACTTAGTATCTTTCAAATACTTTGAAGAAGACATTTCAGAAGCTTTCTTAAGAATCTCAGCGAATTGTTTAGGAGTGGCATCCCAAGGAATAATTATTGCTCTTATATTTTCAAATAGAGGGTCATATAAATCTTTAGTTTCTCCCTTAATAAGTCCTTTATAATCTCTTAAAACGGGATAACAACCACTTAGCATAGCTTCTATTATAAATCCATTAATATGCGTTCTACAATAATTTGCATAATGTTGAGCCCAAGACGGGTCTACCGCGAATTTACTATTAAACAAATTCTTCCTTACATCTTCTCCACTTATCTGTCCTAGATATTTCATACCGAACTTTTCAGCTACATCCCAAATCTTTTCTCCAATATATTTTTTACTTATATCAGGGTCTCGTTTTCTACTAACTTTATAAGTTTCTTTACATTTAGTAGGTGCTACCATATAAGCTTGTTCTATTCCCGACCCCGCTATCTTTACAGAATATTCTTCATCAAGATAAGGGATAGCTCTTATAAGGTCATCAACATGTTTCATAGATTTAAAAATATGAGCGGCAAAAAAATCGTTTTTTCTCTTACTCATAATTTTTAAGGGCATATTATCTCCTTCTTTTAAAAAACGAGGATTTAGCAATAAAGTTCTTGGTATTCCTATATTCTCACAACAACGATAAGCGGCTATATGAGCGCACTCTAAAAATAATATCTTATCTTTCAAGGCGGTTATATTACTAGCTCTTATGTCAAAATAAGCATCGTGAACAATAAAGATTTGTTTTATATCAGACGTAGGAAGGTCAAAGAATTTCCACCAAAAACTAAAATCCCCCTTACCCCACGCACTTGATTTAGTAGGCATAAAATTCCACATTATAAGATCAAAATCTTTTACAAGGTTATGCCATCTTTCTAAAGCATTCTTTTCAAAAACTCCTATACGATTACTCGGCGGAAGAAAAAAACCATAATAATTATTCTTCCAATAACAAGTCGCTTCATCGTATTCATAGCCGCCGTTCTGGGAGTTCGTCTTCAATTTATCTTGAAAACGCCCACTCTCAAATTCTTTTATTTTATTGTCGTAAGTCTTTTGATTCGTAGCAGAATTTGATAATTGTGCTATATCTACCGTATGTCCAAGAGATTTCAAAGCTTTAACTTTAGCCGTTACATGCTCTATAATCCCGCCATACTTTGCTATCTCAAAATCTGCTATAAGTATTTTCATATCTTTTTAAAATGGTAAATCATCTGCCGAATTATTTATTACTATTGGTTTATAAATTTCTTCGGGAAGTTGTTTTTTTATGTAACCCTGTTCGTAAAATTGAAGTCCACTCTGAGAACGATAAAATTTTGAAGCTAATTTCCATTTCACTTCGTCAAATTCTTTAACATCATAAGAAGCTTCCAAACTTAAAAATTTCAATCTTTCCGATAAATGAAATTTAGCCTTTCTTTTATATGAATGAGGAAACTCTCTATAACAATATTCGGCATACCCATAACAATACAATAAATTAAAAACCCAATGATGAAAAGGATGTCCGATACCTAATGGAGAAAATACTACATAATCAGAATTTTTTCTTAAAAAATTTTCAATGAATTTTATAAGCTTTTTTTGCATTTCAGATAATTTTTTTTCTCCGTAATATTCTCTCAAAAAATCTTCCGATTGTTGATTTGACATCTCCTTATACAATTTATAATACCCATAGTAACTATCATCAATAAAATCTGAATCAAGGCTATGAAATGGTATATTAAGAAAATCAAATAATTTTTTGTCTTCGGCTATTCTCTTCGGGTCACTCTCTACAGTAAGAACCTGAACTTCATATTCTGGCATAAATAAAATATGAGAACAACTAAATAATCCGTCGTCAGAATGAGGTTGTATCAATAATACTTTTGTTTTTATTTCTCCCATTTTCTTTTGATTATTATAGAAGATAATGGACCAAATTTACTAACTTCTTTTGCCATATTTTTAGCTTCTGACGAAATTTCAGGTAAATCTTTTTGTCCTGAACTATCTGGTAAAAAACCTACTCTCATACTCATATTTGTACAACCACTACAAGGTTTGAAATCTCTACTATAATTATACAACATAATTCTAGCTGCTTGAAAACGTTCATGGTTCCACAATTCAACTATACCCATATCATTAATATTAGCTATCGGATATTCACCACGAAAATCATCACAACACAATGAAACATTACCATCATATCTAAAAGCTAATTCACGAAACGGCATAGTACATCTTTTTTTATTATAAGATAAGTTTAGAGGTGCTGCGGCACCGCAATGATTAGCAAGCTTTCTGGTTATCTTATGATCATCTTTGATAGGAGGTAAAAGAAGTATTCTTTCTTTCTTATTATTAGTGTATAATGGTATTCCCTTATTATGAAATACGATATTCCAATCTCCTTTTATTTCGTTGATAAAATTCCAATCTCCTTCGTCGGAATAACAATCTACAATAAGGTTATTTATTCCAGAATCAAATAAATTCTTAAGATACTTTTCTTTGTTTTCAGAATTATTTATTCCATATCCGTTAGTATACATATGGAATACGGCATCTGGAAGATTCTTTCTAAAGATTTTTATTATTTCAAAAATCTTGGGGTTCAAAGTCGGCTCTCCGTGCTGAGCAAAAACTATTTTACTATTCCAACCCGCTTTTGATATTTCGCTTGCTATTCTCTCGGCTATTTTTAAATTCATATGATTCCAAGGTTTAGTTCCCTTTTCTCTCATACCTCTTAAACCACAAAATGAACAACCTAAATTACAACCTTCTGTCGGCTCTATCAAAACTGTGAAAGGAGACTGTTGTAAATCTTTAACTAAGACATTTTTATTTTTCATAAAACAAATTATTTTGAAACTTTTATGTTTAACTTTATATCTTTTAACTTTGAATTTTTAGAAATTACTTTAATCGGTTTTGTAAACGCCCGAAGTTTTGAATCCCAAGCAAAACCCGCCTTTTTATTATTTATAGTACAACGACAATAAGGATGAGTTGGAGAAATAGTCGGAAGCCATTGAGAAGTTTTTCTTCCTATATTATTACCATTTTTAATTATTTCAGATAATTTAAAAACAATCGGCTCACTGTCGGAATCTTCAGGATTAATCAAATAAAGTTTTTTACAATGTTTACAAGCTCCTGTATATACATCAAAATAAACTTCTGCTTCTCCTCCGTAATTTTTTAATATGCTTTGAGCTCTTCCTGTATTATATGATTCATGAGTCAAATAATAAGCTATTCGAAGCCAATCTACTTCCCAATCTTTAGAAATATTAGAAAGCTCCGAAGCTAAACTTCTTGCTCCTGACCTTAATTCAACTGCCTTTATTGCCTTTCCTCTTATTATTTTTTGAACTAATAAGGATTGGCTTTGATTATTTTTTAAAACGGAATTACTCAAAGAAGTTCTCATCCTACTTCCTAAACTAGTTATATCGTTATAAACTCTATTTTTAACATTCTGAAGAGCAAATTCTTCCTCTTCTGTAAGAGGTATGAAATTCCCCGAAGAAAGGAACTTTTGAAATTGAAGGTATGACATTTTTTTAGCTCTTTCATCTCCTATAGATTCAGCTAATATTCCAAAAAGAAAAGCATGTTCGATTACTCCCTTTTTATCTTTAAACTTATCAATATTTATCCCATGAGATTTCAATATTAATTTATCCGACGCGGAAAGAAAATCAAGCCCTATTTGGCTTGATATAAATACCAATTCATATTTTCTTAAAATTGATAATAATTCTTGTATTTGAGATTGGTTAAAAATCATGTTTTCTTCTCCTTCTCGTTTTCTTTAATAGCCGAAGCTGTTTCTTTAGCTAAATATTTAACTATTTCTCCCATAGCCGAAGCTGTATTTTTATTCCAATCTTTTATTAAAGTGTCTTCATATTGTGTCACAGCGGGAAACGGCGAAGGTATAAAATGAATTTCTTTATTTTGTTTTTTCGACATGTCTTTAAAATTTTATCCCCGCGTCTATAGTATATCCATATTTATCTTCGATTCTAATTCCAGAAACTCCTAACATAAATTTTTGTTTTAAGTCAACTCCAAACTGCATTTTATTAGTTTTAAAGTCAACCGACGTTCCCACTATACCATAAAATTGCAACGTAGGTACTCTGTAAATCACTTCTTTCTCATGAACAGTACGAATATTAGTTTGAATAAAAGAACTCGTAGAAACAAGCTTATTTTGACTGACTACAGCATCGACTTTGAAAGTTCCCAATGTGTCATTAGAAAAATCCAAATTATATCTTCTTTTTAAATAATAATCTTTCCACGTAGCAAATAATTTAGTTGTATCGGTTTTACTTGGAACAGATATTGAATCTGGTATAGAAACCTCTACCTTATACGGAGAAGGAACTTTTATTGTATCCCTTACAATATCTCCTTTTACCCAAGATGTAGTTGTAATTGTTTTAGTTTTTTGTTCCGAAGGTTTTGCACTAGATTTACCTATCAAATAACCTATAAAAATTGCTATCGCAAATAAAATAAGTCCGCTTACCGATATAGTTATGCTTTTATTCATACTATTTTTGAATTTATTTTTTTATCATATTTTTCTATCATCTCTTCAAGTTGAGATATTTTTTGTTTGTAATCTCTTTCTCTATTTTTGCTTTCTTCTTCAAGACTATGATATTGTTCAAGCAATTGACTATATTTTTCTTTTTCAAGTTCTCTTTGCTTTTCGTAATCACTTCTCATTTCAGTTAACTCTGACTTAAAAGAGACAATGATTTCATTACTCAATTTTCGTTCATTTTGATATTCCGTATATATTGTATCATACCTTGATTTCCACCAAGTATCTTTCATATCAATCTCTTGATTCAAAACGTCATATCTTTTTTTCCAAAATTCGTCTCCCTTTATGTCAGCTTCTGCTGAAGCATTTCTAACTTCTTGCTCATATTTTCTTCTATTCAATACTCTTGTCGAAATAGCATACCCCAAACTCCCTGTTCCGAATAGAATAGATATTATAGTAAAAGCATTTTCAGATAACCACCCCATTTTTAAATTACTTTATTTTGTTTATTTTACTCTTAGCTATTTTGACTCTCTTGCGATAATTATCAGTATTATAATCTGATCTTAAACAACGTATTATTTCATCGGCAAATAATTTTATTATTTTTTCAAAAGCTATCGAATAATTTTCATAGTCCGAAGGATTATCATAAGTACAAAGATAAAATATAGCTTTTATCGAAGAGCTAACTTTATTAAAAAATTTAAACCAATCTTTATCGTCAGAACTAACAAATTTAAAATCTCTCCAATGTATATTAGGAGTTAATACATCTAAGTCATTAGAAAGATTATAAGCAAAGTCTCTTCCTATATAAGAACAATTTTTATTCAATGTTAATCCGCAACCTTTTTTGCCATCTCTATAAAAATCAAAAGTTAAAGCCATGCCGAATGTTTTATGTTTTCTTAAACAATTAAAAAAATCATAAGAATAATCAACTACCACTTCAACTTCTCTTTTTTTTAATTCTTTGGCAAGAGCGTCCTTAAAAATTTTAGAAGGCTTATCAAAACGTCTTGATGTTAAATAAACTATTTTGCACATAATTTCTTATGATTTATTTATAAATCTTATATTGAATAAGTTATTATCTTACTATGAAAATTGTCATAATTTTTTTTATAAATAAAAAGTTTAAATTCTAAATTTGATTTCCAATCAAAACTTGATGTTTGTAATACATCGTTTAAAAGATAATAAAAATCTAACTGAGAACCATCAGGTACAGGTTGTATAATAACCCTTGTCATTACGCTACCGATTGATAAACTTTTTAAATAATCTATTGACACATAATAATCACTCCAATTTATTTGAACGTTATCTCCATTTTTAATTACTGGCATTAATAAATTTATTGATAATGGTACGGCAGTAGATGGACCACTGCTTAAAGTTATTACAGGAGTTGCCGTACTATTAGGATTTTTATACTTATAAGATAAGTTATCAAGTTCTCCAACTCCTGTCCTATGTGTTAATACTCCCAATAATTCTAAACCATTATCTCTATTATCTATATCAGATAAATTTGAATTTATTGACGCTACAGTAGAATCTACTTCAGTTTTTGTATAATATCCAGAAATATAAGATGATATATTCTTAAACCAATACTGAACTTTACCCAACGCCGTTTCAACCGTGTCATTGCTATTTATATATTGTTGAGTTGTGGCTTCAGTAAATTCCGTAGATACTCGTATACCCGTTGCTAATTTGAATTGATTTATCCATCTTTGAAATTTAGATATAATAGTATATAAAGTATCTCCCTTTGCGGCGTCTATTGCAACACCCCCCGTTGTTAAATCATTTGGGATGGCTTTATTATATATAGCCGTTGGAGTTGTTGCGGTGGATAAATCTTGAGAAGCATTTTCTATTATAGCTTGATTAGCTTCTCCTACATTATTTATGGCAGTATTCAACGTTTGTTGATCTGAGTCGTATGAATCTTTAGAAACTACTCCCCCCGACTTATCAAAAATATTTCTTATTGCTGTATTAAAATTGAAAAAGAACCCTCCGTTCCAAGTTATTGAATTTCCCGTTACTGAAGAAAGAAATGAAGATAACTTATATTTAGCAAGTGACCAAACTCCACTTCTGACTATCTTCCCCAATACATAATCGTCGGCAACATAGTCAGGAACTTGTTCATTAAATTGAAATACTAATTTTTTATTTACAGAATCAAAAACTCCTGATATATCGTCAACCAATAGATTAGAAGACGTAACGTGATATTGTATATTTGATCCCAAGTCGTCAATTAAAATATTACCCAAAGAATCATTGTATTGAACTTTAGTAGAGGTAATGGATAGAGCTAAGGAATTTGACTTATCGGAAATTTTAAACCAAGCTCCAACTGATAAACCAACTCCCGTAGCTAAATTTACAAGTTCTGAATAAGTTATAGTAGATATTGTATTTTTATCTAAGACCACCCATTGACTTAAATTTATATCATAAACCTTATGTAATTTTTGATTAGGAGTATTATCATACCAAATCAAAATTGTATTATCTGGTGGCGTTGTTCCTATAAAAACGCCTGAAACTTGACCTAAATTTTTTGTTGCCATAATTATTTTGTTTCTTCTTTTTCTAAGAAATTGTCAAATGCTTTTACCAATGAATTATCTTCTCCCTTACTAGTTTCCTCATCTTCGTCTTCTTCCTCATAAGAATTAGAAGAATTATTTGGATTATCATTATTAGGATTCACAGAAGGATTCTGTTGCGCTAGAGCTGCGGCGTTTTTATTACTTACATAAATAGCATTGTTAGGAGCGTCACCTTCTTCTAAAGGTTTCATCTCATATTTTTCTCTAGCTTCATTAACTGTCATGAAACTGCTAACTTTATCAATATCCATTTTCAATTCTTCATCAATAGTCAAACCATTTAATCCTACAAAAATAAATTCATAATCAGGATTAATTTGTTCAACAATATATTTATTTATTTTTCTTTGCATGAATTTCAAAAGAGGATACAAACCTTTATCTTTAGAATGCTTTAGTCTTTGTTCTTGGCTTCCTTCAAATAATCCTCCTCCACTACCCGAAGAGTGACTGATGTCCCAACCTATTTCAGTTGGATCAATAGAATAAATTGCACAAGCTAATTTTATCAAATACTCCATCCAAGAAGAGTATTCCATGTCTCTATTATTTTTTTGTAAATCAATCCAATCTACATCTGCTTCTACAACAGGAGTTTTCCAAGATTGCATTACTCCTGATATCATAGATTGCCATTGTTGTTTAAACTGTTGTAAAGCCGCTTCGTTATTAGTTCCTTTTATTCTAAGCAAACCCTTAGGAGCCGACCCCTGACTAAAGAATCTTCTATTGTATTCATCTCCCCATAGCATTGAAGTAACTACATTTATCAATTCCTCAAGTTCTGAACATCCGTAACCGTTAGCGAATATTGAAGTAGATGGATTCCTAATGGCGAAACAAAGTTCCCAAGGATAAAATTCATTTACTTTCATATTTTGATATACTTGAACATAAGCTGGATAATATCCATGAATCTTTGCGCCAAAATCTTTTCTATCTTGCCAAACATTTGCCCCCTTTCTTTGAAAAAATACATTATCATAATCTTTATCAAAAAAAGAATCTGACATCCTATAAGTGGCAGCGTCCGTAGCCATGAATGATTCTAATTGTCCTCTTCTATTTCGTATACATTCAAAAGTCATTTGATCATATACTAAAGAATCTTCAACGGTCTTTCTTATAAATGTATCAAAATCGTCATGATCCCAAGAGTTTACATTTCCTCCCTTTAATATAAAATCAGTTATTGCAAACGCTATTTTTTTATCTCTATTATCCATCTTCTGCTCAATACCGCCCTTAGGTTTTTTTCTAACAACAAAACCTGTAGAATATTTATTCTCTTGAGTCTCGGCAAAGTCCGCTACTTGATTTTTTCTAGTTTTTATTATAGAATTTATAATGGGAGTTTTAGCCATTCTTCTTATCGTTTCATAAGACAAGGAAAAAGGTTTATCCTTATATCCTAGATTTGCATTGAATTCTAAGGGGTCAACGAAAAATGACTTTGGAGTTTGTTCATTTTTATTTTGTATAGAATTATAAACTTGATTAGCCTTTACCATATCGTCTGGTGAATCTGAACGTAAAGCCTTTTCAAGAGTTCTGAACTTCTTGGCTTCTAATTTCTTTTCTGCAAGCGTTATTGCGTCTAACTGTTTTGAATAACTCATACTATAAATCAATTTTTACTTTCATATTATATAACTGTAAAATGTTAAACGAAAATAAAAAGGAGGACACAAAATGTCCTCCTTATAAAAATTATCTTATGTTTGAAATTAAGCTTGAGGCAATGTTATTCCCAACGCGACTGCTTTATCTACTGAACAAACGAAAGGAGTTGGCGCAGAACCAGAAGTCCAAGAACCTCTAGGAAGCGAGAAACTATAAGAATATCCTTCTATTATTTGCAAAGTCTTAGCAACGACGGTAGTTACATGTATTACGTCTTCAATAGTTTCGGCGTTTGTTTTAGTCCCCGTCAAAACAAAATCGGCTTGAGTTCCATTAACAATAGTAGGAGTTAATGTTAATACATGAGTTGGAACTCCAAGAACTTGAATTTGTTCTCCTCCATAAATATAACCATCTATTTCAGATTGAAAACTTTCAAACCAAGTTTCAACTTCGTCAGTTGTTACTACGCTTCCCAAGTCCCAAGGAATAATACTTTCAAACCAAGTATCTTTGACTCCTTCCATCCACATAATAGTAAATCTTTTAGTAAGATCATCTATCGTGTCTGTTCTCATAACAGCTTTTATAGAAGGGGTCGTTTTAGTGACAAAAGTGTAATCTCTCATAATTCTTTTATTTTTTTAAATATTTATTTTGACATTTACACTATCTATAACTGGTCAATTTGCTCTCTATCTTCTGAGTAACCAAGCTGTCAAAAATAATATATTTTATACCCAATATATTATATACTACAACGGCTTCATCTAAATATTCATAAAGAATAGTATTGTCATTAAAGGTCGTTATTTCTGCTCCGTCTCCTGATTCTATATCCTTGCATAATCTATCAAAAGCGTCAATCAATAGAGCATCGTCCATTATCGTTTTAGAAAGATACTTCATATTCTTAACAGAAGTATCTAGTTCAGAAGCCATTAATTGTAAATCAATATCTAACGGCTCTGATAAACTTGTTATTTTCTTACATAGTGGCATATTATTTATTTTTTAACAATTGTTTTAGGAACAAATTTTGAACGTTGTTTGCCCTCTCCTATTATCATTTTCCAATATTTTTGGAACTCGCATAACCACATTTCAATTTGGTGTAAAGTTATATTACAATCTTTACTTAAAATATATCTTTTATTTATTTTATCCCAATTAAGATACGGCATTGCTTCTCCTCTCTTCTCTCCTATCTCCTTAAGATAAATATTAGCTTCATCTCTTAACCAATAAATAGCTTTTTTTTGTTCTCTTACACCATTTAAATTTGGATAAATCAAACGTATTCCAATAGAAGCTCCTGGACCAACGTTTGTAAAATCATTTTGGTCGAAACTCATAAATTTTCTATCGGTATACTTTGGCATATAAGTAAAATCTTGATAAAATTCGTGAGCTATAAAATCGGCTGCTGCAGGAAAAGTTTTAAGATATTCGATTATTCGTTCAGGAGTTTTAGCACTAACAACTGTTGCTATTAGCTTGCTTATATTTTTATGTAAATAAGGTATTACCATTCTTGTGTAACAATAATCTCTAGGTTTCCCTGGAGTTGCTTGAGAATTTATAAGATACGCCGCCGTGTATGGATTTTGACCACTTAGACGAACGCCCGCTATAAACTTAGAAAACTCTTCCTCATTATATTCTTCCCAATCTGGTATTCCGTTGCGCCATTTAGTAGCCGATATCAATTCTATCTTAGAAGACGAAAATAAATCTTTTTGCACAACTTTATTTTTAGCTTCAAATGTAAATGTTTCAGGGTTATTAAAAAAACGAAAAACCATCATCTTCCAGATCAAATTTTTCATTGTTAAGGAATCGTCTAATATGATATTTTTTATTTGCCATTGACTATTTCTATCAAGTTCTCTATAGACATTTGTAAACTTAGATTCTTGAAATATCTTATTTTTTGTCCAAGGTCTTTCTTTTTTTTCTATAAACCGTCTCTTCCAAATTATTTGTCTTTCATACATTGTTTCAAAAAACAATATTAGATTTGGTTTATATACTTCCAAATTTTCATTAGGTAATTTGTTATACCACGCTGAATTTTCAAACATAATTATAAAGTTTTTGTATTAAGCCTTATCATAAACTCTCTCTTAGCTTCCAAACTTTTATTTTTGATCTTTAACAAAGACGATCTATTTATTTTTTTCAAAGGTCTAAGAGAAGAAGATATCAATTTTAATTCTCTTACATCAAAATTACACATATTATTCGGCGTCTTATCTTTCCCTACAAAATAAACTGAAGCTAGGGGTAAATAAGAATTTCCGTGAAAACTTTGTATCTCAAATAATCTTTTACCCCAAATACTATCTATAGAATCTCTTACAATATCTCCTATTTTAAAATATTCACAAACAATATTTATTTTATTATTCATTGTATAAATTTTCTTTAAATAACTTTGTTAAAAAATAGGGGAAACAAGTTTCTCAACTTAATTTCCCCTATCTAGTATTCACATTTAATTAAAAACAAAACGCTATAACTTGTCTGGGCGTTAATTCGTAATTTGAGCCGTCCTTAAGTTCCTTTAAAATCTCGCAAGCTTTAATGTCAACTAAAGTACCGCATATTTCTCTTACTTTATCGTTATAATCTCTTCTTGCATTTGCCTGTTCTTGATCAGCGGGTAAATTCACCTCTTTATCCTTAGCATCATTAGCTGAAAATGTTTCCGCTCCGACGCCACTGTTTTGAGGAATATATGTTTCATCCCAATCATATATCTTATATCCGCAATCAATTTTAATTCCGTTAGTCCACCAAGTGTCGGGGTCTTTTGAAGGAGCAGTTCCACAATCTTCCAATTTTGTATCCGCTTCAGATTTTTGTACAGCTAAATTCGCCGTATATTCGGGCATTAATACTTCATCTACTTGTTTCTTTATTTCTTTGCCCGTCTTAGATACTTTTATTGAACCTCCGTCTAGGGCGTTCATCATATCAGATTTTTCGACCTCATCCTCTTTTGTCTCTTCCTTATCTGAATCCTGAGCCTTCGTTATCTTATCTTCGTCTGAATTCAATTCTTCATTGTTAGTGAAGTTACCATAAATTCTACCAAACTGAGCGGCTCTCGCTCCTTGAATAGCTTTTTGAATATCGTCCATGGCTAATTAATTTTTTATATATTTACCATATAAAATATGAGCTATCCAACCCAAAACAACTCCGATAGCGAAGCTTACAACATTAGCTATAGAAACCCAAACAGATGTATAGTGAAAATAAAAAAGTAATCCTACTACTATTGCGACTACTATTATCACTAAAATAACATTTTTCTTTTTCATATTTTTTTTGTATTATTTAATTACTAAACCATAGAAGTTTTCTAAACTATACTCTTTATTATAACTGTATTTATCTTTTTGATTATTTACATCGTCCAACATATTATCAAGTAAACTTTTACCATTTTCAGTCTTATAATCTATCTCATTATAAACAGAAAGATTCAACCAAGTCATTTTTAAATTGAATATAACTTGTTCTAATATTTCCTTTTTATCTATTTTAACAAATTTACTGAACCGCGAAGCTATCCATTCAGACATCTCCGATAAATCAATATTTTCAGGCTCCTCATAAGGTGATATTTCTTCAATAAACTTTTCAAACGCCTTTGGACCAAACCCTCGTTTTAATTTTTCTATATTATCAGAAGTATCTCCCATAATAACCTTATATAATAAAACCTCAAAAGGTTTTACGGGTATTACTTCAATTTCATCAGTATCTAAATATTTGTTCCAATAATTTTCATTTTCTGGGATACAATAAAGTTTCAAATTTTTTGAATTATTATTGAACAAAGAAACATTTTCGTTCATTATTTGTCTAATGTCCGAATCTCCCGTTATGATAACCAAATTTTCGTATTTTACACTACCGAAATAAAGTGACCAAACATATAATAAATCATCTCCTTCGGCTCCCATAACTCTACTTACAATAATTCCCTTCTTTCTTAACAAAGATTCAAACTCATTTAAAGCGATAAGGAAATATTTATAAAACGTCTCTTTCACTTTAGTCAAAGAGTATTTATAATTATCATATATACTATATCGCCAAGAAGATGAATCTATTACAAACGCTACTTTATCTACATCCTCAAATTTTCTTAATGTAAAACATAAATCAATTACGCATTTACGAATCAAAACTTGAAGTTTTTCCTTATCTTGAAGAATATCGGACATATCTTGATCTTTATAATAAGTAGAAAATATAGAAAAATTGCGATGGAATAAATAGTTCCCGTCAAATAATATATTCATTTTTTTATTTTTAAAATTGTTATTAAAATAACTATGGAAGCTAAAATAAATAACCTCCATAATAGAATTATATAAACAAACTTATTTCAAAAGTTTAACCTTACCCGCTTTTTCTTTATACGACGAACTTACTTGTTTATGCAATTCAGTATTCTTCCCATCATTGAAACCGTTAGAATATGAATTATTAATTTTAGTTGTAAAACTACGCCCGTTAACGGGATGATACTTATGAGAAATATATTCTTCTATCTCATATTTATTTCTTACAACTAAAGAAGTAATCTTTGAACTCAAAACTTCATCTTCTTTTTTGTCTTTATCACTTTCTTCTTGAAGCTTATAATCTAAGCCGTCAGCACATCCTACTAAGTAGCTTCTTTGGTATTTATCTTTTCCAATAGGTCTATTAATATATTCCTCCGTCTTTTGATATTCCTTAAATCTAATTTTAGAAAGATAAACAAATTTATCTGAAAGAAAGTCGCGAAGCCACTTGACGGTTTCCAAATTTTCCTTTTTACCAAAGATTAACAAATTTTTAGTAGATTTATTTAAAGTAAAACATTTACAAAAATTCCATTTACAAATAACTGTTAAAAGCCTAAATTCCCAAATTCCTCCTATACTTTTATAAGTATAGCCGCTTGTCGGCTCTTCTAGCACATTATCTACTTTTTCGGTTTTTCTTTCTACCTCTTCCATAGATATATTATATTGAACTAAAAGTCTTTGAATAGCGGCAGCGGCGGCGTTAGCTTCTTCCTCTGATTTAATTTCCTTAGCTCCTTCATAAAGAGCTTTCAATTTCTTCAATTTTCCTAATACATTATCTAATTCCATAATAAAATATTATTATATGTTTATATTTTACGTAAATTTGCAACAAAAACTTTCCTAGAAGATTCTCTATTTCTTTTGCACCAATCAAAATGAACTAAATAAAAATTGCTATCTAAAATTTCTGTTACAATCCCTGAAACTTCATCTTTTTTATCACAATTTTTAAAACCTTGATAAATTACTCTTTCTCCGACTAAAAATTTTTCCATAATATTATTCCTTTACATTTTGTTCGTATATTGATCTTTTTTGTTTCGTAATTAATAGAATATTTCTTCATTATATTTTGCCCGTCATGCCGATAGCGAAGCGTAAATTATTATTTAATAATTTCTTTTAATTGGTTTCTTTGCTTGTAATTCAAAAATAATTCTTCTTGAAGATAATTCATCGCTTCCTTCCTTGATTTCATATCCTCCGTACCAAATATTTGGTACTCTGAAATCTGATCCTTCAGGAGTACTGCATGAAATACAATCAATTCTTATCGAACAATTTTGATCTGAAATAATATCCCCTAATTCAAACTTATGAGAAGATTCAACATATTCTTGAAGAATTGTTTCTTTTGCTATTCTTAAAGCTTGCATTTTAGCTACAAGAATTTGTTCAGCAGATAATTTTTTAGTTTCCATGATGTTTTGTTTAATAATTTATAATCTTCTAATCTTTCCAAGTGTAATCAATTACATATTCATATCCCATAGAAAGTTTCTTTACTTCCTTGTCCTCTCCCTTACAAACTAATGACTTATCTTTCCATGTTTTCTTTTTATCCTCAGGAGAAAAAGTCATAGAATAAACTATATCGGTTTTAGTTCTTTGTACAACCTTTAAATCCATCATATTTCTTTGATCACTATCCATTGTTTCAATAAATCTACTAATTTCATCAAGTACTATTGAATTCATACTGATGACGCTTACTATTAATTCTTGTTTAATCATGATGTTTATATTTAAATGTTTATATTATTAGTTGATTAACCTCGTACTCCACCGTTGTATATTCTCTTTAATTTTCCATTACCATACTTTCTATAGTTAGGCGTATCTTCTTCGAATAAACGGTATGCCTCTGCGATATTAGATGCGCAATAATTAATCTTCGCACGCCTACCCATTGAATCTATTATTTCGTAATAGTTATCTTGTTTTGATTTTAAAGTTTTCATAATCTTTATTCTTTAATTGTTTATATATCTTTTCAACAATACAAATATACGGACTTCTTGTTAAAGAAAAAAACTTTTTGTTAATTATTTTTGATTTTACCCAAAGATTTAACTTCTATTTAATAAAATAAGGAGCTCAATGAGCTCCTTATAATGAAACAAAAATTAAAAAATGAATCAAATATTTAAAATCAAATTATTTTGTTCAGAAAGTTCAACTAATTTTTTTTCTGTAGGAATCCAACCGCAAACAAATACTATTTTGAACCCTAGAGCTAAAGAAGCTTTATGCCAAGCGGTCGTTAAAATCTTAAAACGTTTATCTTTCATATACATATCAAAATCAGATACAGATATTTCATAATAACCATCTTTAGAAAAAGTAGAATATGAAATTACACCTTCTTTAAGACTTTCTATTTTCTTCAAAATATTTAATACAAACGCGTCTTTATTCATCTTATCTCACAAGCTCCTCCAGAACATCCTACAGCTACCATATCTCCAGAAAATATATCTCCTCTATCACTCATTATAGAATGAAAGTCAACTCCATTTTTATCAATATACTCTTTGATAGAATTGAATTCATTTTTGGTTTCCTTAGAAGAAAGTCTCTGGAATGGAGCGTTATCATAGATTTGATCACCGTGTTTAGGCAATAAAGAAACTCCCGTAAATAAATAGTCATTAGTAAATAAAACAGAAGCTACTTCATCCCATTCTTCATCTGAAACTTCAACTGTTGCCGAAACATTATTTGGTATAGTTTTATTTTCTAAACTTCCTTTGTTTATCCAATAATGTTTTACCATACTTATAAATTTCAAATGTTCAATAGCTGTTACATCATCTTTAACTACCAAATCTTTATTCATTGATTCGATAGGGAAACTAATAACCGCTTCATCCCCTCTTAATACTTTTACCAAAGGAGTATCTTTCAATGCTTTGAACTCTGGACTATAAGTTTTAATCCTAACTCTTCTAATATATTTATGAGCGTGAGCAGGATGTATCCCACTACAATATAATCCCAAAATGCTTGAAGCGTTCCCCGACGGCTTTATAGTAGTACAAGTTCGGCTTTTATTTATACCAAACTCTAAAGCATATTTAATATTGGTTTTCGCTACTATCTTAGCCCCCTCTCTTAATATCTCACCTCTTAAGATAGGATTGGCATAAATGCCTGTAATGCTCACTCCAATAGCTCTATCTCGTTCAGCTATCTCCTGAGAAGATGAAGAAAGATATTTAAAATCAGTATAAAGTGATTGCATAGTTGCTACAAAAGAAGCTATTTCGCAAACTTCAAAAAAGTCTTCTTTGGTTTTAACTCTCTCGGCATTAATTTCTACCAAATTGCAAAATGCGAAACCCGTTTTTCCATTTATATTAGGTTTCATTACAATCTCGGCACAGGGATTAACCGTATACTCAAAATTCTTTACATTTACAAATCCAGGCTCCCCAAATTGTCTTATTACAGATAACTTTTCCTTAAGCTCTTGATATTTCAACGGTTTATCTAAGGATGTAAGTATACTATTATTGGCCATAGCTCTTTGAGAATTTTCTTCCCACCAATTACCTGTTTTGGCTCTCATCATCAGTTCATCTTCTTTATCAAATAGAGCTATCATAGCTGAACGACGAACTCCCCCGCTAACTACACTATCGGCGATATAGCAAATTATATCATGTATTTCTATGCTCTTAAGCTTTCTTCCTTGAGCTAATAACATTACTTCTTTTATTTTATTATGAGCCTTTATTAATGGCTCTGGTCCAGGAGCAACAAATTTATTATCAATAAGTTCTCCCTCTTTTCTTATCTTGCCAAAATACATATCTGGTAATTCTCCTTCAAATAGAGAATTCATTAACTCCTTTATAGAATCTCCCCAACCTTCTATCGAATCTTCAACTACAAATAAGTTCCTTCTTTCTCCGCTATTTTTCTTCACTTCGGGAAGTTTGTTTATATAATCCTTATGTAAAGAATATCCAACTCCGCAACCACACAATAACAAATACATTATTTCTCCAAAAACTTCAACTCTATCAATGTATGTGCTACAACAATTATACATCTTAGTCTCATGTTTCAAAATTCCGCTATTTTTATTTGGAGAAGCAAATTGCCTACCTCGTTGAGAAGAAAGTATTTTCTTATCATACTCAAGTTCCTTCGCCTTAAGTATCATCCCCCCTACATCAGAAGTAAACAAGTTTAACTCAGAAAGTTTAATTTCGTGCATATTATATATCCTATCTATCGTTTCTCTCCAATCTTCCAAATTACCATCTGACTTTCTCTGAGAATACTTAGAAAGAAATACATAATCCGCTAATAAATCAATACCACTCTTTTCCATATATTTTTTATTTTTTTTGTTCTTTTAATAAATCAAGATGAACATTCTCATCAGCTACTATTTTTGAAATTAATTGAAGGGCTATTTTAACAGTATTCGTTTCCTCTACCTTTTTTAACTTAACTTCTATTTTCCCATAAAATTCTATGGCCTTTTCTTCTGCCTTAATTGCTATTTGTACCGCTTCTTTAGAATCTTTCCCAATAGTTACGCTTGAATTATTAAATTTTTGGTCAATTCTTCCTCCTATTTTTTTTATAAAATCGCAAAGTTTGGAATAATGCTTCATTTCCGTTAAAGCTATTCCCAACATTAATTCTCCAATATCTTCAAAAGTAGATTCTTGAGAAGTGTACATATGTATAGAAGTTAATTCAGAAAAATCATTTTGTCCATTATTAGCCGAATAAAACCATTCCGCTAAAACTCCGTCGTCAGATTTTGCTTTATTAAAACTAGGATATTCAATCTTAGAATCATTATACTTCATAACATTTACTAAAGCGTCGGTTAAATTATCAACGGCATTAGTTTTTTCGTTTTTCTTTAAAATAAATTCTTCCATATTTTTTTACTTTTTATAGATGAATTATTCTTACTATTTAATAAAATTAATTGGGGCGGTCAATTAAGTCCGTCCCAATAACATAACATTATAAACATTTTAATATCATATCCCTGTATGACCAAAACCTCCTGCGCCACGTTCAGTTTTTTCGGTAAAAAAAGATTCAAATTCAAATGTCGCTTGAACTACATTTTCTACAAAAACAAACTGAGCAATTCTTTCTCCTCTTATAAAAGAAACTGATTCATCACCCTCGTTTATTAATAAAATATTGCATTCCCCCTGATAATCAGAATCAATTGTTCCAGGAGAATTAATGCAAGTCACCCCATATTTAAGAGCTAAACCGCTTCTTGGTCTAACTTGAACTTCAACGTCTTCGGGAAGTTGCATATAAATTCCTGTATGTATAAGTTTTCTTTCTCTGGGCTTAAGAATAAAATCTTCATTAGATTTAACATCTGCGCCAGAACTTCTGGGAGTTGAATAAAATGGAACCTGTCCGCCATCCTTCAAAATAATCTTAATAACTCTTTGTTTCATTTTTTATTATTTTTTTTGTTTTTAATTCTTCCTAAAATATAACCTTGATATAGTTTTTATCTCTTCTATTATTAACCAATAAACGTATATTTGAAACCAGTTGTTATTAAATTTGCCGCTAATTTAGCCAACCAAAATGAAGAACTTATATCGTCATGATCTGAAACACTTTGTAACCCATGTTCTGTAAATGCTACTGAACCTAAATCACTAAAAATCAAATCTTTGGCATTTTGAGAATATGCATCTCCAACAGGTATATGTATTTTGCCCCTTTCCATATCTATGGCCAACCCTGGCCAACCTGTTTTAAGATCATATTTATCTATTCCCGTAGTATGCCCGACTACCGGCAACCCCTGCTTATCTGATTCTTGAACAAATATTTGTTGAAAAGTATTTTGTTCCATCACAATAGTATTAGGTCTGAATCTAGCATTTAGCCCCTTTAAAATTTGCATTTGTTCATGAAATGTTTTGCCCTTATCTCGGTACATATTTAATAACCATCTCTCTCCCGTATCTCCATCAACTCCCCAAGTTGTAAATACAGTATAATCTGCTCCAACATTCGCTGAAATAGCGAAGTCACATCCCATTACTACCTTATCGAATTTTATTGGAAAATCGTCTCTATTCCTAACTAACGTATAATTTTCCATTCTTAATAAAGAACGCTCAAGAATATTTAATGGAAATATAGAAGATTCATTTGTAATAGGTCTACATAAATTTTCTCTTGAAAATATTATATTTCCTTGACTTTGTTTTTTATCCATAAGGTCAGAAAAACTCCAACGTTGTGGCCATAAAATTCTTCCATCTGGAAATATTGCTGGGTATTCTATTACAAACCAACCTTTTTCGTCTTTTGTTGCCTTACTTTTTAAATCGCCGTATAAATCAGCCGCATGGAATGGAGTTCCTACTACAATTATTTGACCTCCCGGAACAAGCATATTCATAATAACAGAATGAAAATAATCAGTGCTCTTCTGACGTTGTAAAGAGCTATATATTACGTTATCTTTCAATCCGTCATCAACTACTATCCAATACGGGTGAGCACCACGTACGGATGACCCAAAACCCTTACAGGTTAATCTCGCTCCGTTCTTACAAGATATATTAGTACTTGCCCACGCTCCATCATTTCTTGAGTTCGGATAGAGCCTATCTTTCAATATGTCATTCCCTTCGATAGTCCCCTTAAGAATTTCCATTAAATCTACAGACTGTTGCAAAGAATAACTAAATAAATATCCACGATTAGAATTTGACTTTGAAGGTCTTGCTGAAAATCTTCCGCTTTTAGGCTTAGAATATTTGTATAATTGCCAAGCGGGATAAGCATTGGAAAAATAAAAAGACTTTCCGTGATCTCTAGCTGCATTTATACATAACTTTCTATGCCTATGAACAAGGTCTCCCCACTCTAAATGATGCCAAGATAACTGAAAATCAGGCATAACCGACGTTATAAAATAAGTCAAATTTCTTGACCTTAAAACCTCTTCTATAGAAAGTGAAAGTCTTTCTTCATATTTAGGAGAAAAATCAATATTGGGGTCTCCTGTGAACATTACTTGATAGGCGTCTTTCATTAAATTATCAATCACCCAATCAATATCTCCCTGAGAACCTTGCATTAATTCTAAAACGCCCTTATCATCCATTCCGTCGATTATTTCATCAACGACGTCAAGGCATTCTAACCTATGCATAGGAGATTGAAGAAGAGTGACATTTGAACCTATATCTAACATAATTACGATTATTCTTTTTATACAACAAAAGCTAACGAGAGAAATATTATAAATCTCGTTAGCTCTATTATTTATACTTGAAAATACTTACTTACCGTACTTAATTCTCTTATGTATAAGAATCTCTAAATTTATACGAGCTTCGGATTGTTCTTTATAGGTTAAAGTGTTGTCCGAAGCTATCGACGAATTATATCTAAGAATGTCATTATTCAATACATCGCAAATGGACATAATTTCCTTTTCGATAGATTTATGGCAACTCTTCTTATCGAAATTTAATTTGAACTCATAATTCCCCTTAGTAAATTCTACCAATCCAAATGCTCTCAATAATTCTAGTATCTTACTAGCATTACTGTGAGTAAGATTTGTTTTCTTTACCACTTCTACTCTCGTGAAAATTCGGTCTTCGGATGATTCGATAGCTCCGTTAACCGTTAGAATATTCCAAAGTTTCTGACACTGTTGTTCAGCGTGAATACGATTTGAAGTATCATCTAAAAATTCGCCTATACTTTTTGCTTTAGGCTCTTTAGTCTTAAGATAATCAAATATGATTCTATCTTCAAGAACTACCACTTCAACTCCATTTCGTTTCGAAGAATCTAAAACATCTTTTGAAACTCTAGGATTCAAACACGACAATAAAATAACAGACTGTTCGGGAGAAAGTTGTTGTTTAACTTCAGGTTGTACTTCCTTTTTACTTAAAAATGAAGATTTTTCAACCTCTTTAATCTTTTCTTTTTCCATCTTAGCAGCTTCAATTTCAGCTTTTGTTCTCCTTTTTCTTTTCTTAGGAGTTTCTTGGTTATTCAATTCATTTGGCATAATAATTTTTATTTGTTATTCATTATAACTTTGTTATTTAGCTCCACATTTAAATTCAAAAAAGTCTTTTCCCCTAAGTCTAGTTTTATTTTCCAAAGAAACTGTATCTCCTTTCTTAGAACGAAGTTTCCTCATAAACCATCTTAATAAATCGGCAGTTGCTTCAACATCATTCATAGCTCCATGAGCATCCGTTATTTTTATTTTAGCAGCTTCGCAAGAAGCCCCCAAATTCAATTTTTCTTGTCCTGTAATACCAAAAGCTAATTTTGCTAATACAAATGTATCTATAAAATTAGGATACAACCAATAATCTACAGACAATTTTTTTTCATAGTCTAAAGCATAATTTAGCATTCTTATATCAAACGGAACATTATGTCCTACAGAAATTAAACGTCCCATTTCTTTTTTCTTCGCTTTAGCTCTATAAACTTCCCAAAACTCTGTCGCCGTGGCTACAAAATCTTTTATCTTCATACCAGAATTTATATCGGACATACTTACCATAGTTCTGTCCAAGGCTCCTTGTTCTATCACTAAATCGGCGTAAGGTTTAACAAAAGTTTCCCATCTGTCTATCTCCTTTAAAGTCTTTCCATCTAGGATAACGGCAGCATATTGAGTTATTGGATTTTTCGTTTCGTCTAATCCTCCTGTCTCGCAATCAAAAACTATATAATTTGAACGTATCATAATATTATTTTATTTATAAGTAAACCCATGTACTCTATAACTTTGAATACACGGGTTTCTATTATTTTGCCCATCTGATAAATCTAATTAAATTTTAAGTTTAATTGATCCACAGATTTTTTCTTGGTCAAATGGGCTTATATAAAACGACGGGCTAAATTTTTACGAATAAAAAGGCGTTCACCTGTACTGTATAATATTTTATTCTTCGTAAGATTTGCCGGAAATGGGGAATATTGTATTTTATTATAAATGTAAAAGTTTTGATAAACGGGATATCCAAGTTCATTTATAACTACAATACTATTTTGTTGGGTTATATTTGAAACAAGACGTGCATCTGTCCTTTGGCAGAAATTAAAAGTTACGGGCGGCAATGATACCACAGCGGAATTAATTACGAATATATTTTTACAAACTTCTGTTTTGAAAATCTTTCCGACATCTTTATCGGAAGGAAATGCTTTTGCAGATACGGTAAACAGAAGCATAACCGCAGCAAACAATAACAATAATCTTTTCATTTTTCTTTTAAATGTTTTTATTTTACAATAATTTCTTATGCGAAGATGGAGTAAATCTTTCTCATTATTGTTAATTCTCCTTTTTATTAAAATTGTATTAGGCTCTTATATTTGATTAAAGATTAATAAAGCCTAAAGCCTTAGCGGTATTAATAATCATATTTTTATATTCATCTGGTATACCGAACCTGTAAAAATTTACTTGAATATGTTCTTCAAAAACAGAATTTTCTTGTCTTTCTGAAGCCGCTTTCCAATCACATATCATTTCTATTATGTCAAATAGATTCATATCTTTTATACCATTTTTAAAATGTTCTATATGGTGTCTATTGACCATATGGTGATGTTTAACCGCTTCTTGAAATCTAGGGTCATTTACTTTTTTATAGTACTCTTCACTACCGTATTTGAATTTTCTGAAGTCATTCCCTAATGATTCAAAACCAAACGCTTCTGGCTCCGATAACTTTGACTCATCGTGTTTGGAACCTCTATTAAGAATAATAACCGCCGATTCTTTCATTAGTTCATTTACCCTACGAATATGTTCTAATGTCGTTTCTCTTACGCTCTTATTCATAATATCAATTATCATTTTCAGGCGTTTTATTCGCCTTCAATTTAACTTCATCAATAGTTTTCTCCTTATCACCCTTCTCTTTAGTTTTTCCGTAATCCTTCTGATTCATAGCCTTTTTTAAAATATAACCATTATCAATTCCTTCGTCTTCATTGGCTTCCTCTTCAAAAATCATCTTCTTAGTAATGCAATCATCTTTATTGGCACAATGATCACATTTACTTTTATCAAAGATAGTCCCTTTTTGAATAATAGAATGTAAAGGAGGTTTCAAAGTAGTGGTATACTTTGTTATAACTTCGGCTAAATTCAAACCTTCTTTTACCCCCTTATCAAAAGATTCTTCTGACACACTATCTGCATAAGAAAATAAGTTTTTTATTATCTCATGCACTTCTTCTTTAGAATATGTGTTCTTTTTTGAATCAGACGAATAGAACAAAGAATCTAAAACTCTTCTAACTATCTCTGAAGAATATGAAGCGCCATGTTTTTTATAGTTATTCATACAACTCCTCAAAGATGCGATTATAACTTCTCTTTCTTTTTTCTTTAGAAAAATCTTTAAAACAATTTTTTTTACAATTCTCATTTCTTTTATTTTTTAATTAATAAATCTACATTTTCCCAACCTAATATATAAGGTAAAGTCCATTTACCTTTGTCATCTTTTCTTATGACTTTTACAAATTTTTCTTTAAACCTTTTTACAGTATACGGCTTAGCATACTTCAATGAACCATCATATTTGTTATCAGGTATTTGTTCTGAGTAAGGAGAAACTCTTACAATTTCTCCTTTCATTAAGGGTTTTAAAAGATGTTTATTCCACGAAGTCTTTTCAGATTCTCCATTTACAACAATAAACTTTGGTAATTTATCTTCTTTGATTATTGATTTCATATTATTACTTATTTTTGTATTGTTATAAACTTTGCTAAATAAAAAATAACGAAGAAAAGCAAACAATATTCACCAATCTTCGTTACTAAAATCTATCTTCTCTTATTTCTTACTTTTTACCAGACTTTTTAACGGTCTTCGTCTCAATGACTTTCTTGATTGTCGAAGTTGGGGTAAATTTCAACGTATGGCTTTCTTTAACATCCATAGGTTTCTTAGTAAGTGGGTTAATACCTTGACGAGCGGGGTTTACCTTTTGACGAAATTTACCCAGAGTTGGTAAATTTACATCGTCGCCGTCGGTTACACAAGCTTCTACAATAACTTCGCTAAGGGCATCAACTACTTTATTAACATCTGTCTGAGTAATACCAGACTTTTTAGCCACTGCGGCTACCAATTCAAACTTTTTCATTTTGTTTTTACAATTAAATTAAACATTTATAGCATTATATATAACTGAAATACTTAAACTTCAATTATTTTAAAACCTTCTTCCTCCAAACGTTTCAACATGGAACTCCATCTCTTATCTCTAATTTCTTCTTTTATAAACCAAACGCCTACATCTACTTTAGGAAAACGAATACTTTGTTCCATCCCTTTGTTTATAACAATTCCATACTCCCAATGTGCCGTAGGTTTTTCTACAAATTTAACATCCTTTTCAAGACTTTCTATACCATACAAAGACATAAAAATACCAACATCTTCAAAATTAATTACTGAACTAATGTACCTGATCTCTTCAGATTTTTTAGCGTCTTCCGCTAATGATTCATCTTCTTCGTCATTAAAGTCTTCAGAATTATTGTAAGTTTTTTTCATCTTCTTTCTTTCGGGATATACAGTCTTTCCCGTTTCTTCAGAGATTTGACATAAATTTACTTTCATAAGTCTTCTTTTATATCATTATAATTCATATAAACAATAAAAGGAGAAGCGTTGCATTCAGCGATAAACGGCTTCATATCGGCTCTTCCTTTCAATACTAATCCAATAGCAAACTCGTTCGTAGAATATTCATGGTAAAGAGTTCTTTCTACAACAATTGATTTATATCCTTTAAAAAATGAAGGAATCTTCCAACCTTCTTCGTCTTCTTCGTCGTTAGGTTCAAGTAAAACTATATCTTCAATTTTACATTTAAGCCGAGAAGCTACTTCGTCATAATATCTTTTGAGACTAGGATATTCATCTAGTTTTTCTTGTATGTAAGTTTTTCCTTCTTCACTTATTATAAATTTCATAACAACCCTTCTTTCTTTAAATCGTTTAAAACATTTGTCTGTGCTACTCTAAACTCTGTAATAACTTTCCAAGCTTCGGTTGATATCATACGTATACCAGACTTATAAAAATCCCAGAAGAATGTATCAATTGTTGAATTCATACCAAAAATTACATAATTGATATTTTCTCTTCGAAGTGGAATATGAACATCAATATCATAATCTGATATTCGAATTGTAACTCCTCCGATTACGTTTCTATTCTCCGAAGGATCAAATCTAACAAATTTTAAAGAATGAGTTAAATATTCATTGTTAACTTTTTCTAAAAACGCAAAATCTTTATTAACAAAGTCGGCAGGATAAATTTCATTTCTTCCTATCGCATTAGCGTCAGGAAGAATTTCAACTATCGCTTTTAACATATCCTGAGAAATAAGAATCTTTTTATTTTCGTTGTATAATCTTATCCACTTTTTCTCAAGTTCTCTATAATTTTTGTCTCTGAGATTAATTTGATATTCTATTTCCTCTCTCTTCGTTTGCAATTCTTGTCGAAGTATTCGACGTGCAATTTTTTTTACTATTTTCATTTTATTGATTTTTTTTATGTTTCCCTTTTATCGTAAAGATACAAAGAAAGTGCCCAAAGAAAAATCTTTACTCAATTTACTTTATATCTTCAAACTTAAAAACTTTGGTACATACGCACATGCATAATATCTCCCCTATAGTCCCCTCTTCTTCAGCCCAAAGAATTGTCTTCCAAAGAAGAAAGTTCCTCTTGATATTTTGTTAAACAATCTCGTAATATCGGAAGGGGTTGTTTAGTATAATTATCAATCTTGCCTTCTAAAATATCTTTGATCATTTTTATATTGCTTTTTAATATCAAAAGTCTTTTGACTCTGTAACTTATCTTATCCATAATTTGATTGTTATTAGCGTTAAAAAACTTAAGTAGGGGAATTTATCACCTGAAGTATATAAAGTTATTTACAATTTGTATTATAGCTTGTCTGAGCATTATTATATTATTTCAGATGACCGTTTAATCTTCTTTTTCTTATTTAATTTCCCCAAACTAAGAAATTCAACAATCTAACTATAACGTCCCATATTTGTATAATTTGTATAGAAATATAAACAAATAAAAAAGAGATTATACCGTATGTAATTGTTTTCCAAATTCTACGATATTTAAGTTTCAGAACTTTATTTCCAAAACGACCGTTGATTGCATATAATATTTTGTCCATAACTAATAATATTTATTTGTTTAAAAACTTTGTTATGCTCCAAAATTAGTTATTTATTTATTATAAACAAAGAAAAGGAGAAGAAATATTTAAAAATCTTCTCCTTTTTAACTTTAAATAAATATTTTGTATCAAATTACAATATGTCTTGTACTTCCTATTGTAAAATAAAGATGGGAACCTTCATACTCTAACAGTCCGTCAGTGGGTACGGGTTTCAACGCCGCAGCTCTTATTTGCATAGAACTCAATGGCATTGGAGTTGCTCCCGCTCCTCCGTTTAGTGTTAAAGCTCCTCCAACTCCTGCTCCTCCATAACTTATGGCTGAATAAACAAAACCTCCTGCTCCTTGTATTGGAGTAACTGAAGTAGTTAAGGCACAAGCAAATAATATGCTTATCCCAGATGAATTAGTGATCAAACAGGGTATTCCCGTAGCTGTTAATGCTACAAGTTGTCCTATATAATAACCCGTTCCTGTAACAACTATTTGACCTGAAACCATATCACTTGTATGGGTAAATTTAACAGCTCCGTTAATTGACAATGCTAACTTTGTAATATCGTTTATATAAAATGTAACTCTATTAGCAATGACTGATCCAGCAGCAGTTGTAGTTGAATAAAAGGCTCTTGCAGTTGCGCTTGCCGTATATACATAACAAGTTCCGTCTTCTAAATATATTTTTGAAGAACTATTTGTGTTACTATAATATATAGCATCTCCCGTAGTTGAATAAACAGAACCTCCTATAAATTGAAGGTTTTGCGCTCCCGCTCCACTAAATGTTAATGTAACTCCTGTTGAACTTGTTAATAAGATATTCGTCACAACTACAGTACCCGTAAAGTTAGATGTATGATTACCAGATATTGTTATACCAAATTTTATAGAAGAGGTTAAATTTACATTCGCTTTGAAGGTCAAATTTTCATTGTAAGTCCCAGGATATACAAATATAGTAGTTCCTGAAACGGCGGCGTTAATAGCCGCTTGTACCGTCAAATAAGGTTTATCTGCACTACCATTATTTGAATCATTTCCATTTTTAGCTACATACAAATAATTTTGAGGAGTTACTACGCCATTTTGTACTTTTGTAACAGCTCCATCAATATCGGCTCCTGTATGAGAACTTGTAAAATCTGCCATATTGTTTAATTTTTAATTTTTAAATTAAGCCCATCAACGGTTTTGAAAAATTCAGAAGCCGAAGTTTTGAAGTTATAATAAACAGGTTGAGTTTTTAATTTCTTTCCATCTGATGTAACAAAAGAGAGATTATCAGATGTCTTAAAATATTGTATGTATTTCTTTTTGATTCTACAAAAAGGTTTACCTAATTTTCCTAATAACCCCAACATAATCTAATACATTATATTAAGACTACCAGAAATAATGTAAAGTTGATCTTCTTTAGGAACAAAGAAGTATTCAGTTTCCCCGTCATTGATTATTATAACCGACGAAGGTTGACTATTCAATCTAAATACAGTATCTCCTATAGCCTTGAACCTTACTATATTTCCACTTATTTCCTGACTAACTAATCCAGGAGCAAATGTTTGACCAAACCCTACAGTTAACGAGGGGATAGGTCTTGAATTTGAATCAACAGGAAGTGATCTGCTCATTTTATTTTATTTTTAAATAATTATTTTATGTTACTATAATAACTGAAAAACCGACAGACTGTTGTCCATCGGTTAACAAAAATATTAACAATAAAAAGAACCTATTTCTTCACCCAATATCCTTTTTCATCATCATAATATATATGATTCTTTTCTAGTATCGAAGCTTCGTAGCTTCCCAAGTCTGTATAATTCCAATCCGTTGTAGGGTCAATGTACCCTAAATAATCGTTCAAATCTACTTTTTCAGCCTTAAGAGTTTTCTTTTTAACGCCCTTAGGAAGAGTTTTGTTCGTATCAACCTTTTCGGTAAAAACGGCAGGTTGTTTTACAACGTATTCTTTTTTGTTATTGCATCCTAATAAGGAGAATAACATTATTAAAATGATAAATGTATTTTTCATATTATTAATATTGTGTATTTTCAATCCGTTAATAACTTCATATCCGTATGAATTTTTTAAAATAGATTCTACTTCTTCACTACTTTTGCATTCTACGTTCATCTTCACTTGTTTGATTTGTTTCTTTCGGTTTTTACTACCAAAAAATTTAATTCTGAAATTTGCCATCGTTTTATTCGTTTACAACTAATTTAGATAAAGTAAAAGCCCCTCTTCCGCAAATAAATAATACTCTTATACCTTCTTTGTTCCACCAAAGACTTGTTTCTACAGAAGTATTGACTTGAATGAACCCCTGTTCTATTAAATCTTTTATCTCGGCGCGAGAACGTGAAATACTTTCAGTTTTTATATTTAATTTTTTCAATACATTTTCAGCAACAACATATTGCTCTTTATCCTTTGAAACTTGATATTCGTGAGCAAAGTCAGAAGCGTCTTTACAAAATGTTGAAAAATTAAAACTTCCATTAAAAGATATGTTTTCTTTGTATTCCTCTAATGGGTCACTTATTAAAAGAAGTTTAGAAGGAAGATGACCAGGATTAACGATTTCTGTTATAACAACTTTTAATCCAATTTCTTCAAAAACATTTTTTACCAATCCCATTTCTTCAAAAACTTCCTTAGCATCGCAATCTTTTCCTCTCCAATATGGGATAGGAATAACGATTGAATGGTTACAATACTTTTTTCTTAATTCTTCTTGATTCATGATAATATTTTTAATTGGTTCATTTTTTGAATTACTTTGTTTTTATAACTTTGGGAAGCTCTGGGATTGTGTAGTTTTATAGCTTTATTTATATCCTTTTTAGGATTATAATGTTCTTGAATTATTTCAAACATTTCTAAACTCTTTTCAGGATTATTTCTGCAACTCATAGAATACTTATTTAAACCAATGATTCTATTAGCTTCTTTTACGTATATAGGAGTAATTTGTAATATTCCTACGTCGTTCTTAGTTCCTATCGCTCTAGGATTGCCTTCACTTTCTACTTGTATCAAAGCTTCAATAAATAAATTCCAATTATCTTTTGGTATTATTTTATTTGTCGTCGGTATGTATATTGTTAATAATTTTACATTTAAATCGCTATAGCTTTTTTCTCCAAAAGAACAAGCAAAAATTATAAACAATAGTAACGATATTCTTTTCATTCTTATTTATTTTTGTTAAACTTCTTGAAAATACTCTCTCTTCTTTCTTCGGGGTGTCTTCTGAAATATTCAGAAATTACTTCTCTGTTATTCAATTTCTTCTTCAGTTCTCTAGCGATTCTGCTGAGTTCTGGTATAATATCAAATATTGTTCTTTTTCTCATTTTATTTTATCTCCTTTAAGCATATCATTATTATTTTATATAGTTGTTTGGTATAAATAACTTTGTTAACAATAGGAAAGGGGCAACTTTCGCTTGCCCCAAATCTCGGTTTATGCTGCGGCTCTTAGCGGCTGCGTAAACATTTTAATCGAATTTTTGCCATTTAGTAGGCTCTGTAAATACTCCGCTAATCATACTCGTGCGTTGTCAAAACCATATATCCCCGTTTGAAGGTTTTTTAAAGAGAACCTACAAACTCTAAGGGTTGCCGATTATTCGACGCCACCACTCCTTTTTACGAAAGGAGAAACGGAAGGTACTTCGATATTTGCGGACTTAATTTATAAACTAACAATTAAACTTAGTCAGGCAATTCTTCTTTCCCTTGTGGAGATAGTGGGATTCGAACCCACGTCCAACGCATTTTACTAAAAGCATCTTCATACTTACGTTCTTTAATAACTTTGTAATTCTTTTCTTCGTTCATAGAATATTGAATCCCAATTTCGTATAACATCTAACTCTTTGAGGTAATCAGTTAAATTCATACCAACGGGTATTTCATCTTTATAGCATTCTTCTGGAACATCTACGTCTTCTATGTTTTGTATCTTTTTATCCCAAACTGATTTGTTTAAACCTATCCACTCTCTAGCATCTGGTCTGGTATCATATATATCAAAATATCTTTTCTTCTCTATAGGACTAGGATATATAAGAAGATAAGGTAAATCCAAGTACTTAAAAACTTGTCTAGCCTGTACGGACATAGCCGTTAATACTATCTTATCTCTTTCGATTATTTTCGTAACGGTTTCTATATAATTTTCTGGGAAATTATCATTCTTTATGCCATTAGCTTTATCAGAATAAAAGTGTTCTGAAAACCAACCGTCCTCGAATCCAATACAATGCCCTTCTAAATAAGTCTTACCAATTCCAGGATAGTCGCATATGGCTTTTATTTTACCAGAAAGGAAGGCTTGTTTTATTTGTTGTCTATTTTTTATTAATTTCCATAATAAGAATATTAGCAAGTTATCATTCTCTGATTAACTTATTTGTAAGGAACTCCGTAGCTTCTATAATCTCTTCATCTGTCGTAAGAGAATCACTTGAAGGCTCAAAACCTGCTTCATAAGCAGCAAATAATATATCGTCATTGTCACTGATATAAGGTCTTACTCTTACTTCGTCATCAGGATTAATTGGCTCCTTGACTTCGTCTTCATCTGAATTATATTCTAATGAGTTTGCCATAGCTAAATTTCCGTCGCACATAATATTACTTTATTAAATCGGTTGGTAATGTTTCATATCCGTATTTATGGAAAAGGGCGTTAATTACTTCCATACTACAACTTTCCTGTTTACCCTCTTCGTTTCTAAAGAAAAAAGTTTCGTCTATCTTTACAATAGAATATCCCTTTAAGATAAACTTTTGAGCTAATTGTTGAGCTTTAGAAAGCTCCTTTGTCTTTCTAGGAACGGATAGAAACTCAGCTACTGTAAAACCCTTAGAAGGTTTAGTTTTTACAGTTTTTTCTTTCTTAGCCTTAGGAACGGAAGGAGTTTTTGTTTCTTTTATATCCGTTCTTTGTCCTTGTTTTTTGTCGGCGGGATTAGTCCTCCAATCGAATCTTCCTGGTTTGTATTCCGTCCATATCCAAGTAGGATGTTTCACGTTTACATCTCCGACCTTTCGAGACGTCTTAACTTCTTTAATTATGGGAAGTTCTTCTTTCGGTTTGTTTGGGGCAACTTCTTTAGAGACTTTATTCTTTTGATCTTCCAATTTTTCTTTGGAAGTCTTTTCTTTTTGAACGTCGGTCGGTACAGGTTTTCCTGTTTTAACAGCTTTTTCTTTACGGACTGCCATGTCATTTACCTTTTTAACAAATTTAATATTAGATTCTATTTCTCCGATTCTGGAATTCATTATCTTCCAAATATCTTCGTTCTCAAAATCTTCTCCTTTTATATCAAGCAAAATATTTCTTAGTTCGTCATAATCTGCCCAACTTTCTAATATTCTATTTGCAAATTTCTTAGCTTCTTTTGCATCAGGTCTTTTTTTACTAGAAATAGCAGACATTTTAACCGACTTAAGTTCATTAAGTCTAATTATTCGAGGGTCTTGATTTACAATATTAGAAATATCTTCTTTTAAGGGTTTTTCTTCGGTTTTTACGCCCATGGTAATACCAGCTGAAATAATCGCCTTCCCCTTACCATATAAATTCTCTTTCTTTACCATAATATTATATTTTTTACTTGTTGTTATAACTCTGTTAAAAACTTATTGTTAATTTTTCTCCTTAGCAAATTCTCTTATCCATAGAGGCATATTTTCTATTTCTTTTTTACTTGCGAAGGCAATCCAGATTACTATATAAATAATCTTTGGTACAAATAGTATGATATTTTTTAATTGTTTCATGATTACATTAATTTAGTGGTAAATTTATACTTACTTCTGTTGGTTCATTATCTTCCCATTTAGTTTTAGGAAACATTGTTTTAGGAAGTTCAATCTTTGGATCTTTATATAAATCAGCATAGGTTGTTTCTACAAACCAAAAACATTGACTCGTATAATAAGTTTCTTGTTTTTTAGGTTTTTTACCAACAAACAAATTTAATTCTCCGTCTTTGTCGCGAGCGACGTAAAATTTCTTTTTTATCATAATATTATTCTTTAAAGGTTCATTTCTTTTCAATCAATCCCTTAGGGCATAAGTCGGCTTGTCTAAGTTGGTCTCTTCTAGTCCATTTGTACTTATCGCAACTTTTAGCTATTTCTAAAGCTTCTGAATCCGATACGCGAGTTTCGTTTACATTTTCGAAATGAGATTGTATATAAGAGGCAATTTCTTTTATCTCTTTAGCCGCTTCAATTTCAGATTTTGTTATCCTACAAAAGCCGTAAGAAGAAACTACATAATTTGTTATAACTTTATTTCCTGAAAAGTTTCTATCTACGCAATTGTTAGCTATTTCGTTAGCCGTATTTACAGAAATGTCTTTTCCTTCCATTTCGAAGTTATTCAAAATATAAGAAGTTATTTTTGCGATTTTACCGTTAGATGTTGCGTTTATTGTTTTCATAATGTTTTGCTCTTTCGAGACTTATTTAATTGTTTTACTCCTTGATAACAATACAAATATACGGACTTCTTGTTAAATAAAAAAACTTTTTCCCAAGTATTTTTGATTTTACCCAAAGATTTAACTTCTATTTATACTTCTTGTTAGATTTATCAATAAAAAAGCTCCGAACTTCACAGCCCAGAGCTAACCTTAAAATATAAACGAAACATCCTAAACTTTAAAAATCATTACTTTACCATAATGCCGTATCGAAAATTTATTTTTAATTCTTTTGGTTTTTCGACGGGTCGCTCTTCATAAGTAAAATATACCTCTTTGACTCCCTTCGTCTCTTTAACAAACTTTCTATGTCTTTCCAAGTCATCTACGAACTCTTTCTTATTATCGTTAAATATCTTGCCACCAATATCTTTCCTCATCGACGTTCTGAGTATCAGAAACTCTACATTTTTCTTTGTCATTTGGAACCTCCATATTTATTTTAACATTCTTCTTTCTTGCCCACGCTATCGTATTTATAGCTTTATTAATAGTAGCCCGCAAGGTTTGAACCTTGTAACTCTTTTCAGTTTCCTCTAATACCTTTATAGGGACTTGATAATTATCGAATAATCCATTATTGTTCATAACAGAGTATCTATATATTCCATATTTAATCATTTCAGTCATACTTCCTATTTTTTTGATAAGGAAGAAGAAAAGAAAAGCTGAAACTAATTTCATTTATCCCTGATAATCTTACAGAGCACTTCTCAATCTTCTTCCTTGATATACTAACTTTGAGGAATTATGTTTCTTTGTTATTCGTCTTCTTTTCTTTTACCAAAATAATTACGTATCTCCAAAAGAAGATTAGGTTTGTTGGAGTTAAGTCTTATAACTCCATTCCAATCCTTACGAATATCCCGAAGAGGATTGAATCTATTTCTTACGAGAATCTTCCAACGAGAATCATATTGACGATTCTTTTTGTCTCCATGAAAGAAATGAAGTATCGAACCTTCCATATATCCTATATTCTTTTTAAGTTCTAGTGCTCTTTCTTCCCAAGACTTAAGCATAGAAATATATTGAGGATGCAAATACTTAGGAGAGTTCTTAAGAACATTACCCATCAAGGCATCGCACATAAGTCTATCGGCACTTCCGATTATAGAATAATCTATTAATCCGCCAAGAGTTTCTATTGCGTGTCTGGTATAAGCCCAAGCGTACCCACAATGATCATGTACTTCTCTTCCTACTTTAAAATATCCCTTACCCGAAAAATTGCCTTCGTTAAGATGTTCATAGATACTTCCATAATTCTTTTGATAGGGATTGAAATTTCTATCTAGGTCAAGAGCTTCTGAGAACATCTGTATAACATCGTAATGTTGTAAAAGATTTATTGTTTCATCTACCCAATTGAAATTTACAAACTGTATGTCATCGTCGATACAAGCTACATACTTCCAATCTTCAGGCAATTTAGAAATTCCTATATTCAATAAATTTTCTTTTAACCAAATCTCGCTATCGTTGTGAACTTTTATAGGTACAACGATATGATTTTCTCCTAGTGATACAATAACGGGTTGCCGATCTTCAAAGACTGCTTCAACGGTAATCATTACGGCTCCTGCGTCAATAATTCTCTTTACAAATTCCATATGATGCTTCCAACGAGTTTCATATCTTTGAGAATTAAAAATTGAGCTAACAACATATAACGTAGCTCTAACAGAATCTTTCTTTTCAAACATAATTTGTATTTATTTTGTGTCGTTACTTTTCTTCTCTATCTAAGAATTTATATCCAAATGGAAAATGCTTATCGTAATCCTTTCTCAATTGACTATTTGTATAGCCGATAGGAAAATAATGAGCTATCTTGTAATATCCAAGGCGATTGGTTTTTTCTAAGAAGCCTACTTTCTCTGACATATTACGAATACAATCAATCGTCGCCTTAGAATAATCTGTAAAACCCTTAGAACTTAATTCATTTATTATTCCTTGACGAGTTATGATAACTCCGACTTCTTTAGAATTTACATAATCTCGGAAGGTTGACCAAATAGTTTTCGTTTTATCTTTAATTGTACCGCTTCCTCCTAATTCTTCTAATCTCCTAACTGCTTTTTTCAAAACGTCGATAACATTAGCGTTAATATAATCTCTGACGTTCTGTTGAGTTTGTGACTTTGTATCTCCTTTAATGTAACCGCTTTTTAGCAATACTTCTCCGTCTACCTCTACATAAAGTCTTCTCAAAACTCCATCTTCGCAAACGCTCTGGTCAGAAGAAAAATTTTGTAGAAGACGAAATGTAACTTCTGCTTCGTTACTTGGCCAATATCTGGTATCGACGCTAATGATATCAAAATCCAAGTCCATCTTTCCTCCGCAGTCAGAAGAAAATGGTATATCCTTTGTAACGTCTAATTTGTTCATATCTTTTCTTTCTTAAGATTCTCACGTAAGTCTCTAACGTTCAAAGATAGTTCTTTCGATATCGCCATAGTTTTTTCAATTGAATCGGAAGAGCCTACTAAAATAGTATAAGCTTCGGGAAACTCTTCTTTTATCCTTTTGTAAGTCTTAAGCCTACGAAGAACATTTTTAATTTGATTTCTCCGTTCATCTTGTTGATCGCATATATGATTGTATTCCTCTACATTTTCTTCAAGGATAGTCTTAAGAACAGGTTCATTGACAAGTTCTTCGGCTCTTTCAAATATTGGAGTATTTGGATAAATATACCACCAACTTCCCAATAATTGAACTCCTATACAATCTTGTACTTTTAGTTTATCGCCATATTTAGAATGCCAAAAATCAATTACTTCTTTCGGAAGATTTTCTACGCAAGCTTTGCCTACGATATTATTGACTTTCTCTTTAATCTCTTTTCTTTTATCGTCATAAGGTTTCAAAAGATTCAAACAAACCTTCTCAATTTTTACTTCTGAAATAACTTCTCTTCCCATGATATTTATATGTTAAATAATTTTTATTTTAAAACTTTGTTAAAGAATATGTCTATAAATTAAAGTATTGAATATTCCTATCGGCGTCATTATCAATAATACCCAGAACGTATTCCAAAAGCCGAATGTCATCAACACATTTATATTGTCGGCTCCCATGACTTGTAATAAAGATAGTATTAGAAATACAGGAAATGCTACTGAAAATACAGCTCCCATTATTCCGAAGAATGTTATTATAAGTAAAGAAGGAAGAAAGAAAACTATATCTCCAGCGATAAAAATAATAGAAACAACAATAAATCTGACTATATTGTTTAATATTCCGCAAGTGTAAAAGTCTGGAGAAGTAGATATTATATATAAAAAAGATATAATGTGTATTAACACTATATAGGGAACGGTGAATCTTTCTGTCTTCCAATAAATCTTTCTTATAAGTCTTTTCATAATCCGTCTTTTTCGTAAATATCTCTATGAGTAACATATGCGCAGTTACAACTTCTTTCGATTACAAAATGTTTTGTTTTAGGGCATTCTAAAATAAGTCTATCTACCATTTGACAAATCTCATACCCTTTCATATCTCTTCTGTCCCAGCGACATACTACAATTTGCATATCGTAAGAATTTGTAATATTCATTCCAATAGCTCCTTTCTCCTTGAAGAAATTAGCTATTAAGAGTTGTTCTCGGTTTCTCTCTGATATAAGTTCTAAAGACTTTTTTATATTTCCCATATCATTTAATCTTTACGAAATTAATGTGATTACCATCTTTTCTTCTAGGAGAACAACGTCCATCGTATTCTAAATTTTTATGGCATCTGTCCATAATATTGGGAATATTGTAATGACATTGTTCGCAACCAAAACCTTCAGCTTTAGTTACTTTTAGTTTTGTACCGTCTTCGCTAGTAAATACTTCTCCAACCTTTCTATCCATATTATTTAATTTTTACGAAATTAATGTTATTTCTTCTATTGAAGCTAAGGGGAAACAAACATCAATTTGATCTTTCCTCTCTTTTGCCATACATCTAAATGAACTACATTCTTCTTCTATTAATATACAATCTGTACAATTACATAGCCCCGAACGCTCTACACACTTAGCTAATTTACCACTTGGGGTTTGAAAAACTTCTCCTATTTTTCTTTCTTTTTCCATATTATTTATCTTTCAAAGGAATTATACTTATTATCTCTATTGGAGCCGTTGTAGAAACAAACGCTTCTTGTTCAGGAAAACCTGTGGCGACTAAATAATTTGAACCTCTCTCACTTTCTACTGTAAATTTTCCACGAGCTGTTACGACGCAAGTATCGTTTCTATCTACATAATGAATAACATACTTGCATATTGATCTTCCACCGCAACTTGTTAATATAAAAACGACTATTATTAAAGCTAATTCTTTCATACAATTACTCCTTCCTCTATATCATCGTCAATGACAACTCCGTTCAATTTATAACCGTGCACACGAGGAGGTGAGTTTGATTTACAAGATTGACTATTATAAAACGCGTTCTTGTGCTCTCTTCCTTCTCTTTCAGCTTTAACAAGTCTCTTATATTCTTCAAGAGACATAGTTACGCTATTATTTTGTAAATCTATTTTAATCATCCTTCTTTCTTTTGATCATTACTTAATTCTGACATAATAGCCTTAGCATAGCCAATACTTCGTTTAGCCGTACCTTTAAAATCAATATAGTTTTGAACATTCTTAGCAATCTCTTCTATCATAGCGGTTTTAATTAAATCATAATAAAACTGTTTAGCGAAGTCGCAATCTTTTACACCCTCTACGAACTTTCTTTGTTTTTGCTCTTTGGTATCATAATATTCGGGCATTATATTTTTATTAGCCTTAATATTATCCGCATAAAGTTCATCAAAATCTATACCGACTTCTGGTATAGTTAACTCGTATGAACTATAACAAGTTTTCTCTCCATCTACAACTGAAGAATACGTAGTTTGATGTCTTTTGCCAGTTTCTTCATAGTCTAAGTTCACATTAACTATCTTCTTTGTTTTTATAACTTCTGCTTCCATTATTATTTTCTCCTATCCTCTAAATGTTTCTATTCTTTGTCCAAGTTTCAAAATAAATACGTCTTCATTAGGTGCTCCCCATTTAGGATTGCCCATACCGACCTTTATACTATCTAATCTGAACAACATATGTTTCTTTGTATATCCTCTGTACAATCTTACATATTGAAAAGGATAAGGCGGACAACCATCTATTTCATCTGATCCTACACATTGTGTATACAATCTCCATCGCAAAGAGGTTGCTCACGTTTAACCTTGCTATTTTGAAAGTGATAACAAAATCTCTTTATCCAAAATGGTTTTATTTCTCGATATTCTTCAGGTTTCTCTCCTGATTCTATCATATCGTACCATTTACCCTTCAATACAAGGGTTACCATAATAACTTTTTTAACACCCATATAATTCGTTTTGTAATAAATTTATTATCGTATCAGCGTATTTCACGGCGGTATCTGAAATATACTTCATATTCAAAGTACTATTTAATGCATCCTTACAACTACCTACCATAGTATTTATAAGAGAAGACGTTAATTCATATCTTCTTTGTTCCCAATCAATATCGGAACTTTTTTCTTCTAAAAGCTCAATCTTGTCAAGTCCTACTTCTATGGGGTCTCCCGAACTATTACATTTATCAAGAGTAATCGTAGCATAAGAAGCAACATTGATTATTTCGTCAGTATCTTTTAATCTTACCTTCATAATATTTTATTTTCAATATCCGTAGCTCAAAGAAAATTTATCGTAACTTCCATTCATTCTAGTAATAGGAGTTTCATTAGATTGTACGCAAACCGTATGAGTGCACATATGTTCATAACTAAACTTAATATTCTTCGTTATTTGATATTTAACTCCGATGTTAAAACTTACCTGTTGAGGAGAAAAGTTTCCAGGAAGGGGCGACCCCTTAAGCCCACAATAAACTGTATTGTCGAAATATACGCTTGCCCTCTTATACTGATATTCTAATCCGTACTTGATTATGATTGGAGGTTGCTCATACTTTATCATGGCATCTCCGATAGTAGTAGCAACAACTCCAGGAGAAGTCGTTGTAATCTTTTGAGATTGCACAAAGACATATGATGGTTGAAGTTCATAAGATATAGCAACTTTGGGCTTAAGTTGTCCAAATGCCGGTATAGCTACTAAAGCTAACAACAATAAAGTTTTCTTTTTCATAACAATAATTTTTAGGATGTTTCTTCTTATCGGTCTTATCTTTTTTATTCTTTGATGTCATATCGTCCCTTCCTCTTTAATAACAACCGCAATTGTTATTCATTTCTTTTAATAACGCTCTTATTTTGATTGTTTTCTTTTTGGGTAAAGTACTGACCTGATATTCTAAGGCGGCTATTAAGATTTTTGCCTCCTTTAAAGAAGCTATCATTATTAATTCTTTGGGTGTTCCTTTTTCTAATTGTTCGTCAAAATATCTCATATCATTCCTCTCCTTCGTCTTTTACATTCCAATTAAAAGCTTTTATCTCTTTGATAAAGTTATTTGAATAATCTTGTATAGCGCATACAGATATTCTTCTTTCAAAGCCTAACTCCTCAGGTTTGATTATATCCAATATGCAATCAGTTATTTCTTTCGGGGTGTCCTTACTTATCTTCCTTAGTCCTATCTCTTTATTTACCACGTCCTCCAATGTTTTAAATGGTAAGTAATGAGTTACTATATTCGTATATTGTAAAACCTTCCCCGTTTTTGTTATTAATACAGAAAACGCTCCGAAGTCTCCGTATTGTCCTTGCAATACCTTTCCGTCTTTAGTTCTAAACAAACAATGCTCCCCATCTTCTGGATGAGAAGTAAAAGGATTATATATTGTCCAATACTTTATTTCCTTTGTTGCTAAAGAAGACTTAATAAGAATAGACTTTTTCATAATATTATTTCTTTACAATTTTGTAACCTAATTGATCTAACTCATCAAGAAGGACAGCTCCTAACTTCCAAACAGTTTTATAATAATCGCAAGACATTCTATAATTTAAAGCCGCTGAAGTAGCGACATCTATTTCTTCTAAGGTAAAACGATTCATTACTTCTTCCTTATGGATATTTTCAATGTCTGAGGCGGTTTGTTTATAGTACCAACCGTTTAACTCATATACGCGCTTCTTTGCAGCTTCGGGGCTTGTCTTTGTCTCGTGTATATTCTCATCTTGGATGACCCCAATATCTGAAGTTTTGCCTCTTCGAAAGATTGACCAACTCCCTCCGCTCTTTGTATAATAGTAATCTCCTTCTTTCATGGTATTTGTTCAATTACATCTGATAAATATTGTCCTTTGTTTAAAATTATATGATCGCAATAGCTTTGTTCCTTTAGTTCATTTATCCAGGTCTCCCAATATTTCATGAAAACTCCTATGAAATTTGAAGAGTCATCTCTTTCGATATATCTATCAAGATACTCATTTCTTAATTCAATACTTGGGTAAACAAGAGTTATTTTAAAACCTTCCTTTTTTAAAAGTTTTAATCCTTCGGGGTCAGTTGCTATGAAAATATACTTTCTATTTCTAAAATATTTCCATACATCTTCAATATATTGTTTGTGCCTACCTTCTTTATACCTCCAATATTCAATCTCAACGCAATTTAAATTATCCTTCTCGGTCAAGTACGTTTTACCCGTTCCGCAAAACGCGGCTATTATCTTTGTTTTCATAACGCTTTGAACCTTATTTTTAACGCCTCAAGAGTTTGTTTTATATCCTCTCTTATCATTTCATAAATTTTTAAATAATTTTCTGAATGAATTAGGTTTATAGAAAGCTTAGCTTCTTCACTAGTAATAGTTACAATAGGCTCGGCTTCTCCTCTAATTCCAATGGTCAATTCTTCTGAAGTTAATTGAAACTTTTCAAGAATCTTCTCGTATCTATTTATTTGTTCAGATAAATAGTTTGCTATATCTAATTTCTCTTTATTCATATTTTATTTCACAATTGATAATTTATATCCTAAGTCTCCGTGAACGCCTAATGCGTTAAAAGTATAGTCAATGAGCTTTCCGTATATCTCATCCATTACAATATAGAATATAACCTTGGGTAAGGGCTTACCAATCAACTCTACGTACTGATTATAAAGTACGTGTTTAGGAGTAGCTTGCTCTACTTCCACAAAACAATCTTTCAATGGTTTCATATCGGTTAATCCGTGAGATTCTGGGTTTGTCATTAACTCCTTATAAGCCGCTACCGATTCTTCGCATAATATTAGTTCTTTCATTTCTTTTTCTCTCCACTATAATATTCTTTGTTCTTATTTCTATATTCTCCCTCTTTGGTCTTACTAGGAGGAACTTTGTCTTTGCCTCTTCCCTGGCCTCTCTCAATTACTTCTTCATCCTGAGCCAAGGGTCTTTTACTTTCCGCTTTAGAATCGAACCCCGCTTGACGAGCTTCCATCTCATCCTTTTGCTTTCTTATCTTCGAAAGGAATAAGGCTTTTGTACGTTCAGCGGAACTCTTTTCTACTTCTGTAACTTCTTCTGGGCGTACATCTACAATCTCTTTAGAAGCTATCTTCTCTATCTTTGTGAAATCATAAGCGGATGTAGAAGGATATTTCATTTCAGCGTCGGGGTCATATTCTCCTCCTATATCTACAAACTTTGAATAATAAGAGTTATGTAATCCAGCAATCAACTTCATTGGAGCGATATTCATTCTTGCTGAAACTCTACCCAATATAATCTCTTTTAAATTAATAGTTTTAAATACCTCTTGCTGTATATGATTTTGTATAGATACTTCTATGTTAACGTCCAAAGCTCCGTTAATTGTAAGCATATCTCCCTCAGATTCTTTTCTGATTTGCTCCAAGGTACGAAGCATAGAATTGTAAGCGTCTATACTATTCAAAGCAACGTACCGAGACTTCATTTTAGAATACATCCAAGCTAACTCCTCAAGCCTTGGGCGTTTATTATAAAGTCTTACATCGGCTAGGCGATTACGGAACTCTTCGCGCTTTCTCTCTATATCTACAATATGCTTTTTGAGAACGTCTTTTACTTCATCCTCTCTTACTATTATCCCATTATCTTCTCCCATTATCTTCACTACCTCTACTGTAGTAAACATTCTCCCCAAAAGCTCAATTATATCTTCCTCAAAAGGACTTAGTTTATATATAGCAACTTCCTCTTTTTTCTTTCCCCCATAACAGCCCGCTCTTCCAAACGCCAAAGCTGACGCGGTCGTTATCTTTGCTCTCATTACATTATATTGTCTCTTGAGTTCCATGACATCGTCTTGTTCCTTGGGACTGAGATGTTCAATGAGTTTTCTCAACCTATGCGGAAGCATTGCTATATTGATTTCATCTCCTTCGGAACTTACGTACATAGTATTGCGTATTACGGGATGCTTCTTTAACGCAATCATTTTCCGATATTCTTTGGGATTAATTACACCCTCTGGTATCGGAATTACTTTATTATTTTCCATTACTCTTTTTGTTTTACAATTTTTTACTTTTCCCTTATATTTGTTTTTGTTAGAGTATCGGTTGCGCTTACGCTCCGTTTATTTGTTTTCTTCATTATACGCAATCTCCGTACTCTTACAACGCAAACGGGATAATGGGAAGATTGTTTGGGGTAATCCGATATTTGAATAATCTCAAACTCTCTTCGTCTATCTAAAAAGGAAGTGATTGGAAACTTTTGCCTTTGCGAATATATAAAAACTCGAAAAGACGATAGAGAATCACGTTTGACCTCTACGTCCTTATCTTTTTTCTTAAGAACCGATAGTAATTCGGCTAATGTCATTGTCATACTTTCTATCTCTTACATTGACAACCTTTTTTCTTACAAATCTCTGGGTTGGGGCAATATTGAAATACACATTCGTCCTTAGAATATACTTCTACTTTGGGTCTAGTGAGAAACTTGGGCGTTGGTAATTTTTCGGAACTCTTTTGATGTCCTTGGTTGATCATTATATTCGCGGTATTAATTTCCGCTTCTGAAAATATCTTCCCCTCCTTCATAATCTCTGCATTTCGAAGTACTATCTCGGGGAAGCCTTCATATTTTACTTTATTAGCAAAGGTTTTATCTTCTTCCGACATTACGCAATCTTTTTCTTGAATAGGAACATTAGTTACAAAACCTTCCTCTTCAAAAATTACAAAGCTCCCCTCTTCAAAACAAGAAAAAGAATGATAAACTTCATTAACTACCTTTCCAGACAAATCAATTATCGTTCCTCCTTCTCCAATTCGTATTCCAAGCTCCATTTTATCGTTTACATTTCTTTTGAAATGACAAACATGTATTATTTTCTCCATCACTTTATTATTTTATTTCTCTTAATACAATCGTTGCGTTAGTTACATAATACGTATTACCTAACGCTCCTTTTCGTACGTCTTCTTTAGATACTATGAGTTGTTCTAGCCCATTATATCCAACCATCAATTCTTTATCCGAATCAATTACCCCTCCGTCTATATACCTACCTCCATTATAGACGTAATAATGATACTTGTACGTCGTTCCGTAGTTTTGTTCTATCTGTACGCGTTGGCAAGAACAAAGAACTATTAATAACAAAAATAAAATCTTTTTCATATTATTTATCTTATAACAAAATTTCTTATCAAATTAAATAACCAAACTAAATACATTAGAAACGCTATGAAAAATAGAACTCCGACTACTTCCAATACAAAGTTTTTTATTATTTGTTTCCTAGATAGTTTTTGTTTTCTTTCTACAAAAGAAAAATCAAATGACAAATGTACATTCATCCAATAGATAGTATCTAAGCAATTTTTAAAATCGAATCTAATTAAGCACCATAATGCCCAACCTATTAACCAAAACAAATGTTTATACCATTCAATCATTTTCTTTCTCTGCTTTAAATATATAACACTCTTGATGAATTTCGTTTTCATACATTGGGTCTATTATTTCTTCATCTTTCTTTACCCAAAAGTGTTGTACCCCACTTCCTACTAATCCCGCTATTATTTTACCTCCAACGTACTTTTGTATTTCTTTTGCTATATCTTTACAACGACCAGCGGGGAAACCTCCGCACATACCATTATATTTAAAATAAACCGATTGAGAGAAGCCCCTATCTCTTTCTGTCATCTTTATCTCCTCCGATATCAAAACCTATTTCAACCCAACCCTTTTCTTTAGAGTATATTGATTTAACATTTAATCGTCTCTCTGATACAACAGATGGATTTTTAGGGTCTGTTTCTGTTATAGAAACTTCTACTTCTTTCTTCGCTTCCATACGAACTGAAGCTACAACTGTTTTGTCGTTCTTTTTAAAGAAAGTTTCTTTATATTTTTTCAATTCTTCGGGACAAACTACGTCTCCATAAATCAAGTCTTCTTCTTTTTCAACGTCGGGATATATGGCATTATCAAAATCCATATAGAAGCTTCCATCGGTCATATTATTTAAAGCGTGTCCAAGAACAATATCATCTCCACGTCTCGGCTTGAGATTCAAACTTTCCGAACCTAGAGACATAGGTATGATTACACTCCCCAATTTGTCTTTATCTAAATAACAAAACCCCGCTGATACCGCCGTCCAATTTGAAGTAGCTCTTATATCAGAATGATTTATTTGTTCTGAAAAAATAACAGGTTGAACCATTAGTTTTCTCTTAAAAATAATGTATTTCATAATTATTTGTTTTCTTTTATAACTTTGATAAAAGCTCCATTTTTGTTTATAAGAACTTTTTTATCTTCTATTATATCTATTATAGATTGACAAACAGGTATGTACATACCGTGCTCAAATGTTTTGTGGTATTTTTCTTGACATTTATCGCAAATATTTTTAAGGTCGCAATCCGAACATTTCTTGAAATCTGTATACCTGTAACTATCTTCTCCGATTGTTAATAAAATTTGAGATTTTATTGTTTTATCTCTATCTGCTTTCATCTTATCTTTGATATGTTCAGGAAGAGAATCAATTGCAGTTTTATCAAAAGTTATACATTTCTTACTCATGATTTATCATATATATTTAGGATATTTTTAAATAGATTCAAAACAAAATTAACATCTTTATATCTTTTATACGATATTTTTTTTCTAAGAACATCCATTACGCCGGCATATTTAATATAATCTTTATAAACAAAAGTTTTATGAGTGAATTCTTCATAAACCCAAACATTGATAATAGATTTACCAAATCTAAAAATATAAGGTTTTCTGTCAAAGGAATCATACTCATTTTTTAATTTATAAAAATCGTTCTTTTGACTATCTGAAAGAATCTTGAATACTTCTTCGTCTTTAGAATTTTTACAAACTATTTCCATATCTATATCGTGCACTTCAACTTCTAATCCGCAAATTAATAAAGCTAAAGAACCAACAACCATAAAATCTAAATTTCTTTGATCTAAAAAACTTTTAAAGTCATTTAGGTCTTTTTGTATTATTTCATTCATTTTTTTTAAAATCTAAAATATTCGTTTTTATCTCTCAAATAAATTCCTTCTCCTTCTTTAAACTTATGATCTAATTTATATATTTTACTCCACTTCTGACATAAATCACTTCTACAAGAATAGGCAGAACCTTCCCAACAACAAGGATAACAACTTGGATTTTTACCTCCAACGTAAATCATATATTTTTCGTCTTCTCCTATTTTTGAAGAATTAGGAGAAAAAAAGTTTTTTATATCATTTCTCTTTTTTAAACAATCATCGCAAATAACTTCATTTAATCCAAATAAAGCTAGACAATTTTTTTCTTTACGACAAAAACTACACGTAAAATTTGTTTTTAAAATCGGCTTACTCATGATTGATTATTTCTAAATTTTTCGATAACAGTTAATACACTCTCTCCTCCCGTCAGCGATCCAAACAAATATACAAAACTAGAATCAACCGTATGACCAAAGGCTGATAATCCTGCGAATACTAATAATGCAACGAAAGAAAGGACTGCTATAATCCTTTTATGAGATACATCATCCGTCGGGGAAATTAAACTATTCCAAAATTTTTTCATAACTTTTAAAATTTCATTTTACCGTGACAATTCTTTTTTATAGAAGTAAGATGATATTGTCCGCAAAATTCGCATTTATACCAATTAACTCCTTTATGTTTATTTTTTAATAGAACTCTTGCTCTTTCAGCGTCTTGTATACTCGGATAACTAATCTTACCCGTACGACAAGCTACATTAGATTGAGTTATTCTTACCTTTCGTTTTTTATGTATTATAACATGTTCAACTAGATCATCAGAAGAATTAAGTATTTTATCTACTTCATTTTTACTTAGACGCTTCATTATCAATATTTTTTTTAGAATATTTTCCCCTAAACCTATTTAAAAATAAATGAGGTAAACTCCCAATACAAACAACATTAGGAGTTTTTAACAAAGATTGTTTATCAATAAAATTCATTTCAATAGGAGCAGGACTTCCTAACATTGTTTTAAGTACTTCTCTTTCATTGCGACAATTCACAACTCCAAACTCTGGACAACAACCATTATTAAAATCTTTTTCAAAATCTTCAGGAGATTGTTTAAGGAAAAACATATTCATCTTATCTAATAATCTTTCAGAAACTTTTTCACTTATTTGTTCTTTCCTTCTTAAAAAATTAATAAGTTTTTTTGTATATTTATTATAACTTATATCATGTTCAAATTTTACATCAAATATAGAAATAGAAGAACCAAAAGAAGTTCTTTGAAAATATTCTATTTTCTTTAACTCCTTCTTAATTTTTCTAGGCATTTTTGTTTTCATGGTCAATATTTTTTATACTGAACTCCTAGCAAATTACAAACCGCTTCATTGTAATAAAAGATATCACAAACTCTTTCAGTTTTTATAAACCCATTCTTTTTTACTTCTTTGCAAATTTCTTTTTTCTCTTTCTTATCAATGTAAAACAAAGTTCCGTTTTCAACGTGTAATTCGGCAACTCCGACTATTACATTACCGTACAAAAACATTATTTTGTCCCCTTCCGCTAATTCATCTGGAATTACTGATTGCTTAAAATCTTCTGCTAACATCACGAATCTACCTACTTCAGGGTGAAGAGGAACAGAAAAAAGTATAGCAAGACTAAAATCTTTAGTCTCCTTTGAAAAAACTCTCACACGTTCATTTATAACAGATTTTTCACCGTTAAAAAAGTATTGTCTCATATTATAATTTATTTTTTGTTAGACTTATTTTTATCTTTCTTTACCTTCCTCATTTTAGGAACAGGTATGAACTTTCTTGGAGAATCTCCAAATTCTTCCTTCGCTTTGTTTAACTCATCGAAATGAGCCTTTTTCTTTATTTCTTCCATAATAATTTATTTTTTATAAAATAACCTTGCCCTTTAAATCTTCTGAAAATACTGTTCCTGCTACATATATAAGTTTCTTTTTAGCCCTTGTTATAGCAACATATCTTAAATTATTTTCTTGAACATATTGCCAAGGTTGAGTAGTATATTTACTCGGTATAAGTTCGGGGCATAAAAAGAATACGCAATCATTTTCTAACCCTTTTGATTTATGTATTGTACTTAGTATTATTCCCCTTACTTCATCTGAAAATATATTGTTTATTAAGTTCTTAAGCTCTTTAACACTTTCTACTTCTTCGCATAAGCAGTCAATAACTTCTATCTTTTGTTGAAGCACTTCCATCTTAGGATGTAAACTTGGTTTTTTGAATCCCTTTTTCTCTAGCTTCTTTAAAAGTTTGTTTTGTTCAAGTTCTAACATTCTATGAAGTCCGCTTATTGTCTTCGCTCCCGTCTTACTGATCAAACCTAAAATTCCTTCTCCAATTTCTTTTCCACGAATCTTTGACTTTATTTTATTCTTCATTAACCATAGATATGTTTGTATCAAAGGTTTCAAATTTCTACAAAGTATCCAATCTCCTTGTTCAATTTCTGTTAAACTTCCTTCTTTTACTATCCCATCGATTGCGTTAGAAGAATATGATATTTCGGGAACTATTTTTTGAGCTTCTTTAACTATATTCTTAGCGCAACGGTAAGACACACTAAGAGGCAATTTAATAGCCCTTCCATTAATAGAAGCTAGCTTTTCATAACTTTCTACGTCAGCCCCCGCGAAGCCATAAATTGCCTGTCTTTTATCTCCTACCGTTACCAACCTTCCACGACGGGATAAACACTTTTTAATAAATTCTTGTTGAAGAACAGAAAAGTCTTGACTTTCGTCACAAAATACATAATCAAATTTTCTGAAACGAATAGAACCGTCAGCAACAGGGACATATATCATATCCATGAAATCAAATTGCGTTTTATCTTTTACAATATATTCAAAGGCTTTAATTACCATATCAATATCATTTTCTTCGATATTAACATCATAATGGTTTGTAAGTTCAATAATGTCTTCTTTAGTATTTTCACATAAATTACAACGCATTAAATCTAAAATCTTAGGAATGGCGAAAAAGAAATATCCCCTTTTATTTTCGGGAACCTGAAAATCTTTCATGATTTTTTCAGTCTTTGCTATTCCTTTATTAGGATTCATTCTTATATGTCCTCCGTATCTTTGTAAAACAGAATGCCAACCGCAAGAATGTATTGTCATTATTTCAACATCTCTCCTCTCATTTCTCTCTTTTAATTCATCTACAATAGAATTATTAAAAGCCAAGAATAAAGATTTTGAGTTCTTCGGTATATATTTCAACAACTCCAATAATACAGTTGTCTTTCCCGACCCCGCAACTGCTGATATATTTATATCTTTTTTTGTAAGTTGAAATGTTTTGTATATAGCTCTCTGATATTTAGAAGGCGTCATTATTAAAATTTTTTTGTATTATTAGCAGATGCGCTCCACTTATACCAAATAGACGTTTTGGTAAATTCACAATGAATTACAACTCCTTCTTCCATAACTCTTTCAAACATAGCTTTGAAATTAACAGTATTAATACATTGCGCCGAGTTCTTTGTAAGAAACTCTGTTATATTAATACCTTCAACTGTATTAAAATCAATAGATTCAGCACTATTAAAATATCCTTGTTGCCATTTGTAAACTGAAAAGAATAAATTTTCTCCATCTGGAGTTACTACTTGTAGAATGCTATAACCGTCTAATACTAATTGCTCAATAGCTTTTTGATAAACATTAATTTCTCCCATTTTTATATCTCCCCGTTTTGTTGAAATGTTATTAAAATTTCTTTTATTCTCTTTAGACTTTTAGAATATTGTCCATTTGTAACTTCTTCATTTTCTTCTAAAAATTCAGAAGTTTTTTGACCAAGCATTCTTGACCTGCATATTTTAACTTCTATTTCATTAAGTCCTAGATTCTCCATCAATAATTCAGTTGTATCAGGTTCACTCGTGTCATGAAACCCCGCGTTAATTGTAGATAAAGATTCTGTTATTTCTACGCCATTACTTCTTTTCAATTCTTTTTGATAATATCTAAAGAAATTTCGAGAAAGAGATTTGTTGAAATAAAAATAAAAATTATACTTTTTACTGATAATATACTTATCTAAACACTTATCAAATATTACGTAGCAATCTGCTACTAATTCGTCTCTGTCGGGCAATGTATCTTTTCTGTACGTTCCCTTTAATAGATTCAAATAATTAGAGATATTTTTTTTAACAATATCTTTCATCATTTTGAAAATCAAATTCTTATAAGACTTGATTCGTTTTTCACTCTTAGAAAACCTTGTTATGGCGATATATTTGTTAATATATTTTGCCTTATAAAGGTAATCCTTTTTGAAATATGCATTTTCTAAACTCATAATATTACAAGTTTTTGAATTTTTTCACGGTCTCCTGAACTTTATATTCTTTGAGAGGTTTTATTTCTCTCTCATAATGATCATGTGAACGTTTCTTAAGTATATCCCGCTTTTGATCTGGAGAAGCAGATGAGTACTTACCTATCTCAACATTCTTTTCAGATAAAGGAACATTAACATTTAAATCTTCTTCCTCTCTTATTTCTCCGCATTCGGGACAAGGGGCGTTATCACTTTGAAACTCACCGTCTTTAAACTTGTAATTATTAGTTAAATGTTCTTCTTTTAAACCAAATCTAGGACAATCTGGATTTTGACATATGAATTTGCTCATTTTATTTTTGTTTTTCGGTTATTCTTGCATATTCTAAGATTAACAATGCATCTGAAGTTGCTAAAGTTATTTTTGCGACAGAAGGATAAAGTTGTTGCGCTTTAAATTTCAATTTATTCTTCCAATCAGTTGAAGATTTTTTCCCTTTCGTTCCTAGTTGAAGGACTTTTTGCCATTTTTGAGGAGTAACTTCAACAGTAGGTATTTTTCTACATAATAAAACCATTTCTAAATGTCCAAAGCCCTTACCGAAGTTGAACATACTTGACCCTCCCATTCCAGGAAGTCCGCCGACTTTCTCTAAATAACAAATAGAATTTCTTTGATAAACAGTCAAAAAATACAATAAATCTTGAGCAGTGTCGGGCATTTTTATTACCTCTATAAGTTTGTTGTTTTCTAAAGAAAAAATAGCTATTCCGCCATTCTTTCCTGGATCAATCGCTATTATTTTTTTATCATTAAAATATTTCGCCCTATCTTTATTATCCATATAATTTGTTTTTGGTTTAATATAATATAACTCTGTTAAACATCTACATATTTACTTATACCTTTTTCTTTTACAACATATAATGTATTTTCATTATTAAATGATTCACTTACATTCTGAGTAATAACCATTATCGTTTGGTTCATTTTTTCGAATATTTTTATTATGCTCTCTTGTCCCCTACCATCCATTCCGTGAAAACATTCATCGAATAACAATAAATTAAGTCCTCTTCCTCCCAACGACATATTTATAAGATGTTGTATACCTAAAACTCCAGCTAGAGCAACTCTCCCTCTTTCTCCTCCTGACTTAGACATAAACGTTTCGGCGGTTACTCCATCGTTCAAAACAAAGATATCAATCTTCTCTCTTACCTCTCCAGATTTTAAAATAGTAAACCCGTTTATCAATATTGATATATCAACTCCGAACTTTCGAAGATAGCTGTTTGTCATCCCCTCTATTATCTTTACGCTCTTGTTTGCTAAATAAGTTTGAAACCCAGACTTTCCCATATTGAATTGCCAATATTTTATAGTTTCAATTTCTTCCGTAAGAGGAATCAATTTTTGAGTCATTTCTTTTATAGATTTGTCGCATTCTTCGATTTTGTTATTTAAACTATTTAACAACTTGTTATCTTTCTTTCTTTTCTTAAGAAATTCTCTTTCTTCTTTTAATCTAGCAATTTTCTCCGTTATTTCATTTTTTTCTTCCTTCTTTCTATTTATTTTTCTTTCTAAAGATACTTTATCTTCAATAAAAGAATCATAAATTTCTTTTTTTTGCTCCGACTTTGAAATCGTATCTTTTAAAATTTTTATACTTTTGTTTATTTCTTCAAGTTTCCTTTGTTGTTTCTTTATATCTTCTTCATTTTCCTTGAGAAGTTTTTTAGCTTCGGGAACAGATAAATCTAATTCTGATTCACGAATAAATTCGTGTTTGCATTTTGGACAAGTTACAGTATCATCTAACAAAGATTTCAACTCTTTCCCAACTCTTTTGTTTTCCAATATTTCAGTTTCTAACTCATCAAATTTTAATTGGATGTTCTTTTTTTTCTTTTTTAATTCAGAAACGTCTTCAAAAGTTATTGATGAAATTGATTCTTTGATTACTTTTAAAGTTTCTTTATATTTCTTCAAACAAATATCTATTTCTTCAGATTCTTCTTTTAAGATAGATTCTTTATTGTTTATATCTTTAATCTCTTCTTCGGTATTATCAATTCCAAGCATCTCCTGCCTTTGCTCGTCAAATAACTCTCGCTTACTGTATAACTTACTTACTTCATCATTTATATCATTGTATTTTAAGTTTTCTTCTTTATATTTCAAATCAAGTTCTTCAACTACGGGGTTCACCATATCAGCAGAAGTTATTCTATTCATAATTTCCTTTTTCTCTGAATCTGAAGCTGTAAAGAAAGTATAACGGCTGTCTTGACTTATTATGAAATATCTCAATAAATCTTCTCGGCTTATTCCTATAAGTTCCAAGATTCTTCTATTTGCCTCATTTACAGAAACAACTTGTTTATTAAGTTTATCGTTTTCCCATATTTCTATTTTAACAGGTTTATTTCCTCTATAAAATTGTCTTTCTATCTTCAACGTCATATTCAAAACGGGATTAGAAAGAAAGAATACGATTCTACAATCTTCTTCCTCCCTGTTTATAAAGCTTTCTTTTTTCAAACCTCTTAAACTTTCATTTGTCAAAGCTATACTTATACCTTCAAATAAAGTAGTTTTTCCCGCTCCGTTATTTTCCAATCCTCTGTCAGTTTCATTCTTGCCGAATATTACAGTACAAGAATTATTTTTAAATTCATAAATAGATTCTTTATGAGCAAACAAATTATATATCTCTATTTTATTTGGATTCCACATACTTCATTTTCTTAATTAAATCAAAACCAAATTTAAATTTACTCCCCTTTATAGAATTTTCTGAACAAAACTTCAAAAAATCTTTCGTTACAGTTTTTTTATCATATGATAAAACGCTATCCGATTCACTTATTTCTATAGCTTCTTTCTCTTCATCGCATTCAAACTTTACGTCAATCCCATATTTACTTTGTATGTCAGAAATATTTATTTTTTGACAATCTGTTTTCTTACCTATAAATACAAATCTTATATGGTCATAAGTCTCTCCCTCGTATTTTTCTAACAAATTTCTTAAGCTTTCTTTGTCCGAAGCTTCAATTACTTCTTTGATATATTTAGGAAATTTAGAGGGTAAAAATTTAGTTGATCCGTCTTTAAAAAGAACCGTGAACCCCTTATCAATTATATTTTCTCCGTAATTATTTTGATAAGCCGAGCCTGTATAAATAACATTATCTGCTAATTTAGAAGCGTTATGATAATGACCAATTAGAACTTTCGTATAATCTTTGAACATAGAAGGTTTTATTATAGAAGAAACTTTTGAACCGTCATTATTCATAACTCCATCAAACCCAGAATGAGTTATCATAAAAATAGACATATCTGAACTTATATCCCCTTCTTGAAAATTATCTTCAATTTCTGAATTGACTCTTTCGAACTCTTCTACCCATTTTTCATCTTTAAAATAAGGTATGAATACAATTACCGCTCCGTTTATAAACCTTCTCGTAGCTGACCTATATAAGCTTATACAAGGCTCTGAATAAACATCTAGGTATGACCTTTCATCATCGCTATCGGTTTTATCGTGGTTTCCTGGAATTACATGAATATTTAATTTATTCTTTGTTAATAATTCCAATATCTCCTTCCAATCAGTTAAGCACTGAAGAGGTTGCCCCGAACGGTTTGTAAAAACATCTCCTCCGCAAAATATACATTTTGTATCATATTCTTTACAAACTTTTATAAGTTGTTTAAAGACATCTTTAACCAATTCTCCGTTATCTTTATCTAAATGAATATCATTAACTAAAATTCCTACTACTTCTTTTTTTATCATAACATGATTTTTTTTAATCTTCTTCGACTTCAATATTTTTTAAAAGTGATTCCTTTAAAGCTACCAAGTCATCTTGCATAGATTTTTTTATTTTACTATGAAGTATTTTAAGAAATTTGTCATGTTGTTGATATAGCTTAAAAAATTCTCTAGGAGAACTCCATGACAATCTGCCATTCATAAAAATATACTTCTTCGCTCCTTCCTTCTTTAATAACCCTGTTTCAACGGCATAGTCTATATCTTCTTGAGAAAGAATTATACCATAACCTAATAATATACGTATGTCTGTTTTCTTTCTGCTACCAAAGTCATTTTTTACAACTTTTACTTCTGTTATTTGAGCTACTTCAACATCATCTATCTTTTCGTTGCCCTTCAATTTCAAAGAAAGCCTCAAACATGGTAGCAATTCCACCCATTCGCCGCCAGTCGATTTTCTGGTTGTGATAAAACTTCCAGGAGCCGTATTATCATATTGATGATTTAACATAACAAAATGTACTACATGATCATACATCTCCGACATAATAGACTTGGCAAATTTTTTAGATTCTTTAGCGAAAGACATCATCTTTTCATTTTTGAATTCTATATCTTCTACTCCTCCGTCAGATTGTAATTTCTTTTCCATCCGCTTCGTATTCTCTTCCATCGTTTCAAGTTCTGACCTTGACAAAGTGGCTCCCAAACTATCCCAAAGAAAGAAAAATTTGGGAGTTCTTTTTTCTTGTTTCATTATTTCATCGGCGTCCATTATAAGTTTTTTAACTTGCATGAACATTGCTTCTACATATTTTATTTTAATTATTATTATGTCCTTTATTGGCAATCCTAATTGAAGTGCATAATCTTTATTGTCTCGGTTTTCACTAGAAAGTATAACGGCTATCCCGTCTTCAGGATTCTCCTTCAAAAAATACTTCATTGCCATAAGCCCTAGAGTAGTCTTACCGCTTCTACTTTTACCAGCGATTTCAATTATTCCTGTAGGCAAACCAAAAGTTCGTAGATTATAATCTAAAGAAGGACTGCCTGTATGAGACCAACTTTTTACATCCTTAAAACCATCTTTTTCAGAAAATTTAATAACATCCTCGCTATTGAATTTTTTTACTATTTTGTCTATAATACTATTGCTCATATTTTCTTTTATTTATAAAATAAGCCAATGATATATTACAACCACTGGCTTACAATTCTTTTTTGTTAAAATAATATTTAAGAATAAGAAAGATTATTTCTTTTTAGCAAGTTTCTTTTTAATATCACTCAACGATACTTTTGCCCTTGGTTTTTCATCCTCCTCTTCGTCTTCCTCTTCTTCTTCGTCTTCCTCCTCTTCGTCTTTGTCAGAAGCGGCGCGGATAGCTTCACGAATATCGTCATCGGTCATGGACTTCTTAACGATTACGTCAAGAGAATTTTCTTTGATATGTTTCTTCAAAGCGTCTCTGTCCAAATCATCAAGTCCATCGTCTTCATCGCCAACTTCTTCCTCTTCTTCCTCTTCTTCCTCTTCTTCGTCATCAGAAGTTTCTTCTTTTTTCACAGTTTTTTTTACCGATTTTTTAGAAGGTTTTTCTTCTGATTCGACATCATCATATTGAGCTTTAATTTCTTCAACACGTTCAAGCCAATCTTCATCGTCAAATAAACCAATCTCATGTTCATCGTCAAAATTTTGTAAACCTTCTAACGCTCTTTCGAAATCTTTCATACCGTACTTTGGTATAGACTCAGAAAGAGGTTTCAATGACATAAAGAAAGAAATTTCATCATCTGTAAGAGGTCTAGCGGAAACCTTTTTGGGAAATGATACATCATAATAATTTTCTCCCTTCTTTTTGTTAGGAGTTTTCAGATATTTCGCTAAAATTGGAAGACCCTCGTCAACATCTGTAAACGGGTCTACTTCGATTACGTCATCTTCATCTTCAGAGAAAGCTAATTTATTTAGCAAATCACGAACCATTTTCTTGAACTCCCAAATTTTAGCGCGAAGGGGGTCATTTTCGACTACTTTATCGGCGTAACAAATCCAAGAATATTGAGGATTCAAGCTATTTGAATTCATTCCGTTTCCAGAAATAGCTTCTAATTTAACGGAATCTTTAGAACATTTCTTTTTAGCACATTTGGCATACTCTTCAACCAAATCCCATTTTGTACCTCCGTGAACTTTTGAATCAAGTACTGTACCACGGTGCATATCTCCGTCATTTCCGGAAAATGCTAGCCAATAACATTTTTTAGGTATGTAAAAGTCTTCTCCTCCTGGATGTGCGGGAAAGATTCTTATTTTTAAAGTTCTTCCGTCTTCCAAATTCAGATATTCATTAGTACCCGCGCCTATGATTTCATTATCTTCATCAACACGCTTTTTCAATTTTTTTATAGGAGTTGCTCTCAACTGTGAACGCAAATCCACCGATTTTTCTTTTTTTGCCATAATAGCTTTTTTAAAATCTACCATTTTTATTAATCAATTATTTTCTTCGTTTGTTTTATCAAAACGTTATTTACTCTTCCTTCTATAACGCTGTCTGGAATGTCACCTCTTTGTATTGTCAAAGAAAGTTTATTCAATTTTTCAGACTTATCCTTAGCTGACCAAAATATTGAATTTATATAGTCTCTCATCTTTTGTACTTCAATGAACTTTCTCTTCATTATCTGATACGCCTTATTGCTAATTACCGCACTATTTAGTGCTTCAACGGTTGGATTTTTACCTCCATTTTGTACGGCAAGTTCTACTCTAAGTTTTTCCTTTGTCTTAGATTCAAATATTTCCAAATTAAGTTTAGCTTCAGATACTTGAGATTCTGCTTCAGCAAGAAGATTACCAAATCTATTTACGATAACGGGGAAAGTTATCAATTCCCCTATAAGATTTGAAAAATCAATCTTTAACAAAGAATCAACATCCATCTCTTCATCGAAATTGTCAAACAATAATTTGTACGTCTTATCCTTTACTTGGATCAACCTTTTTTCCATTTTCTTTTTCAGATTTTAAAATATGTAATCCAATAACCGCATAGCCAATCAAATCTTTCAATGTATCTTCGATACTTTCGAAATAAGGCTCTTCTTTTCTCTTTTCAACAAGACTTCTATATCTATGAGCCTTATCCCAAATGTGAACCATATTGCCATTTAATCCTAGATCAAATGACGCCCCGCCATAATCAGCGTTCTTTTTTTTTAAAATTTCTCCAACATTTTTGAATATCTCATCAATACTCTCCTTTGTCATTTCTTGTTTTTCCATATCTTTATTCAATTAAATAAGTATCTAATTCTTTAAAGTTCAAAGTAAATTCTTCAAACTTTAATTTTAACATAGATTTTACTTCTCGGGCAACTTTATAAAAGTTTTCAGCAGTCCTTTTATATTGTTCTTCTAAATTTTTGTTGCCCAAATCTTGTTCTCTTACAATATAAAACCATAACGCTATCCAATCACATAGTTTTACAAACTTTTTAACATCTTCATCGGGTCGACATATATTTAATATTAAAAGATTTGAAGACGCAGTAGGAACATTATATTGATTGTCCCATTCTTTGAATTCAGATGAAGCTTTATGGCTAGAAAGTTCATCTAAAACTTCTCTTATTTTTTCTCCGTTAAAAGTATTATACTTAACTTCATGAGACATGTCTCTAAGTATCAACGCTTCATCCCAATCATGTAAAAGTGCTCTGTCCATACAACCGAGTTTGAATTTCAAAACTTTTACATTTTCGTTTTCTCCAAAAATATCTTCTAATAAAATGCGACAAAATATGCCCACTTTATAAGAATGTTGAGACACGCTTTCTTCTTTGAAAACGTCCATCTCCTGCCACTGCTTGATATTATCAAGCCGTTTCAAATAAGCTCCTCTAAAAATTTTGTTTAACATACCAATTTAATTTACAATTTTATTAATTTATTATTTTTGTTCTGATATAACATATAACTTTGATTTGTTGTTACTCATAAGCTTCCTTTCGTTCCTCCATTTATCAATTTCGATTACTCCGCTTATCGCAACAATAGAACCTTTCAAACTAGCAATATCTTCTACAATTTTTTCAAAAGCGTCTGGCCAAAGAAGAATAGGAATAATCGTATTATTACAATCTATATTAAGAGTACACATTGTTCCATTCTTAATCGCTTTTTCTTTATAATAAATTAGTTTACCGGCAACGCAAACTTCAGATTTAACTTTAACAGATAAAAATTCAGAATCATTTACATATATCTTTGATATCCTTTTATTAGGAATCGCTTCTTGTATCATATTTTGAAAATCTACTTCTCCGAAGCCCGTCAAACGTTTTTGTTCTAATATCCAAAAGGCATTTGTATTTGAATCTTCTGAATTATAAGATTCAATCATATTATCCTTTTTTATTTCAAGATACTTAGATAATAATTTCTTTCTGTCTCTGGGGTTTTCTATTCCTTCTAATAGATCAAATGCTCCAGCAATTATAAGACACTTTACAACTGTTTTATTAACTTTTGAAGGAACTCTAGCTAAGAACTCTTCCATATTAAAAAAAGCCCCTCCTTCGTCTCTAGTAGACATTATATTTTTAACCGCCACTTCTCCTATTCCTTTTATTTTAGTAAGACTAAAGAATATACGTTGTTCTTTTGAATCGCAAGTGAAATTTATATCAGAGAAATTAACATCTGGAGGTCGAATTTCAATTTCAACACCCGTCTTTTTTAATTCCGCCAAACGATATGGCACTTCTCCTTCTTTAGAAAATTGTAACGCGGTTGTCCAAAATTCTAACGGGTAATTTACTTTGAACCATTGACTCCAATAAGATATTATAGAATAAGCCGCGGCATGAGATTTATTGAAACCATATCCTGAAAATGCTAAAAGCTTCTTCCAAACTTTTTCAGCGTATTCTTTAGGTTTTTCAATTTTATTTTTTTCAAGTAATTTAGAATACCCTTCTTTGAACTTGTCTCCGTAAGAACTCAATGTCTTGACATCTTTCTTCTTAATAGTAGTTCTTAGAATATCAGATTCAACTTCCGTTAATCCACCTACTACTACCGCTTTCATAATTTGTTCTTGATAAACGTATAATCCGAAGGTCTCGGCAGTTATTTTCTCCATTCCGAAATCATATATAGGCTTCTTTTTACCATTTTTTATATCGGCAAAATCTGAATGAGCGTTTATCTCCATTGGCCCAGGTCGAAACAAGGCGGTCATTGCTATTAAGTTTTCCAAAGTATCAGGTTTAACTTGTCTGCAATAATTCATTAGTCCTGTTGTACCGAACTGAAATACATCTTCATTCCATCCTCTTTTGAAATATTTGAAAGTCTCATCATCATCAAGAGGTATATCATTTACTTCAATCTTCTTTCCGCAATTTCTTTCTATAAGTTTTAAAGTACTTTTGAATTTATCTAATTGAGACAATCCCAAAATATCTTCTTTTAAAAAACCAGACTTATCAATATATTTTCCCTCCCACTCAGAAACTAATACTCCGTCGATTTTCTTAACGGGCATCCATTCCCATAAGTCTATCTTTCTACCGTCAGACAACGCGAATTTAGGAACTATTACAACAGCAGAAGGATGAACAGATTCTGCTTTAGGCTGTAATAAAGCATATTTGCAAAGATGCACAATTTCGGGGTAATCTTGACAAAATTTGAAAAGAGCTTTAGATTTTGTAGCATATGAGATTAAATCTCCCCATGTGTAAACTATTTGATCATCTATATCAGCGGTTAATTTATTTGTATAATCAAAAGGAAGTCCCTTCTCCTTACCAAAATCTTTTATACAAGTTTTAAGCTTCATTCTTGTATAAGTTCCTATACTGCAAGTATAGTCATATCCATATTTATCTTTTATATATCCTTTTACAGAATCTCTGTATTTAGTAGGAAAATCAACATCTATATCAGGCATAGAATCGGCTGACTTAGCTCTTTCTCCTCCAACACGAGTTTCATTAAGAAAACGTTCAAACATTAATCCATATTTTATTGGATCAACATCCGTTATATGCAAACAATAAGCTACCAAACTACCACAAACTGATCCGCGCCCCGTACCTATATTTATATCATTATTTTTACACCAATTTATAATATCCCAAAGAATCATAAAATAATCACATAAACCGTTAGGAACGATTACATTGCATTCTACTTCTATTTGCTTAAGATAAACATCTAATTTCTTTTTATCAAAATTTCCTAATCGTTCGTTTACTCCCTTTTCAAGTTGTTCAAAAAATAATCCTTCTACGTCTTTTACTTCAAATTGAGGAAGTTTTCTTTCTCCCGTATTAATACGAAAGTCTATCAAATCAACTAGTTTGGAAGCATTTTCTATACCTTCCATTATTGATTCGAATAAAGGCTCTACCGAATCAATCCATTCCGAATATGAATTTATTGTATCTCCGACACTTTTGAAATATTGTTCTGTCGATTCAGGATAAACCTTATTATTTATTTTGTTTAATAAAGATTTCAATCCGCTTTCTTCTTTATCAAGATAATAAGAATCATTGATAAGAATAGGCTTAAGAATTTTTTTGTAATTCAAAATATAAAAATCTATGTTTTTCAAATGTTCTTTGAACAATTGATCAGAAGTGAATTCAACTGTATCTAATTGATAAAAAACTTTATCAAAACTTTTCTTATATTTTGATATCAATCTTATTATTTCTTTTTTGTTTTCTATGATATAATTGAATTCGCTTTCTTTAGGAACTACACAACAAAGCCCCGTACCTAAACTATAAAGCAATTCTTCAGGAATAAAATTATTGTAATCTACATTTATAGCTTTGTTTATCAATAAAATATTTTTCCATCCTTCATAATTTAAAACAAATAATTTTAGTTCAAATATTTCTTGATTTTGTTTATCTTCAGAATAATTCCTTGCTACAACTACAGTTTCACCTATTACGCATTTTAAACCTTTTTTTTCACAAAAAGTTTGCAAAGAAAGAGTTCCAGCCATAGTATTTTTATCGCATATTCCTAACGCCTTGCAACCTAAAAAAGAAGCTTTCTTAGCCCAAACCTCGCAAGAACCTGAACCGTTCATCATTTCGTATTCTGAATGTACTCCGAGATGAGAAAACTCCGTTATGAAAGGTTCACTTGTTTTACCTAGATATTTGAAATCAAGAAATTCAGGTTCAAAAATAATTTCATTGTATTTATTTTTAGAAGTTTTTATTCCAGAATAATAAAATTTTTCTCCGAACTCAAATAAAATAAAATTTACCTTTTTTTCATCTAACAAATCGAACTCTTCATCTGAAATAATGAATGAAAAGTCTTCGTCTATTATTTTACCATCAAAGGGATGAATATAAAGAAATGTTCCAACTTCTTCGATAGTAATAATATCGGAATCTCCCATTTTAGATTCCGATATTGACATCTTATTTTCTTCAATCCACTCTTGTAATGACATAATTAAAGTTTTCCTAAAAATTTATGGTTTTCTTTAGTTGATAACCTTGACGCAAAGAAATTTTTAGCTAGCATAGAAATATCCCAATTTTCGTACGTCTTAGTTTCAGATTCTAAAACCTCGATATCTGAAATAGAAATATGTCTTAAAACGTCTTTTTGCAAATCTGTTTTAGCTTCATGTATTTTTTCTTTGTAATTCAAATATATTTTCAATATCTGATAAGAAGTATAAAGATAAGAAGAAAAGCTCTTTAATTGTTGTATTTCATCCTTAGCTTCTTCTTTCCCGTTATGTATATATTGAAGATTATCAATTATAATATTCAATATGTATTCAATTTCTCGGAATCGGTTAGAAGGTATTTCATGACTAAAATTAAAATCTATCTTCTTTTCTGAGGCGGAACAATCCTCATACATATTACCAATTACATCTTTCCCCTCATTTTTAGCTACCCAAAGTTCACTCATATTCTTTGCAGTTTTATTCCATTCATAAATATGAAGACTTTGAGAATTATGAGTTTGAGTTCCAAGCTCAATTCCTAATGAAGCGGCGATAAGTTCTGTTAAAAAACTAAATTGAAAAATATTTGTAGGAAGTCCCCAATGTAAATCGTTACTCCGATTTTGAATAGTAGTTATTAATTTCCCCTCTCGTATCTTTAGCATTACCAAATCATTACATGGTATATCTTTAGTTTTGTATCCTAAATCAAAGCTAGGATTCCAAATTGACATTACCACTTGTCTAGTATTTGGGTTTTCTGAAAACAATTTTATCGCGTCTACGACTTGATCATAACCTTTTGAAGCATTTAGATTTTCATCTACAAATGAATCTTCAGTTCTTATTCCCCAATGTCTAAGTCTATAGCCATATGGAGCGTGGAAAGATTTTCCATCATCAGAAAAATCTACCATCTTTTTATTAAAGATAGACAAAAATGAAACATCTTTCTTTCCCGTAGCTATCCACATTGCTTCTGCTAATAAAAAGAAAACGTTTATATCTCTTTCAAAACCTCCTACACATCTACGGTATGGATTCAACAATTGAGTTTTAAAATCAAGTACTTCTTTGACATCTCCGTCGCGACTAGGTTTATAAGGTTTCTGTGTATAAATATAATAATTTATAACAGGATATAAAGCCGAAAAATCAGAAGACTTAGCAACTCCTAATTCGGGCAAAAAAACATTTTTAATTTCATTCGTTGAACTCATAATTTATCTCTTATTATTTTCTTTATATAACTATGTATAAAAGAAAAAAGGAGAACTCATACATTCTCCTTTTTACACTTTACTTACGGAATAATTATTTTTTCTTTGAGGTTTTCTTTTTAGGTTTTTCTTCCTCTTCTTCATCGTCTTCTTCCTCTTCTACAACTTTTTTAGAAACCTTTTTTAAAGTTTTTTTAGCAGGTTTTTCATCCTCCTCTTCGTCTTCCTCTTCGTCAGTTTCCTCTACTTTTTTTAGCCTTTTTAGTCTTTGGAGCTTTTTTGTTCAAATTCTCCTCCATCTTTTTTCGGTTTTCTCCCAGCTTCTTATCAATCTTTTGAACAGTAGCTGTAATTGCATCAAGCACGCTTTTTACAATTTCTAACGCTTCATCAATCGTTATCCCTTTTACAAAAGGTGCGCCGTTCCAACATGGTTTGTATTCAATACCTGCCTCGTCAAGAATATCGGTTGACTTAGTAAAGGTCAAAAGATACAAATTGCATTTGACAGAGCCGTCTGATTGAGTAGCGCAATTTTCGATAAGAATTACTGAACGTTGAGAATTTTTACCCTTATGTTTGATAGTAACACCGGCAGAAGCGACATAAGCATAAGCAAATTCGTCTTCGGGAAAAATCTTTTTGAATGGAGCAAATATCTTTCTGTCTTCTTCGTTATTCTTCGGGTCAAGTTTTGTGGCGTGTTTTGTAGTAGATACAGCAACTTTTTTAACAGGTTTTTTCTCTTCCTTTACTTTTTTGTCCGTTTTTTCTTCCTTAGAAGTTCTATGATCCACCTTACCTGTCATCTCCATCTCGGCAGCGTCATCTCCGTCGGCAAGTCGGATAGCTTCACGAATATCGTCATCGGTCATGGACTTCTTAACGATTACAGAGTACTCATTCTTTTTAATATATTTCTTCAAATCGCTTCTGTCCATAGCGTCGTATTCATCTTTTGACTCCTCTTCGCTTTCTTCTTCCTCTTCAGAATCTTCTTCCTCCTCCTCTTCTACAACTTTTTTAGAGGTTTTTTTAGCAGGTTTCTTAGCGTCTTCCTCTTCTACTTCAGAAGCAAGATCATCATTTTCTTCTTCCTCTGTTTTAGAGCCTTCAGTTTCTCCTCCTTCAACAAAAGATTCCGCAATTTCGATAAGAGTGTCCATATCTTCCTCTTCCATGCCGTCGATACCATTTTTAACTAGAATTTTGATGAGCTCCTTACGAGCTTCTTCTTCTGTTTTAACGTTAATTCCTAAAGATTTAACGCGTTTTGTTACACTTGAACTCAATTTTGTTCCCATTTTTTTTACAATTTTTAATTATTAACTATTTTTTCTATTCTTCATTATCTAAACTATAGCTTGAATATACTTTTCTTTGTTGTAATAATTCATTGCCATATTTTTTGATTAAAAAAGATTTTTGCATTTCTATTATATCTGAAACCTCTAGTGGTTCATCACCGCTATCAATTACTTGTTTTCTTATTTTTTTATCCTTATTGTTAAAATAAACTTTGCTAAGAAGTTTTGCGCTGTGACCTCTTAAAAATAAACTGAATATGGCTCTTTCTTTTCCATCTAAACCTTCCAAAAGGTCTATCCCATTTACAAAAAATTTATTTTCTTCAGGAGAAATATTTGTATCATCTTCAACTCCAAAATCATAATTTATATCATCAATCCGAGTTTTATAATTTTCTCGGCTAATGTACTTCATAAAATCTCTAGTTTTATTTGAGCAGGCGGCTTCTAAATAAAAACGAATTGGAACAGGTTTTGAAGCTTCATTTCTACGATATTTTCCCCATCGCCTTCCATAAGATTTTATAGAAGTAAATATTTTTATCCGAAACTCTTGAACCAAATCTTCAAATTCAAATGATAGTTCTTCATATGAAAATATTTTACTTGCGTATTTCTTAGCAAGATACTCATATCTATTGTAGAGCAATTCTGACATTTTAGTATCTTTTACCATTTTGATTTACAATTTTGATTTACGATTCTGAGGTAAAAGTAATGTCTTGCTATAAATAAAAAAAATATTTTGATTAAAATTTTTGGATTTACCCAAAGATTTAACTCTTGTTAAGAAAAAACTTTGAATAAACCCAACAAAATATATATTTCATAAGATTCTACAAACTTCATTTTTAGAAGCAACTTCATATTCTTGTCGTTGTTCAGAGTATAAAGTTAAAGTTTCATCTTCATTTATTTGATCTAATATCCAAATATCTCCTCTAAAAGAAAAATCATTCCCAATAGAATAATAATTCTTTAAATCTGATTCGCTCAATTCAAATTTAGGTTTTCCTAATTTATCAAATAATTCTCTTTTTATTTCTTGCATCTTCGAAGAATTATTCAATATGCTGTCCAAACAATTTCTCTTTGCTATATCATTTATCTTTTCGGACTTATAATTTAAAACTCTCTGATAATAAGATTTATCAGATGGGCTAAAATAGATTTTCTTTCTAAAGTCGGCAATCAAATACTCTCTTTGTACAGCAAGAAAATATTCTGCCACTGAAAGGTTTCTTGTTTTATTTATTGTCATATTATTAATTATTTTAATTTACCTATAACATCTGTTACAAAGTCTCTAGGCTTTTGTATATGATTGAAAACTTCTAATGCTTCGTCTTCATTACATTCGTCTATATCCTTTTTCATTGTATAAGTAATACCTGTGACAAAATAATTTTCAAGCTCTAATCCATACCTCTTTATATCCTTAATGGCATCAAAATCGTATAACAAAATTACATTTGTTACTCCCTTTATTCTTAACTTTTTAGATTGTTCAGGAGATATTTTTTTACCGAACGTACAAACACATTTTATCTCATCTCCTTCCCAAAGTTTCAAAACTTTATCAACAGATATTTTATCAAATATCCCTTCGACCAAAATAACGGATAAAGTATTTTTTGTTATTTCATCATATCCAAATAATAATTCGGCGAATTTTGTACCAACACTATTATTGTACCTCCTTTTATCTATAGGTACTTTTTTATCTCCATATCTTCCAACAAAACCCTTTATTTTTTCTTGATCAAAGACAGGTATCAAAACATAATTTTCATATTTTCTAAATAAATTTGTAGCTCCTATATTATATCTTTCACAATCTTCTGAAGTGACACCTCTATTTTTCAAATAAACGGTACTATTTTTAGAGACTTTCCAACCAACGGGCATCTTTATAACGGGCAAGTCAGTTAACGCTATATCGTCTTGCTTTAACTCTTCCTCTAACATCCCTCGAAGACTTTGAATAGTTTCTCTATTTTCAACGGTCGCCCCCTCTAACAAATAAGTCTTTCCGAGTTGTTTGAGCAATTTGTATATGCTTCCAAATTCTCCGCATTTTTTACAATCAAATAATTGAGTTTCTTTTGATATATAAAAATGAGAAGATTTTCCACAAAAAGGACAATCGCATATGTATTGTCCTCTACTATTCAACTTTGGATTTATCAATAAATCTCTAAGGTCTGAATCATCTATCGTCTTTGTCTTTCTTTTCATTTTTACAATCGTATTCGTCCCAATCAGTTGCCATTGTTCTTTTTCTATCGTAGAATCTAGCGTATGAAAAATTAGTACATATATGTATAGGGTCTCCGTTTTTGTAATCTCGAAGCTTATCAGTATTTAGACGTATCATCTCTTCTTTCGATTCATCCCTTGTAGCATTTAAAGTAACAAAAATATCGAATGGTCTAAGTTTTCCCTTATCCTCACTTAATTGAGCGCGGGTAATTACAAATTCTGGGTCGTTTTTGCTTTCTTCTGGAATATTACTACTTTGAGTTGCCGCATGAACCACCGCATTGAATTCCATAGCTAACATCTTCATACCTTTTGCTAATTTAGCTTGTCGAAAACGTTCTTCGCCAGGAGTATAATTATGTCCGTCTCCTACTTCTAATAATTCTAAATAATCTACTATAATAACATCTATTTTGCCATATTTTTTCTCCATCTCTTTCACTTCTCTTCGAATATCAGGTAAAGTTTTGGCATTAAAAGTTTCTTCAGAAGAGATAAATATATCAGATTTTTTTAGTTTTTTAATTATACGTCTAGTTACTTCCATTTTTTTGCTAGATATATTACCAAGTTTAACCTCTTGATAAAGCGTTCCCGTCCAAGCTGCGTCATATCTATCAGCACATTGTTTAGCCGTTCCCTCTAATTGAAAATGGGCTACCCGAAAACCCTGTCTAGCGGCAGCTACTCCTAGAAAAACCAAAAGTTGGCTCTTACCTGTTCCACTATCTCCCAACCAAAGAACACACTCTCCCGTTTCTGGTCCACCGCAATCACCTCCTAGACGGTAATCAATTTCATCAATAGTAGTTGGTATTTTGTAATATCTCTGATAATCTTCGCTGTTACGACGCGCTTGACGAACTTCAAAATCTGCAAATACTCGTTCAAATTTGGCGTCTTGAATAGAAAACTTACTAAATTCTTCAGCATACTTTACAAAAATATCATAAGCTTTATCTTTTTCTCCGCGATTATAAACATCAGTTATCGAATCGTTTGCCTCTAAAAACTTCATTTTCTTTATGAACTTTTCAAAGGTATCTACTATCGTTTCGTGACCTCCATTTTCATCTATTTCAATATCCGAAATTTCTTCTACCTTATCAAGAACTTTTTCATCATCCGAAAAGTTTTGTTGAAGTTGACCTATCGTCGGAATCTTCCCCGTCTTATCATAACGTTTTGTTAACCATTGCCATAACTTCTTTTCAGATTCATTTTGTAAATACGAAAATTTTAAATATTGTCTAGCTATATCAAATACAGTCCTCTTACTTAAGGCTGCAGCGAATAGCTCAACGGTAAAATTATTAGTTAAAATATTATCTTTCGCCATATCCTCTTTTGAAATATATTTTTACATACTCTTGTTTAAGGAGTTCTTTACATTCTTTTTTGAAAACACAAGTCGCGCATTTACTACTCTTATGAAAATATAGAGTAGTATTAGCTATGCACCATAAAAACCCACGCTTTGTATTATGATAATCAGATTTGAATTTTTCTTCCACTGATCTTACAGACGTTATTATTTCGCTTATATTAGTTTGTTTCTTTGTTACATTTATATTATATTTTTTCTTTAAACAAGCTCTAGTAATATATACGTTGGTAGATATACTACACTTATTCCACCGATTTATAGCCGACTTTCCAAAAACCCAACTAAAACGTACCTGACGGGAATAATCCTTTTCAGAACCATCATTGAACCAACTTTGAATACCATATTCTACAAACTTTCTTACAAAGTCTTCTCCGACACTAGGATAAACGCTCATAAAATACTTCCAACACTCGGTATCAGAATTATTACATTTATAATTGACCTTTCTTTTTGTTACTTGTCCCAACAATTCTATGAATGTGTCTACAGCATATCTGAAAAGTCTCTGTCTTTTGAAAACCATTTTTTAGTCCACCTTTCTATTGTTTCTTTCCAATCGTCTATCGAAGTATCAAGTATTCCAACTCTTTTCTCTCCGATAGCTCCGATATATGTATTTAACCTTGTTTCCGAGTGTTCAGAAAAATAAGCGTCATATAAATCAAAAAAATCTATTATCAAGCTTCTACTCTTAGTTTTTGTCGCTCCAAGTACACGACCCTTCTTTTGAATCGTATTTGCGTCTTCTAACCCGCCATCAACATTTATCAATACTTCGACTTCTGGCAAGGTAACGCCCTTCTTAAAGATATTCGAAGCTAAGAGAAACCCTCCCTTTCCTTTTAAAAATTTATTCTTTGATCGTTCGCGTTCTTCTGCCTCCGTCACTCCGCTGATAAAAGGTATTCCCGAAAGCTTTTCCATATTGCTACCATGCTCTACGCTTTGGAAAAGTACTAAAGTTTTTAAATTAAGCTTACGTAATATTTCAATCGTAGAAAGAAGTATTTTATTTCTAATTTTATTTTCAAATATTACTTTTTTTCTATAACCATTATAGTCCTCCACTTCAACGTCGTAATCAATATCATTATGATCAATAAGTAACATAAAAACTTTGTAATCTGACAATACCTTTCTATCTCTTAGACTTTTTTCAGATATTGTATAAACTACATCTCCGCTCCATTCTTTGAGCTTAAGATTTTGAACAAATGTTCCTGTGCGATATGGCGTAGCCGAAAGGCACAGCTGATATTCTAACTTCTTCGCTTTTTTGTAAGTCTTAAGTTTAGCGTCTGAACAATTATCGTGTATTTCATCTATGCAAAGAAACTTCAAATCTTTTATATATTTTTCTAACTCTCCCTTTTTCTTTGAATCTTTGCAACGCTTCGAATAAGTACTTTGAATAGTTTGTATCATACCAACTGTAACTCTCTTAGAAGTATCTACACTTCCCGCTCTTATTTCTCCAACCTCTATTCCTCCATACTTTTCAAAATATTCTTTTATGTCCGAAACTACTTGAGTAAACAAAGTTGTATTATCAGTGCAAAACAAAAAATTTCCTTCATCTGAAGTAAGAAATATTCTTAAAATCTCCGACGCTATGAAAGTCTTACCTCCACGTGTTGGAACAACTATTATTCCAAATCTTCGTTTATAAAATGCTTCCACGGCGCGTCTTTGATGGATATATTTTCCTGACATTCTATCATCAATCTTTACGTTTTGTGGTATTTCAAGAACATAATCGTTCTTTTGGTATGGTATTCCATTTATTCTGATATACTTCTCCAAAGTATTTATCATACCTATTTTAAAAGTCATTTTTCGTTTGTCAAATTTTTCTATCTTACTAGAATAAGCAAATGGGTCTGGATTTTTAAAAGTCAAAGCCTTTGCTACATGCCTTATTCCGTCTCGGCTTGATAGCTTGAACGAATATTCAAAATTGTTTGTCCTTTCTATGATTACACTTGACATTATTGTACTTTTAATCTATATTATTTTTAGGAGATAGGGGAACAAAGAAGTTTCCCCCTTAATCCCCCTATAACAAAACTATACGTTATCTTTAGTATGATGGGTGAGAGTTGTTAGAAGTTACCCCTTTATTATCTTAGAACATTGCTCTCAATTGAGTTACTGGCGTTTTTGCGTTTACTCAAATTATAATAACGTTGAAACGTTAAATTATTATTTTCAATCTAACTATCCGAACTTTCATGTATTGTTGTGCGGATAGTTAGATTGAATTTGTATACTGTTATCACGCCAATTTAATTTTTTAATTTAACTCATTATGCAGTATATAAATGAAATGTTGTTGATTGGTCCGTATACAATTTGGGGATTGTCCGTATTTCCGATGTGTATCCAGACTTTGAAACTGTTACTTTAGCAACGCATTCAGATATAATATCTTTTATTTTAAATAATCCATTAGCATCTGTTATGGTGGAATACCCACTTATTCCTGACACATTAGTATTATTCCCTAAAACTATATTAACTGAAGCTCCTTGAATCGGAGTAGAATTAGAATCCATTACTGTCCCTGAATATGTGTATGGTACGACTATATTTCCTGTAATGAATCTGTATAGAATATCTGCATATCTTTGGTGTCCGGCATCATTCGGGTGAATACCTTCATAAAATAATTTAGAATATACATCTGAGAGATACGGATTCATATCTCCTAAGGTAAACATATCACATATTGGCAATCCCCAAAATTTAGCAAATTCCTTAATTCCATCTACATAATCTTTTAAATATAATCCGCAACTGTTTTTCTTTCGAGAGCCATCAAAAGAATTTTCAACTGATGAAGTATAATAGTTTTTATGTATAGGAGTAATAACTATAATATTAACATGCCCTATTGTATCATATATGTTTTTTAATGCCTGATTCATTCCACCCAAAGTTGTTGTTACGTCATAGTTAGGTACCATAACCCCGCTAACATCTGTATATACACTCCCTAACGGAACAGACATCCCGTGATCATTAGTGCCAGCTTCAAATAATACTATTTTTTCATTACCTGTTAGGTTTGCAATAGTTCGAGAGTATAATCCTTTTTGGGTACCATAATTTGTAACCATCCACGCGTTTGATGAATTGGAGACATCCCCATAACACCATCCCCCTTTGGCTGTAGCTCTATTAGGGGTCATCCCTAATCTAATGGATAATAGATTCATGAAACAATGAGAAACATCCGATGCCATAGCACCCTCTCCGATAGAATCTCCAATTATAGCAAGAACATTTTCATTCAATTCGGATTGTGGGTCTAAAACTTCTTTAGTATAATCAGTAGCAAAAACTTTTGAAAAATTGCTATCCACTGATACATTCTCTAAAACAATTCCAAGGTTAACTACGCTATAAGTTGGCATTAATGAAAATAAATATACTGATTTTGTCAATGCAGGAATAGTTACTCTTTTATTAGTCCAATTTATTTCATCGATTTGAGATAAAACATTAAAAGATGAATCATAAAATATTGCTGTATAGAATCTATAAGTATCATCATTAGCAATAGTAAAATAAACGTCTACTCCTAATACAATAGGACTAGAAAACGATAATATTGCTCTATTTGTATTTGATCCTCCCATCGAAATACTCCCACTATAATATATTGATCCGTTCACTTGTTTGTCTAGTGAATTAAAATTTTCAATCGAAGCATCTATCATTGAAGATATACTTACAACTTTAATTGATAATTCAAAGGTAGTAGCAATGGTTACATTATTTGTTGTAAATATATAAATAGACTTAGTTAACGCTGGAATAGTAACCTTTTTATCCGTCCACCCTGTTGCATCTATCTGTCCTACTACATTTGTAGAGGAATCATAGAAAAGTAATGTTTTTACCTTTAATACATCATCATTTGGTATATAAATATGAGATTCAGTATCTTCCGATATAGCATTAGATAAAGCAACTATTGCTCTATTTGTATTTATTGGAATGGTATATGAACTACCTATGATAGTTGAATCATAGTTCACTTGTTTGTCTAGTGAATTAAAATTTGACTTAATAGTACTTAATTGAGTAGGAAGACTAACTGTCTTAACAGAAATAGAAACGTTCGTCTCTACAG
>Ga0302209_10000022_pt1 | contig 93274 bp, 117 predicted proteins | sample II_Fen_E3_1_FD_194574 | JGI IMG/M metagenome (GOLD analysis project Ga0302209, IMG submission 194574) | Peat permafrost microbial communities from Stordalen Mire near Abisko, Sweden - II_Fen_E3_1 | ecosystem: Environmental > Terrestrial > Soil > Wetlands > Permafrost | place: Sweden: Abisko...
ATATGGGTCAGTAGGGCCAGACGGAGCAACAGGTATAGCTAATTCAACTTGTTTTTATACATATTATGAAACAAAGAACGAAAAAGACGCTAAAAAATGTCGAAGATTAAATCCAGACGTTATTTTAACGCCAGACCAAGTACCTTTAAGTAAAATAGATTATTCGTTGCTTAACGACCCAACTAAAGTTTTAATTAGGCAATTATTAGTTGCAGAAGCGAAACAAACAATAGGTAATATTTTTGGTAGATTTTCTGGTAATATGGGAGTTCCAGACGCAGCTGTTTCAATTGATTACATGATAATGCTTGAACAAGGTAAATCAGAAAAATTAATTGTAATCACAGAATTAACTGAAAGATTAACCAGAATGATGCCAAAGGCTCAAATGGAAACTATGGCTGCAATCGCTGAATCAGCGTTGCAAATAAAAAGAACACAACCTATGTTAGGTTGGGTAATTGCATAATAATAAAAATATAAATGATTTCAGATAAACAAATAGTAGAAGAGTATCGGAAGTGTTGGCAGGATAAGTCTCGTATCTATATGATTGAGAATTATCTATCGACGTTTGATGCTACGCAAAATAACACAGTTCCATTAAAATTATTTCCAAAACAACAAGAATATCTAATAAATCTAAGCGAAAACATAGAAAATATCTCAAATAAATATCGTCAGGCTGGTATTTCTACGGTAACCTGTGCGAAATTTGCAGTTGAAATTGCGCTTGCCGATGATAAAATACCAGAAAATATTCTATTAATAGCAAATAACTTAGATTTATCCAAGGAAAATCTAATGAAAATCAAAGATTTTTTAGAACAAATACCTTGGTGGTTTTGGGGTGAAGAATATAAACCAACTGAACTCGGTGGTCCAAAAGATCCAAAAGCAATATTTAAAAAGGCAAATGAAAAATATTTAATATTAACTAAGGGGTCAAAGGTTTATGCCCGAAGTGCTGGACCAAATGCGAGTCGTGGGTGTTCGGCTATTTCCAGAATTCTATTTGATGAAGCAAGTTTTATTGAAACACCTGGTACAATTACCAGTGCTATTAGTACTACTGCATCTTCCGCAAAAAGTGTAATTTACTGTTCAACACCAAATGGATTCGATCAAATATTTTATAGTGTATATTCAAAAGCAATAAAAAAAGAAAATAACTTTAAGGTTACTGAATTTAGATGGTATCAAGATCTTAGATATAATAAAAATTTATCTTGGTCAAAATACAATAAGGAAAATGGTAAAACTGATATAATCTTCGAACCAGTTTTAGATAGTAGCGGTACGATTGAATATAATGAGGAACATTGGGAGTCAATGGTAAAGAAAGGCTACTCACCATCATCATCTTGGTACGCTGGTATGTGTAGCCGTTATAATAACGACAAAAAGAAAATTTCTCAGGAACTTGATGTTTCGTTTTTAGGTTCAGGGGGTTCGGTTGTTGATTCAGAAATAACAGAATATCACAGAATAACAAATACTCGTGAACCACTTTATATAGATAATTTTTTTAAAGAAGCTTGGATTTTTAGAGAACCAATCGATGGGCATAGATATTTATTAACATCCGATGTTGCTACTGGATCTGGGGAAGACTCATCTGTTATACATATATTGGATGTTGATTATATTGATGAAAATGGTCACGCAAACATAGAACAGGTTTTCGAATATCAAGGTAAAATACAAGGCGATATACTTGGTGAATTAATTAATCAATATGGTATTTATTATGGAAATGCATTAGCAGTTGTTGATTGTATAGGCTCAAGTGGGGATGCTGCTATTTTGAAGTTACAAGAATTAAACTACCCAAATTTATATTACGATGATCCTAATTTGAAAAATGTAACAGTTGAAAATAATGGTAATAATTATAATGAGAGTGTAGATAAAAAAATGCCAGGGTTTAGAGCATCATCTGTACGTATGCAAATGCTAATGAATTTAGAAAAAATGCTTCGATTTAATGAAATAACTCCTCGATCTAAAAGGTTTACACAGGAATTAACAACATTTATTTGGAAAAACGGACGTCCAGACCATCAATCTGGTTACCATGATGATACCATTACATCGATGGCAATGGGTCTTTATATCCTCGAATTCTCGTTTAAAAAATTACAAGCGGCCAAGGAGAAGACGAAAGCTATATTAACATCAATGATATTAATTCAAAATATTATGGCTAATAAAGTCGTGTTAGATTCAAAAACTAAAGCAAATAAAATACCACTACCATTTTATACTGGTAATACATTAAAAACGACGATTAATATTAATTCAGCACAAAATGATCCAAATAAAATGATAAATATTATGGGAATGTCATTTTTTGGTCAGTTCAGATAACTATTTAAAATGAAATAAATTAAACTATCATATTTATATAAATAAACATACAATGGCAACTAAAACAACAATATTCCAAGATTTGAGTTCGGCACTTTTTACAGGTTTCGATAAAAACATTCAAACTCAAGTTAAGAAAATTAATTCTTATAATTTTCCAAATCAAGAACCACTCTATGTAGCAAAAGATCAAGTTGAATACGATCGAGTTAAAACCCAAATGAGTCAAGAAAAACTCCTGGCAGGTCAATGGCTAAAGGCAGGTACAAATATTGCTCAACAATCAACAATGGTAACATCAAATCTTAAATTGATGTATAGGGATTGTGATTTAATGGATAACTATCCTGAGATTGGGGCCGCACTTGATTTAGTAGCTGAAGAATGTACTTGTTTAAATACTAAAGGTCAAATACTTAATATAACATCAAGTTCAAAGCGTATTAAAGGTATTTTAGAAGATTTATTTGTTAATAGATTAGATGGTCATATAAATATACCAATGTGGACACGTTCAATGGTTAAATATGGTAATTGTTTTGCAATGATGAATATTACAGCTGATAATGGAATTGTTGGTGCAAGACAGCTTCCAATTTATGAAGTAGAAAGGGTAGAAAATGGATATTCTTCTTCATTTATAAACCCCAGCGCAACCAATAAAGATGAAAGTACACAATTTGTATGGGCGGCTGCAAATGGTTCAATTCCTTTTCAAAATTGGCAAATAGCACACTTTAGGCTATTAACCGATTCAACTTTTATTCCATATGGTACGAGTTATCTAAATAAAGCACGTAGACATTGGAGAATTTTAACTATGATGGAAGATCAAATGTTAATATACAGGCTTGAAAGGAGTATGGAACGTAGAGTTTTCAAGGTATTTGTTGGTGGTATTGACGATGCTGATGTTCCTGCATATTTGAATGAAATAGCAAATACTATTAAAAGAATGCCGATTATTGACCCATTGACTGGTCAACTTGATTTAAGAAAAAACTTTCTTGATGTTTCACAGGATTTTGTAATTCCAATTAGAACAGTAGGCGAGGCAAGTCCAATTGAAGTATTAGCAGGAGCATCAAACCTGGATAAAATTGAAGATTTAAAATATTTTCAAAATAAATTAATGGTAGCTCTTCGCATACCAGGTGAGTTTTTAAATTATGAACAATCAGCAGGTAACGGCAAGAATCTTGCATTAAAAGATATTAGGTTTACTAGAACCATTAATAGAATACAACAATCTATTATAATGGAATTAACAAAAATAGCTGTTATTCATTTATATTTAAACGGATTTAGGGATGATCTAAATAATTTTAAGATTACCATGAATTCACCTTCAACTCAATCGGAGATTCTTAAATTAGAAGAGTTATCTAAAAAAGTTGCATTAGTAACTGACTCAGTAAGAGATGTTGGTAATGGTATGCAAATTATGTCACTTACCAGAGCACAAAGGGAAATTATGGGTTGGTCCGATGAAGAAATTACTGATAATATGATGGAAATACGTATGGAACGAGCATTAGCATCTGAACTTACAAAAACCGACCAAATTATTAAACGTACTGGATTTTTTGATAAAATTGATAAATTATATGGAGATGCAAACGCTGAATATGTTTCAGATGGTATGGGTGGAGAAGATGCTATGGGCGGAGGCGCTGGTGGAGGCGGAGGAATGAGTGGTGGAGATGATACCTTTGGCGGTGGAGAAGAAATGAGTGATTCGGAAGCACCAGATATGAGCGGTGGAGATGGCGGTGGAATGCCACCTATTGGTGGAGATGCTCCAGCAGCAGAGGCGCCAGCACCAGAAGAAACCCCTGTAACAGACAAACCAATGGAATCATATAAACGTGATATTGATAAGTTATTAAACGAAGCGAAAACAAAACAATCACTAACTGAAATTCGACGCAAAAATGTTTATTTCGATGCATACGTTAAACACGTAAAAGAAAGTAGAAAGCCAGTCGAGGAGGAAGTTACGGTAACCCCTATATTTGATAGTGCATTTTTACTGAATGAAGACACGATGGAATTAGCAAACAAGCTTGAAAGTTATTTAATTAAAACAGCTGTAATTAACGAAGAAGCTGAAATCGTAATTGATGATAAGAAGTTACTAAAAGAAATCACTAAAAAGTCTCGTAAAAAATAAGAATTTATACTATTTATAATAAAAATACGATGGAACAAAATTTCGGATTAGCAAAAGCAATAATCTTTCAAAATTCTGAAAGCTTATTTAAGACAAATCAAGGTAAACGAATAATAAAAGAATATATGTCTATTATTAGAGATAGTAAAATTCTTTTAAAAGAAAATTCTGTTTATAATTATATTGAATCACAAATTTACTCTGAAACTACTAAAGACAAGGTTGTAGAGTCAATTGGTTATCTGAATAATATTAATAAGAAGCAATTAAAAGAAGAACATAATAAAATATTTAACTTATTAAAGGAAAATAACATTGTAAAAATTTCAGATATAACTAATGAAAAACTTTATGAGGATATTGATGATTTAATTTTCATGAAAAAATCGATTAAATTTATAAATGAAAAAGTTGATTTAGTTAATTCAGTTGTTGAAACAATTAAAAATAATAAGATAGTAATAATTGAAGAGAAAGATATTGAAACAATACAGTTAGATGAGCAAGCAATAGCATATTTAGTTAATAATTTTAATGAGAAATACGCAGATGTTTTTAACGAAGAACAAAAGGCGCTGTTTGAAAGTATTTCTTCAACGAATGAATCAGATCAAATTGTAACATTTGAGAAAACTAAAAAAGAGTGTTTAGATATAACAAATGAGTTTTTAAAGGAAGCTATTGATAATGAAACAAAAGCCAAGGTATTATCAGTAAAAGAGAAACTTTTAGAAGATAAATTTTCAAAACATACATTTATTGAAGATATGTTAAAATACATCACATTAAAAGAAGCATTAGGAGAAGAATAATATGAAAATTAAAATGAAAGAGAGCGAGTTAAAAGGACTTGTATTAGAAGCATTAAACAATGTGTTATTTCCAAAAAATGATAATGATAAAAAAACAGTTAATGAGGTTTTCGGACTATCTCAAAAAGAGAAAGATTTAAAACAATTGAAAATCAAGATTCAACAAGCTTTTAATGAGATTAACGCTTTTAATTTTAAAAGCTTATTTTATCAACCAGGAAATGGAAACCAACAAGAATTAACTCAAAGAGGTTTAGAAATTAGGGTTAAACAAGCTGGTGATGATCTACCAACATTTAGAGAACTTATACCAGAACTTTTTGATAAACAAATAAGAGCGATTCGCGTAAAATGTGAAGTATCTGAATCCGAAATTATAGACGGGTTAATCCCAGATACCTTTGGATCTATATATGATAGTAATTATTTCATCATTAACGATACTGGTAAATATTATGCAAAATTAGAGCTACATAAAAAATTTCCAGATTTAGTTAAATATCACAATATGGAATTTATAATGGATAATAAATACTTAAATTAAAATGCAGGAATTCTATATAAATAAAAATTCAACACTTCCACTTTTAAAAATGGAATTATTGTGTGATGGTAGGACAGACTTCAATAAGTTTTATCAAATGATTCAGAATTCTATAATTACGTTTTCTATGGAAGATATTAACACTGGTGTCATTAAAGTTGCTAATGAACCAGCATTGGTATTACCAAAAGAAACTTCACATAATGATGAGTATTTGGTTTGTTATAAATGGAGGCCAAGAGATACAAAGGTAAGTGGTAAATACATTGGTAAATTTAAAATAGAATTTGGTGAAGAATACGGTGGAGGAACACTCATAGTTCCAATTCAAGAGCAATTAATAATTTACATTCAGTAAAATAAATACCCCATTATAATCTAAAATATAATGGGGTTTTTATATATTATGCTTTTGTGAGATTATAAATAGCAGAATATTTTTCTTTGATAAACTCTTTTAATTTATCGAAAAAATCAGGAACAGGATCTGTATCGGATAATGTATCCAGTAAATTTACCGCGTAACTAATAAAGGCATATTCAATCTTATCATCTAATAATATAGAAACTTCATTATCGATCTGTAAGAGTTTCATAAATTCATTTGGTTCTTTTGTTGAAGAACCAGTCTTTGGTGCGAATAATTTTTTAAAAACACTAACAGTATCTGCTGACACCCCTATAATATTTCCAACTACTGGTAACAAGCCAAGTCCAATTTTTAAAACATCCCCTCCAACCTCTTTTACCTTTGCTAATGCTTCTTCCTTATTTTTACTTTTTTGTAATATGTTTATAAATGTTCTAAGTTCGCCAACACTTAACGTCCCATCATCAACAATAGAAGATCCATCTATTTGAATATTTTGTTGGTTACCAGTTATTGGTTGTGAAGTAGTAGTTTGTGTATTTGAAATGGGTTGTTGGGTAGCAGTTGATGTTGTAATTGATGAGTCAAATGTATCACTATTAAATGTATCGGTAAAGGTATCACTTTCATTTAATTTAATTTTAAAATCAGAGTTTAATTTACCAAACATTTCAAACATTTTAATTACATCTCTATTCATATCTAAATTTTATTTATATCCTAATTCAACCAAAGCTTGTTTTACAAAGGCCAAAACTCTACTTATAGAAACAACATTATTTTCTGGTGTATATCCAAGTGTTGAAAACCAATTTTTAAATGCACCTGAAAATTCAGTAGATGTATTTATTTTAGTCCCAGCCTTTGTTACCTGAGTAGCCTTATTTTGTACGTTAGCTAAATATTTAACATCTGATGGTTGAGTCGCCTGGGTATTTTGCTCTGGTTTAGAATCAACTCCAAATGTAGCACTACTATTATCGTAGGTTGGGTTAAAAGTATCAAGTTCGTTTAAAGTAAAATCAGGGTTCAACATTTTCATGTTTTCAAATAATTTTTTAATATCGTTTTCCATTTTAGTGATGATTTTATTATAAATAGATTCAAAATTAAAAATAGTATATTTTTCAACAATTTAATTCCAAACTTGTTTTTCTTATATTTTATTGGTACATTTGCAAAAATCAAACGTAAACTTAAAGTAAAAAATGCAAGAAATTTCAGAAGAACGTATTAATCAGTTCCTATCAGGCAGAGACCAAATGATGGGTATTATAGCAATGGAATGCGGATATCAAGACGAGCAAGTTTCGATCATATATAGGCATCCAACAGCTGGTAAAAAACTTAAAAAGGTTGATTTCGAACCATTTGTGTGGGCAAAAATGGAAGGTGCAAGAAAATTATATATTGACCCTAAGACAGGTAAACAAGATAAAATATTATTACAAAAAAAATTAACACAATTTGGAATTACGGTAAAGGGGTTAAATATTCACTCAGATGATGGTAATACAACCGAACGATTAGAAAATGGTTATCGAATATTGTTTGAGGCAAAAAATAAAATGTCTTTCAATAAGTTTCTTCAATTTTTCAAATATGGTGGATGTGATGTCTATGGACAGGATAAATTATTTTTAGCAGTCCTTCCTGTAGAACAATATATGATGAAATCTGGAAAACGTATGTTTAAAGGTTTCGAAGATTACGACCAATTATTACGTCTGGAATTTGATTTAGAAACAACTGGATTAGATCCAACCACAGATTCGATTGAACAAATCGGTCTACGTTCAAATCACGGGTTTGAACAAATAATAAGTATTACAGGTTATACCGAGGAAGAAAAAAGAGATACTGAACTTAGAGCTTTAGACCAATTCTTTCAAATAGTTCATAAATTAAAACCAGATGTTATAACAGGGCATAATTCAGAGAATTTCGACTGGAATTTTATTATAGTTCGCTGTCAAATGTTAGGTACAGACATCGCCGAAATGAGTGATAAATATTTTGAGATACCAATTTATAAGAAAAAGAGAAAAACAGCTTTAAAACTTGGTGGTGAGGTAGAATATTTTAACCAAACTATGATCTGGGGCCACAATACAACAGATTCAATTCACGCTGTTCGTAGGGCACAAGCTATTGATTCCAATATGAAAAAAGCTTCATTAAAATATGTAAGCGAATACTCAAAACTTAAAAAACCTAATAGAGTTTATGTTCCTGGGGACAAAATATCAACCATATGGAATGACACAGACAACGACTACGCATTTAATGATTCAAATGGTGATTGGTATTTAGTTGATGATTTAAATGCCTTAAAAGACGGCTATGTGATTGTGGACGGTCGTTATATCGTCGAACGTTACCTATTGGATGATTTATATGAAACCGACAAAGTAGAATTAAGATATAACCAAGCAAATTTTTTATTATGTAAAAACCTACCAACCACATTTACTAAGGTTTGTACAATGGGTACGGCTGGTACTTGGAAATTGGTTATGATGGCTTGGTCTTATGAAAATAATTTAGCTATTCCAGATTTTGCACCAGCTGGTAAATTTACTGGTGGGTTAAGTAGATTATTTAAAGTTGGTTTTGTTGAAAGTGTTGCTAAATTAGATGAAAATTCTTTATACCCAGCAATAACTTTAACTTGGGATATTAAACCATCATTAGATATAACTAACGTAATGATGTCTTTTTTAGGTTATTTTTTAGATAAACGTGAAATTTCTAAAGGACTCAAAAATGAGGCAAGTAATAAAATAGATGAACTAAAAGAAAAAATAGAATCAATCCAACCAGAAAGTGATGAATATTCTGAAATAAAAAAAGAAATATATCAATGGGAAAGCGTCTATAATTTAAATGATAAGAAACAAATTGTCCAAAAAGTGTTTTGTAACAGCTTTTTTGGGAGTTTTGGAGCTCCAAATTTATTCCCTTGGGGTGATTTGCTATGTGCCGAGAAGATAACTTGCATTGGAAGACAGTCGTTACGATTAATGACTAAATGGTTTGGTGATAGGGGTTACGAAGCAATTGTAATGGATACAGATGGTATAAATTTTTCACTACCTAAACATTATGATTTTTCAACTAAAGGTAAAAATCAAAGAACATATATTGGTAAGGGTTTAAATAGAAATACAGTAGAAGGTGAAGTTTATTACGGAGTTGATGCGGATGTTGCAGAATTTGCAGATCTATTTCTCCGTGGAAAAATGGGTCTTGAGTCGGAGGACTTTTGTATTTCAACACTAAATTTCAGTCGTAAAAATTATGCAGACCAATTCAGCAACGGAAAAATCAAATTAGTCGGTAATAGTATTAAATCAAAACGAATGCCATTATATATTGAAAAATTTTTAGATATTGGTATTAAACAATTACTCAATAATAATGGCAAAGAATTTTTAACAGGTTATTATGATTATATTGATAGAATTTATAATTATAATATTCCTCTAATAGAAATTGCATCCAAAGGTCGAATTAAGAAATCAATCAAAGATTATATAATAAATTGTAAGGGGGTTAATAAGAAAGGTACGCCAAATTCACGTCAAGCTTGGTATGAATTATGTATAAAGCATGATATTACTCCTGAAATGGGTGAAATAATTTATTATATTAACATAGGTACTAAAAAAAATGATGGGGATGTAAAAAGAGAAAAGATATATAAAATTGGTGATGATGGAAAGTTTGAAATGCAAGATTCAAAAGATAAAAATGGAGAATTATTATTAACACCAAAAGGAAAACAAAAAAGGGAAAAAATAGTTATTGGTGAAGAAATAAAATTAAATTGTATTATGATTCCTTCTTCGTTAATTGAAAGTGGGGCTAGTTTTACTGATTTAATTGGAACAGAATTTGAAGGTGTTGATTATAACGTGGTAAAATATTTGGACCAATTTAACAATAGAATTAACCCTTTATTAGTCTGCTTTCACCCAGATATAAGAAATAATATATTATCTGTTAATCCAAAAACTCGTCAATATTTTACAGAAAAAGAAAGTAAATTAACATCTGGGATGCCAAATAAACCAGAAGACCAAGACACATATGAACAACTTATGAAAATGGAGGACAAAGAAATTAAATATTGGATTTCTGTAAATGAAATTCCACCATTTGTTAATGAAATTAATATGGATTGGGATTTAGTAGTTAAAGAATATACCGATAGGCAAGAATTATTAAAAACAGGATATTTAAAAATCGAATTTGAAACATATGTAAAAATAATTGATTCTTTAGATGAAGATGATATTAATAAGTTTATTGATGATGGTCAATTCCCAAAAGAACTATTAGAGTTTTTACTTTTTGATGGATCAACAATGGAATTTAAATCAAAAGAATATGGTGTTGTTATTGGTACTATATATGATATTATAGATAAAGACCTTTCAAAACAGGATATAGAAGATGATTTAAATTTAGTCGAATATTAATAATATGGTTGTAACTTGATTTAAGTTACAACCTATGTTATTAATTTATTTACACTCTTATCAAACGAAGAGGACAACCAAAAGTTTTTAATACTGCAATAGTAGCATTAGTATTAGAATTATAATTTAAATCCATAGCTTATTATACTTTTATGAGACGTAATGATCTACAAGCATTAACATATAGAGCCGCATTAACTGAACTTAAATTACCATTAGCATAATTACATTTAAATACATACTTATCTACAGTGTAGAAACCACAATCACCAGTTAATCCAGAAAAAGTTCCTACAACAGCATCCGTACCTCCACTACCCAATGCACTAAATCCACTACTATTATCAGCCCCTATATTAGGTGTATTCCAATAGCTTAACCCTTCTTTTTTTAATTTTCCACCACTGATATCATCTCCTCCTAGAGTTGTACTTAATGCAGTAAAATCAGTTTGTGTGGGTACTTTCCAACCCCAAGGAGTTGTTGGGTTAGTATCATTATAATAGTCTATGTCCATTTGTAATAATTTAACAGCAAACCAATTGTATAATTTACCATATACAGCTCCAATGGAAGCATCATTATTATAATAACACCACATAGCTGCTGCTTTTACTGCTTCGTAAGTTTTTTGTGTTATTGTTCCAGTTGTCTGGCCATAAATAGCATCATAAAGTTCTTTAGCCCCTGACCTCCCAATTTGCTGTACGGAAACTGAATCAAAAGAAATACCATGTCTGTCAGTAATAGTATCTCGATTAGCATAAAAACTCAAGCCTAAATTAGCTGTAGGGGCTTTATACATCATAGTATATAATGTCCAATCTGTAGAAGATATAGTAAATAATGTCAAACTTATACTGGAATCAGTTACAGCACCTCCAGTCCCTTTCGTGTTCTTAGCATAAAAAGATATTTTATACCATAATCCTATTGATGTAGCTGGATATTGATAGATTACCCCAGTATTACCTGCTATGTTTGTTATAGTTTGTGACGAAGTACCTTCATATGGATCTATTATATTTGAACTTGTATTCCCTCTCGTAGAAAACCATCCAGGAGCTACACCATTTACATAAGCCCCTTCCATAGTTCCATTAACAATTTTCTCTGTATTACTATTAATAGTTACATTATTAATCAAATTACCTTGTGGTGTACATGTCATCTCACAATTAGAAGATTGCCATTGTTGAGTACCTATTGTAACATTTGGTATATCAGGGTATAGATTCTTAATAAAATTTGACTCTGTTAAAACTTGTACTGGTGTTAATGCTTGTGAACGTATAATATGAGCTGCTATAGAACCTTTAAATGGAGTTTGATTAGTAACAGCGGTCATTAAACAACTTAAATTAATAGAAGTTATAATACTAATGGTTTCAAATAACACTCCATTTATAAAAATATCTAATGTATTATCTCCCTTAGCAATTATAGTAATTATTGCATTTTTACCTATTAAAAAGTCTACCTTTTTTGTTGTTGCTTTTACTGTAAATAGTGAATTTCTTATTTTTAAACTTGATGCATTATCAATTCCAAACAAACTTCCACCACTACTATTGTCACTAACATAAAAATTGGAAGTAACTCCTCTAAATGTCATAGCATTAACCAAGGTAGTTATACTCCAAGCATCTGTATCAGTAAAATTAATAGTTGGATGTAACAGATAATTTAATCCTTCATTAGTATTCTTAATATAAGGATTTTCATTTGGAGCAATAGTTCCAAGATAATAAGGATATGAAGAATTCCCAACACTCGACAAATCTAAAGGATCACCTGATAATACTTCTTTAATTGATACATTATCAAGACTTAACGAAGCAGCACCAGCAGTCATTATCCATAATGTTGTAGATGTAGCAACAAAAGTTTCTGAAAACATACCATTATTTTTCCTCGGTGTTGATACTCCAGTAGTTGGATTTAATAGAATGACCCCTGATGCATAATTAGAAATTTCAAACACTATCTTATATTGTTTTCCAACAGTTAATACATTAGGTTGATTTAAGTTTACTGCTGAGGATACTAAATAATTTGCAGTTCCTCCACTAATAGTAATCCCAATTCCTTTAGACCAAATGGTATCAGTGTCAAATCCACCGTTAGCAACTTTTTCAATAGTATCTAAAACCTCTGTTCCTTGTGGAGTAATAGAGTAAAGTTTTTTGACATTATTAGTTCCAATTGCAAGATTACCCCCAACACCAAGCCAACCTAATTTAATAGAATTATACATGTTATTAAGTTTGCACAATTTAATGTAAGCAGTTATACTATTACCAAGAACTTCTACTACAGAACAATTATCTATTGATCCTATAAAAGTACCACTATTACAAGATATAAAAACATGACCTACAGTAGTAGAGGTTAAAAAACATGTAAATGTGCCATCAGAAGAATAAGAATCTGAACGTACAGTTCCACCTTCTAATAATACAGAACAAGTTCCACTAGTATAATTCGATATTGTTAATGTAACTTTATATTTTTTACCTACTCGAATAATTACCGAAGTTGGGTAAATATATGTAATAGCTGTTAAACCTCCATTACAGTTTGCAGTTCCTCCTGATATATTCCAATTACTACCTTTTGTCCAGCCAGTATCAGTATCAAATCCACCATTGGTTACTAACTCAGGTCCGAAATTAGTGTTATCCCCTAACACTCCACCATCCGCTACAACCCTATCTTTATAGGCATTAAATAGAGATAATGCAGAATTATAAAAATTCAACATTACTTTACCTGCCATTGCTATTTGTTCTCTAAATAAACTCATAAATTACATCCCCCACCATAAATAAATTTGTCCTGCACTACGTATCTCACATTGTAAATAATTCGTACTTAATGGTATGTAGTCACTTTGCAATGCTCCATAAATCCAATTGCTAGTGTACCCACTAAATATAGAAGTTGCTAACGTTCCTCCTGTCATAATAACCTTAAAAGGTTTTTTGATAATTGGATTCATTATAGTAAGAGCTTGATTAGTTCCCATAGTAACAGAGAACTCCTCTCCTGTAGTCATATCTATATTGAAGCCTGGTAGAGCTACTGTTGTTATAGGTTGATTATATAATCCAACTATATTTCCATTGGCATCTACTTTAAACAAAGTTACCCATGTACCACTTCCTTTGGTGGCATTAGCTACAGTACACTTTTCAAACAATACAGTACTCATTTGATTAGAGTGTCGTATGTCTCCTACTGCATCACCTACAGCTGTAGTTATTGATTGATATACATAACGGAGAGCTAAGTCGCGATAATTTCCTAATGTATTATTATTTATCTCTATAATTCCAGTTGTATTTTTTTGGAATGACTGAGTAGAATCGGTCATAGACAACTTCGAATATATCATAACATTATTAGAAGTATTTACATAAAAGGAGTTAATACCTGATGTAGGAGAAAAAAACATAGCGTTACCAGAACCATCAAATGAAAACCACTTGTTATATATCCCGAACCCAAATCCATTATAATTAATACTAAAAGGACTACCAACAGTGATTGAAGTTGCACTAATATAAGTAGCAATAATACGTTCCTCTGAATTGATTATAATTTTTGCTCCTATCATTGCAGCACTGAATGCCGTACCAATGCCAGTTATAGTAGTACCATTTGTTGAAATAGTTCCAGAAATAGTCCAAGGAGTAGTATGATAGATTATACCACCATTTTGAGAAACAAACTTAGTTATTTGATCATTTGATACAGGTAATGTATTTGGATAAATTGTTTTGAATTTTAAACTAGCAGCATCCCAAACAGATACTCCTTTGTCGATAGGAACCTCTTCACGAGTAGCTAAAGGTTGAGTACTTCCAACGTCTCCAACTCTTGCTATACCATTATTATCAAATACTAATAATCCATCATTAACTCCATCATATAACTTAGCCCTTATACCAACTAACTGTCCTGGAGAAAGTCCTGCAACTGCTAAATCACGAAGTATTATCTCATTTTTAGTTGTTAATACTTGTTCTGCATGAGTTTCGTAAGAAGCACCTAATTGAGATATGTTCTCTACATGTAAGGTTCCAGCAGCATCCAATAAAACAGAGTGAGTACCATTAACAAGACTTGTTGGGTCTATTGAAATTAAGGTTGAATCTATTACTTTATTATCTCCATCAATACATAGATAGTGGTTTGTAAGGTCATCTGTTTGGAATACTCCGTCAGTCAGTCTACAATAATAATAAGTGCTACCAAAATAAGCTAAAGCCCCAAAATCACCCACACAATAAGAATACTTACTATTAACTCCATTACAAGAATCTACTCCACCAATACAATTAATATAAATACTATCAGGACCGTTAAAAACTTGACCAATACCTCTACAATTTATATGTATGTTATTTACCCCATTAAAGGCATTCTCAAGAGCTTCACAATTTATATAAGTACAATTACTACCCCTAAAACCAGATTGTCCTGCCTTACAATTAATAAATTTAGCACCTAAAGGAGAGATGGTAGTGAAAGTATTATTTAGTTTATTTCCACAATTTTCGAATGAACCAGTTAATGACCCACCGCCAGCAAACATCTCTCTGTCTAAACTATTTATATTCTTAAAAGTACCTGAATAAATTGAACTAGAATTAAATAGAGTACCGCCTATACTATTTATATTTTCAAAGATTCCAGAGAACTCCAAAGCACTATGAAAACTTTCAACACTAGTAACTTCAATATTTCTAAATACTCCAGACAATATAGCATCACTAGTGCCATATATTCTACCTTTACAATTCTCAACCAACAAGCCTGGATAATTACCAGATACAAGTAATCCGTTGTGAACGAAATCAAGACCCCTTAATTTTATATTATCTGCCATTACTATACACCCACTGTGACCTATTTTAACATCAGCTTGTCCAGTATCTGATACTAAATATATATAAGAAGTATCTAAAACTAATTGTGTGTCCATACCACAGAATCTAGCTTTTATTAAAATATAAATAGGACTATCAGAAGTAGGAGACATGGTTTTTGCTATATTATATACTGATTCTAATTCCAGACCATTATCAGAATTACTTTGTCCTCCAAATACTGTTAGATATCTATCCTGATTAAATAAAGCTGCTGCAACTCCTACATTTTCCTTACCACTTAAATCTACAGCAGGAATAGCTGCTATTAACTGAGCAGCAACTCCTACATCTTCTTTTGAAGTATCATGAACCTCAGTCCAAATTCCATTTATTTTTATTTTGTGTTTCATTATTCTGGTAGATTTTGTGGTAAAATGTTGTTGATATCAAATCCTAAAGCAACTAAACGGTCAATTTCAGGTTGAGGTAGATTATTGTATTGGAAACTAAATCCAGTATTATATATATTTTTTATTGAACTGATATTTATAGATTCAAGATTATTATTCTGTAAATAAATATAATTCAAATTATTCAGTGAATCTAAACCTATTATATCAATAGGATATACTGATTGATTAATGCTTAATGTTCTTAAATTTGGAGTTGAAGCCATGTTTATAGATTGTAATTCAGTATTTCCTATTTCCAAATAAAATAAATTATTCAATCCTAATAAATTTATTTCAGTTAATTTATTTCCTCCACATGAAACATATTGTAATTCTTGTGATGAACTTAAATCTAAATATTCCAGTTTATTAAAACCACATAATAAGGCTTGTAAATTATTTAATCCTGTTAAATTTAAAACAGATACTAATAATCCATATTCCTGAGATACATTTAAAATATACACTTTATTTGAGTCTAAAACAGAAGGTAGAATAACCCCATACCCATTCGCCATGTCTTGTAGACTAGGATTATCTCCAAATAAAGCACCTAATTGAATATCATTATCCCACCATTCAGTGTGAGGGTTTTTAGAATCATCAAATAACACTGCTAACTGTTCACTTTGTGGATTGGCATCACGAATAGCCCTTAATATGTCAACATCAGATAGCACAACTACAGGTTCACTAGTATCATACCACACTTTTATATTTGGATTAACAGGTTCTTCCGTTCCTATATAAACTTCTTCAAATATTCCACTTGTGTATAATTCATCAATTTCCTGTTGAAGTGTATTAGTCTTATTATCATACTCAGTATGTACCCCTTCCACAACAGCTGTAAACTCCTCTCTTGTTGTATACCCGCTTAAATCTACTATCGGTAAATCATCAATTATACTAGCCTGTATTCTCTTATTTTCCTTTGGTTGAACATGTATATAATACGGTGTATTTATTTGTCTAGTTGATTTTAATAAATCCCCATTAAGAGCTACATAAGTTTGTAAAGTTAGAGCATCATCTTTAGATGGAATCTTCCAACCATTGGTTGTATCAACGATACCTTTTCCATTGGAAATAGTATATGCGTTATATAATCTGCCATATGTTGATACAATTAATTCATCGGTTGTTAACTCATCGATATATGGTATTATAGAAGTACTCCCAGTATTATCTAATACCCATTGTTCATTGGTTAAATTATTATTTATAAGAGACCCATCTTGATAATGAGTTACTTTTAAATTTGAAGTGATCCAAATTTGAGTTCCTATTTTACAAGTATCATATATATTATTATCATAATCTTTATAAATTGCTGTAGTCTTACCATCAGGTAATGATAATTCTAAAGTAGTACAATCCCTAACAACTCTTAATGATTGTCCATTATTAGGATGTTTATTATCAGTTACATATAAAGATGAATATCCAGCATACAAATTTATAGCTGTATATCCAATAAAACCAGGTGTTTGGGTTGAAGTCCAAATAGAACTAATTCCACCAACACCAGCGTTTAATGCGGTACCTGTAAATATGCCAGTAATTCCATTTCTAGTACCTCCTGGAATTAAATTAAATCCATATTTATCAATTCCATATATATCTATATTTTGAGAATCAATCCATCTTGGGTGTAATATAGTTGATAAAGGTAATTTTTCCCATTTACTTTGGTCAACTTCAGAAAATAAAGCTGCTGCCACTCCTACATCCTCCTTACTATCGTGAGCATGAGAAGTTATATTTCCAGTAAGTAAGTTTTCAATTTGTTGTTTGGTAAGAATGTAGTTAGAAAGTCCGTTTAATTTATTAAGTAAGTTATTAGTTAATACATTCGTGTCGGAATTACTCTCATAACTAAGTTTTATTTGGGCAGAACTCATTACTGCGTTTAACATATCTGGGTCAGATGTTTTTACAAAAGAGGCATTAATCCCAACAGAAGTAGCTTGATATACTGCCCACTTTCCATCTCCATCATCTAATATGAAGACAGAAAATGGTAGTTTTGGTATGTTGTATTCGTTTCTCTCTGGAATCCCAGCTAATACAACTTGCTCTACAGCACCCTGTACTAAATTATATAATTTTTGTAGTGTATCTCCTGCTGAGGTTACTCCATCTCTAAGGTTTGAAATTAAAATAGCTGCTACACCTGCATCCTCTTTACCACTTAAATCAACTACTGGCAGCCCATCGATTATACTAGCATGAATCTTAACTGGAAGTCCATTCCTCTGTTTTGGTTGAATATAATTGTGATCTTCAATTTGTATGATATTATAAACATTCAATTCATCATTATTATAAGCACAAACTGCTCCATCAGTACCACTGAAATCTGAACCGATTAATGAGCCATCACGATATTTAGTTTCACATAAGTTTTCAGCTAACCACCATTGAGTTCCTATTTTTACGCATTTATATATTTGACCATCATTACCAATATATTCAGCCGTATGTCCTGTAATATTTATTGGATTATCAATTATTGCTCTAATTGAACACCCTGCTTTTTTATTATCACTCGATGCTCCATTTGATAATGAATTTGTTTGAAAATAATAATCATAAACTCTCAGTGCATTGTTATCATTAAAACTATCAGCCAACCACATATAAAAAGTAGAATAATCCCCTAATATAAAGTGAAATGTACCATCAGTCTCTCTATATCCACTAGCTCTTTCATTGAAACCATATTCATTAGTTGCTGTTGCATTTGGTGCATCCCAATACAAAGTACCTGTTTCTTTTAATTTTTGCCCACCATTACCATTTCCACCTAAAAATGCATATAAAATATTAAATTCATTTTTAGTTGAAATATGTGCACTAGATGTTGTAATACCTCTTGGATCTGTTGTAGCATACCAATTATAAAGCCTACCATATTTGATAGATTGTACATCGGTAGTTGCATTTTCCCATTTACTCTGTTCAAAATTAACAAGGTCAGAATCATCCACACCATCTTTAAACCAATATTTAGTATTTCCATTTATTTCATCCAATATTCGTACTTCCATTGTTGGAAACCTGACAGCTATAGGTATAGTATTTATTGCTTCAGCAATAGATGAATAAGGTCCTTCCCAAGTATTTACTGGGACAGGATTAACTGGTTGTATACCAAACGGTAATTGTAATCCTTCAGTTATCCCCATTATATATTATTTATTTCTTTATTATTTAATGTTATTACGTGGTTGTGATTTTTATAATATGGGATTGCGTTTTTCATAATATAAACATTATAAGCAGTTTCAAATCCGCCAGCATCTTCAATATTCATATCTATTACGTGATATGAATTTGTTAATTCGATATTCATTGCATTAATATCAAAAACACTAATAATATTTCTACTTTCTGGAATTGCCAATACAAATACACTATTATTACTCCCAGTTTGTAAATTAATTACTTTGGCATCTTCATTAAATATTCTACCACTTAAGCCTCTAATTTCGTTTGTGGTACTTGGTACATTTTCAGTACTTCCATAAAAAATCATATTATCAAATTTTATTTCTTTTATTTGCGTTGTTCCGTTTAAATTTCTATGTGTATCAAAAATCTCAATCATATATTTTATTGATTGTAAATTTTGTAATTTAAGACTTTCATTAGTATGGTTGAATTCACTAATAGCCCCACCTAATGGGTTAATTTGGAATAAATTATTTATTTGAATCCTTGGTGAATTGTCTACATAATAGTACAATTTATAACCAGTTAATGGTTTTACTAATTCATTAATATATTTATTTAATTTAATATATGCATTAATTAATGTGTCCGTATTACCTTTTTCTCGTCGATAAATAGTTTCTGGATATGTAATTGAATTAGAATTAAGAGTCATATCTATAGTTGGTTCAATATATTTATCTGATGTAGTGACATTGAATTCATAATTATAGTTATTTTTTATTTTACTATAATCATGTTTACCATTGAAAATCCTAAATTTTGATATTTCACCAATAAATGATCCACTAAAATATTTTTCTATTGGTAATAAATATTGAGTTGAATAATTATTATCGAATCCAATCAAATTTGAAAGACCCTGTGTACCTCCGCCAATTGACAAATTAAAAGGTACCAATTCTTGTTTTTGGTCTCTTTCGTCTAAACTTCTAAATAAAAGTTCTGGTAAATTTTTAGATATAAATATTAATTTTCCATTAATATAAAATTGTAAAATATAAGTTCTATTTGCATCACCACATACTGAATAATTATTCATTATCATTCTTATTGATATAGAACTCCACTCATTATCATTAATCATTTTCGGATTTGAATATTCTTCCACAACATCAAATTCTTCATCACAAGAATATATAATAGTTCTATACCCTATACTTCCATCATCTTTTACTCTAAATCCTATTTGATTATTTACAATATCATTAATAATTTTTGCTTTTAATTTTTTCTCTGGTAACTCCTCGATATTATTTACAGTATTACCAGCTAATGTTCTATTCAGTAATAAATATAGATTTGGATTATGTTTTTCGATATCAGATATAGAATATTGCTTTGATTCATTAAATGTTTTTGTATTCAATCCATTTTTACCTCTATTGAGCAATAAGAATTTATTGTCTGTTAATATCTCATAGATACCCTGTTGATTGATATTAAAATTATCATCTGTTGTTATTGTTATCCCAGTTTCTAATATTATTTCATTATTTATTGATTTTATTTCAAAATTTTCTTCTAAATCTTTATTGTATCCATACCAAAATTTATTTTCAGCTCTTAGTCCCATATAGAAAAAAAATCCTTTATTATCTGGATATTTATAATTTAACGTATTCATTAAAGGAAATGTTATAAAATCTGGCTTTATTGTAAAGTTAAATGTTATTTCATCGTTAATAATATTTGGTAATATTTGGTATTCTTCTTTTGACTTATAAACTCCCTGATAAAATCCACCATTGAAACGTATAGAGTTACCATCTTCGGTTTCGACTAACGTTGTTGGGTAAATATATTCCCCAGTGTTTCCACTAATAGCATTTAACGTTAATCTCATATCACCAACATCAATAACATGAGAAGAGTCAGTAATTAACTGTAATAGTTCATTAGATGTAATAGTTTTTTTATCGAATAAAATTAACCCATTATCTATTCCAGTAAATCCAATATTTTTTAATTCCAAACCTTTATTAATCGAGCTGCTCCATTTATAGTTACCCGACCCATATATTTTATTTACGCCTATACAAGAATTATCATTAATATCAATAAATGAAATTAGATTAGAATCATAATACGTTGTATCATCTAAAAGAGTAGAAGGGTCAACATCTTTTGATAATGTTAAGTCCCAGTACTCTGAAAGTGATAATTTTAAGTCTATTTTATTGTTATTGTTTTCAAAAATATTTGACATTAATATCTGATTTATCTATAAATACAATAAAAACGTAATTTATTCGCTAAATGTAAAACATTTTTAGAAAATCTTTATATTTATTATTAAATGAAATTATAATGCGAAAAATAAAAATAACAAAATCACAACTTAATGAACTTCTAAATTCAGATCTTATGTTTTCAACCGATTCAACAAGTGAATATGTTGGATCAACAGTTTCAACAACAGAGCCTGTAGGCGATAATAATTTTGGTAATCCATTGACAACTGATAAAAAGGCGTCCGAAATGTCACCTTCTCCGCTTTCCAGAATGGGAAATGGTGGTGGATCGTATAATGGACCAGTAATAACATAAATAAAAAACTAAAAACAAAACAATGGAAGCAGATATAACACTTTATAAAATAAAAGGTTACGCCATAAGTTCAGATATTTAATTATGTTAATATTAAAAGAAGAAAATCACAAATTAAAAGGTACAAAACATACTCTACCAAAAAAGATAGTTGATTTGTATCATAACATTATATTGAAGTATCCACAATTCTATGCCAGTGGTGGGTTCATAAAAGCAGAGAATGTGCTCGAAAATAAAGGTATTGTGACAATGGAGTGGCTGAAAGGTATGAAATCTTTTTTTAATAAACACGTTGATAGTAACGATATTGATTACACACTTGGCGGTGGAATAGTTGTTAAAACATTTGTAGATAATAAATTGGATCAGTTAACTGCTTCAACGCCAAAAACGCGCAAGCAGCACACTAATAACCCAGTAAAACCATTAGCACTAGCAGATAATTTATCTGGACACAGAGCACAAAAATCGTCTCAAGCTCTTTCAATGGTAAATTCATTAATGAGCGATGCAATACCAAATTTAAAATGTTCAAACACTAAAGAAATTAAAGGAAATACTATTTATATTACAGAAGAACAATTTAAAGAACTAAAAAATTACATAAAAAAATAAATATTATGCAAAGCAATTTAGAAAAAAAAGCAATTGTAAAAAGAAACGAATTAGAGGTTAAAAATAATTTTGACCAAACTAATGAGTATAGTGATAAAAACTCAAAAAAAGGGGGAACAGGAACTGGAAGTTTAGTAGATATAAATACGCCTTATTTTGATACGAGTAGCGGAGGTAGTTCGGTAGATCAATTAGAAAGAAACAAACAAAGTTTATATACTTCACAAGGACTTACCAGATACACTTCAGAACAAGGTTATGGAGAACAAATCACTATTGATACGTCATTAAACAAAGGGCAATACTTCGCCGAATAATATATTTATAAATGAATATTTTACTCGAAATATATAATAAAATTTTTTTAACTGAGGCAATTGCAAATGTCGCAAGTGTTACTGATGCAATAAAAGGTCGATATGGTGTTACTATTAATTATAAAGGTGACCCTAAACATGGTGTAGCTCCAGGTCCTCGCACAATTCAAGTTTATGTCTATGGATTAACCAAAGCTGGTAACCCTTGTATTAGAGCATATCAACCATATGGAGATACGGCATCAAAAGTACCATCTTGGAAAATGTTTAGACTTGATAGAATAATCGCCTGGAAACCAACATTTGCTATATTTAATAAACCAGCGCCGCTTTTTAATCCAAACGGTGATAAATCAATGTCTGTTGTTTATACAATTATTAATTTTAATAAGAAAACATCACCAAACGAGGTCGATGGTCCAAGACAAAGCTACAAGCCAGTAGGTAAACTACCAAATATAGATAAAATATTAGCGGATAGGGAAGCTGAAAAAAGAAAAGGGTCGCAATACAATAAATTGGTTAATACACCAAGACTAAAATCATCTGTTCCTCCTGAATACCAAGACACTATCGAACCGAATGTAGAAGAACCAAAACCTGAAGCTCAAAGTCCAATTCAGAATACAAATTTACCAGAACCTAGAATAGGTGATGAGGAAATTACAGATGTAGAGCCAGAAAAATCAGATGCTGATACATTTAAAACAGATGGGGATATTGAACTACAAAAATTTAGAGATTTAAATAAAAGATTAGATAATTCACCTATTATGGATTTATCAAACAGACGTTTTAAAAAATAATAGTTTAAACACAAATAAAAATAACTACAATATTATTAAAAGAATAATAATATTTAATAAAAATAATAAATTATGCCATTACCAGAAGGAATATTTAATTCATTTAAAGAAAATCCAGGTTCGGATTTAGACGCAACAACAGGCCTTAGCGTATTAGATACATTAAATGAAAATTCACCATTATTTAAAGCGCTTGGAAAGTCACGAAAAATGATATCCAGCCAAGTTCTACCAGAACAAAGTTCATTTTCAGTAAAATCCAGTTATGAAACAAATGATTCAACATCAAATGAAAATCATAATGATGGTGAAAAAGAAATACCAACAACTGAAGAATTACTTAGAAGAATACAAAGTGGGCGACCAACTTTAAATGAAGTAGCCCCAGTTAGAACACAGCCAATTCAACAATATACACAGCCACAACAAACATTTCCATCTATTCAACCATCAGCATCTCCAGTAATTGATTATAGTCTTATAAATTCAATGCTTAAATCAATTATAGAAGAACAAATGAAAGGGTTAAAATCCCAAATACTAACCGAGAGTAAAAAGTCTACAACCAGTGAGGCCGCATATTTTACAGTCGGTGGTAATAGTATTAAATTTGTTGATAAAAAGGGTAACGTATTTGAAGGTAGGCTTAAATTAATTGGAAACGCTAACGATTAATAAATTTATTATAAAAATATAAAAATCCGATTCATTAAATTGAATCGGATTTTTTGTTTAAATATATAAAAATTAATAATAAAATCTATACTATTATTAAAGATTATAATATTATGTCAGAAAAAATTAAAGTACTTGTAGTTATACCAAACAGAGGAGGTGTTGGATTTTTCCGTTCAATTAGACCACATTCTTACTTAGATGAATTCTATTCAGATGAATTTGAATTGACAATGATTAATACATCCCAATTTGATTTTAAAGATGTTGATTTTGGATTGGACTTCGATATTGTACACTTCCATGTTACCGTAGGTCTAAATTATGAGATATGGAATGCAAAAATGAAGCAATTACAATTTGCTGGTGTTAAAATGATTTGTGATCTTGATGATATATGGGAATTACCAAAAGGATTTCCAAATTATTATGAATATAAAAATGGAATAGCTGAAAAAATTAAAACAAATATCAAGTTGTCGGACCATATCATTACAACTACTGAAATTTTTGCGACTGAAATTAGGAAATTAAATAAAAACGTTACGGTAATTCCAAATGCGATTGATATAAGAGAAAAACAATTTAAGGCTAGTGAGTCTAAATCTGACAGATTGCGTATTGGTATAATTTGTGGTGCCAGTCATGAACAAGATGTAAATATATTATCTGGGGTGGTTAATATGCTAAAACCAGAGTTAGATAGAATACAATTTGTGCTTTGTGGTTTTGATTTAAATGGAAAAATTACTTATTTAGATAAAGAAGATGGTCAAATTAAAGAAAGGCAACGACTTCCACAAGAAACCGTATGGTATACATATGAACAAATATTAACTGATAATTATTCAGATGAAGTTCTCCCTAAAGAATATATAAAATACTTAATGGAATTCAACTCATTAAAACCATACCCAGATGAAGATAATATGCCATATAAACGGTGCTGGACAAAACCAGTATCAACATATGGATCTCATTACGATAATATTGATGTTTTATTAGTACCACTTGTTTCGAATAAATTTAATATTTGTAAATCACAATTAAAGGTTGTTGAGTCCGCATTCTGTGGTAAAAATATTATCGCATCTAATATTGGGCCATATACCATTGATTTAAAATCAGCATATTTGAAAGGTGGTATTTTTGATAAAACAGGTAATAGTCTTTTAATTGACGATGAAAAGCCAGCAAAAGACTGGGTTAAAGCTATTAAATTCTTATTAAACAACCCAGAACACAGGGAAACAATGAAAAATAACTTAGTAAATGATATTACTACTAAATATAGCCTTAGTGAAGTTACAAAAACCAGAGTGGAATTATATAAAAAATTAGGTAAAAAATGATAAGTATAGTAGTATCAACAAGAAAAATAGATGAAAATTTTAACCTAATGCTTTTAAAGAGTGTTGGTTTAAAAGATGTACAATTACTTGTATATACAAATAATGGTGAGAAAAGTTTAACAGAAATATACAATGAGGGATTAAAAGATTCCATATACGATACGGTTTGTTTTTGTCATGATGATATAGTTTTAGATAATGGGTGGGGTAAAAAACTATTAAGTCATTATGAAAAGTCAGATTATGGTATTTTAGGTGTTGCTGGGAGTAGAGAATTAAATGATGGTCGTTGGTGGTCAAACAAATCTACAACCTATGGTGTGGTTAGACATACCGATGGTGAAAAAACCTGGACATCTGAATTCAGTAGAAATCTTGGTAATAATATTCAGGAAGTATGTTGTGTTGATGGGGTATTTTTTAGTGTAATGAAATCAAGGATTAAAACAGGCTTCAATGAAGGGTATAAAGAATTTCATTTTTACGATATTTCATTTTGTGTTTCTAACTTCATACAAGGGATTAAAATTGGTGTTCATACAAATATATTACTAACACATAAAAGTGTCGGTAAAACGAACGAAACGTGGGAAATCAATAGATTAAAACTAATAGAGGAGTATAAAGAATACCTACCCTTAGAGGTAGAATTAGAAGTCCCTTATTTAGATTTAAATATCAGGGTAAATGAAGAACCAAATCTTGCTATAATTATACCAACTAAAGATAATGTTGACGAACTACTTATTCCTTGTTTAAATAGTATTATTAAAACAACAAAATATACTAATTATACTATCTATGTAGCCGATACAGGAAGTAATGAAGAAGAATTAATAAAATTAAAAGATTATATTTCAAAAGTTAATGAAGAATATGAAATTATTAAATTAATTGAATATGACTTTTATAATTTTGCTAAAATCAATAACGACGTTATTAATTATAAAATTGAAGTAGATACAGAGTTATTGTTATTTTGTAATAATGATATAGAAATTGTTAACGATGCAATTTCATTATTAGTTGAAACATATATAAGCAATAAAAAAGACTGTGGAACTATTGGCTGTAGACTACATTATGAAATAGGTACAATTCAACATATGGGTATTATTATTCAAGAGAGTAAAGATAATAATATTAATATTACCCATAAATTTTTAGGATGGGATTATAAAAATGCTATGGTATTAAATCCTATTGTGAGGACGCATGGAAATACAGCAGCATTCATGCTTGTATCAAAATATCTATTTGATGAAGTTGGTGGTTTTAACGAGGCATATAAAGAATGCTTCGAAGATGTTGAATTTAATTTACAATGCTTTTTAAAGGGAAAAAGAAATTTAACGAATTCAAATGGTGTTTGTTATCATTTTGAATCACAAACAAGAGGAAAAACTGTAGATCAAGAAGATGTAACTAAAATTCTTGAATTTATTAATAAACATGAATCAATCAAAAATACATTTTATAAATTAAATTAAAAACATGGAAAAAAAAATAAAAAAAGACACAAAAAAAGTGGTTAAAAAGATATCAGTACTGAAAGACATGAATGCTGTTTCACCAATGGGAAAACCATCAGGTAAAATATTTTTTATTGAACCGATAGCTGCACCCTTAGAAAATATAGTACAACTTCCAGACGAAACAGACATAATTAAATCAGAACCAATCAAAATAGAAGGTAAGTGGGGAAGAGAAGATGAGGATATTACTGGTATTAATTTACTAAATAATAAACTTGATAAAATTATTGGGTTCTTAAATTCTATAGAATCAGAGTTAATTGAATTTAATACTATTTCAAAACATGACACATTATCAGTAGATGAAACCACAAGTTCAATAGAAGATTTATCTTTAGAAACATTATTTTTATTACAAAAACATGCTGGTGACATAATTCAAAGAAACAATTATCCAGAAGGTAGATATTCTATTGAAATGATTGCAGCGCAACAACGATTTGAAAAACTCACATCAATGATTACTGAAAAATTAAATGGATATTCATGGGATTAATATCAAAACTAAAAATATTATTTAGAAATGCGATAGTTTCATTTGCTTTCGGACTAAAAAATACCGAATCCAATATGTTTAGTCAAAAAACGGAATCATCGGAATCAAACTCCTTAGAACAGCAGCAAACAGCGAATACACTAGCTGAAGCTTTATTAAAAGGTGAAATAACAGAAGAAGTTGAGTTATTGAGAGACAGGATGTATTATGTTGCTGAAGAATCGAAAAAGTTTAAATTATCTTTATCTAATATCATTGTAGATCACACAACAGGTGAAGTTACGAGTGGTGATTTAAAAACAGAAAAGAAATCAATGATTGTTGGAAAACCAAAGGTATATGAAGATGATTATAAGTTAGTTATTGCAATGGAAACACCAATGATTATAAATAACTTACTGGATACTATGAATGCAATTAGTGGCTCAGAATTAGAAAAAGTTGAGAGTGCATTACATTTTACCTATAATTGTATTGAAAAATATAGACTTCATCGATATATCAGAAGAACCGTAGTGCGAAAAAAAGATGAGGATTATCTTATTGATTTTTACATCCCAAAAATTTACGTTAAAGTTGAAAATTTTGAATCTGCATTCAATACTGAAATTAATAGAGTGAAGGAAAAAAAATTAAAACATATTAATTTAGAATTTGAAACAATACAATTCATTTCCGATGATGCGTATGGTGTAGAGGACTTAAATGAATTTAAATTTGAAATGATTGAGTTTAAAGAAATCAATGACTTTAATGATTTTAATATTATAACATATAAGGTAAAACCAATCATTTACCAATTTAAAGTTACGGATAAATATATCAAACAAGAACTTAGAGATAAATATGCAAGAAAAGAAAAAAGAGACCTAAAATTAACTGCCGACTTTTCAGAAGGTTTATGATTTTAATTATTTAATTTTAAGAGCAGCCAAAACTAACGGTTGCTTTTTTTGTGTTATTAATATAATTATTTAAAAATTAATTAAAAAATCTATAATATTATTAAAAGAGTATAAATTATGAAAATTGCAATTGATTTAAACGATGTATATAGAGCTTACACTTCACAATTTGCTATGTATTATAAAAAAGTAGTTGATCGTTCTTTTGATATTGATAACGTAGATATTTGGACAAACGATTTAAAACAAATATTCCCATTTGAGTCAACTGATCAATATTTAGATTTTTTATATAATGACTGTCCTATCGAAATATTTGGAAGCGCACAAGCAATGGAACGAAATTTATCAAATAGGTTTGTTAATTGGCTAAAAGAATTAAATGATCTCGATGAAATTCCAGAAGTATGTATTGTATCAACTAAAGAATATGATAAATCAATCGGTGCTTCATTATTTTTTATAGGTAAAAACGCTGTTCCAATTAGAGAAATACATTTAGTATTAGGTGAAGATTTAGTGTGGGACAAATGCGATATTTTAATTACGGCAAATCCAATTTTATTAGATTACGTCCCAGAAGGGAAAATAGTCGTTAAAATAAATGCAAGTTATAATGAAGAAAATAAGGCTTATTTCGTTTTTGATTCTTTTATGGAATTTTTAAACGATGGTGAAATTATTGAAAAATTAAATAAAAAATTAAATAATTAAAAAATGATTGAAATTGAATCAGGACATTATTATTATTTTGACCTAAATAAAATTAACGATTGGATTTTTAACAACCAATCAGATATAAATTTTATTGAAACTAAAGAATATACTTACACAAAAGAAAATGGGGGCATTGGTACAGAAATAAGTCATAATGAAAATAATACATCAAAGCAGATGTATTCAAATACAAGGTTTGAGTTGTTGACTGACATGCTTAATTCACTATTTACCTTAACTTCAGAAAGCGACAACAATGGTGTTAAATTTATACAAAATACAGAAGATTTAGGTATTGGAAATAAAATTATTTTTAATACACTAATAGAAAATGAATTTGTAGTTGATAAATTAGGCTCAAAAAAGAAAAAGTAAATATGGAAGCAGAAGAAATTGAAAGAATATACGGAGAAAAAATATTCACTGAAGTCGAATTTAAGGATTGGAAATCGCCAGAGAATACCAGTTATGAAAATACAGTTGGAATTGTAAAAGCAGAGGCGTCTGACTCTTCACCAGCATTTAAATTTGGGTTTGTTGGTAAGACACCTGAATGGATTTTCAAAAATATTATTGATAATACGAACTCAGTACATAAAAAAATTAATGTTGGTACAGTACAATCAAATCACAAAGAAGACCACATTGATTGGCAAGATAAAAAAACTGGATTCAGCTATATGGATTTCAATGCTTCAACAAACACATTTATAGTAGCACTTACCGTATGGTATGCATTTTATATTGAAACAGGTTATTCGTATAGAGAAATGCAAAAGTTTTTCGCTGAACAAATGAAATATCATTTTAATATAGTACCAGATAATATTACAATGTTAAGTCATATTATGGATGAAAAGGTTAGGTCATATAAACCAGATAAAACTAAAGTACTCACAGAAATGGAGAAATTAAGACAGGAACTAAATACAGTAACAGATAAACTAAATAAATTAAGTAATAAATATAATAAATAATGGATAATAAAGTAAAAGAAATCTCAGAAAAAATAGAAGATGCGATTGGAAAGTTAAAAGATAAAAACTTTACGATCAATTTTTTTATTATTGACACAAAAGGAGTTCCAAATGGTAATACTCGATACATCTACGAAACAGCAAAAAGTTTGATTGATAATGAATATAAATGTTTCATGCTATATCAACAAGAAAAAGAAACGGTTCAATTTACAGTCCTCGATGTAGTAGAACCACCTCACAAGAGACAAAACGGTGATTGGGATGTTGTTATCAGAACAAAATTAAATGATGAATTTATTGACAAACAGAAAATAGGCAAAGAGATTGACATTAAAAAACATAAAATCGGGTACGTTTGGGAAGAAGAAATTGAAGTACCTTTTATTGGTGTTCGCAGTTGGATGGGTGATGAATTTGCAGATATTGCTCATGGAAGTATCGGTGGTGATACAATTAAAATTTCAACATCTGATTTTTTAATTATTCCAGAACTGTTTGCAAATGTAATGAGCCAGACAAGTAAACTACCTTGTAAACGAATTGTTTTGTGTCAAAATTTAAATTATATTACAGAATTTATTTCTCTTGGTAGTTCATGGATGAGCTATGGTATTAGTGATGTAATAACCACAACTGAAACCCAAGCCGAAGAAATTAAGGGATTATTCCCATATATTAGCACAAAGGTTATTAATCCTTCCATACCAAGTTTTTTCAGGAATAATACTGAACCTAAAAAAATTGTAATATCAACCGTAATTAAAGATGCTTCGTTATTAAAAAAATTAGTTAATCAATTTTATTGGAAATACCCACAATACAGTTGGGTTACTTTCATGGATTTAAGAAGTCTAAGTAGAGAATCATTTGCTAATACACTTAGAGAATCTGCTATTACAGTTTGGGTAGATGATGAAACATATTTTGGCCATGCGCCAGTAGAAGCAATTAAATCAGGTAGTATTGTTATTGGAAAAATACCAGATACAATACCAGAATGGATGTATTTGGATGATAAATCGGATATTTCAACAAATGGATTATGGTTTGATAATTTTAGGGATGTACATAAGCTTATTGCTCAAGCGATTAAACTTTGGCTTGATGATGAAATACCAGCAATTGTAACAGATGAAATGGTAAAAATGACAGATAAATATTCAGATGAAAGTAAGGAAGTTCAACTTTTAAACGCATTCAGAGAATATACTTTAGAACGAATTACAGAATTAACTGAAATTAAAAATAAAATTGAAAATAAATAAAAATGGAAGAACTTACGATTATAATCCCAATTCATGAATTTAACGAAACCATTGGGAACTATTTAGCAAGAGCAATTCAAAGTGTTGAAGCGCAAACAGAAAAACCAAGTAGTATCCTAATTGTCGGTCCAAAAGGGGTATTGGGTAATATTAAACAGTTGGACGATAATTTGGTTAGTGTGAATTTAGTTGAGAATAAAGGAGAAACAGACTACTGTTCTCAAATAAATTTAGCTGTTAAATCCGTCGATACAAAGTATTTTTCAATTCTGGAATTTGATGATTATTATCAAAAAAATTGGATTAAGAATGTTAATATATATACAAAATATAAACCAGACTTTTCTATATTTTTACCAATTTCAAAATTTGTAGATGTTAAAGATAATGAAGTTTGTTTGTCGAACGAAATAATTTGGTCACTATCGTTTACAGACACACTTGGTGTTATAGAACCAGATATTTTACAGTCATATGGTGACTTTTCAGTACCAGGTGGTGTTTTACGAGTAGATGATTTCATTGAGGTAGGTGGGCTGAAACCATCAATCAAGTTATCTTTCTGGTATGAATTTTTATTAAGAGCATCAAACAATGGTGTTAAAATATTTGTAATTCCTAAGACTGGGTATGTACATACTATAGAACGTAAAAATTCTTTAATGAGTGAGTATATTGAAATGCCTGAAAAGGAAAAATTATTCTGGATTGAATTAGCAAAAAAAGAATATTACTTTGTTAATGAACGAGTAGACAAAGCAAAATATATCGAAAAGAAAAAACTAACTGAAATAATTAAATAATATGAGTGAAATAGGTAAAATGTCACCAGAAGCTATTCGATCATTTAATAAAAAAGATATTAATAAATGCATTAAAAATTGGGCACAACTCGGATTTAACAATGGTCTATCTGAACCACAATTAACAAATGTGTCTATTGCATTCGAAACAATGGACAGTATTTTATTAAATTCATTTACTAATCAATACCAAACCGAAATTGGGTTACTTGTATTTCCAATAGCAAGACGCATTTTTCAAAAAGTAGACCATGAAATTACGATTGGTGTTATAGTTGATAATTCAATTACTCTAATAGATGAACTCTCAAAATCTTACGTAGAAAGCATAACAGAAGATTTTATTGCTCAAAGTAAAAAATTCAATATCGACTATGAAGCGGAGTTTTGTGCTGTGTTTTCGGAAAAATATAAATTAAACCTTTAAATTATAAATGTCAAGTATTCGACACTGTTTACTTGACATTTTATTTCTTATCAAACTAATAAAGCATCGGCATAAGATGTTCAAAGAACATAGCCAAATAAAGCGTAATAACCTTACGGAAATAGATGTTGCAAAAAAAATAATATTTTTTACAACAAGTATAAAATGGCTAAACGAGGAAGACCCCCGAAACCGAAAGAAGAACGCACTGGATTCTACTTCTATACCGATGAAGAAAATGCTGTAGTAGCATATATAAAATCAAAGTCCAGAAAAGAAAAGAATGATATATTTAAAACAATATTAGAAGTTCCATTTACTAAAATGATTGAATCTATTATTAGGAGATACTTCAAAGATAATATAACTCAAGAAGATTTTCAAGTATATTTTAATGATACTATGGGTCATGTAATTGAAAAGATGGTATTATATGATAAAAATAGATGTAAAAAAGCATATTCATATATTGGAACAATTGTTAGAAATTACGTATTAAGTAGATTAATTGACAATAGAAAGGCATTATTAAGAGATGCTCAATTTGATGATTTATCAGATGAATTAAATGAGGATATTAATTATTCTTATAATATTAGTGATCACCATAATTCAGATATGACTGAAATTATAGATTTAACAACTTCAAAGATAAATGAATTATTGATGGATGGTAAACAAAAATTAATTTATAATGAGATGTTAGTTGGCAAGGCGTTAGTCGAATTAATGTCAAACTGGGATGAGGTATTTACAGACTTAGGTTCAAATAAATTTAATAAAAGTTCCATTTTATTTTATTTAAAGGAAACGACTAATTTATCAACTAAAGAAGTTAGGAGTTCAATGAGAAAGTTTAAGACGATATATAATAAAACTAAAGAAATTGTTTATGCTTAAAAAAATATAAATATTATATTTATTATAAAAAAACATTATGGGGACCTTTAAATTAAAACTAAATTCCGTTGAAAAGACGGAATCGTTATTACAAGAAATATATGACGATTCTCTCAGGCAACAGAATCTACTTCAAACATTAATAAATGAACTTCGAGAATCTACAACTTTAATTGATGAACCACTTGATTCAAAAACTAAATTTGCAAAAGCTTTAAATGACTTCTCTGTAACAAAAGATAAAGCTATAGGTAGAAAATTGGATGTAGCAAAGGTTATGGCTGAGATATTAAAATATAGTGGTAACATTGAAAAAGTGCTTGTAGAAGCTGAAATATTTAATAAATTGGACTTAGGTGACGAATTTAAGAAAGTTCGAGAGCAGGTAATTGAACCAATCTCCAATAATGAAAAACCAAAAGCAGAGGAATATATTACGAATTCACAAAAACCAAGATTTCAATAATAATGGTATCAATTTCTAAACAGAAAAATAGTATATTTGGTGGTATTGCAGCATTAAAAACGATATCGGAACAATCACTAATTAAGTTAAATGGTAAAAAAAATTCTACCATCGGGGAAGCAAATAATATTATGTCTTCTCTTTTAGAAATTTTTAATCAACTTGGTGGATATAATGACTTAATACAAACAATTGAGAATATTTTAATTAAAAGACTTAGTGATATTGAAAACACAATTAAGGGGTCTATTAAAACTTCTATTAAACAAATAATATCTTGTGGTATAGAACCCACAATCACACCAGAATTAGTTTCCACTGGTGTAACATTCAACTTAAAAAATATAGATCCACTTTCATTATTAACTATAAATCCAAAATCTGATAATGGTGAATTAGTTTATTTTGATAATGATCAAGGTCTTAATTCAAGAGATTTTAATGTATTTTTATATTCTATTATTTCGGATGGAATCAATAATCAATACAGTACTGGTCATACATGGTACTCATCTAATGCATTGGACAAACAACCACTGATAACAGTGTCATTTCAAGAGTTTGATCAAACAAACCATAGTTTAAATAATCTAACAATAAAAATAGATAGTTTTTACCAGGGTAAGAAACTAAGTGCGTTTATAAGTGACTATTTAGATAGTATTAACTTATTTAATAATACTCAGCTACTGTCATCGATATTTGATGATATTATGGGTACAAAAATATTTTCTATTAATAAAACATCAGAGCAAATTGCCGCTGAAAAAATAATTGAGAATTTGTGTAATAATATATTAAATAATGTTGATGAATCAGATGTTATAGACGATAGTTTTTATATATTTTCAAATGATACATATAATAGCATATTAGAAGAGGCCGAAAATAAAAAAAATGGTGTATTCACATATAACGGGGACACAAATTTAGTATTATCTGTTGACCAAACATCTTTAATGAACTCACTATTAAATTTAAAAAATACAGATTCAAATAAGATAACCGACCAAACAAACATAATAAAAGAGGCTATTGATAATTTAACTACTGATATTCTAAAAAACTCAACTATTGCCGAGAAAGATAAGTTCTCATTAAAACTAAATTTAATTCAAAATATTATCAAAAAATTAATGTCAACTATAACAATGTTTATATTTTCACCTAAAATTATTTATTTATTTATAATGACAAGTAAGTTATTAGGTGTAGAAGATACGGGTGATATAGTACAATTTGTTAAAAAAAATATTAACGTATATAAATTAATAATAATTGCAATTAGAGATATTATAGTCTCAGAAATAACAAAGGAAATTGAAAAACTATTAGCACCATTAATATCACAAGTTGTGGTTATACTTACAAAAGAAAAATTTTCTATATATAAAACGCAAATTGATGGGATACTCGCGCTGGCGACATCGATTACATCTTTAATTTAATAAAAACAATGGCAAATATAAGTAATATTTTTAGTTTGATAACCAATATGTTAAATGCATATAGGACACCACCACCAGAAATACCATCGTTATTATTATTAACAGGTGCAAAACTTAGACCTGGACTATCCCCAACACTTATAGCCGCAAAAATAATAAGTAGACAACACGAAGCGGGAGCTCCTACAGGAGTATTACCATCTGGTGGAAAGAATATTATGGAAGCAATGGAAGTTATCCGTATTCAAGAAATAATAAGCGCTCTCCAAGTAGATGCAAGGATTGATGTAGCTATCAATATGGGAATACCTGTTCAAGCCAATGGAGCTAATGGTGGAGGACCAGTGGTAGTAGCTGGTATGACAATAGGTATTGGTTCGGGAACTGGTATAATAAGATAAATAAATAAATAAAAATATTATGGAAAATAAAAAAAAATTAGAAATGGATTTATTAAATGCAACAGTTTATTTAAAAAGTTCAGAAGATTTAGTTGGAATTCACACTCAGCCACTTATTTACGAACCAATTAGAAATAATAGATTTGTAGTTAAATTTCCAAGTGAAATTGGAATTCAAAGCTGGACAGTAGATTCTATTTCTACACCCAATATTATTAACGGAAAATGGAATAATACAAATGTAAACATAATGAATTTAATAAGTGAAAATACACCAATACGCGTACTTGATAATTTATTAAAAAAGAAAAATTTTGATGTAACATTTGAATTTCTCGATCCGACAGGCGTTTCAATTCAAAAATGGATAATAAATATTAAAAAAGTTATATCAATTGATTTTGGAGGACTAATTGAGTATGGAAATGATAAAATAAACATTATTAGTATTGTAATGGAAACCAAAAAGTGTAATTTATCCTTTGGTGTATGAAAATAGATTGGGAAGAATACTCTAATTCTGAAATAGAGACAAAATTAAAAACAATGAGTTTTGATTATGAAAAATTAACAAATGAAATAAATGAAAAGGGTTATTTATTAAGCGAGTTGAATAAAAGTTATAGAAAAGGTAAGAATATACTTGAAAAAAGATTAAACCCTGGAAAAAAAATTAATTAATTATGGATTATGCATTTAAATTTGGTATAGTTGTATCCGTCACTGATATTGAAGATGGTGATAGGATACGTGTATACATTAAAGGGGAAGATCCAGCAAACTATAATATTAAAGATATACCATACGCTTTTCCTATGATGCCTAAGCATTTATTCATTAAGCCACAGATAGGTGAAATGGTATTGGTGTTTAGACAAGGGGATCGTTCTTCAGATGATAGATTTTATATAGGCCCAATAATATCCCAACCAGATAAATTAGGACGAGATACCGTAGCACCAGATGCTTTTTTAAGAAGTGGAATTATCGCTCCAAGTATCGCTCCATCAACTATACCAGAGAATAGGGGATTACAACCAGATAGTTCTGATATAGCAATATTCGGTAGGGGAAGTACCGATATAATACATAAAAAAGATGAAATACAAATACGAGCTGGTAAATCAGTAGACTTAAAAAAATTTAATAGAAATAATTTAACATATATACAAGTAAAAAATGACCCATCAAATGGAAAAGGCCAAATCAATATAGTTTCTGATAACATTAATTTTTTAAGTCATAGCAGTGCAACAAAATTTAATTTATGTGATCCAGAAAAACTTGTAACAGACGAAGAGTTTCAGAAAATATTAAATGAAGCTCAACAAATACCATTAGGTAATAAACTAATAGAATTTTTATTATTACAACAAAAAGCATTTGCATCACACGTACACGCATATCCAGGGTTACCACCAGATGCAACACAGGCTGAGGTAAAAAATTATTTAGACTTCGATTTAACGAAATTATTATCACAAAATTTTAGATGTAATTAAATATCGAAATAAACAAAAGTCAATCTAAACCATTGACTTTTTATTTTTTAAACTATTTATAGTAAAATAAATCCAAATGAATATAAAAACGTATTTAGATAAAACGAATACAATTGTCTATAACTCACTTGTAAACACTGGTCAAAACCCAGTATGTGAATTATATTATGGGGATGGATTCACTCGTGTATTACTACATTTTGATACCAGTAAAATTAGCGCATTAATAGACGATAAAACATTTGCTGATACAACCAAATTAAAACACATATTAAAATTAAAAAATTGTTGGGGTTTACAAACAATTGACAGTAGAAGCGTATTTAATTCTGGTAAAGACACAGTTAAAGAAAGAACATCATCTTTTGATTTATATTTAATTAGAATACCAGAGTTATGGGATGCAGGTGTTGGTAATGAGTTTACCAAAGATGGATTTATTACAAAACAACCAAGTCTTTCGTATAATGCATCTAACTGGTTTAATTCTGGAACAGAGAAACCGTGGTATAATGGAAATGGTGTATTATCTGAAATATCATCAACTGATATAATAGCAATTCAGCATTTTGATATTGGTAATGAGGACATAGAAATTGATTTAACAGATGAAATAAATAATATTTTATCTGGAAACACAGATAATAATGGGTTTATGTTAAAATTTGTTGATCAACTCGAACAAACTACAATGAACAAAGCACAATACGTTGGGTTTTTTACACAAAATAGTAACACATTTTTCAAACCTTTTATTGAATCGACTTATGATGATGTTATTTCAGATGATAGAAATGACTTTTATCTGGATAAGGATAATAAATTATATTTCTATTCTATCATAGGGGGTCATTTAACGAACTTAGACCAATTACCGACCTGTTCTATCAGCGAAGAAGAGAAAGTTGTTTATCAAGCCTCAAAAGGGGTTTATTACATTGAATTAAACTTATCATCACAAGCAGTCCAAGAAAATGAGATGATATATGATATTTGGTCAAATATAATATTCAATCATATTACGTTTAATGATGTTGAACTTGACTTTGTAACTAAAACCAGTTCTAATTATTTTGATTTTGGAAATTCAAAAATAGAAACAAAAAAATATACGACTAATATATTCGGTATTAATAATGATCAAAAAGTTGATAGGGGTCAAAGAATTAAGATAGGGGTACAGGCTAGAGAAGAATTTACGATCAACAAATCGATAAATTCAAATAATATGGAAATTAGAATATACGTAAAAGAAGTTGATAAACAATTTGATGTAATCTCATGGGATAAAATCGAAAAAGGCTCAACTGAAAATTATTATATGTTAGATACAGATAGTTTACTACCAAACAAATATTATATAGATATTAAAATGAATGTGAATAACGAAATAAAAATACACAAGGAATTACTTGTTTTTAATATAGTTAATCAAATTTAAAAATAAATATATAAGTCACTTGTTTATTAAATAAATTAATATAATTATAATAAAATACTTTAAAATAAAAACGACTTATTGTGAAATATTTAATACTTATATTAAAATAATAGCACGAGTTGCTGGAAAACATTAAATATGGAGCTTAAACGAGCGAATAAATATTACAAAGATTGATTGAATGGGTGTACATCTAAATGTACGCCCATTTTTGTTTTATATAAGTAGCTAATAAATAACAAATTAAATAAAAACAGTATGGGTATTAGAAAAGGTAGTGCTTCAATAAATGCGGGAACGACGAAGCAAGCAAGAGGCAACACTGGTGCCGAAAAGAAAACCAGAGAAAAGAAACCGAAGATGTCGACTCAGGATATAGAGAATAAATATGGAGTTAGAAGTAAATCTTTAAATTATAAAATAAATTTCAAACCACTAACCGATACACAAGACATATATTATCGAATGCTCAAAGAAAAACAAATTACTTTTTGTACTGGAGTTCCTGGAAGTGGAAAATCATTCGTTTGTTTGTCTGCCGCATTAAAGTTACTTGCTGAAGATAATGAATATAAAAGAATATTAATAGTTAGCCCAACAGTAGAAGCTGGCAACATGGAACTCGGCTATTTAAAGGGATCAAAGGATGAAAAAATCGCTCCTTATTTAGAGGCCGATTTCCAAACTATTACAGATATTTTACAATTAAATGGGAATATGTCTGAAACAATTTTAAAAGACTTAATTGAAACAAAACATATTCAAGGTGATTGCGTTAATTTTATGCGCGGAAAAACAATTAAAAATACTATTTGCATCATTACAGAAGCAGAAAATTTCAACAAACAAGAACTGTGGTTATTACTATCGCGCGTATCACCATCTTCAAAATATTTTATTAATGGAGATAATAGACAGCAAGACAGAAAAGATATTAAAGGCAGCCAGCAAAATGGGCTAAAATTTGCTATGGATACATTAAAAAATAAAATTGATAAAATCGGGTTCTGTCACTTCACAAAAAAAGATATCGTTCGAGATCCGATAATTGAGGAGATAATGAATTTATGGTTTGAAGGTGAAAATTTAAATGATGAGTATTAATATAATAATAAATGGGGAACTAATTATTCCCCATTTATTTTACAATCGAATCATATTATTTGTATAAATATCCTCATAAGAGTCTACATATCCATCACAAAACCATTTTTTTGGTGCTACTACTATTTTATCTTTATTTTTATTTAGATAGCTACCCCACCACGAAAATGTTGAGTTAGAAATAATATTATGATTGCACATTGACATTAAATATAGTTGTTCATAATCCGCAAGATTAAAAGAATTATCAATAAAAATTATATCATTACTTTGGGGTATGTTTTCTTTACACCACACTATATCATCCGAAAAAACCAAAACAGTTTTACCGACAAATAGCTTTAAAGAGTTTACAATATAATCCAACCCAATAAATCTATGCGTGTCTTTGTTTTTTAAATAGTCCCCCCGCCGAACGTGTAATGAAACAACTTCCTTATTATTTCTTATTTTTTTCAAAACGCAATTAAGTTTATTAACCATCTTAATAGTCGGTGAAAATAGTCCAATAATATAGTCTTTATTATTAAAGAAATATTTTTCACTTTGGAAAAAACCAATTAATTTAATATCTTTTTGATAAGTTATCTCACTAAAACTAAAATTTGGCTCTATATATTTCCAAATACAATTTATTTTACGATCAAGAACACTTGATAAAATATTGTCTTTATAAATATTTGATAAATAACCTTGCCCGCATTGCTGATGATCAGAAATATCAAAACAAGTCAAATCATTATTATCCAAAGCCAGAGATACAGCCGCTGCGATTTGAAACATTAGATTACCAATACCGCATTTTAATTCCGAGGTTACCATATTATTTAATTTCGTTATTTATTTTAATACAAGTTTTAATTGTTTCATTAAATAATGTTATTGTTTTTTGATCCTCAAAACTATATTGAATCCCATGGCCCAATTTTTTATTTATAGAAGATAATCTTTCCCTATACATTTTATATCTTTCCAAGACATATTCGATTGATAGATGTTTGTAATGGAATAAGAATATCTTTTCACCATCGTAATATTTAACATACCCAACTGGATTACACGAATGAGCACCAGGAGTATAATTAATTTCACTTATTTTATTTGGATTAAAAATAATTCTTTTACCGAACGACCCATACTTAACCCCAGTAGTAATTATTTCATGTAATAACTTATTTTCTTCATATACTGGGAATTTTTCTGAATACATATCAAAAATAGTCGGAAAACATATTGTCTGTTCATTAGCCAACATATATTGAAGTTCTTCTGTGATTGAAACTGAAAATAAAGCTTCATCAAAATCGCATACAACAACAAAATCGCATTTACCAATGCTACGTTTCCAAGCATTATTTTTTAATTCTAAATATATTGAGTCGTTCAATTCGTTATTTGATTCATAAGATATAATTTCAACGTTAAATCTATTTTCCTGAGATAACATCTGTACACTGTTATCCGTGGAATTATTATCAAGTACATAAACATTTGTTGCAAATTTAGCCCAATAATCAAGCATAAAAGGTACTAACATTTCCTCATTATAACACAACACATAAACGTCAACTTTAACTTTATCCATCCAATATTAATTTAATTCCAATTTATACATAAATAATCCTTTCTAAACCCAAATTTATGAAATATTTTATATCTATCTACTTACTATTAAATATTCTAATTATGTTTCAACAAATATACTAATAAAATATTAAAAAAACAAGTTCAAATAAATTATTTAATAAAAATAAGGTGTAACCTTTTTAAAGATTACACCTTATAAAATTATATTAAATCAACAATTAACGGAATTCGTTAGTTGACCATTTTTGTAAACCATCAACATGAACCTGACCATAGAACTTGTTATTAACCACTTTCTTAGCGTAACGAGTCATAATGTATTTAATCGGTGCTCCACCGTTAAATGGGTTGTACATCAGTGGAGAAAGTGTTAATGGAATATATGGTGCATAAATGTAACCAGTATCCATCAAACTCTTACCGTGGTGACCAATTATAATAGAATCAGAAGGAGAATATGGGTCAACATATACTTGGTAACGGTTTTGTAACGAACCGATACGTTCAATTCCTAAATTGTATTGATCAGATTCTGCAGAAGCATCAGATACGTGGAAATACTCCAAGTTATTGAATACGGCAGAAATTTCAGTACTTACAACTACGAAGTTAGCTGCACCTTGAAGAGTTGATTTTTGGATTTGACCAGAAATCTGGTTAATCTTAGTAAACAATTCTTGGTTCCAGTCTTTTTGTGTATAGTTAGTTGAAAAACCAGTGATTTTTCTCCATCCGTTTACATCAAATTTCAATTGCCAAGGAGCAACAACACGAAGTTCACGAAGAATTTCACGGTCAATTTCAGCAGCAACTTGTTGAGAAAGTACAGCTGTCAATTCAGCTTCAGCATCAATGTTCTGGAAAACAGCAACATCCTGAGCCATTTCTGGTGACCAAGTAGCGCGCAATTTACGTTCTTCAACAGAAATAGTCAAAGAATCTAAAGTTACACCAACTTCACCAATCTCAGTATCCAATTCAAGGGTGTCATAAGTAGCCCAACCAATTTTAAATGTGCTTGCATCAACAGTATTTCCAGAAGCAACTCCTGCATAACCATCAACTAAATTACTTGCACTTGGTTTAGTTAAATCAACTTCCAAATAAATAGCACCAGTAGCATCACAAACGTTGTTACGTTCAACAATACCCTTACCATATTTCTGAGTCATTACGCGATAAAGAACAGGTTCACCAGCAGCAAACGAAGTTGCACCAGTCAAAGTTTTTCCGTCCCCCATTACAACTTTTAAAGAAGCCAAGAAGCTTTCAGTATCCATTTCATTACCATCAGCACCAGTTAATTTACCAGCTCCGTAGCTATTAAATCCAGTTACTTTTAAAACAACGTGACGAAGAGTACCATCAGTTGCAAGAACGTTTGTAACGTTAGTTGCACCAGTTACATAATTTCCATCAACATAAGAAACAGGAGCAGCAGTACCCATTTGTAAATGTACTTTACCCTTAGAGTTATCATACAAGAAATCATCATAGAACAAGTCATATAAAGATTTTGCATAATTAGTAGTAATACCAGAAGCATCAATCTGAACTCCAGGAACATAACCACGAACTAAATCAGCACCAGAAGCATTACGGTCACGTAAATTTGCACCCATCATACCTTTATGAGATCCAGTCAAACCACTAAGAATTCCTTGTCCATCACCTTCCCAAGTTCTTTCGGAAGTAACAGGACGTAAGAAGAATACTTTACCAATTGACATATTCATTGCCTGTACAGATACGATATCATTAGCCAGCAATTTACTGAACACACGACGTATCATAGGGAATACAACTGTTTCAAATGAACCACTATTACTAGAGTCAGTTGTTTCTTTCATTATTTGTCTAGCCGTGTTTTCAAACAGCGTCGAAATGGTTTCTTTCTTATGTCCCTCAAGACCTTCTGTAAAACCAAGCGCATCCCAACGTTTCGATACTTCTTCACGTAAACGACGTTCTTTATCCAATTCGATATTACCAACTTTACCGCTGGCCAAAAATTCTCTAATCATTTTGTTATTTTTTTATTTTTTATTTTTTTTATTTTCCGATAGGTTATTAATATTTATCCATTTTTCGCATTAACTCTTGCATCTTAACCATATCAGCATTTTGATATATAACTTTTTCATTGATAACCTTACTACCTTCTGCGCTAAATTGCTTATCAATTGAACTATTACTAATAACTTTTCCATTTAATTCTCTTTGAATAGTTTCGAAAAGTAAGTTACCAGCTTCAATAGATTTAGCCTCACTTGCAAAACGATTTAAAATAACTGCTTTTTCATCTTTAGTTGTAGAATTTTCGAGAATTAACTTTACGAATTTTCCAAGACTATTATTTAGTACTGCATTTTCTTTTAATTGTCCAACAAATTGACCAAGCGCACTTTTCAATTGAACCATTTCGTTTTCAGTTGATTTCTTAAACGACTCATGTTGTTCAGTCAAGCTATTAATTTTTTTAGTGTATGCGATTTTAAGAGCTTTTACTTCTTTACTTTCACCAACTAATTGACCACCGTTTCTTTTATTAGCACCAGGAGCATTTGCAGCCCTTGTTTGCGATAAAACACCAGCACGTCTATTAACACTATATGATTGAGTTATATTTTTTTCATCAACTAATCCTTCGCCAGCGGCATCTGGACCAACCTCAGGTTCGTTTTCTTCCGATAATTCGGTTTCATTCCCCTCATAACTATGATGCATCCCTTCGGATACAACGGGTTCATCATCTAAGTCAATTTCAATTTCTGGGTCTAAATCAGCATCAATACTAGGATCTACATCCGCACCAGCCGATGGGGTAGTATCAATCATATATTCTGCGCCAGTCTCATTGTCATTGAGTTCGATCTTTCCATCACCCAAATCTGTAATGCTTACTGAATCATTTCCATCAATGCGTTTAAACACTTTGATTAATTGACTAGTATCTGCACCTGTAAGGTCATACTCACCATCATCCGATTTAAATTGATCAATGTCAAAATCTTCTTCTTCGCCTGATTCCAAATCTGAATCCACATCAGCGCCATCTACATCTACGTCAACATCTACGTCAGCGTTATCAGTTTCTGGTTCTTCTACTTCTACATTATCCAATCCGCTTTCGGTTGAATCGGTATCTTCCACACCTTCAATATCTATATTATCACCATTCACGTCATCCGTTTCAGCATCCTTATCTGGATCTTCTTCTTCAAATGCTTCGGTCATATAATTTTTAAGTCCTTTTTTAACAGCGTTTTCAAAAATAGTATTCACTGTATCTTCACTTGTTTCTTTTAAAAAGGTTTTCATTTTTTGTAGATCCAGAAGTGCTTCTTTCACGCTATCATTTTTTTCACTCATTGTAATTGATAATTAATTTAATTATTTTAATATAAATATATATTATTTTGAAAAAAAACATTTATTTTTAAATTTATTTTTAATTATATTAAGTTATTTATATAATTTCAACTATTTTAATAGTATTTTTGATTATTTTAATATAAATACTTTTTATTTGTTAAAAATCAAACACTTTATTAAATTATTTTTATTTATTTATTAAATTATAGTAATATTGTGTTTTTTTAATTCTATCTTCTAATCCATTTGGTATTACACTTGAATTAACATTACCTACATTTATAGCTTTTGATAATAACGTAATCGATTTTTCATCTACCCCTTTAGCATATTTCCAAAGGTTATTTGTATCAAAGAAAAATTTTGCTGATTCAAATGGATATTTTGTTGCTATTAAACTTGGATTGTTTTTTACTTCTGGGTCTTTAATGTATGTCGCAAATGCAACATGATTAATTTTTCCAGTTAATTGAATTGGGCCAACACCTTTGTGTAGCCAACCATCACCACTTGCTTCGTTACCATTACCCATTCTATTACAATAGACGTGGTTTGCTATCTTTTCTGGCTGCCTTTGAAATTCATTAGCAGATTGAGTTGTAAAATACTTATGGAAGGTTGATAATAATGCGGCTGCTGAATAATTCAAGTTTTCATACAGTGATATAAATGAATTACTCTCGTGATCACATTGACCCATAAAATTAGCCAGCTCTTCATTCGACGATATTTTATTAATCTCTTTTATTTTTAATAGTGTTATTTTACCTATTATTCCATCAGCATCTAATCCATATTTTTTTTGAAAATCTAATATCATTCCCATAACTTTCTATGTGTTTTTTAAAATAAATTTATTGTATAATCTATATTATCTAAATCCTTTAATACCGAAGCTGCTTTTTCAACTTCGTTAACAAACAGATCAACATTCTTTGATAGCTCAGAAATACTATTTTCAACCTGAATAAAATGTTCATCATTCTGGTCGTATGCATATTCTGGTAGCCCCCAAATTGAATTAAGTGTTTTTCTTTTAATTAAATCAAAGCCTCTATTAGCCTCATCCGTTTCAACCATTATATTATAGAAATTAGGATAAGACAATGTTTGGGTGTTAAAAAAAGCATTATATTTATTCTGTAATTCCAAGAACTTTTTACTATACTGTTGTAAAAACAAAGTATTAATTTGAGGGACATCTTCATTGATAACCCTTCTAACGACATTTTCAATCAATGATTTTATATTTATATTTTCCATAATGAGGTCATTTTCTATTGCTAATTCTTTAATTTCTGTTTTATCGCTAGAATCGATTGAATCAGATGATAATAATGCTGACACAACTTCTTTCGTTACCAAACCACTCCTAAGTATTTCTTTAAATTTTTCAATATTATTTTCCACTAATATTATATTGTCAGAATCTGACTTAGCTAATGTTGCATTTTTAAATTTCGGATAAAAATATGGTATGTTATTGGTTTTTTTAAAATCATATATTTGACCGCATTTTATTTGAATAATATTTTCAATTGGAATTGATCTTGCAGCCCCTTGTATTCCATTAACATCGTATTGAGAATTATCTCTAATGAATAGTAAATCAAGATCACTCATTTTAACATCACGACTATTATTACTCTGACTTCTTTTGAGCATTGTATCAACATTCATTGTAGCATGAGTAATATTCCGCAATTCTCCTGTTGTTCTCTTCACAAACAATACAGAAAAATGTTGTTTTCCGTTAGCAATTTTATTCCATAATTCAACTGGGAATATATGCCTGGAAAATGCTTCCGTTAAAGGTAATATGTCATTATTTTTTGCTGCGAGGATCATTTAAGAATTTGTTTTAATAATAACTCTGGTATATTTTCATTAGTTGTACATATAGTATTCTTTTCATTATATATATTTTCAAACATTGGGGTTATCATCATATATTTTGTAAACTCAATTTTGTTTGTTACATATATTAAATCAACCTTATTATCTTTACATAGTTTATTCTTTTTAATATCTCTACCAACATTTTTTATAAATCCAGTTTTTCCACCAAAATGTTCCATATGTGATTCAAAATGTTGTTCTCCTTGGCACTCTATAGCTATTTTATAATCGGGTAAATAAAAATCTAAGGATTGTCGTCCAAGCCATCTAAATTTTTTCTGTTCAATATATTCAATTTTATTATCCGTTAAAATTTTACCTATAAATACCTCTATTTTACTTTTTATTTTGCTACATTCTGGGCATCCGTGCTTCTCATTTGTATGCTTATTAGGCATTTGCCAGAATTCTCCGTGTATTGGACATATTATACATACAGGTAATTTGCTATGGGTATATTCAACTTTAGAATAATCATATTTATCTCCATGAACTAATATTGCATTTTCAATAAATTTATCTCTGGTTAATCTAATTGTGTTACCTCTTCTTTCGTTATAACACATTTGACAATCATTTATTTCGTTTTTACAAACTAACCAATTTGGTTTTGACTCCCAAGTATAATTGTGTATTGTACATTTAGCTGTTATGTATTTTTTATTTCCATTATATTGAGAAAGTACTACCAAATGCGGCTTTATTATTTTAAGTTGTTCAACAAATTGTTCATGTGTAATTTTTGGCGGCATTAATTTAAATTTAAACTTTTATTTAGTAATATCATTTATAAAATACTTTTAGTTCCAAGAAAATAATTTAAACCCTCCAATATTTTTCCTTTATTATTTTGTTTTGATTCTACGTATTGTTTTAAATCATCCTGATTATCAGCCAAATATGCACCTGGGGTCGATGGCGAACAAACAAAATCCCAACAGGTTATTTCAAAATCATCCTGTACAATATATTTACCAGTGAACTTATCTTGTTCCACTGAACCAAGGCCTCTTGAAGAAATACCAAGTTTCCACCCAAGTCTTAAATAATTAGCAATTTGATCACCTTTGCAGGAAATAATTCCATAGTTAATAAATCCTGGTGATAATATTAATTCAAGCTCACCAAATAATGTTTTATTTTCCCACCATAACTTATTGATACCGAATGCTAAACGGTCAAGATCTAAATTTATAGATTCTGGATGATTTGATTCGCCATACGACATCCTTTCATCAATCATTTTTTGATAAAGTTCAACTTGCTTCATTAATACGGATTTCGGATATATCCTTCCGTTAGCATTTTCACAATTATACTTCTGTAGAATTGCATATACTTTCAATCTATCAACGATTTTAACTCCAGGTTCTTTACTACCAATCTTATTCAATTCAGTCCTTGCGTCCGAATTTCTTTCATCTCCTAAGTCGATGAAACCCCCATCTCTCTCGATTAAAATCCCGTATCCTTGATTGTTTTTCTTTATTTCGAATAGTTCTGAAGCCATTTTAACTTATTTTTCATATAAATAGATTTAATTTGATAAATAACTGTATTTTTTAAAAATAATTTACTTAAGTACTTGTTTTTTTAATATATTTTTAGTATATTTGTATAAAATATTAGGGATGGTTGAGATTAAAAACACTAAAACAAAAAGAAATTCTCGCGAAATCAAATTAGACTTAGAATCAGATAATTTCAAAGGAATTTTTGGGTCTACAAATAAATATGAACCGAATGTTATTTACATAAAATTAACTACTTGGATGAACCACACGGAACCGATATATAATTATCCGTCGAATATGGAACAACTAAATAAAAAAATAAAAATAAAATTTGGGGAATACGTTAAAGATACAAATTCATTTGTTAGTAAGGTATTTTATAATTTAGATACAAAAACCGTATTAGTAAAAGAAGACGATTGTTTTCATGGGTCATTTGAATTTACAATAAAACAAGTTGAACCAACCGAAGTAGATATGGAAAAAATAAAACCAGTTATTGAAAAACTTTGTAATAAAATTATTAACTCAATGGAAATATCGTCTAATTTCAGTTTTAGATTGACAAAAAAATAGCAACCGTATTTATTTGATTGCTATTATTTATTTATTTATACTATTTCAAGAAATGAACCATCTGGTACAACCGCGGATACACTATCAAAATCTTCCCATATATTAGTATAATAATATCCTTGTTTTGCATTACCTTGTTTTAATTTACGACCCATCATTTCATTGGCCATTTCATCGCTACAAGGATCTTCGTATGTATTTGACATATCACCGATTATAACAACCTGAAAAATAGTTGGAACTGAATCAAATGGGATTAAATCTTTACTTGAAAAATAAACAGCTCTTTTCTTTCTTTGTTCTGGGTAATAATCATCATCTGGAACATCTTCTGTTGCATTAAAATTCATTATTGGGTCATACCCTATTATGTAATTCTTCCTTTCAAGTGTTTTTTTTCCAGCTAATAATGTTTTACCATATTCTCTTTTTCCATCCCATTCACCGACAGCTGGAACACCAATTTTTGCTTGTAATGCTTGTGTTGCAGCCATTTTTGTACCTATATGTATTCCACTTTTTCCGTTTAAAGATCTATCAGTAGTTCCGTGGTAAAACAAAGGGTGTCCATCTTTTAGTATAAGTTGTTCACGTAAGAAGTTTTTTTTTACTATATTTGATGTTTCTTCATTAATCACTAAACCTCTATCATCCAATTCTACAATATATAATTCATTTTCTTTTGCTAATGTTAATATATGATTTAATAATTTTTGTTTTGAATCATCAAATATACCATTCTCTGGAGATGGACCATAACACAATTTAAATTCGTGATTATTTAAAGGGGTTGATCCATTAACTTTATAAATATTTGGAAACCATTTAATAATATCTTTTTGTTTTTCCTTATCAAAATCAACTGATTGAGTACTAAAATTGATTTTATATATATTACCACCATATATTAAACTACCATTTCTCCAGTCAACCAATTTAGAATTGATATTATTTTCTCTAATATTCCATTTTGCCTGACCATTTTTAATCATATCCTTATGATTCAAGCTTTCCTTATCACCGAATGCTGGCATATCAAACGCAATATCACCAATATTTCCCAAGGCGACTGCTTCATCGTTAATGATTCCACCAAGTTCATCGATTGAAAAATAACCATCTCTATCAACACCTAAATTGAAATCCTCAGCCTCAAAATATTCATCATCTTTATTATTATTATTATTTCCACCATTTAGCATACTATCAATAGAAGAAAAATCATTTTCTCTTTCAATTTGACGCTCTAAGCGATCTATAAACGACTTACCTTTTCTGGTACCAGCGAAAATTTCTTTTACTCTAACATTAAATTCATTTACTTCCAACGATATTAATTCAACGAATATTTCAGGTATCAGTTTTTTATTCTTAACACCATTAATAATTAAATCATATAATCCAACACCAAATCTTTTATCCCAGTTTTCAGCCAATAAAAAATCGGCCTTACCAATTACATATTCTGCATCTCGTATATTTTTTGGTAGTCCGTGAGAAGACATTAATTCCATCACACCTTTAATAGTTTCAAACACGAGTACTGGAAATATGATTGCCTCTGATACTATAGATGGTTCGGTAGATGACAAATTAACTGAAACATACCCACCAAGGTTATTAGTTTCTGGTTTAATTTCCTTTACAAACGTTAGGTAATCATTTAACGCAATGATATTATAATATAATTCTGGTAGTTTAGGATTAAGTTCATAAATCTTGTTTAAAATAGTTGAGTAATCAGATGACAATCTCACAGACGCCCCTTGTATCAATGAATCTATTATTCGACGTTTATATATTTCTTTTCCCAAATCATCCATTTCAGAAACCTCACCAAAATCCGTATCATCCAAAATAAGTGGTTCCAAATTCTGTTCCTTATCAGGTGTGATTATATCCTTTAAAGAACACTCAATATCCAATTCACCAGGTTCTAAATTAAATTGTTCACAAACATATTCATAACATATTTTTTCAAGATCTTCACGTATGTTAATTTCAATTGATTTTGCTTTTGATATATATTCCGTTAACTTAGTAATTAAATAATTTTTATCATATTGTTCTAAGTCGTTTATTTTACCAACAGCTCTACCAACTTCATTAAACCGTTTTAAAAGTAGTTTATATTCAAACGAACTCTCATCTCCTGGTGGGAAAGTAGGGTGATCACCTAACGAAGTCTTATGCTGTTTTATCGAATTACTTATGAATTTAGGTAAAGTAAGTTTATCCAACTGTTTTTCTTCAATTAGCTTCATTCTTAGTTCTTTCAATTGTGATTCCGTTATTAAAATATTCATAATTATTTTTTTGTTAACATTTCAATCAATTCATTTTTTGTAAATGATTTCCTATCATATTTTTTATTGTTCTTATGCGCTTTATCTTTTGATTTGAAACCAGGTCCTTTATCATCCATCTCCATCTCCCTATCAGCCTTTTTAATTGCCTTTACATAATCACCATTCTTATCGCGAACAGCTTTTGCTTCGACCATCATACCAATAATTTGATTCTTTGTCACAATTATTTTTGATTCATTTGTATTACCAATTTCAATCTTATCAGTGTCTTTATTATATAATGTTGAATCATTTTGCAATTTAGCCGTCTTTGCTTGTAATTGAGGATCATTAGCATCTAATTCATAGGTTGATTCTTCAATTGGTTGTTCTTTAATCCTGTGTTTTGGGTTTATTTGGTCCGTATATATAAAAGGTTCATTATCTTCTTTAATTAATGTATTTGCTATTTTTTGAAGCATCTCTGTTAATTCTCCTTTAGTCAATTTCATTGTGTTTTCTTTTACTTTGTTGTTATTATTTTTTTCATCCCAAAACTTATATAATGCTTTTTGTAATCTATTTTTAACGTTATCCGATAAAAGATTGTACCCACTAAATGTTTGTTTAAAAGTTTTTAATATCTGGTCAAAACTTCCACCCATATATCTTTTTGTTGCGAATTCAGAAAATCTTGCCCAATATTCGTGTGGCAAGGTTAAATATATTTGACGTGTTTTATCATCCATCACCGCACCTGGACTAAGAGGCTTATAATTTAAATTTTTATAGTAGTTTTTTGATTTTTTGTCATTTGCATAATTACCATTACTTCTAAAATCATCATAAGCGTGTTGTAGTTCATGTATCAAGATATTACGAATAGCCGACCCAAGTGAAATTCGCAATAATTGAGCTGCTTTTTCTACCGACCAGTCAGTTTTTAATTTATAAAATTCAACACCATAACCTATTTCAGCAACAAATTCATTAAAATTTTCAATTTTTAACCATATTTCCCCACCGCTTTTCTTACCGTTTGGTATAAATACACCTGAAGAACTAAAATTATTTATGAAACGTATATTAATATCAGTTTTATCAATAAAATCTTTTAATAATGGATATATTGATTTATCATAGATTATATCACATAAAAACCCATATTCAAAATTAAAATATTCCTCAGAATCCAAACCGTTTATTATTCTTTTAATAAAATCCGTATTCTTATCTGCGAAAAATTGAACTATCTGAATGGATAATTTTTCTATCTCAGTTATTTCAGCGTATCCTTCTTTTAATTCCATTTTTTACCTGTTTTAATATCAGATATTACACTAGGTCCAACCCCATACAACACAGCGATATCTTTTTGCTTCATCGTATGTGATTTTAATAGTTCCTTTATTTCCATTACTATTTCAGGTTTTAATTTAAAATGAAAGTTTCCAGAACTAAAATTCTTTTTTGAATTTATTTTATGAGTAACCCACTCAAGATTTTCCACTCTATTATCTGTTTTAACATTGTTAATATGATTAACTTCGCAACCTTTTTTATATTCACAAAATGCCATTGCAACTAATCTATGTACACGAAGCGTTTTTCTGACTCCCTTATCATTATTTAATGCAATGAAACAATATTTATCACTCGATAGATTTTGTTTTAAAATAAATGAATCTACTTTCTTTATTCTACCTAAATTAGAAACAAGGTATTTTTTAAAACCAATTATTTCTTTCCATTCCTCATCTTTTAAATCTTTAATTTCAATGTTTTTATAAATTTGCCTTGCTGAATTACGATAATCTTGTTCAATTCTCGCTTGTTTTATATCCTCATATTCAACATTAATCTCCATAATAGGAATAAATCCATCAATATTAACATTAATTACATCACCATAGTATTTAATGGTTTCAATATATGGCTGAGTAAATTGGTAATTAATAAATATAAAATTATCTCCGTTCCATTGTGCAACTCTTGTATTTCTACATGTTCCAGTATAATAAAATCCTTTTTTTAATTCACTTTTTAGTATCAAAATATGTAGGTTATAAATATATTTATTTTTATTAAATTTAGAATACAAAATCTTTCGAATCAGTTCCTTCAAATACCATATTTCTTTTTGCTAAAGTGATTTCTATTTCAGAAATAACCAAACCAAATGGAAACACTATTCTACCTTCCTCTGGATAACTTTCATACCCATCAATATTTTCCCACAGCAAACTGAGTATTAAATCCTTACAATCCATAAAACTGTGGCTGCTAGAATCTTTTGCTAAATCAAACTTTATTTTTGTTTTAAGTATTTTAATAGTATCATATACACTTTTTTCTGGAACTCCTAAATTACATATACTTGCAGGTTTCGTATCAGCATCGGTAATCCAAAAATATTCTGGGTCATCCGTAAAATAAAATTCATAGGTATAATTGTCTTCGGAATTTTTGCCTAATTTATTAACGTATACTAATTTCTGGTCACTCATAATTTTTTACATCATTGGTCTTATTTGATCTTTTTCACTTGCTTTAATCGTGTTAATAATTTCATATCTAACTATGTTATTAAACTCTTTATCCAGCCTTTGTTTAATGAAGCTATCCATATTTTTAGCCGCATCATTCTCATCTTTAAACACAAGTGAAAACGATAAATCACATTCATCAAAACCAGCAAATAACACCCTAGTATGGATTTTATATGTAACCATTGACCAAGGGTCTGTGTATTCTAATATAACTTTTTTAATTACATTTTTTAGGTTGCTTTCGTTTAAAACCATATGATTGACATTTTATTTTAATATAAATACTTCAAATAGACAAAAAAGTTAGTATTCAACTTGTTTATTTCATATTTTAAACGTACATTTGTGGAAACTAAATAAAAATTAAAAGAAATTGCAAAGATTAATTAACATATTATCTTCATTTTTAGGTGAACCAGACGATTCATCCAACACAAGCGGAGTTAATATTGGGTTTAATTGCCCTGTATGCGGGAATACTAACCATAAGCTGATTGTCTCACCACGAATAAATGCGTATAAATGCTGGATTTGCTCAGAAACGAACCAAACCCACGGTCCAATTTCAAAATTAATTAAGGAATATGGGACCCCTGAAATATTACAACAATATAAAAATGTAATAAAAGAAATAAAAGCCAGTCGCGAGTATGAGTTGGATTTATTTAGTGGTAATGGGATAGCTTTTAGTGAAGATGAGGATGATAAGATCAGGTTCGTGGATCATACGTATGATTTTCAATTTGGGGGGCTTAAACAAGAGGAAAATGCGTTAAACTATCTACTTCAACGTGGGTTTGATGAAAATCAAATTAGAAAATATGGCTTAAAATATACTACTTACGATTGTAAGGATAAAAGATGGTGGAATAGAATTATAATTCCATCATATAACAAATATAATGAACTTGATTATTACACTGGTCGAGATTACATTGGTAATTCTAAACAAAAATATTTAAATTGTGATTATGAAAGACGTGATATTATTTTTAACGAAAGTTTAATAAATTTTGATGGAGACATTTGTCTTTTAGAGGGGCCGCTTGATTCTACGAGTGTACCTAACTCAATTCCATTAATGGGTAAATCTTTAAATCCAGGTTGTTATCTTTTTGATTGTTTATTAAAATTTTCAACCGCTGATATAATCGTTTTTTTGGATAATGATGCAACTGAAGACTGTAAAAGTATATGTAGAAAATTATGTGATGCTGGATTAGGTGATAGACTAAAATTCGTACCAACAGAAGAATTAAGATTAAAGTTATATCCAATATATTTGAAAAAAGGGATTGATTTAAAGAAATTAGATCCAAGCAAACTTTTTGAACTGGGAGGTTATAAATCTATATGCTGGGCGTTACGCAACATCAAGAATTTCGAGTGTATTTAATTTACATTATATCGGTAATTTTATGTTATCGGTAAAATAACCGATAAAAGCTATTTATCGGTAAAAAGACTTATAAACACCATTTATAAGCTAAAACGCTTATAAAAAATGCTGAGATTAATTTCCCAGCATTTTTTTGTTTATCTTAAACCGTTAATCTTAAAACCTTGTAATGAACAAATAGATTTTCCAGAGTCACTTATATAAAAAATATCTTCTAAACTCCCAACTTCAATAGCAAAACCAGTAGATTTTTCTTTGATTAATTTTTTATCTTCCAGCCACTTCATAATCCCATTACGCTTTAATTTAGCCGTGAAGCAAACTTCGAATGAGGAATATCCATCATCTATTAGTTTTTGTAAAACTGTCTTTTCAATTTTTTTCTTTTTCATTTTCTAATCTTTCTTTTATTCTTATAATTGATTTATCATAATATTCAGTTTCTTTCTCCATCATTATCCAATCCCTGCCCGTATTAATCGATGCAATGGCCGTAGTTGAACTTCCAGCACAGCTATCAAGAACTAAGTCACCCTCATTAGAGAATGTCTTAATAATCTCCTCAATCAATAATATAGGTTTCTGTGTTGGGTGTAGTGCAGATTTTTGTTTATCAGTTACAAATGTCCAAACACTTTTTGGATAACGTTCGGTACTATCATAAGATGTTAATCCATATTCACCATAATTTGTAGTTTGTTTACTATTTCTTTTATGTTTAGCGGTTGATACTTTCCTTTCGTGTCCAAATGTTTTTTGAGGATTATAAGTTGGTGGTTTTTTATAAAATACACAAATATCCTCGTGTGACCTTAATGGCATTTTTTTAGCATTTAAATGACCAGTAGCTGTTGTTTTTTGCCAAATAATATTGTATCTCCACATCTTCTCATTGGATAACATCATTTTTGCGGTAAACATTCCATTTGCGAATAAAACTATAGCCCCATCATCCTTGATAATTCGTTCGTATTGTTCCCATAAAAGTTCAAATGGAATTATAATATCCCATTTGTTTCGAGTAGATCCGTAAGGGTGGTCTGTACATATTAAATCAATGCTTTTATCATCAATAGATTTCATCAACTCAAGGCAATCACCTTGATATATATTATTTTTTTCTAACATCTCAAAAATTTACAAATTCTTCAACATTTTCATTTAAATCTTCCAAAGAATTGATACGGAACTTATAATACCCATAATCTGAGGATATATCGTGTTCTTCATATGTAATGTCTGTTGTATCAAATAAATCCCAAATAAGAAACCCGTGCCCACTGTTAACCGTTTCACCAAAATTTTGTTGAATTAGCGAACCAGGTTGAACGATTTTAATTCCATTATAATCTTGTTCTTGACGTAAATGTACATCTCCACATAATACAGCATCTGAACCATCAAACATTTCAAGACTTTTGCCGTGTTCAAACATAAATCCACTTTCATTTTTAAGTCCAATTGTCATACCATGAAATAAGGATAGAAATATTTTATCTGAGTATTCTATTTTTTTTAATTTTATATCAATTGGTGTATGATTATCAAATACAGAAAATAAAGACCACATAATATTTTCATCTTCATAAAATCCACCTTTATAACCCAATTCCATATCTAAATATATAATATTAGGTAACTCAAGCATTTGAACAATAGGAGTTAGGCTATCTACGCGATCTTTATTATTTTCTAAAAAATCATGATTACCACTAATGATAATTGTTTTACATATTTTATCACACTCCCTAAGAAACCAACTAAGTAGTTGATTCTGTTCATTTGACACGGTAATCTTAGAATGGACTAAATCTCCAACGATACAAATTCGAGTAGATTCTTTTCCGTTTTCATCAACAATTTCTTTTGCTTGTTTTAAAAATTCTGTTATTACTTCCTTATATTCTTGGTGACGTTGAAAATTTCTAATATGTATATCAGCCAAATGAATTACCTTAGTTATTTTTTGCATTTTCTTTTAATTTTATTATATCGTTAATTTTATTAATTAATTCTTGTTCATCAATATATACTTTATCTATATAGTCAATTATATATTTTGGGTTTTCATATGTAAAATATAATAAATTGACATTATTCTTCTTACATAAATTATTTTTTCTAATATCTCTTTCTCTTACTTCTGAAAATCCTTTAGCTCCACCCCAACAATTATTTTCATCAAAATGTTGCCTTCCATGATATTCAATAGCTATATCATATTCTGTTAAATACATATCAATACTTTGAGCCCTTAACCATTTATCTCTAAATTGGTATACTAAATTATAGTTTTGAAAATTATCTCTAATAATAGATAATAATTTTTGTTCAGATATATCATTTTTTGAAGCACACTCTGGACAATTAGATCCTCTCAAATGACTACTTGGTATTTGCCAGAATTCTCCGTGGATTTGGCATATAATACATATTTTAGTTGATGAGTTAACGTAATTTACTTTTGAATAATCATATTTTTCCCAACGCGCATTTTTTAGCTTTTTAACGTATTCAGTAGTTTCCATTTTATTACACTCTGAACACCCACAGCCTTTAAGGTGAACTTCTGGTGTTTGTGTAAAATCTCCGTGTTTTAAGCAAGTTATTATAACAGTGGTGTGTCTGTCAACATATTCTACTTTTGAATAGTCATATTTATTTCCATGAATCAATTTTGCTTTTGTTATAAATTTTTCATTTGTAAATCTTAAAGCATTTCCAACTATTTCACCTGCACATTTAGGGCAACCTCCACCTCGCAAATGGCTATTTGGTAGTTGCCAAAATTCACCATGAACTGGGCAAATAATATATACTTTTAAATTCCAATTAATATATTCTGTTTTTGAGTATATATATTTTTCACCATGAATTAATCTTGATTGTTCTATAAACTCATCACTTGTCTTACTATTTTTACATTTTATACACCCCAAGCCATCTAAATGTTTCTTAGGCTTCTGTTTAAAATCACCATGTATAGGACAATTGATTATTACTGGCGTTTTGTTGTCAACATATATTACTTTAGAATAATCATATTTATTTCCATATATTATTTTGGATTTTAAAATGAATGATTCTGTTGTTAAAACCCCATTTGCGCATTTAGGGCAGCCATGTCCAAATGAATGATTTGCAGGTAATTGCCAAAATTCCCCATGTTCAGGACATATTATACAAATTTCAGTAGTTGAATTAATATATGTAACTTTTGAATAGTCATATTTATTATTATGTATTTTAATTGATTTTTCTATAAATTCATTAAAATTTAAAGCTAAAGAATTTGTTTTAGTACAATTAGGACATCCGAAACCCTTTAAATGGTCTTCTGGTTTTTGCAAAAACTCACCGTGTTCTGAACATATTATAATTACAGGGGTATTTTTATCTACATATTTAACCTTTGAATAATCATATTTATTTTTATGTATCTCATTAGCTTTATCCGAAAACATTTCAGTAGTTGGTACATTGTGGCCGCATTTAGTACAATTATTACCGTTTAAATGATTGTTTGGTAATTGGTAAAATTCACCGTGTATTTTACATATAATACAAACATGTTTTTTACTATTAACATAAACTACTTTTGAATAATCATATCTATCTCCATGAATCAGTATAGCTTTTTCGATAAATTCCTCTCTTGTTAATTTTTTAGGCATTTTTAATATATTCCTTTAATAATTTATTTATCAAGGAAGAAGTATTAATACATTGACCCTTTAAATAATCAACCACTTCTGGTGATACAGAAATAGATATTTTTACTTTTCTTTCTTCGTCTCCGATCTTTGTTCTTCCCATCCTATATAAATATTAAAAAAATTATTATTTTACTATAATTCATACTTTTATTTTTAATTATTTTTGTTTTGCAATGTCCACATTACAATTATCGTTATTTTCTTTTAATTTTTTATTCATATTCATATAATTTCGAACAATGGTTTCAAATGCAATTATCTGCTTCCAATCAGAAACAGGAAGTGATCTAAACATTTCACCCCTACGTTTAAGTGAAGCTTCAACTTCTTTTGAAAATGTTATCATATTTATTTATTCAGTCTTAATATTAATAGGTTTAGCACTATATTTCATTAATTCTTCATTATCCTTTTGATATTTCTCAACCATATCAATCAACTGTTCAATAATTTCATATCTATTAGCCCCAGCCATTAACGATTGAAATATGTTATTAAACAAAGGTGAACGTAACATCTTTTTCTCAGCATCTTTTGAAAAATAGCTTAGTAATTCATCTGGCGAAATCATTCTCGATTCCCTTTCAAATACTTCTTTTGAATATTTACTCAAACAACTAACATAACCTATTGGTTGATCCGATGAATGTAAAATACTATTAGTATTTTCCGCCATTATATGTGTGTAATTTTCTTCTGTTATTTTATTCATTTTTTAGTTATTGTTATTTCAAATTTACTATCATACCACACACCATTTTTTGTAGTTACAAATTTACCTTTATAATCATATTCTGATTCTTTTCCAAGAACGAATAAAATAGTGTCATTAGATATTTCACCAGCAAAGGTTATTATTTGTTCACCAGATTTCATAGCCTTAATTTGTTCTTCTGTTACCATTTAGTTTATAAATTTTAATTTATCTCTTAATTTAGCTGCCAATTCATAATTTTCAGATTCTAATGCTTGTTTTAACCTATATTCAAGTGTGTGTTTGGTATTATAATCAGTCAATACCTTATTGGTAAGTATTTTTATTTCGTCTTTATTTGATTTTATTTTTGATATTATAATCTGAATATCAATAGGGTTATCAATTAGTTCATCAATTAAATCGTCTCTAAATGCATACAATGACCCTATCATATTACGATCTGTTTCACATAATAATTTTATTCTATTCAAATCTGGTATTTCATTTTCCATAATTTACAATTTTTAATTTATATTTGCAATCAACCGACCCATTAGTATATTAATCATTTCATGAACTTCATCTCTAATTTTTAAAGTTTGTTCTTCTTCTGAAATTGGCTCCTTAGAAATATCACGACATTTATCAAAATGGTTTTTCATAATTTCATCATCTTGATAATTACAAGTTAATTTTTCTTTTTTCATAAGTTTAATTTATCTCTTAAATTAGCAGCTAATTCATAATTTTCAGACTCTAATGCTTCACTAAGTTGTTCCTCAATAGATTTTTTTGTGAGATTTTCTTTGTCCTCAATATCTTTTGATGCATCAAGTAATAAACTTTTTAAATAATCTGGATCTTCTAATGATTTGTTAATATCTGATTTCATTTTTTCCCATTTTTCGTTGACTCTCGATACACTTTCTGGGTTAGACTTTTTTAAAACAGATATTCTATTTTCATTCAATTTTATTTTTTCGAGCAAACGGATGTTTAAAGTTTCCAATACATCTATTTCATTGTTAACAATAGAATCACAAGCCTCAATAATTAACTTATCGTTATCTTTTATTAATTTAATTATTTCATTCATTTCCGTTTCCATATAAATTTTAATTTTTATTTTAAACAAATGTACGTATAATTTTTATATAAAACAAGTTTAATTTTGAGAAATATTTAATTCTTTATTTAATATTTCTTCTATATTATAAAATTCCGTATATGGGATTCTAATTAATTTAATACCATTATCAAGACAATATTGTGTTTTAATTTCATCTCTTTTTTTATTAAGTATAAAAGATATTTCTCCTCCCCAATGATTAACTGGTTGAAAATGCTGTTTACCATCGAATTCTATACATATATTAAGCGATGGTATGTAAAAATCAAAAGGTAATGGTTTTATATTCTTGCATTCATTAAATCTATGTTGGTTGATATTAATAATATTTTTCTTATTTAATATTTTCATAATTAAGCTTTCGCCTTTACTTTCTATACAAATAGGACACCCTTTACCTTGTAAATGATTGGTAGGGCTACACGAAAATTGACCATGTTTTTTACAAATAATATTAACCTTTTTATGTGCAGTTTCATATTTCACTAACGAATAATCAAATTTATCACCATGAATAAGTTTTGCGCTTAAAATAAACTCATTAGTTGTTGGTTTAATTTTATTACTACATTTAGCACATCCATCGCCTCGTAAATGATGCTCAACAGTTTGCTTGATAATATTACCACAATCCTTACAATAAAAAATAATATAATCGGTTAATTTAATAAAAACAACATCTGAATAATCAAATTTATTTTTATGTTTAATATTTGCCTTTTTTATAAATTCTTCTTTTGATAGATAATAATTTCCTAAACATTTTTTACAACCATTACCTTTAGATATTAATAATGATCCAGCTTGAACATAAAAATTATTTCCACATTTTTTACATATTACGTTAACTTTTCCTTTATCGTTAATATAATTAATATTTGATAGGTCATAACTATCTCCGTGCTTTTTATATAACTCTAATAAATATTGCTCTTGCGTTTTTGTTCTTTTTAACGTACCCTTTTTTATACTGCATTTTGGGCATCCACTGCCTAATAAATGTGATCCAGCTTCTTGTTCAAAAAATTCTTTATGAATATTACAAAATATTTTTAATTTAGAGTGTCTTCCACTATATATTGTTTCAGAATAATTATATCTATCTCCGTGAATTAATCTTGCTTTAATTATAAATTCTTCTGTTGTAAGTTTTTTACTCATTATTTTGTTTTAAAATTATTTTGTCAGCGGAAAGGTTGACATATAATATATAAATAACACTAACGTTATCTCATGTATTTATGAAAAATAAAAGTTTTTTACTAAGGAAAGAATTATTAACCATTCTTTCAAAACTGGTCTGGGCAATACTTACCCATTTAATATCTAAAATCGATATTAATTATATTTTATTAACATTTTTTTGGAGTTAATTTGTGGGTGGAAAAATAAAAGGTGTGGATTAACGCACCTTTTATTTGATTATCCAATTGCGGATGTTATGCAAAAAATTACGCCACATAACAGTCCATATAGAGCAAGCGTTCCAGCAATTGAAAAATTACCAGTTATAAGTAATAAGAATGCAAGTAAGAAAAGAATCAATGCAATTACAGCGGAAACAATTCCAATTTTCATAGAAATAGAAGACTCTTTATTAAAATCTATGGATGCATATAATTTTTCTTTTTTTGATAGTTCACCATCTTTAAGGCCTTCACCAGGATTAAATTTATTACCACAATCTAAACAAGTAATTTTTACTTTACCACTACCAATAAATCCAGCTGCTAATCCTATTCCTCCAGTTAAAATTACTCCACTAATTCCCTTAGCAGCGCTATAACCATTTTTATTTGTAGTTAATTGAGTTGAACCACAATTAGGGCATTTAATTTCATTTTTCATCGTTTTTATTTATTTCGATAAATTCTAAATTCATATATTGGTCTCATTTTAGTTCGTTCAATTTCTATATATTTAGAGGTATATTTACCATCTGGAACTAATAATAACCTTTTAGCTGCCTTAGTAAGCATAGCAGGAAGAAAATCACAAGCATAATCATCAATTTCTAATTTTTCGATTTCTTTTTTTGTAAACATATTTTTATTTAATAAGCTGCGTTTCTATTTGTGTCAAAATATTCTTTAACATCACTTGAAAGGTTGTCTTTGATTAAGTAGTTATATTTTACAATGATATCAAGAATACAATCTCTTAACTCCTCAGTCATTTGAGGTAGATTATCCAATTTTTCAGCTAAAGTAGCTTTTCGATGTCTACGCATTTTATCGAATGTCCCAAATGATTCAATGATTTCTCTTGCTTTTTTCTTTGGGAGTCCGTTGATATTTTTATGTAAGTTTAAAATACCATAATTTTCTCCCATCATACAAATTTCTATTCCTCTTCTCATAATTTTAAATCTTTTTATTTCCCCTACTCTGTTGTATGTTGGTTTTTCAGGATGTACCATCGCTATTATTTTTTTTATAAATATCTATATGTTCTTCGTATTCAATTAATGAACTTTCAGTAAAATATTTTGGATTTACATACGCAACTAAACTATTATTAAACCCATATGAAAGAATAGGATATAGTATAAGGTTTTGTTCTTTATAATGATCCATTATTTCATAGCCACTAAGATATTTTTTCGTACTCCAAACATGAAGTTGTTTAATTATATTTTTATCAATCAAATTTGATTTAAATAAATTTAAAATTAGATTAACATATTCGTTGGATGATTCTTCAGCACAGTATTGTATCTCTTGAAAATGTACTAAAGGGTTAAGATCTCTCCAACTTCGTTCAAATTGTATGTAGTTATCTCTATTCCAAACAAACATTTTACCACAACCCAGATTTTCAAATTCATCAACTTCAATATCATACCACAATTTAGGGTATTTTTCTTTATATTTATCTATATTATTAACCCATTTATCAAAATCTTCTCCGTATAGGATAACTTTTGTTCCCTCATCTGAATCGTATTTGATTTCCCCCTCAACCCTAAATACATTCTCCGATACTTTAACTAATGTTGTGTTCATAAAACTATTTTATTTTTTAAATTGATTCGAAGCAAATATACCAATAAAATTCAAGAAAAACAAGTTCCAAATAAAAACCGAGCATTTTTAAATACTCGACTCCTAATATTTTAAAATAATTTAATTTCGATAATTTGAATTCCATTATTATTAATACAATTATCAGGATATTTAAATTCAAAATCATATCCAGACATATCCAATGCTGAAATTTGCTGCTCATTTAAATTTTCCAATACAATTGATGTTTTATCTTCAATTAAGCCACTTTTAATCTCAACGTATAGTTGATAAATCGGTCCACACCCAAAGGTACCTTTTCCCTCTAATATAGAAGATTTAATTTCTTCTAACGTCATTAAGTTTTCCATATCTGGAATTCCCAATACTTCATTAATTTCTTTAATCATTGTTTTTTATTTAATTTGTTATTTAAAATATTAATTCTCCTATTTCTCTTTCAGAAAGCATTGTATTTCCAACAATTTTTCCAATTTCGGTTACAGTTGGGATATATTCAATAACTTCTTCTTCCATTATAGAATAGTCATCATCATACCATTCACTATCTACATATCTCTTGTACCAATTAATATTGTATTTAAGTGTTGATTCATTGAATTCAAAATACCCTATTCCGTGAATGTTTTTTTCGTGTTGATGGAATTCAAAAATATCAATATCAGCAAAAATTTTATTATTTTTCACATCTAATTTTCCAGTAAATTGACCAATACGTGAATCATATTCTGTTTCTATTGGAACTAAAAGATTATTATCAAATATTAATTCTCCTTCATCATTATATTCAAAATTATCAAAAGCTGAAATAAAAGATCTTCCATTGGAAATTATTAAATTACCTTCAAGCCATATTTCAAGATCATTTACGTAGCATTTAAATAGGGTATTATTGAATAGTCTGGAACAATACTCGTTTTTAAAATTTCTTAAATTCGAATTTGCGGTTTCAAGACATTTTTCAAATGCATCATCTTCTTTATCATCATCTTCGTATTTTGTATCTTCACAATCATCATCAACATTATCATTTACGTTACGTCTTATTTTACTTTCATCAGATTCTATTATTTCCCATTCTGAAGAAGTATTTTCATTTAACCAAGCTTTAAAACGTTTCTGTATTTGTTTGTCGATATCTTTGGTTTCATCAATTTTGAATATTAAATCCTCGTCAGTACTGTCACACTCAAAATGCACTTTAATTTTCTTCATAAAACTATTTTTTAAATTTATTTTTCTTCTTCAATTAATTCATCCAAATACGTTAGCGTTCCGCAATTTTCACAGGTGATGACAACTTTATCCTCATTTTCCCAGGTATCATCATTTATTTCTTTTATAAGGTGATATTTAAATTCGTGATTGCAACCACATAGGCCACATATAATGTGTATTGGGGGATTTGCTATTGCCATAATATTTATTTCCTTACACCCTCTTCGAAGGCTGATTTTGTTTTATTTGAAAATTTTAGTAGATCTTCGATTGATAATTTGAATTGACTTTCTGAAAATGCTTCTATAGCACCAAGTAAGTCTGTTAATTCACATATCTGTAAAACTTTATCCGTTTGTTCATATGCATCAAATAGTTCTGTAAACTCTTCCTGTACTTTAGAAAATTCCCCAAGTACTCCTTTCTTAATTTCTCTCTTATGATATCCCATATTAAATTTTATTTATATTTCTTTATTAGAGTTGATAATCTTGGTTCGGCACATCCAGTACCATAAATCCATTTTAAAAATTCACATTCACGTATTCCGTATGATCCTAATTCTTCACCACATATTGTGATATCATAACCGATATCTGTCTTAATTACGTCAAGTATATTGTGTTTAAAATATTGTTGAAAAAAATCACATGACATATTTAATATTTTGTGAACTTCATTATCATTTACGATATCCGTTTTAATTAATTCATTTTTCATGAAATACTGCATATGTAAATAATCTACTGATTCGTTTCTAAAGCAAGGAGTGATCCCCATAAACTGCCCCTTGGTGATATAATCTTTCAAATATAAATATAAAAATGATTGTTCACCGCTTGCAACCAAACGTTTGTTATTGATATTTAATTGGAACGGTGTTTTATTTACTGGTCGTGTAATATCATCGATATATGGTGAAACCGTCCAAGGCAACTCAATTCGTTGAAACCCATTTTCACTATAATAATTTACCGAATCGTCTAATAATTTATAGTCTATCATTTATATTTATTATTAAAATTTTTGAACCTAAAGTTATTGAATTTATTATTAATTGATTGGTTAAATCGTCGATAGTGGTAATTTTCAAATACTTTATAATGCTCAACATATTCAAGTATTCCAATCAAGTTTGTTCCGATGCAATATTTAATCATAATATTATTAGTTTATCGTATTGCGCTTATTTCTTTATATATTATCTAATAACGCTCTCATTCTATAATAAACCCTTTCGTTTAGGTTACTTTTTGTTGGGTATATATCTTCATAGCTCAAACCTAAAAATTTATATTTATCACTATATAGGTCAATTAATTTATAACAAGAACTGAGTTGCATAACCTTATCACAACTGTCAATTACATTAATTATCCAACAGAAATCCTTACACATTTCTATAAGCTCCGAGCTATTTAATCTTTTCTTTTTCATTTAATAAGTTTTTCTACTAACTGCCCACATTTCATATCCAAACATCGGTTAACCAAATCTATTAACATTTCAAAATCATCAACGCTAAGTGAGATTTCCATACCAGCACTTTCAATAACGAGCCATTCAGCCACGGAATTATAACTACATTTTTGGGTGATAGTTGTATTTCCATAATCCTCCGATCTATCAAAGGTTTGTTCTTTATAAATTTGTCCCATTATATTTAAATAGTTTTTCTATTGGTTTAGTTGTGTTTGTTGTATGCATTGAATTGGTAACTTCCTTACTCCATATACAATCAAAATCTTTTGGTGCATTATATTCTGATATAAAAACCTGATGTCCATTAAGTGTCATATCCCTACACCATTGCCAAAAATCAGTATGGATAAAATTTTTAGATGTAGAATATTGCTTTGTATTTTCATACGGTGGATCACAATATATAATTGAATTTGATGGGACAATTAAATCGTAGTAATTCATAGAACAAAAATGAATACCATTTAATTTATCAGCTTGTTTTAATGTATTTCGAATTTGTTCGTTAACATAATCCCTTGTTAATGTTTTACCAGAGTATCCCCCATCAAAAAACCTACCGTTAAAAGAACCCATAAAACCAATCCAGCCAATTTCGAAATCATTAAAGCCAATATTGGTTCCATTATTAAATTCAGTTCTTGCCCTTGAATAAAGTTCTTTTGGAATCTCCATTGGTTTCCAAAGATTATGTTGTAACCCCCACCACATTGCTATAAGATATTTATTTTTATCATTTGTAATTCTATTACCATCAACCTTATCTAATGTACCTAACCCACCACAAAACGGTTCAACATACCATTGATTCTCAGTTCTATCTTTTAAAATTATTGGTAGAATGTCATTTGCAATTCTACTCTTAGACCCCATAAACTTCATTACCTATCTTATTTTTCTGATTTTGAACAAATGTACTGATAAAAAATGTAAAAAACAAGTTCAAGTATGAAATTTATTTATTTAAACACAAAATATAAAGTATATAATATTATTAAAATCAATAAAGTAAATGGAAGAAAATAAATCTAAATTAATACTTGGGTTAGATGTATCAACTACAACTATTGGGTGTACACTAATGCAAGTTGATGGTAATAAACGAGAAATTATTAAAGCGACAGCAGTAAGCCCCAAAATCAATAAAAATATTAAAGGATTAGAGGCACTATTTTTAAAAAAGAAAATTTTTGAAAATGAATTTTTAAAACAATATGTTGATTTTCAAATTGATGAAGTCATTATAGAGGAGCCGTTAGCGCGATCTAACAATGTTGGGACAGTACTAATATTAGCACGTTTCAATATTCTGATAGCTGAATCCGTATATGATTTACTTAAAATAGTTCCAAAATTTATTTCAGTTTACGATGCTCGTTCAAATGCATTTCCAGAATTGGTTGGTATTCGTACTATCAATAAAAAAGGCGAACCTGTCTCACTTGCAAAGCAAAAAGCATCTAAACCAGCACTCTTTTCAGCATACAGTCCAGATATCGATAAAAAACAGATCATATTAGAAAAGGTACTGGAGTTATATCCAGATTTGGTGTTCACTTATGATAAGAAAGGTAATCTTGATAAATCAAACTTTGATGTCACAGACAGCATAACGGTGGTGATTGGTTGGCTTAATGAACAAGAAAATTTAAAATTACTTTAAGAATAAAAATCCCGTTAGATTAATTTCAACGGGATTTTTTATATTACTATTTAAATTCAGGTGCTTTAAAAATGTTTTTCTTTCCAGAGGGCTTTCTATTAGACATTTCTGAATCATCACCCCTTAACATTCGATCAATTAATTCATCAATAGTTTCGCTTTCTTTGACAAGCTTTTTCTTATTCTTATTATTAATTCCTTTACTTTCCATTTTAGGTGGTGCTTGTTGTAAATCATCCCCTCCTTCTATTGGTGCTTCACTTGGCATTCCTTGTTCTGGTGGTACATCACTTGTTTGTCCAATAGATGCACTATCTGTAACATCACCACCATCTACTTTACCAATATTATCTTGAACTTTTTTAATTACGTCCTGAGCGTCTTCTGGACTCATATTTGGTATTGAGGCACTTATGATGCTATTAGTGGCGAATTTATTAAGGTCTCCGTCTTTTGTTGTTTCATTATAAGCCCTTAAACTTTGAGCTAACTTGCCCGATAATTGTTGTATAAATAATTTCGGATCTGTTGCTTCATCAGCTTCAACGCCAGCATCAAATTTCTCATTTCCAAATGGGTTTTCATTCTGTTGTGGTTCACCCATTGGCGGTTGACTTACACCCATATCAGGAGCTTCTTGAGACATTTCAGGTTGAACTTGTGATTGTGGAACAGGTAGTTTTAATTTCACCTGTTGTCCACCGTTCACATCTATTTCAGTGAGTTTTTTTTTAGACTCGTCCATTTCATAAGGTTGGTCTTCATCATCAACAAAGTCAGATTGTCCATAGAATTGTTCAATGGTTTCATTCGAACCCGTTAATTCTTTAAATTTTTCAAAAGCAATGTCTGTATTTCTAAATGGTTTTGCTTTTTTTAATTGTCCTAAATTATCATATAATATAATTGTAGATCCTTCATTTGCATTTTTTGACCTTAATTCTACCTTACCATCCTTTGACGCTCTAATGAGATTACCATATTCACTTTCAACACTATAATCACCAAATTCATCTGATTGTTCTGGCCCATTCAACATATCACGTTGCATATTTAGCAAGTGGTTTTCATCATCATAACCCTCTTTTATTTTACTTTTTTTTTTAAATCCCTGATAATGCTTTCAGCCAATTTATCCATATAACCTTTGGTCTTTTCAATATCATCTTTTGGTTTCATTTCAGTTTTTGCATCCTTTGGTTCAGCAACCAATTCAGCTTCTGCTTTTTCTGGTGTAACCAATGTTCCATCTGCCTTAGGTTTTTGGATTGCATATTGCCTTGTTCCACCACCTGGCATTGTCATAGGTTCTTTACCAAATGAATCAACTTTTCCAAATACATTCAAAATAGCCTCAGTCAATTCATCTTCATCTATTTCATACATTTTTTCTTCTTCGAAAGGCTGTGTTCCATCCAAATCAACTGATTCAACATCATCTTCAAATCCAGCGTTGTCATTGTATTCTTGTGGTTCAATATCTAAATTGTCTTCATCATTACCATTTGGGTCTCTTGTTACTTCTTGGTAAATAGGATTACGATCTAAAATAACATAAAGATTATCCTCCAGATTTTCCAAATCAACTTTTGTATTATTTGTTGGGTCATATCTAAAACCCTTATCAGCCTTATAATCTTGTCGAATAGTACCAATCAGATCAATTAAATCTTCCATATAAAGATATTCATCATAATCAGCCATTCTATCTGGCATTTTATATACTTTATCTTTAATCAAATTTAATGTTCTACTTACCTCTGGATTATTACTAGATAATTTATCAACATCAAATTTCATTTTACGAGTGTTGATATCCTGGCCTTCAGTTACAACTTCGGCTTTGGTTCCTGGTGTTAAATCAGCTTGGTGAGCTACTGGTGGTACTGCTGGCGCATTTGGGTCTACTGGTGGTTTAGCTGGTGTTACAATTGCTGGAACAACAGGTGTAGTTGATGTGGTTGTAGAAACTGCTTGAATAGCTTCCTCGGCCAATTTAGCTTTAACATTTTTCAATTGAAGTCCAGTAATTTTAAATTTCTTACCTGCTTTCGAAGGATCGGCTTCCATATCTGGTTTAACTTCATCATTGAAAGGAATTCCGACCTTAGTTGGTTCCACATTTCCCTTACTTGGTACTTCAGTTCCTTTTGGTTCAGTTACTTTATCGGTAAATGGTTCGGCTTTTTTATCAGCATCTGTAGATGTAATCTTCAAAACTGGTTTATATCCAAGGTCTTCTTTCAATATACCAGATGTTTTGAACATGATCTCACGTTGACGAGCAAGTTCTTTACTCATTTCAACGCGTTCTTCTGCTATAATTGTTTCTTTTGTATCTGGATTAAATGAATCAACAATGCGACCTTTCTGATTTTTAGCTTCGTTAATTGAACGCAATTTAAACTCAAGGTTTTTAACAGCCAAAGCATACGAATTATTTTCACACATTGATTTATATCCAATTCCACCAACATAGTCGAAATCTTGTTTCAATGGATTTTCCGTTTTTCCAGAAACTTTAATATAGTATTTATTGCTTTCACGTACAATACCATAGCATTTACCGTCAGCTGCTATTTTTTTATACTCAACGATTTCAGATGAATAGTTTTTATTGTCAGATTCAGCAAATACACTGAAATTCATTAATCGTTTCATCTCATTTAACTTATTATCAAATGAATTATCGGTGGTTTTAGCCATTTTTTTAATTATTTATTTAATTATTTTAATATAAATATATTTTTTTTTGAAAAAGTACTGATTTTCTGTAAATTATTTTCATTTAATTGAATTAATTTTATCGTAGGTCACAAGTTTCAAATCAATTAATTTTTCGAAGTATCCATTACGTCTTAAAACTTTAAAAACTATATTACCTATTGAGAGTTCACCATCTTCAGATTCCAATCCTTGTTTCCTTAGTTTCTTGATTTTATCGTAAAGTTTTTTTGTTTTATTCGATATTACTGTAAGCTCAGTGAAATTAGGTTTTGATTTATAATCTTTTAATAAATTTTCAATGCTTGTCATAATAGTTGAGGCCTTTTCTTTAATTTTTTTCTTATCAAAATCAGCATCATTTATTATTTCTGGTTTACTTAACCATTTATTTTTTTCCAATGAAAATTGACCAACAGATGCGTTTTCTTGTTTTATATCCTGTACATACAACTCAATAGGAAATCCAAATATCTTTAGATTTTCATGATCTTCGTTCCATAATCTTCTCTTTGAATCAAAATACTCTGTAACTAATTCAATATTTTTATTTATTTTACTAAAATCTACAATCAAATGTAAATCAACATCTGAATAGCTTGACCAATTGAAATTAGCCATACTTCCAAGGAAAACTATGTCATTAACCTTTTTAATATCAATTGTTAAGTATTCAATAAAATCATCCGCTATTTTAAGTAAACGTTTCCTTACGATTGGTTTTAACTTACCAGATTCATCCCAAAACTTAGTATTTAATTCTTTTTTAGGTTTAAAAGAACTAAGATTTACGTCTTCAATTGTTGCTTCGGTTAATTTATTGTTATTAATTTGTTTACAATAATCCCAAACAGATGGTGATATAATTATTTCTGACTTATTATGATTACTATTTGTCCATATCATATTATTAGTTGTTGTAATATTTTTAGTTAAATCTAACAATCCACCCCTACTATTTACAACCCTCAAAAAAAACCTATCACCGTTTTTAATCAAACTATTAATTACACCTCTATCTTTAAAATTGTATATTCGTTTACCATCCCTACGACCACCATAAGAACCATAAAGACCTATAGTTTTACCAACTAAATATTCACAATCAATATTTTCTGGATTATTTCCTATTCTTAATTCGACTTCTTCAATTTTTTTTGGAATCCTAAACGTTGCGGCTTTTTTGCCATTAATAGTAGGCATACCAAAATCATCCTCGCCAATAGTCTTTATAACAACTTTCTTATTTTTAAACTTACCCATCATTATAGTATCACCAACTTTAACTGGTAATTTAATTTCCTCTTCCAGATGTTTATTGATTTCATTTAATTGTTCTTTTGTAATCAATATTGTTTTTCCTTCTCCCATTCCATAACGTTTATAATGATTATATTCAGCCTGAGTTACATTCCCCAACTTATCTCCGATATTTTTATATTTTGCATCTAAAGAGGCTTTCATTTGTGGTGTTTTCATTTTCTCAGCGGATGATAATGTGTGAATATTTTGCATTTCACTTGCTGATGAATCATTTGACCCCATGAAATTCTTTACAGGGATTAAATTTCCAATTTTACTATTGGTTTCCCATTCGTAATCTGGTTCATAGTCCTCATCATCAGCATCTAAATCGGCCTGATACTCATTTGTCTTAATTTCAATCCTATAATTCGAGAAATCTACTTTCAAGCCATAAATGTGCTCAATTTCAGTTGAAAGTTCTTTTAATAGACTTGGCATTTTATTTTTATCTGGATACTGCCAAAATGATATAACTTTACTATTAGTCCACAATCTTCCAGGGTGTTCAAAACTACTCCTATCCGATCCAATTCCATTATCACCATATAATACACCATAAAAGTCAGATATACCACGATGCATTTGCATCTTTTCAACAGATTTCCAGGCCGTATGATCAATTTCATATTTTTTATCCTGAGATATCTTATTTGACTCAAAAAATAATGTATTATTATATCCAACAAAAGCTCTCCCATTTAAGAAACCAAAAGCTATCGCATCATCATTTGACCAATGAGCTATCAGATCATCATAACTATTCAATACTTTATCTGGGCTCTCATTTAAATGATTCCTAACCTCTTCTAATTGAGCTTTTGTTATTTTAATATTCATTTAGTTGTTGGGTATTTTAATATAAATACATTCAAATCAGCAAATTTAGGTAATTTTTAGTTTTTATTTTTAAGGTAACTTGTTTTATTCATTTATTATTGGTACATTTGCTCAAAACCAAAGTTAAATGAGGAAAGTATCAACACAAGTCAGAATTAGTAATGAATTATTAGGTAGTTTTCAGTATGACGTTAAAAATGATATAATCGAATATGATATTATAAATTCTTTATCTAAACATATCGTTAGTGAAAAACTGGTTGATATAAAAAAAGAAAAAATCGACATGATAGATGGCGATACATATTCAACAGAGTTTTATATTTTGAAACCAGAAGAAATTAGAGAGATAATTGTTTGTTTGAAAGATATTAAAAGAAATTCAATCATTAATGATAGAATATATAATAGAGCATCTGAAATACAATCTGTTTTAATTCCAGATGATGAGAAATAATTTTTGTTAATAAATTTCCGTAAGTTAAACATAATTCATATCTTTGTGGTTCAAATAAATAAAACCAAAACTTAGAATATGAATAAAAAAATTAAACTTATGAAAAAATCTGGTGGAGACTTAATAGCAGATGAAGTTTGGGACATGTTACCAAATACTTGTAAAGCAATTATGGAAGATGTAAAAGTATCTTTCAAAGAAAGTATTAAAGCTGATGTTAATCAAATGATCATAACAAAAGCCAAATCAATGGTGTCAATTATAACAAGATTAAATTAAAAAATATGTGTAAATTTATAAAAAAGTTATTCAATCGAATTAATAAAAATCTTCTCGATGAACTCGGCCCACTTGGTGTCATATATGGTGAGGACGCAAAGGTGTTTATTAAAAAAATGGAAGCAAACAATAAAATATACTCAGCTGAAGAAACACCAAAAAAATCACAGTTAACATTATCGGAAAGGATAATTGAGAAAAGTAAAAAAGAACCTTTTATAAATAAAAATCATTAATGAAAATTTACACGAATAATATACCATCAATACTTTCAAATCAATTTGATTTTACTACCAGTCCATATGATAAAGACATTAAATTAGCATTTCAAAATGAATCAGCTTTTTATGGTAACATTAAAAGTCATTTAGATGTATTTAATATACCAATAATAGGTGGGGAAAGATTAAATAAGATTCAACAATATATTATTTTAAAACAATACGATATTAGAACCCCTAACACCTATTTCAACAATAAAGAATATACAGCATTTCGTAGCATAGGCGAATTTGATTCGTTCTGTGAGTTAAATAAGTTTGTAGTCAAACCAATTTGTGGGGCAAGAGGTCTTGGTGTAAAAATTATAGATAGAAAACAATTTAAGGACATGTTGGAAAATCCATATGATAATGTTCCTACTATTTACTCCAAGGAAATTAATTGCCAAAAATTATGCGAACCAGATATTAACCATTCATATGTTGAAGATCAATTTTCTGATAAACAAATGATTGTTCAAGAAATAATAGAAGTTAAAAATGAGTTTAGGTTAATTTGTTTTCCAGAAGACTCGTTAATATATGAACGGAAAAAAGAAGAAGGTCAATTTCTTGGTAATTTATCACACGGATCAACACCTATAATGGTTGATGAAGACACTATAAATAAAATAGATTCGAAATTAATTTATAAAATTAGATGCATAATGAAAAGATTTTCTTATCCTTGGTTATCTGTTGATTTATATGTTAATGATGAAGGAAATATTGGTGTATTTGAGTTCCAAATGGAATTTGCTTATGAGGGATTTAACCCTATAGATATAAGAAACAGAATGGAAACTGCAATTAAATCATTTATAAAATAATTGATGATAAAGGTCAGATTAAAAACAATGTGGATGATTGATCGTGAATTCGAATCAAACGTACCAGAAAAATATATGATTTCACACGGGCTATGGATTACAAATGGGTTAGAGGTTATTAATAGTGATTTAAATGTTTTTACATTAGTGTGTATATCATCCAATCACAAAGATATAAGTATAGGTGATATTAGAAGATTACCAGAAATACAGTTAATTTCAATGTGTCATGAAGTTAAATTAGTGTATTTACCAAAATTAATTATAGAATGATAATATATAATACAGATGGAATATTAGGTATTGATAGTTGCCCATTTTGTGGATCAGAATGCAATATAGAAAATACAACTTTTGGTGATTCAATGTTTAAATATTATAGAGTTAGATGCACTGGTGAAGATGAACACGCAATAGATAGTTGGCAAGATACACCAGAAGAAGCAATTAAATTTTGGAACAAACGAAAATAAAAATAATGAAATATTTTCCAATCCACATTAACACAAAAGAAGAAGCGTTACATTGCATTACTACAGCTCGAAACTGGAATTCAAAAAGATATGATGAATTAAAAAATTTAACCGATAAAGAATTTAATTCAATAGAAGAGGAAATAGTAATTAAAAGCGGTATTAATGCGCTTGCTGGTGGGAAAGGTATTATATTACATCAAGCAAATGGAATGCCTAAAATGGTATTAGCCGAACGTATCAAACGCGAATTTATAATGTTTCAAGTAGATCAATTAATTGATCACTTAACTAATAAATATCAAATAATAGAAGAATTAGATGAGCGTAGGATTATGCATACGGATAAATATACTATTAAAATTAGAAATATAAACGATATAGAATTATAGTAATAAAAGATGAGTGAATTTATTCCAAGTGTATATCAACAAGAGGTTTTTGATTTCATAAAATACGGTCACGGAAACGCTGTTGTAGAGGCAGTTGCTGGGTCAGGTAAATCAAAAACTATCATCGAATGTTTAAAATACATTAAAGGAGATAAGAGGGTTTTATTTTTAGCGTTCAATAATGCTATTGTTGAAAGTTTAAAAGGTAAGATTAATAGAGAAAAAACAGATGTAAAAACATTACATTCTTTAGGTTATTCAATTCTAAAATATAATTTTAAAGACATTGATATAAAGATTGACGAACTTAAATATAAAAAGAAACTTAATGTTTGGTTTAATCATAATGAGATTGATGGCGCAAGTGATGACCTATTTGAAGGTATAAGCGATGGTGTAAATGTAAAAAATGTAAAGAAATATAAATCCAACATATTAAAACTAACTGACCTTGGTAGATACTATCTAACAAAAAATAAAAAACAATTGGAAGTAATATCAATTAAACACAATATTGTATTAGTTGATAATGAAATTGACATTGCACTTGCATTACTTGCGTGGGCTAAGAATAGTTTAGAAGAAACTAATTCAATTGATTTCGGTGATATGCTCTATCTTCCAAATATCCTACCAATCAGAACATTTAAATATGATTTTATTATCATTGATGAAGCACAAGATTTATCATATTCACAATTACAATTATTTTTGAAATGCTTCAAACAAGGTGGCCGTTTCATAGCCGTAGGAGACAAAAATCAGTCCATCTATGGTTTCTCTGGATCTGATACTGAGTCATTTAATAAAATTAAATCACTTCCAAGTACAATATTACTTCCGTTATCAATTTGCTACAGGTGTCCAACAAAGGTAATTGAGTTAGCAAAGAAATTTGTTCCAGAAATTGAAGCTCGTGAAAATGCGATAGAGGGTTATATCAATTATAAGGCCTCTATTGACGATATCATCGATGGGGACATGATTATATGTCGAAACACCTTACCACTCGTTAAATTGTACTTAAAATTGATTTCAGAAGATAAAAAAGCATTTATTAAAGGAAAAGATATTGGGGTTAATTTAATTGATTTAATTAAAGATATTAATGTAGATGATTTAAACACAGATTTAAATGAAATTGGTGTTTTTAGTGAACTATATTCATCATTACTTGGCTTTATTGAACAAACTAAAAGTCTACTTGAAATAAGCGAAAGTGAAGTATTCGAAACACAGGAATTCAATAATTTACTTGATAGTATCGAATGCTTGGAAATTGTTGCTAACGGATTAGAAACAAAACTTGAATTAATCAATAAGCTTACGTTAATTTTTAAAGACAACAACGGGGAAGGAATTTGTTTATCAACAATACATAAAGCTAAAGGACTGGAAGCGGACAACGTGTATATATTGAATAAGAATTTAATGCCAAGTAAGTTTGTAAAACAAGATTGGGAAAAAGAACAAGAGAGAAATTTAGAATATGTTGCATACACTCGTCCAAAGAAAATGCTTGGATTCATATATTCAAAGGATGAAATAAACTTTAAAACAACACCAGAAAAAATAGCTGAAATAAAATATTTAATAGAAAAACTTTAATTAAATAACATTTTTCATGTTACAATAACAGCTTTTTCAATTTTTCATGTATTTATATATAAAATAAATACATGAAAAAGTTAACTAATGAAGAATTTATTAATAAATGCCAAGCAATTTACGATAATTATGATTATTCTAAAACGTTATATGATGGGTGCGGGAAAAAAGTAATAATTATTTGTGAAGAGCACGGAGAATTCGAACAAACACCAACTCACCTATTGAGTGGTCACGGTTGTCAAAAATGTGGTATAGCGAGAAGAGGATTAATTAGGAGTTCTAATACTACTGAATTTATTGACAAAGCTATTAAAGTTCATGATAATAAATACACATATGAAAAATCAATTTATAAAACCTCAAATTCAAAAATTATTATAACATGTCAAGATCACGGATATTTCACTCAAACCCCATCTAGCCATTTGAAAGGAAGATGTTGCCCTAAATGTTCAAAGCAATCATATAAAGATACTAAAGAGAGTTTTATTGAAAAAGCAAAATTAGTTCACGGAGATAGATACGATTATAGTAATGTGGTGTATATAAACTGTTTTACTAAAATAGATATTATTTGTAAAAAACACGGGGTTTTTAATCAAACCCCAATTGATCATTTACAAAGATGTGGTTGCAAGCAATGTAAAGAAAGTAAATTAGAAACAGAAGTCCGAAATATATTAAAAACTAACGAAATAAGTTTTAAATACGATGTAAGAAATGTAGATTGGCTAAAGCCATTGACTCTTGATTTTTATATTGAAAATAAAAAAATAGGCATTGAATGTCAAGGAGAACAACATTTTAGATCAATAAAATATTTTGGTGGTGATGTTGATTTTGAGAAAAGAGTTATAAATGATAATTTAAAAAGTAAATTATGTTTTGAAAATGGAATAAAATTATTATATTATAGTAATCACGAATATAACGATACAATAATAACAGATATTAACTACTTGATAGATGAAATTAATAATTCACCAACATTATAACAAATTAATTATTTTATATAAGATATGTTAACCAACTTGTTTTTATAAAACAATTATGGTACATTTGTACAGAATTAAAAAAATAAACTAATAATAAATTATAATATGGATTCAGATGCTTTAGATGGTTGTTCTACAGTCTCAGACTGGGAAATTAAAAATGGAAGAGGGTTCTGGGGAAATGCAACCACTGGTTACATTAATGATTCAGATATGGATGAAAAAACTAATTAAATTAAAAATAAATATGACAAAAGATACGGTTATTTTGGACGTTGTTGAATACAACAAGTTGAGGGATTTTAAAAACGAAATCGAAAAGGGTAATATTTTAAAGAAATATTCAAATTATAGTGGGTATACTTTTATTTGCGGGTTAGATGTAGATGAAGCTATTATATTATTAGCTAATGAAAATGATGAATTAAAAGAAAGAATCATTAATAAAGATAAGATTATACAAGAATTAAAATATAAATGTTCAGATATAGAAAAGCCGACTGAATCAAAAGAAAAAACAATTGAAGAGATTCGAAACATGTCTTATTTTGAATTTCGCCGCTGGTCAAAAAAGAAAAAATAATATGGAATATCTAAAAGTTAAAGATCTAATTGGTATATTACAAGATTTCAACGATGAACTACCAGTTATTATAACTCACAATGGTAAAGATCATCAATATGGTGTTACAGACGATGGTATTTTTTTAACTAAATCGGCTTATTTTGGTAATGACCCAGAGGCAGATGAAGCTTATGGTGATTGTAAACTTTATTTAAACATAGGTAATATTTAAATTGAAATAAAATGAAAGATTTAATAGAAATATCATTAGTTGAGGATTATTTTAATAAAGTTAATAAAGAAATTGATTGGGAAGAAATGAATTATTCAGATCTAATACCAATGGCTCAAGCTAATTTATTGCAGAACATATTGACAACTGAAGTATCCATTTATCTATTAAGACGTAATATTGGTTTTTGTGGTAGTCTTGTTGATGATATGGTTGGCATTCGTAGAAATTTTATTAATCAATACGAGGAAAATTTTGGTGAAAAATATATTGAATATAATGACTTTTATTGAATAAATGGTATAAAATGAAATCAGATATAATTTCAAAAATTCTTAAAGAAACACCACTTGAAATACGTTTGAATGTGGATAATGAATTCGCATTTATTAATCTAATAACTGAATTAGGGTTCAGAGAAGATAAAATGTGGGAAGATTGTGAAGATCCAATGTTACGTAAGTTAATTATGTTAGCTAACGAGTTAACAAAAAGACAAATCAAAACAATCGAACGATGGGAAAAAGATGGTAAACCAATTTAATCAGAATAATATTCATGAGAACAAAAACTTTTGCACAAATTCCAGTAACAATAGAAATAGCAAGAAAATTATATCAATCAGGTGATGATGAATTAAAAGAAAAAGCGCTTGAATTTTTCGATGAGGTTGAATTGGTTACACAAGAAACTCTTATCTCAACATTTATTCATGAAGCTCGTGGCGATTTTGCTTTAAATGTGGTTAAAATTGATGAAAACGCAATAGAAGAGTTAAAAAAAATAACTCCAGTCAAGCTTTGGTCCGAGGCATTATACCCGTTAATTAAATCACACGAAAGGTCATTGAGATTCGCAAATATGTTTATTGAATACTATGAAAATATTGATAAAAGAATTATATTAAATAATTTTAAAATAAAATATTAAATGAAACAACCAAAAACTCTTAAATCGTATTTAAAATTATTACTTATTTTAGCGGATACATCACCATACCATTTAAAAGGTATTACAGTACCAGAAGCTAATCTACTTAGTTATATTAGTGCAAATATTCAAACTGAGTTAGGTGAAGATGAAATAGAATCACTTCTTAAAAAATGTGGATTAATATATAAAGGTTGATTAATATGGACTTATTAAAATATTTTATTGAAATAGATCTTGATTCGATTAATGTGAATGCCAATGCTGGTAATACAATTACACATATCCCAACAACAATAGAAGTAAAATTTGATTTTATTGGTGATTATGAAAATTTTAACTTATTAAAAGAATTTGAAAAAGATAAAACGTGCGTAATAACCGAAATAACTTATTTTGAATCGAATGATAAAATAATTAAATGCAATGGAATATTATATAATCCAAATAAAATAAGTGAGTTTAAATCGATAGAATATGTAAATATCGAATACAACAAAAACTATGTTATACTAAACCACTTTCCTATTCCAAAATATTCATTCAAATACATAGATTCCGAAGTTGGGTGTTCCGAATGTGGATCAAAATTCAATTTCAGTGAATTAGAAGCTGAAGAATATGATTTTGATGGTGAGGATTATTATGATACAACAACTAAATGTCCTAAATGTAACACTTGGGATTGTTGTGAAATTGAATATGAAACAATTAAAAATGCTTTAATCAGATTAAATACTAATATAATTAAATGAAAAACACTCTCGTTGGAACAAAAATAGTCAAACAAGTTACCTACCAAATTGAGATAATGAGTTTAAGTAAAGAAGTACCGAATGAAACCATTCCTGATTTTATTGATTGGTTACAATCACAAGCAATTGAAAATGGTATTGGTAAGCATCATGATTATTATTATGGTGATAGTGAATATTGGTACGACAACATTGCAGCAACTTTTAACGTTAAGACTATTTAGCAAAACGCTTTAATATTAGGTAAAAGCGATAAATTATTGTGCCAAATAAAAAACTTACATAATTCACTCATAAAACTTGTTAATTGAACACTATTGTTCAATATTTTCACCTATCTTTGTACTCAGGAAATAAAACTTAAATTAATAATTTTAAAAATTAAAACTTATGCTCAAACGATTTAATTCAAATGCTTCAAAGTCTTACTACACACCAAATGTGGGTGTTTTAAATAGTTTTTTATTAGAAATTTCAAAGTTTAAAATAATAGATGAAAAGGAAATAAGAGTATTAATTAAATTATCAAAAAAAGGGGATAAGATTGCTACTGATAAAATTGTTAAGTCATATCAACGATTCATTGTTACAGTAGCTAAGAGATATAGTGCTGGAAATTATGAATTATTATGTGATTTAATAAATGAAGCGAATATTGGTCTGTTAAAAGCCATCGAAACATTTGATATGAAATTCGACAATAAATTACTCACCCACGCAATTTCACATATTCAAAAAATGATATTTGAATATTTAACATTCACAGCAGACCAAATTAAGATTTCAAATAAAAATAAAACGATAAATGTGAAGCATATATCCAACAGATTTTTACTTGAAAATGGAAGACTACCAGCAACAGCCGAAATTATAGATATATTAGAGGAAACAAAAGGTATAAGCATATTAAATGAATCTGATATTTATAATATTGATATGTTTTCAATGAGTAATATAGTTGAATTTGATGGATCAAGTGATTTAGGAAGCGAAATAGAATTTAATAATACAGATAAGATGTCATCTGTTAATGAATATGAAGCAAAATGTGATGGTGAGCACTTTAAAACGATAATTGATAGTGTTATTGGAACTTTAACACCAAAAGAACAAAAAGTAATGAAATTATTATATGGTATAGATGAATATAAACAATTTGAAATACAGGAAGTCGCCGAAGTTATTGGAGTAACAAGCGAAGCAGTTAGATTAATTAATAAGAGAGCGTTAAGTAAATTAAAACAAGAAATTAATATCATTAAAGAAAGAGTATAAAATATTATGGTAGTTGATAAAAAATATTACGACATTCTGGGGGTTAAAGAGAATGCAACACAAGAAGAAATAAAGAAAAATTATCGAAAAAAAGCTAAGTCACACCATCCAGATAAGCAAAGTGGTAAAAGTGAAGAAGAAATAAAAAAAGCCAATGAAGAGTTTCAAACAATTGGACAGGCATATGAAGTTCTATCTGATCCAAATAAAAGAGAACTTTATAATCAATATGGTGAAGACCTTGGTAAAAATAGACAACAAAGCGGTGGGTTTAATGATGTTGACCTTGGTGATTTAATAAATAAAATGCGAGGTGGTTTCGGTGGCGGATTCCAACAAGATCCAAGAGAACAAGGGAATTTAAGAATTACAGTTCCAGTTACCTTGTTAGAATGCTTCGACGGGACAAAGAAGAAATTTAAATATAAAAGACAAATAATATGTGATTCTTGCAATGGTACAAAGCACGAAACAGGTGGTTCCGTTAATATTTGTCAAGCTTGTGGTGGTTCTGGTATGAGTTCTTTCCAACAAGGTCGTATGATTTTCCAACAAACTTGTCAAGCCTGTAGTGGGCAGGGATTCACAATAATTAAACCTTGTAAAAAATGTAATGCGTCTGGTGTTATATCAAAGGATGAAGTTATTGAAATAGATTTACCTGTTGGTGTTCAGAATGGTATGAATATCCAAATAAATAATAGTGGTAATGAATTTTTATTAAATGGTAAAAAAAACGTTGGTGATTTAATTGTTCAAATAAGAGAATTACAAGATGAAAAATACCAGCGTCAAAATAATGATCTTCACGTAGCGCTTAACGTAAAAATTTTAGATGCTATTGTTGGCTCAGAGACAATAATTGAATGTATCGATGGGAAAGAACAAAAATTTAAATTGAGTATAGGAACTAAACAAGATCAAGTTTATAGATTAAGTGGCCTTGGTATGAAACTATATGGTAATCCATTTAGTAGGGGCTCTTTATTTGTACACGTAAATTTAATTTTACCAAAAGAATTAAATGAAAAAGAGCTTGAATTAATTACTAATTTAAAAAATGAGGAACATTTTAAAAATTAAACTTGTTTTTCTCGCATTTTATTAGTACATTTGTTTAAATAAAAAAAATAATAAAATAAATTATGGTAATATTAACAGGTATTTTAAATTTTTTCAAGGCAGCATTTAGTGCTAAATACATCGCAGTTACATTTGCGGTTATAATCGTTGGGTTATTTATTTGGAACATACAAACATCGAAATCGTTAACGAAGAAAATTTCTATTTTAGAACAAAACAGTTTACTTGATAAAAACAATCGAGAAGCTTTAATGGATACAATATCTAACAGAGTTGATAAAAAGGTTAATAAATCAATCGGTGAAAAGATGGGATATGTTGTAACTTCAGTTGGTGATTTACAAAATTACAATAAAAATTTATATTCTGAGTTCAAGTCAATGGGTAATACGGTTTCAGGAATTCAATCTCAATTATCTATAAATTTACCAACGATTATATCAGCCGTTAGTAAACCAATTACTGATCCAAAAGATAGCACGAAGATGTTGATTCCTTGGAATTTTAGCCATAGTGATCCTGGGTTGAGTCAAGTACTTGTTGGTAAAACACAATTTAGATTATTAAACAACCGTATTTTATCACCAATAATTTCAACATTAGATACAAATAAGATTAGTATTAGTTTAAATTATGGTTTTATTGAAAAAGATGGTAAATATATTGTACAAGCAAATTCACCATCTAAACTAATTTCGTTTACAGAATTAAACGGAGCACTCGTTCTTGATAAGTTTCCACAAACTACAGTTACAAATCAAAATCCTTGGTCATTTGGTCCATATATGGGTGTAGGTTTAAATACAGATTTAACAGGCCAAAATTCAAGATTCGGTTGGTCAATAGGCATCGGGGCATCCTACAATTTTTTTAGTAAAATCAAAGGTGGTAAATTATTCAAGTAAAAATAAATATATAAATAAAAATGATAGAAGCAGTAAGTTATAAATTAATTAAGAAATTACCAAATTCCAATACAGAGGTTGGTACGGTTGAGTCATATTTTGGTGGAACTAATTCAACACCAACTTGGAGAGGGACAATATATTATAATTCAAATTCTGAATATTGGCAAAAAGTTGATTTAGATAAAGAATATGAAATTATTAACTATATCATTACAGATGGTGTTTTTAAAGAATCAATGACAGATAATATTAACAACTGTGGTTTACTCGGTCACGAATTCAAAGTAAGTTCAGTAAAACGACTTTCCGATAATGAAATATTTACAATTGGGGAAGAAGTTGAAATATATAATTCTTTTGGTGGTACATTTAAAATAAATGGGTTTCACTTATCTAAGGGTGATGATTTAGTTGTAGATCATAATGATGGAAATACTTTTTTATATAATATTAAAAAGAAAATTGAATACCCTATAATTAAGAGTTTTATTGACACCAAAATCCCAGCAAATATTTATTTTGAGAAAAATGGTCTTTATGGTTTTGGTAATGAATTTTGTTTATCATTAGAAAGTTTTCTTCATGATATGCGTTGTGTTGATAGTGGTGATTTTTATATTGATGAAGTAATTATTTCCGAAACTGAAACATTAAAAATTGGGGATAAAGTTGAATATATTGGAAATCCATCGGTTAAAAATTCAGTACCATTTTTTATTATTGATAATTTTTATTACAGGTGTGATGGAATGATAGTTTGTAGATCAAAAGGTAACTTAAATGTTGAAGATGTTATGACAGTTAAAATAGTAGTTGAAGAGAAACGAAAATTAATATTTGTTACCGAAGATGACGTTGATATTTTTGAAGATGATGTTACTTATTGGATATCAAGAAGTAGTGGTGAGTGGAAATATTTATATGATCTAAAAATCAATGAATTACATAAATCAATATTATTTAAAAATTCAAATTTTAAGATATTCTCATCAAAATATTTAGCAGAGTTATTCATTTTAAAAGAAAATATGTTGTCATCATTTAAAACGTGGAATGAAGATGTTTCAAAATACGAAAATAAATTAAAAGAAGGTAAATGATTTTAAATATCCTTGGTAAAAGTTGTGCTGGTAAAGACGTGACAGCCAGAATTTTAGAGAAAGAACACGGGTTTGATTTTGTAGTTAGTACAACAAGCCGTCCAATTAGAGATGGGGAATCAGAACGCAACCCTTATAATTTTGTTTCAAATTCAACGTTTGAAGAACTTATTAAAAACGATGGCTTAATTGAATATCGCGAATACAATACGTTGGTTAACAATATTCCAGCTGTTTGGTACTATGGGGTTGAAAACAAGGAAGTGGATTCAAATAAAGATACTGTAGTAGTCCTAGATACAGTTGGTTTAGATGGATTTATTGAAAGATTTGGTGATAAAGTTACTTCTTTCTATCTTGATGTTAATTTAGAGACAAGAAAACAAAGATGTATTGATAGGGGCGATTACGATGAATTTGAGTTTAATAGAAGAGCCGAAGATGATGAGATTAGATTTTCAAAAGAAGTAATCCAAAACAAGGTTGATTATGTAATTACATCAACCGACAGATACAAAATAGTTGAAGAAATATTAAATAAAATTTAAAATAAATGATATTAAACAAAAAAGTTTTTTCAGAATTAGATTCAACTATTAAATATGTTTTTGTTAATGATGATAATTTCACATTAGAATTCTCATATATTAATAAAAATGATGGTAAAGACATTATATGTGCTCCAAGCCAAACTATGTGTAATATGGCTTGTAAATTTTGTCATTGTACAGACCACATTGGTAAAATTAAATCTGAAAATTTAAAACGCCCAGATCTAATTGATGGTATTCAATATATTATCGATGATTTAAAATTAACAGATGATAAAATGTTGCTAATTAGCTTCATGGGAATAGGTGAACCAATATTGAACTGGAGTAACATTCTATGTGTGATGATGCATTTTTATAATAAAAGGGATAAAAATAATATTAGATTTGCTATTGCGACTGCTATATCACATTTTGCTTGGGTTGACTTTTTTAATTTTACAAATGTAGTTGAAAAGATGAAAATACCAGTGAAATTACATTTATCATTACATTATACCGATGACATAACAAGAAAAGAATGGATGCCATCTTCTTTAGGTATTTATAGTTCAATAGCCGCTGTTAATTTTTATAGGCATATAACTGGAAATAAAGTTGAAATACATTACGCTTTGATTGATGGTTTAAATGATTCGGAACAAGATGCAATTTATTTATCTCAATTATTAGAAGATAAAGATATGGATGTTAAATTTTTATTTTTTAATGAAAAAGAATCATTAGATTACCATCGTTCAAATAAAGATAAATTAGATGTCTTTAAAAAATATTTTGGTCAATGGGATATAAATTTTGAATATTATATTCCTCCAGGATTAGATATCGGCGCAAGCTGTGGCCAATTCCTTATGGATAATTATATTAATTAAAATATTTAATAAGTGAAAAAAGTATACCAACAACTAATCGATAACAACAAAGGTGATTGTATGCAAGCCGCAGTTGCGAGTTTATTTGATTTAGAATTAGATGAGGTACCAAAATTCATCGAATTAAATGAACCATTTCATCATTTTATGCAATTTGCTTTGGATAGTGGTTATGAAATAAAAGGGACTTTATATAATTACTCACATGTTAATGGTGGTAAATACTCCTCAATACACAGGCTACAAACCAAAGGCTATAATGGAATAAAAGGTTACTTTTTTGCAAGTGTATTTTCACCAAAATACTATGATTATTCTAAATCAATTAATGAATACCAAGTAACTCATGCTGTATTAATTGATAAAGACTATAACATAGTGTTTGATCCAAATCCAAATAATGATGGATTGACAACCTACCCTATGAACGATATACTTGGATATAATGGCATTAAAGATATAATTGTAATAGAAGAAAAAAATTAATTAATGAAAAAAATACTTGAATCAGAATATCTGAACGCAAAATCTATTGTTGAGCAATACAATAAACAGATAAAATGTGAATGTAAAAATACTATACACAGGGTATTTCATGATACTCACCCATACGGGCAAAGTATATCATATGATGAATGTCAAGAATGTGGTGAATGGAAAAATTTTACGACTTTTTGAGTATGAAGAAAAAAGAATATAGAATCGATGAAATAATGGAGACTATTTTGGCTCGTGAAATTAGAAATGTAATGAATGATGAGATAATAAATAGTATCAAGGAGAACCGTAAACCAAACTTGAAACCAATGATTTTTAATTCTATTGAAGATAAAGAACAGTATAAAAAGAACTTTGATAAAATTATTAATCGAGACATTTAATATGGGAAGAAAGAAAATAGGAATTGATTTAGACACCACATTAAATAATTTAATGGAACATTGGTTAGATTGTTACAACAAAGATTACAATGACAATTTAAAACAATGGGATACCTGGGCAGTCGATAAGCACGTTAAACCTGAATGTGGTGTAAAAATATTTGATTATCTAACTAAACCAAGTTTTTTTTATAATTTAGACATAAAACAAAATGCTGTTGAGGTAATTGATTTTTTAATGTTACATTTCGATGTTTATATTGTTACTGCATATCTACCAGAAACATGTTTGGATAAAGCCAATTGGGTTAAAAAATCCATCCCTAATTTAAAGTCAGAAAATATAATATTCATTAATAACAAAAGCTTACTTGATTTAGATTTTCTAATAGATGATGGTCCTCATAATATAGAATCATTTAGTCCACTCAAGGAAGCTATTATCTACGATATGCCTTACAACCGTTATTTGGATTATGATGCTTTCCAAGTGTGGGATAGGGTACATAATTGGAATGAAATAAAACAATTATTCATCGATAAATACATTAAACAATAAGATAATGAAAACAATAATATCTTTATTAAAAACGAGCTTTATACTATTAATAAAGCTGGATAAGACTATTTATCTTTTATGGTTTATAGCATTCATATCTTTATGCTTCTCATATCCAAATACATTTCTTTTGAAACTCCTTTTAATTAGTGGTTTATTGTCAATTGGATTTGTTTTATTCGTAGTTATAATCGCGGTAATATGTTACAGTGTAGAAAACAAAAATAAAGATGGAAAATAAAGCATTAAGGGTTTATTTACAAGATGAGAAGAAATCTAAAGTATTAGCGTTAAGGAAAAATGACCATTTTGAAATGAAATTTGATTATTCTAAAATGGTTGAATTGAGAAATAATGGTTGGTTTATATATGCAATAAATGAAGAAGGTGTGTTTTTATTCTTAGCTAATTGTGATTTTGATGGTAATGATTGGTGTAAAATAACAATTAAAGATTTTAAATAAGATGGAAATAGAGGTAAAAAATTGCAATAATTGTCCTTTTAAGGTAGTGGACTATGATAGTGAGTGTGTCGGTTTTGATACTGTTGAAAAATGTAATTTAAGCTCATTTGTAGATCAAAAATATGAAGCAATTGCAGTATATGATAGCTTCCGTGACGAATGTTCGGATGCCGATGAATGTGATTATTGTAAAAATTATTGGAATGAATACCATCAAAACATAAAATTGAATCTACCAGAACCAACATTTGATGAATCAAAATGCGAGTGTGATAGATTAAGACAAGAATATATTGATAACTTACCAGTAGTGGAATTTAAATCTCCTGATTGGTGTCCACTAATTGAATTAAAAGAAATAAATATTAAATTAAAAAATTAAATTATATGCTTGATAGAATAATAGAATGTTATGATGATGAAGAACTTTTAGCCCCATGCGGTTTTGATGATGCTGTCATTGGTATTGACGAGAATTCAATGAGATTAATATATTCCGTATCAAAGTGTGTTAAAATATTAATGAAAGACATGAACTATGAAGATGCACTTGAACATTTTAGTAACAACATTAGTGGTGGTTATGTCGGTGAAAAAACACCTATTTGGTGTGAAGACATTTTTTAAATAAAAAACTAAAAAACTAAAAATATGAGAACATTCAAATTAATAGAAGAATATTATGGCTCACCAGTATTGGGTACAGTTATTAGAGAAGATACAAACTATCAATTGGTTTCAGAACAAGTTGAAATATTCCAAATGTATAAGGTATTAAAGTATCCAAAACATTGGAAAGAATTTGCCGAAGTTGATTATACAGGTGTTAAATTTAAGTGTAATAATAGTGATATCATATATGATATTATTGAAAAAACATTTAATGTGTACACTATAACGTGGGAAAATGAAACAGTACAAGAAAAATTTAAAATATTCAATGTAAACGAATGTTTCGAAAGTGGCGAATGGACTAAAATAGATGAAACCCCAAAATATTTTGTTGATATTGATCCAGCAACTGGTATAGATAGTGATTTTGTCACGTTCAGACTTTTATTCGGTAAAATGGAACAAATATTTCCAGATAAAAAACCAGGATTTGAATTATTAAGTTATATAGTTGAAAAACCAAAAATGAATGGTCCAATCACTGGAAAATTTGAAGAAATTAAGATTTATAAAATCAAAAGGTTATCAGATAATCAATTTTTTAAAATTGGTGATAAAATAAAATTACCTATTGGGGATACTGTATATGAAATAACAAAATTTAATTATAAACTAACGAAATATGAAGAATTAATGGTTGGTCTTGGTGATAATATTTGTGAGGTTGCATTATCAAACCTATCAAACCTAATAAAAATATGAAAAACTTTTACATGAACGTAGGTGATCTACTAAAAAAATTAAAAGGAATGGATATTCCAGATGATGTCCCTGTGGTTTATCAACGAATTGAAGATAGATATTTTGATGGTAATGATATCAGTGGAATGCGCGGGTCAGCATCAAGTGGAGCAATTGATGGGGTATTCCCTCCAGGAACAAAATCAAAAGGTTGGGATACAGTAAAGATTAAAGGTGATTTATATTATCAAATGGTTCACCATAACGAACAATTAGACAGAGGTAAACTTGTCAATGAAGGTAAATTAGACGAAGATGAGGTTGGTAGATACTATTGGTCAGATGAATATAAAGATGTTCGAGAATATTATGATCTTAATGATGAAAAATTACTTGATGAATATGTTGGAGTGTTTGATTGTTTCTATGACGAAGAAAAAAACGTACTTTGTATAACAGCACATTATTAGACTATGATTAATAATATATTAAAATGCTGGAATCACATTCCATATACGATTAAACATTATATTGCCTTTTTAAAACTCCAAAAGAAATTACTTGGTTATTCCAAATATAAATTTCATGACTTGGATAAAATATTTATGTATATATTAATTCCGTTTATTGGTACTAAAAGAATAAAAAAAATCCATAAAGCTATTAATAGACACCATATTATTGATACAAAGCGTAGAAGTTGTAACTACGAGGAAGCAATTATTGATTGGGAATGTTCTCGATCAACAAAACCAGATAAACCATATACGGCCAGAGACGTTGCAAATTTTCCCAAATTTAAAAATACAAAACATTATCCTGAGTTAATTAAACAACTTAATAAGTTTAATCTTTAATAATAAAAGATAAGTGTGAATATTGTAACTTATAATAAAAAATACTTTAAAATTATTAAAATTATTATTGTATTTATATAAAAACAAATATCATGATTATATTAATAATACTTTCTATCTTATTAGCGTTGCTTTCTGGTATAGCTAAAGCAGTTTGTGATACATCATCGATAAATGGCTCGAGTGATAAACTTTCTTCTTTAAAACAAAGCTATTGGCGTAAATCAATTAGCTCTGTAAACAAGTGGAAAAATAACGACCCAAAACAAGGTGAAAAATTCTGGGGTAGTTCCACTGTTTTAGTATCACTAACAGACGCTTGGCATTTATTTGATGTCATACGAGATTTTAGTTTTATATTCTGTGGAATAACCTTGGTTTTTATATTTAATGTTAATGGTATATCTCTTTGGTATATATTATTACTTTATCCAATAAAACAATCGATATTTGAAATATTTTATCGCTGGCTTAGAAAGCCATAAAAAGGAAAACCCATCAGGTAGCGATACTCGATGGGTTTATTTTTCGCCGAAACGAAACAACGGTCCTAAACGTTATGATTCTACCTATTTGGAAAAGTTTCTTTTTTATTTGCTGTTCTGGAAAGATTCTGTAAAAATTTTGCTAATTTTTGACCCTTATCACCCAATTTACCCTGTTGAAGAGCATTCATGACTTCTGAAATACCAGCACTTGCTAAGAAAACACCAACGGTACCAGCAGCAACAGGTATTAATTCTTCAAAACCCTCATTAATAGTAGATTCATCTATATCAGGATTAACATTAGAATATTTATCCTTGTTTTTAATAGCCTTTTTGAACATTCTACTAATCAATTGTAATGTAGGTATGCCATCATATTCCATATCACGGCTTCTAATTATATCAACATTTGGTTTACCTTGGTTGGAATGAGGTGAATAACTAACAATTTTCAAAGCACCATTTCTATAAATAATTGGATCATAAGTATATGGTTCTTCCCAAGTACTATTAGGTTCAATTACACCAATTTTATCGCCATCTGAATCGACCGCCTGGGCTATTAATTCATTAATTTGATTTACATATTTTTCAATTTTTGGGATATTACGAGCAACACCTTCTTTTATTTGATTTTTCGAAATAGTTATTTTTTTTGATTCACCCAATAGAATCGTTTGGTTTTCTATAGTTTCACTTACCATAGAACGTAATACGCTTTCTTTAACCTTTATTTTTGTCATTTTATATTTATTTTAATTGTATTTATGATATATAAAAATTTAATTCGTAATTATTCCCCCTACCAAAATTTAACCCCATATTATATACTTGTATACTGAGAGTTTTTCGAGTTAATTTTTCATCTTTCCACAATCCAATATTTGCTTTTGTAGTTTGACCATCCCTTGGTTTACCCTGACCAACATTAATCTGATTAAACCAATCATCTTCATCCACCACATAACCTTTGGATTCAGCTATTGACCTTGCATATTGGACCGCACCTGAAAATGTAGACCAATATACGTTTTCAGACACGGCTTCTTTTATGAATTTTTTAATTAAAGTTTTTAATTTAATAGTATCTTGATCGTTCATTATTTTTTATTTTAATATAAATACAACTGACTATTAAAATAGTAGCATTTTATTTAAATTATTTCAACTCAAAAGTTGTTTTTTTAATATTTTATACGTATATTTGTTTTGAAATTAAAAATCAAACATGGAAGAAGTAAAAATGTATTGTGATAGTAACGGGCAGATAACAAAAGAAGGTCTTGAAAAATTCCTTGATTACGAAATTAATGATTTTAAAGTTGAACCAGTAATATACCAAGGCAAAGAAGTAGGGTTAAGTATTATGGTACATACAAAACAACAAATTGAACATATCAATATTGATTTTAAATAATTGAGGATGAAAGTAAGTAGAATTGAAAGTATTGGTTCATGGGTAAGAGCAATAGATAAAGCGCGTAGGACAATTGGAAAAGAACCAAATGGAAAAGAACCAACTGATAGTTGGAAATCAAAAATGTTATTGGCTGAACATTCACCAATACGGATGGTTGAATATGATTGGACATGGGTTGATATAAAACAATATGTAACCGCACACCTTGTTAGACATCATATAGGTACAGAAAAGTTTGTTAGAACGCAACGAACTGATAGAACAAATATTAATAGGGATGAATTAAAGCAATCTACATTAAACGATATGGATATGACCGCAAATGCTCAGGCTCTAATCAACATATCAAGAAAAAGATTATGTAATTGTGCATCAAAGGAAACTCGTGAAGCATGGAAAGCAGTAATTGATGAAATAAACTTAATTGATCCAATCATGGCAAGTAAGTGTGTACCCGAATGTTTATATCGGGGTTTTTGTCCAGAATTCATGAATCCATGTGGATATAGTAAAACGGAAAAATATATAACTGATTTAGAGGTATATCGAAAATAGTTCAATAAAGGTTATATAATTCTGTTATAAACTTGTAAGATTCTTAGTTAAATAAAGCCAACGAACTTGTAATTTAAAAAAAATAGTGGTACATTTGTATAAAATTAATATGGTGGTA
>Ga0302209_10000037_pt1 | contig 68962 bp, 73 predicted proteins | sample II_Fen_E3_1_FD_194574 | JGI IMG/M metagenome (GOLD analysis project Ga0302209, IMG submission 194574) | Peat permafrost microbial communities from Stordalen Mire near Abisko, Sweden - II_Fen_E3_1 | ecosystem: Environmental > Terrestrial > Soil > Wetlands > Permafrost | place: Sweden: Abisko...
AACATGGCTTTGTTTTAAAGGTTCCCGAAGCAACGGATTGTCATAAAGGTAAAGTTGTCCCACAGAAAGGTAATTGGCTGCACGCCAATAAGCATTCATTTTTTGCAGGAGATCCGGGGATAAAGGTCTGTTTGTTGTTTCCATCGTTCCGTTTGTTTATTTTATTTGCCAGTCGGTATGAAAGGTTCCTTTTGAATCAATACGTTCGTAGGTGTGCGCACCAAAATAATCACGCTGTGCCTGAATCAGGTTAGCCGGTAACCAGGAACTGCTGAATGCATCCAGATAACTCAGGGAAGCCATCAGCCCGGGTATTGGAACTCTCCCTTCACTTGCAAAAGATACCACCTTTCGAAGGTCTTGCTGATTGTCTTTGATCAATTGAGAGAGGCTGCTATCCAGCAATAAATTAGGTAGATCTTTCCGGATATGAAATGCTGCCATAATATCCTCAAGGACAGCTGCACGGATAATACACCCACCCCGCCAGATACGGGCGATAGTTTCATTGTCAAGTTGATAGTCGTATTTGTCGGATGCTGCTGTCAGAACAGCAAAACCTTGTGCATAGGTCATCAATACGGCAACATAGAACGCATTGCGTAATTGTATCAATGTATCTTCCCGGTTGCCCCCAAAATGAAATACCGGTCGTTGATAGAGGTTGTTAGCGCTACTCCGTTGCTTTTCAAAGGTTGATAAATCCCGCATCGTTACCGCCATATCGATGGTTGGTATGGGTACCTGTAATTCCATGGCGCTTTGTGAAGTCCACATCCCGGTTCCCTTTTGTCTGGCTACATCAAGAATTTCATCAATCAGCCTCTTACCGGTCTTATCATCAACCTTTCCAAAAATATGACCGGTGATTTCAATCAGATAGCTGTTTACTTCGGTGTTGTTCCAGGATGTATAAACATTATGAATTTCTTCATCGGATAACCCCAGACCTTGTTTCATGACTGCATAGGTCTCGGCAATTAATTGCATGATTCCATATTCAATGCCATTGTGCACCATCTTAACAAAATGCCCTGCAGACAAGGATCCTAAACAGGCAACACAAGGTTCACCATTCACTTTGGCAGCGACGGCTTCCAGCACAGGTTGTATCCTTTCGTATGACTTTCTGGACCCACCGGGCATAATGCTTGCTCCTTTCCGGGCACCTTCCTCTCCACCGGAGATTCCCATTCCCATAAATTGGATATTTTTTTCTCTTAACTTAATCGTGCGAACGTTTGTGTCTTTAAAATATGAATTTCCCGAATCAATGATCAGGTCATCTTTTTCAAGATAAGGTACCATTTCATTTATTACCATATCCACCGGGGCTCCTGCAGGAACCAGCAATATAATGGCACGTGGCTTTCGGATACTGGTTATAAACTCACGAAGATAACCGGTGCAATAAATATCCCTGCCGTGTGCTTCTGTCCTGAGCGCTTCTACCTTAGCCGGATCATTATCATATCCTGCTACTGAAAAACCATGATCGGCCATGTTCAACAATAAATTGCGTCCCATAACCCCCAGGCCCACCATACCTATTTCATATTCATGTTTTAAATTCATAATTTGCTTGCATTTAAGAGATGATGTTTGTTCTATGATTGATTTACCCAATCCGAATAATTGAGTATTTTTAGTTGGAATCCTGTCTCTATTTTGATGAATGAACTATTCGTTTACATATTGACCTGAAGTAGGTTTGTAAACGGATAGTTCATTTGTGATCTTTTACGTATTTTTAATTAAACAATCGAAGAGGCAATTGGTTTAATTTATTAAAATTAAAAACTGTAAGAATGAATATAAACACTATGTGTCTCAGTAGAATAAAAAATCAATTTAAAGGTTGTATTTCTGCCTGTTAAAACAAATAGTACCAAGAAGAATAAACAGGATAAAAATGTACTAGGTTAAATTGTACCTGAATTTGTTTGTTTCCAACGGTAAATGGTTCATTCAGGAGATTGAAGTGGAAATCTAATTTCATCCCAGTCTTCGGGTTGCCCAAAATAATCGTATGATAACAGGTTGGCCGACCATTCTGTCCAGGTGTGCATATGAATATGTTTTTTATTTATCGATGTCTTGATAGCGCTCAGTAAACTTACCGGAGAAATTCGAAACCAAAAAAACAAGACCCCCTTTTGCCGGTATTGCAGAATGTGTCCAAATTCATGCCTCAATAAACCGGTATTGTTGATTTGTTCTACCCCTAAAAAGATCCCTATTCCTGGAATGGTGATGGCAGAACCCCGGTTAAATCCTCTGGTGTTTAATGCGAAAATTTTGATACCTTCAAATGTCCGAACCATGAATTGTTTAGTTTATAACGCAAGTCAATTGTATCCTTCAGGAAAATCAGGGTGTAATGTATTCCTCCGGAAAAGCAATTGACTTTTTCTTTTACTGATTATGATAGCTATACCTACAGAGACCGGCCTTCATAAACTTGTGATGTTGAATAAGGTTCCACGCTCCCTTCAAAAGTTAATTCTCCGGCGCTCAATCCTGTTAACCGTGCTGTGTTATTTCCCCATAAACTAATTGAGAAAAATAAGTCGTAAAATCCAATCGATGTACTGACGTTGACGGAAAGATTGAATGATTTTTGTTTTTTATTTTCAGTGAGTACCCATCTGGTAATCTTTCCTTTTGCCGTAACTCCTCCCACCCCGTTCGGACCATTCCGATAATCCGATCCCACCTGAATGATGGCAGTAGTCGAATCGATGGCCACAAAGTTAATGGTCGAATTCACAATCCGACGATTACCACGCTTGTCCTGCAGGTAACTAGCCACTAAAACAAAATTCCTGTTTTCAAGCATGTATTTGTTCAACCGGTATTGACTTTCAGCAATTGAATCTTTTTTTTCTTTTCGTGTCAATGCTACCCTTTGACCGGATTCCTGAGCAACTAATATGCCTGAAGAAATGACCAATACCAGTATTAAAATTATTTTTTTCATATTAGTATCCTTTCCTATTTTTGTTTTTCTTAGTCACACAAGATTTATTCCAGACAATTAAAAAATAAAGATATTTTGAATTCAACGTCAAAAAATAATTGTATTTAAACATGAAAGATGCTTTCTTATGTTTTTTTAAGGCATGTTATTCCAATTGAATCGTTTGTTGGGTTACTTTCATTATTTGATTGCAAAATTAGTCCGAATGGTAATGGATGCTTTCTTGTTTTTCGAGGATGTATTAAAGGCACCTCCGTAACTAAAGTCTTCGTTGCTGTTGGGTGCTGTAATCTGGAAAACTCCCATGTCAGCCTTCAGGATCTTACCCAAAGCGCCGCCCGAATTCACGGCAATAGTTTCTGCCCGCTTTTTTGCATCGGCGCTTGCTTTTGCCAGTAAATCAATCTTGAGTTCCGATAGCTTGGTATAGAAATAGGAGGGTTCCAGTGAACTGATTTCAATACCACTTTCAATCAGTTTGGTAACTTCCCTGGAAACTACTTCCACCTGATCAATATTCCGGGATTCAACCGTAACCGTTTGTGTCAGTTTGTAACCGGCAAAAACAGAACTGATTTGTTTCCCTTCATCATTTCGTTTTATATCAAACTCTTTCTCAATGGTGATGGATGAAAATACAATTTCATTCTCTTTAATCTTGTTGGATTTCAAATACTGCTTTACGTTGGTTTCATCATTCTTGATGAGTGCGTAGGCGGCTTTCAAATCAAGCGATTTCCGTTGGTATTCACCCCTCCACACGATCAGATCACTGGCAAAGCTCTTCTCAGCAAGTCCTGTAACCGAAATAGTCACCTGCTTGTTGAACTTCGATTTGTACGCTCCGGCAAAAATAACTGCCATCATAATCAGGGCAATAGAAATTATCAGGGTAGGTAAATAGCCTTTTAATAATTGAGAATTTGTTTTTGGTTCCATAGTGTAATTGTGATTTTTAAGTTTAACGGTTCTCTTTGTTGACTTTAAGCGATAGTATATCAATGTTGTTTAATTGATAATTTTGATTTGAGACAGTATTCCTTATTTAAATGGGTAATTGCTTGAAACTTTATTCTATGCAAATATAGTTAATATATTAATATGAGACATTAAAATGTATTTTATTTATAACCCTTTTCATTGTGAAAAATACTGCACAAACAGCCAATATTGTTACTGATCGACGTATTTACAGTTTATTGTACGTAATATTATCTTCAATGTATTTTAAATAATCGGTTTATCAGCAAATGTTTCCAATTCTTCAAAAAAAAATTTGTATTATTTTTTTTGTAAGCGGATTTATTTTAGATAAATAGCGGATTCTCAATTTATCTTCTTATATTTGTATTACGAATAATTATCTGACACTGAATGATTTTGGATTGGTTTTGGATTGGTTTTGGATCCGTAGCTATTCCAATATATCAGTCAATTATCAGTCAATTATTCGCACTATATATGCCATATATCTATAAAGGTATATGGCATATATTTTGGTAATAAATGAATGAATTATAGATCCCAAAACCGATCCAAAACCAATCCAAAATCAATTGTAGAATGATATAAAAATGGGCTTATAACCTATACACCTGCAAATTAGAAACCCGACAAAGCAAAAGTCTGAATATTAAAATAATGAATTTTATTCAGTTATTGAGCTTTTTTGATTAAAAGTCTTTGCTGAAAATCATTTAAAATAAATAAGTCCTCGAATTTGCGTTGTAATTATTAAACTGAAATTCCGGTATCAATTCTTCGTAACTTTAGACATTTAACCGAACCATTAGGGGAGATAGAAAAAAAGGATCATAATAAACCCCGTTTAATTAATACATTATAAATGGTTTTATGTATCCATTCCTTTTGTAACAGGTAAGAAATCAAAGAGATTTTTTTAGTGGGGTGTTGAAGGGTTAGAGAGGTTTCTGTTTTATATTTAAAAATCTGAGCATGATTTTTTATGTTCGGGATATTTCATTTCACTCCGGTAAATACGTTGTAAATCCAGAAATAATATCTTTTTATTATTTCTTTGATATTTTCTGATAGCTTCAGGATATTATTGACAGGTTTAGTGGAAGTCTGCGAATTGTGAATAATTGGGATTGAAAAACTGTGATTTTCTTATTCCTCGTTTCAGACTCCAGAGGCTCTGCTTTTTTTCTTCCTGCCCTTTAGATGTCAGTTTTTTTAAATTTACTTATCGTTATTCCAGATATCCCAGGCGGCAATTGCTTGTTCGAGCAACATTCTGGCTCCGTTCAACCCGACAGCACCCATTTCTTTTCCTCTGTCCAAAAATAATGTTTCGTAGGGATTGTACACGACATCAAATAATAAATGTCTTGTTGTAATAAATTGATACGGAATGTCGGGGTATTCGTTTACGTGTGGATATGTACCCACCGGTGAAGCATTGACAATTAATAAATGATCTGAAATGATTTCATTATTTAATTGGGAATAAGTGAGCACTCCGGGTTTAGCTGTGCGTGAAACAAAAGTTGTTTCTAATCCAAGTTTATGAAGTACGAAATCGATGGCTTTTGAAGCACCTCCTGTACCGAGGATCAGTGCTTTCCGGTGATGCGGTTTTAAAAAAGAAGTGATGGAATTTTCAAAACCTATGGCATCCGAATTATAGCCTTTCAATTTTAATGATCCTTCACGGCGAATGAATTGAATGACATTGACAGCCCCAATTTTGGCAGCTGTTTCATCGACCTCATCCAGATAAGGTATTATCTTCTCTTTGTAGGGTATTGTCACGTTCAGTCCGCAAAGATCAGCTTTATTTTTCAGAATGTTGAACTGTGAAATATCTTTCAACTCATATAATTCGTAAGAAGCATCAATTCCTTCCTTTGCAAATTTATCGTTGAAATATATTTTAGAAAATGAATGAACGAGGGGCAGACCGATTAATCCAAACTGTCTCATGCTTTAATTTTCTTTTTAGAAGTTGTTTTATAAATCAACCAACCTAACAGGATAATGCCAATGCCAATAAATACATAAGATAATTCGTGGCTGTATTTGTTGATCAGCTCTTGTTGACCATGTGCCAGGTAACCCATTAATGCCAGTACACAGTTCCATAGGCCGGCTCCCAGAGCAGTGTAGAGTACAAAACTAAAATAATTCATTTTTGCCAGTCCGGCAGGAATAGATATCAGGTGGCGAATTACCGGGATAAGCCTTCCGATAAAAGTGGATGTCTTGCCATGGCTGTTGAAGAAAGCTTCCGCTTTCTGAATTTTTGTACTGCTTAACATCAATATTTTACCCATTTTACTGTCGGCGAATTTGTAAATGACATATCGTCCCAACCACCTGGACATGAAATAGTTGAATGAAGCTCCAAGTATAGCTCCAAGGGTTCCAAATAGAATGATCAGAAAGATGTTCAGTTTACTCCCCGGTTCGAGGGCAATATAAACTGCCGGTGGAATGACTATTTCGGATGGTAAGGGCAATATGGAACTTTCGCAGGCCATGAGAGCGGTTATACTGAAGTAATTGGTGTTGTCTTTGTACCAGACTTCAATATGCTGAATAACGGACAATGTGTCTGTCGTAGAAGTGACGGGGGTTTCAACAGGGGCTGCTTTTAAGGATGAAATTGAAAAGATCAGGAGTAACGCAAAAAGAATTTTCTTATTCATAATTTTGTGAATGGTTTATGTTTTTACTTTATGGTGTATCTTAAAAATCAGTAGTGCATAGTTTAATCCCTTTATCAGGATGAATCCTGACAGAGTCACAGATCTTGCAGCTTTCAATAAAAAAGTTGATTCAGATCATTTCCTTGCCGGTGTCCTTATGTCTCCAGCAGATTTAAATTAATCGCTTCGGGGCACAATTCAAGGAATAATTCACCTGCAGTCTCGTTTTCTTCGACTGCTTTATGAAGATAGACGATCGCATTCCCCAGGTCCCCGTTTTTGTAATAGGAAACAGCTATAAACAACCGGACAAACTCCAGGGTGTCATCAAGTTCTTCGGCTGCCAGGTAATATTTTACAGATAGTTCAAATTCATTTCTTTCGAGGCAGATATTGGCAATAGCCATCATTGTATCGGGTTGGTCGGGATCAATTGCAATTGCTTTGATATAGGCCATTAATGCATTGTCAATATCCTCCAGTCCGACATAGGCCTCGGCCAGGTAAACCCACGCATCGGCGGCATTTTCATTAATCTCCAGCGCTTGCCGGATGTAGGTCATGCTTTCGACATACTTTTCCTGTTCCAACAGGCAAATACCAATTCCGGTCAGTGCATCATAATTATCAGGATGCGCATCGAGCGAAAGCCTGTAATAGGAAATCGATTCAACATACCGTTCGAGTTTTTCGTAACACTCGGCAATGAAAATGTCGGTTTGCCAACTGTAAGAAGTCATTTTTTTGTATTCCTGATACGTCTCTATAGCCTTTTCAAACTGATCGAGCTGGAAAAGAACATGTCCTTTCTGTATGGACGAGAGCGAATCATTTTCATCGATTACCAATGCAAAATCATACGCTTCGAGTGCTTTAGGAAATTCCTGCAACGCAAAATAAAGTTGTCCTAAATTAAACCATGCTTCATTGGCAAACGGATCAATATTGATAATCCGGTTGTTGATAACGATAGCTTTGGCAAAATCTTCATTCTGTTCATAGCAAAAAGCCAATTCATACAGCAGATCGACATTCTGGTCGTTATGACGATCCCCCTTTTCAAGTAATTTAAGGGCGGATATATAGTCTCCCTGTCCCAGGTAAATAAATGCCACATCCAGACATACATTATCCAGATCGTCCGATTCATCAGAAATTAGTTTTTCGGCCAGTAAGCGGGCTTCCTTGGTACGCTCGAGTTTGAGCAACACTTCTATTTTCAGTAATACAACTTCGTAATCGGTTGATTCGGCTAGTTTATCCAAAATGCGAAATGCTTTTGCATCATCGCCTGTGGCCAGGTATATTTTTGCACGTTTAGTTTTAAGTGCCGTGTTGTTGGGATGTAATTTAAGTCCGAGATCCAATGCTTTCGTACAATCCTTGGTTCGACCCTTTCGCAGGTAGTATTCTACGATACTTTCCAATTCTTCCACATCAAAATAACCCGGAGCAGATCCTGAAAGGAACTGTTCGTATCTTTTGACTATGTCACTGGACTCATCATCCACCGGAAATAATAATTTACGGTTCATATTCTTCAATTTTGTTACAAAAATAGTGCATTAAGCGCAATTATATAAACTGTTTACCTAAAAGTTATTAACAAAGCGGGTTGAAAGAATGAAATTCAGACATACCAATTATCCGTTTTTTACGTTTTAAGGTTTATATATAAACGATTTCATGTACGAATTGTTTGATTTTATTGGGTCTGGCGGGCATTTCAGAGCCCCACATGTATGCTTCCTGAATTTAATTTGACCTGTCATGAAATATTTGTACCTTTGCCCTAACTCCATTAATATACTGTTATCTTATGCATTTTTCAGCATTATTCACACATTGTCCGGCTTGCGGGTCGGATAAATTCGTACAAAACAACGTGAAATCCAAACGTTGTGAAAGTTGCGGTTTTGTATATTATATCAATCCTTCGGCTGCAGTCGCCTCATTTATTGTCAATTCTGCAGGCGATTTGTTGGTTTGCCGGCGGGGTAAAGAACCCGTTAAAGGAACCCTGGATTTACCGGGTGGCTTTATTGATGAGTTTGAATCGGCTGAAGAAGCAATAAAACGGGAGATAGCCGAAGAATTGCAGGCTAAAGTTATAGAAGTGAAATACATTTTTTCTTTGCCGAATGAATACGAATATAACAAGTTGACCGTTCCTACATTGGATATGTTCTTTGAATGTACCCTGGAAGATACTACACATCTGAAACCATCAGACGATGTGGCCGACTGTTTTTTTGTTCCGTTAAATGAACTAAATCCCGAAATGTTTGGTTTGAAGTCTATTCGTAAAGCTGTAGGAATGTTTAAAGAGAATAGTTTGAAGGTTGGAGTTTAAAGTTGATTCCGTGAACTGGAATTTGGTACTATCATTAGATTGACAAGCACCGTCTTTAAATATTAAATGGTAAAATATTAAATGGTAAATGGTAAATAGAAAATGTCCTATCTGTAATTATTTTGAAAGCATGATGAAAAGAATAATCGTTATACCGGCACTGATCGTTCTCTTTTCAATAGGTTTAAAAGCACAACACACCTTGATTTTTACAAATAAGGATGTGCTTTTTAATCAGGGAAAAGAGCTTTTCTCCGAGGGTAAATATGCAGCTTCGTCGCGAAGCTTTGAGGAGTATTTACAAAAGACTGAGCCGACACAAGCCGGCCAGATTCAGGAAGCTATGTATTATCTGGCTGCGAATGCCTTTGAATTGCGTCAGGATGATGGGTTAGTGCAGTTGAAAACTCTCTTGGAACAATATCCTTCAATACCCTACCGGGACGAGACAAATGCCATGATCGGGACGCTGATTTTCGAAAAGAAAGATTATGTGACCGCCATGACCTATTTCGCACAAGTGGATGATACTCATTTGGGAGAGCGTGATCGTGTGAATTTTTTATTTAATAAAGGATATGCCAGTATTGAAACAAAAAATTATACACAGGCGTTACCTGCTTTCAAGGAGCTGAAAGATATGGATACCCGGTTTAAACTTTCGGCAACCTACTATTATGCCTATACGCAATACACGTTGGGAAATTATACCGAAGCGCTGCCCGAATTTCTGAAACTGGAAAACAATCCGGCGTATAAAAATATTGTACCCTACTATGTTGTTCAGATTTACTATGCGCAAAAGGACTACGATAAATTGAGTGAACGTACCGAAAGCATTCTTAAGAATAATCCGGATAATAAGAATAATGCAGAGATCTATCGAATTGCCGGAGAAATGGCCTACCGGAAAAGAGATTATGCGAAAGCAATCACTTATTTAAGAAACTATGAAAAGCTTTTCCCACAAGTGCTGCGTAATGACATGTATTTGCTTGGGATGTCGTACTTCCAGACGAATGACGATATGAATGCCGTTCTTTATTTATCGAAGACAACGACTGAAAAAGATGAAATGACCGAAAATGCTTACCTGCATTTGGGTAACTCCTATGTCCGGTTGAATGATCTGATAAATGCCCGTTTGGCTTATGAAGCTTCCTTGCGGACCAATTTCAACAAGTCCGTGCGCGAAGAGGCATTGTTTAATTATGCGCTCACATCGTATGAAACAACTTCTGCCTTTGGAGAATCGGTATCTGCCTTTGAACAATACTTAACTGAATTCCCCAATTCGAAATATACCGAGAAAGCCTACGATTATCTGGTATCGGTATACATGACTTCTAAAAACTATGATGCCGCCTATCAATCAATTCTGAAAATTAAATCGCCCAATGCTAAACTGATTGAAACAAAACAATACCTGCTTTATCAGATCGGTACCGAAGCCTTTGCCCTGAACAATATGACGAAAGCGATCGAATACTTTTCCTATTCGCTTCAGAGTTCACCAACCGGGAAGTATTCGGCCGAATGTCTCTTCTGGCGAGCAGAAAGCTATTACCGGACCAATCGTTCGGTACAGGCTATCACCGATTTGAAAGCATTTTTCAATAATCCGTATTTCAGGTCGAGTGTCAACAGGGTTACCGCAAATTATTCACTGGCCTATGCCTATTTTTCAATTAAGAGTTATTCCGAATCGCTGGTATGGTTCCTGAAATATGTCGATGCCGAACAAAACGAAAGTGCAACCACCTATTCGGATGCATTGAACCGCATTGGAGATTGCTATTTCAATGCCCGTAGCTTTGCAAAAGCACAGGCCTATTACAGCAAGGCTGCAAGAGTAAGCCCGAATACTGCCGATTATGCCTTGTTTCAGGCTGCCTATGTTTCGGGACTTCAAAAGAATTATTCAGGTAAAATTTCCAAACTCGAAAGTCTGATCTCACAGTATCCGAAATCGGAATATACCGATGACGCGTTGTACGAAGAGGGTCGGGCTTATCTAATGATGGAAAACAACGAAAAAGCCATTGAGACCTATCAACGGTTGCTCGATAATCAGCCGAACAGCGACCTGGCACGAAAAGCAGCTTTGGAGACAGGGATGATTTATTTTAATATAAAAGATTACGAACACGCCATCAGTTCCTATAAATATGTGATTTCAAAATATCCGGGCACAGAAGAAGCTTTTACAGCTCTCGAAAGCCTTGAAACTACGTATGTAGATTCGAATGATGTTTCTTCATATCTAACGTATACTAAGACTCTGGGAATGAAAATCAGTAATTCAACAGCTAGCCGCGAAGATTCTATTTCATACATTGCTTCCGAAAAACAATATATGAACGCCAGTTATCCACAGGCCATCGCCGGCATGCAGAATTATCTGACTAAGTTCTGTCCGGGTGGAAGGTATTGCACTACGGCACAGTATTACCTGGCCGACAGCTATTATCGTACAGCGGATAAAGTAAACGCCCTGAAATCCTATCAGGACCTTCTTAAAATTACCGGAAATCAATATACCGAAGAAGCTACGCTCCGATGTGCAGAGATTGCTTACGATCAGAAAGATTATGCCTCGGCGTTGACTTATTTCAAACAGCTACAAACGGTGGGTCAAACTACCGAAAATAAAAATATCGGTCGTCTGGGAGTGCTTCGTTGCAGCAATTTCCTGAACGATTACCAGACAACCATTACGATTGTCGGTGAAATAATGACCGATCCGCATTCGAATGCTGAATTAAAATCGGAAGCAGTCTATAACCGTGCGAAAGCGTATCTGGCACTGCATAAATCGGATGAAGCCATTGCCGACCTGAAAGTATTATCTGCAGAAACACGGACCGTCAATGGGGCAGAAGCCACCTATTTACTGGCAAATCAATATTTCGAACAGGATAAGATGACTGAAGCCGAAGCAGTAGTAATGGCATTTGCCAAAAAGAATACGCCGCACCAATTCTGGCTCGCCCGGAGTTTTGTGTTGCTGGCTGACGTATATATCAAACAAAATAACGATTTCCAGGCAAAACAGTACTTGATCAGTCTGCAGAAGAATTATAAAGTTGCCGATGAAATTCAAACGATGATCACCGACCGGCTGAGTGCCATTAGTCTTCGTGAAAAACAAACCATTATCAATTAAAATCCTGGGATTCTCCCGACGGGGAATGCGAGAGAGATGAGTACAACATATTAGATTTCGTAATTTCATAATTCATCAATACAACAATTCAACTTAGAAGTCTGCTTTGAGGGCTATAAGTCAATTAAACAGTTTATGAAAACTCCAGAATACTTACCAGCTATCCTTTTGTTTCTGATTGGTTCGGCACTTTCGATACAAGCTCAGGACACGATTGTCAACCGCAGTGTTTCGGTAGAGCGTGAATACAAACCCATGATTCATGATGCCGGAAAAATAAATTCAATGCCTTTAGTATTGGAACCAAACGTGGTTAAGTCGCCTGCCAATTACAGCAATTTCAACCTGCCGCTTAATGCGGACTACAATATCCATATCCTTCCGGCTGCCGAATTGATATCCGAGAAACCGGCGCTTACCGACAAAGGATTTGCACGCATCGGGGTGGGTAATTTCTCAAATACGCTTGCTGATTTTGCCTATCCGCTTATTAATACGCCCGATATCCGGCTCGACTTTTCATTGAATCATCTTGCAACCTTTGATACCCGACAAATGCATTCGACTACGAAAGCTAATTTATCATTCGATAAAATATTTAAAACTTTCGATCTCTATGCCGGAGTGGGAGGTGGTCATGAGTATTTTAAATATTATGGGAATAATTATAATGCCGTCGATTCGATTATTGATTTAAAACTTCTGGCGGTGAAATACGGGAATCCTTATTACCAGGAAATCAGTAGAAACGGAATTAATACTTCCCAACGATCGTTCAGTTTGGATAGTCTGTCGAGATTCCCCGATAACGATACCTTCTGGCGCTTTAATACAAAGATAGGTTTACGCTCCTTGCCAATGTCTACCGACTTGAGGTACCGGGCAGAAATACAGTATAAGATATTCAGTTCACGTAATGGACTGACCGAAAATATTGTCCGTACGCAGGCAGGATTTAGTTCGCCGAACGCAAAGAATCGCCTTGGACTGGACTTTGATTTATCCAACATGATGTATAGTTCGGCAAAAATACCTGAATTTAATTTCTGGAATACGTATGCCGTACTGACTCTGAATCCCTACTTTAATATCGATCGCCCGGCATACAATGTTCGCCTGGGAATAAAAAGCAGCTTTTCGTTTGTGCATGGTAAATTCGTAAATCCTTCAGGAGACGTTCGTGCAGAATGGAAAGCCATACCTGAATACCTGTCGCTTTATGGTGGAATGACCGGCGATTTCGAAATAAACACCCTGGATAAAATCTTTGCCGAAAACCCGTATCTGTTGTCCGATACCAGACTGACCGATACGTATACGCCGGTCGACTTTTATGCCGGCATTAAGCTAAAACCTTTTTACAACCTGTTGCTGGATGGATATATCGACATTAAACAAATCAGTAACCAGTATTTCTTTGTAAATAACGGTTACACTGTGGCTACTTCAAATACAATTCTGTATCCTACCGATGAAACGATTTATACAAACCGGTTTAGCGTGGTATACAGCAGTGCATCGCGCTTTAAAGCCGGTATCCGTGCCAATTACAATTACAAAAAACAGGTGAATGTCGAACTGAAATATGCCTACAACGGATGGACGGTGGACAACCAAGCCTATGCCTGGAACAAACCTAAATACGAAGCACAACTAAACACCGAACTACGGATCAACGACAACCTGACGGTATCTGCCAATATGTATTACGAGGGTACCCGTTATGCCAAGTTTGGAAACTTCCCTATCCTGATGCAGGACAAGGTGGATATCAACCTGGGAATCGCTTATTCGTACAACAACTGGTTAACTGTGTTTGGTAAAATCAATAACCTGATCAATAATCAGTATCAGAATTATTATGGCTACGACGTTCAGGGGACGAATATGATGATCGGAGCTGCGTTTTCGTTTTAAGTCACTAACATTTTACAGAATAAAAAAAGGCGAAAGTAATTTCGCCTTTTTTATTCTATGGTGCCAATGAAATCAGGACCTGGGTTTATTTATTTTTAAAAAAAATAAATGCCTGATCCATTTGCTGTCGGAACTCCCACTCCAAAATGAGATTTATGAGATCCCGCATGCGGAATGTGGCAAACCGGCACGGAACCCGAGATCACACATGCCGAGCGTGTCAATCAGAAACCAAAATAGATCAAACTGTGTTAGAAAGCGGCATTTCGGAGTGAATGCCTGTAAATCTGTCAGAATTTAAATGGTTAAAATTCGTAGTTTGTACAATACCGGCTAACCGTGCCTGATTTTAAAATTAATTTCCTACATTTGTACTGCATTAATATACAAAATATTACGTATACAGAATAGGTATCCTTCTGAATTCTCAATCATTATCTACAAATATAAACTATTTTCATGAAAAAACTATTCGTTCTTTTGCTTACAATCAGCATCTTTGCAGGATTAAAAGCAGATGAAGGCATGTGGATGTTGCCATTAATTCAAAAACTGAACATTCAAAAAATGAACGGCATGGGACTTACCCTGACAGCCGAAGAGATTTACAGTGATAAAAATGTAAGCCTGAAAGATGCGGTAGTTATTTTCGGAAACGGATGTACCGGAGTGATGGTTTCCAATCAGGGATTGGTATTCACCAACCACCACTGTGGTTTTGAAGCCATTCAAAAACACAGTACGGTAGAACATAACTACCTGAAAGACGGTTTTACGGCAGATAAAATCTCAGATGAAATCCCTTCTCCTGGATTATCGGTTCGCTTTCTGGTGAAAATTCAGGACGTTACCGAACGCATCATTTCGCAATTGCCCGAAACATTGCTTGGTTCAAAAAGAGTTGATAAACTGGATTCGCTGGTCAATGCCATTCAGGATGAAACACAAAAAGGAACTATTTATTCAGCGAAAGTAAAATCATTCTATTCGGGCAATGAGTTCTATCTTTTCGTTTACGAAGAATATACCGATGTCCGCTTTGCCTTTGCACCGCCCACTTCAATCGGTAAATTCGGCGGAGATACCGATAACTGGATGTGGCCACGTCATACAGGCGATTTCTCAGTATTCCGTGTCTATAGCGATAAGGATGGTAAACCTGCCAACTACTCGAAGGACAATGTTCCCTATTCACCAAAACGATTTGCTGCGATTTCCAATCAGGGATATGTACCGGGCGATTATACCATGATTATCGGAAATCCGGGCACGACAACCCGCTATTTATCGTCGTGGGGGGTAAGTAACCGCATGAAGGCTGCCAATCAGGCCCGGATTGATGTCCGTGGTGCAAAACAGGATGTGTGGCATTCGTTTATGCGGGTGGATGAAGCCATCAACATTGCATATGCCAGTAAATTCGCACGGAGTTCCAATTACTGGAAAAACAGCATTGGCATGAACAAAGCAATTGCCAAATTAAGCACGATCAAAGAAAAACAAGATCAGGAAAAAGCATTTACTACCTGGATCTCTGCCACTCCCGATAGGCAGGAAAAATACAAAAATGTATTGAGAACACTCGAAGATGGATATACCAAAATATATCCGGTTACGCGTGCGATGAATTATTTAATGGAATCACTCCTCACGGGGGTGGAGATGCCACGTATTGCCAGTCAGGTAGACCGGCTGGTCTCAAAGAACCTGTCTATGGATTCATTGTTGATCAAAACGGCTGCCGTTTACAAAGATTATTACCCGGCAGTCGATCAGGCTACGCTTGTTGCTATGCTGGAGATCTATAAGAAATCGGTAGATGCTGATGCTTTACCCGAAGTGTATACAGTAATTGAACGAAAATTTAAAGGCAATTACGCGAAATACGCAAAATACCTGTTCGATAAATCCAATTTCAGCACGCTTGAAAAAATTACAAAGGCAATTGAGAATAAGAAAGTCGATTTTTCAAACGACCCTGCCATACTCTTTGATAGAGATGTTCGCAGGACATTGGAAAATATAAGAAGCAATGATTATGTGACCACCAATGAAAAAATAAAAGATGCTGAACGCCTGTTCGAAAATGGGATCAAAGCAATGGCTGCTGAAAGTGGAAAACCTATGTATCCGGATGCCAACTCTACGATGCGATTGACATATGGCTCAGTGGGTGGTTACAAACCCGGCGATGCCATGGATTATAAGTATTACACTACCACAAAAGGAATTCTTGAAAAAGAAGTACCTGGTGATGAGGAATTTGATGTCTCTCCAAAACTCAAGAAAGCAATCCTGGAAAATAACTACGGTGCATACCTTGATCAGAAAACAGGTGAAATGCATGTTGCTTTCCTGAGCAATAACGACATTACCGGTGGAAACTCCGGAAGCCCGATTTTCAATGCCAAAGGTGAATTATTGGGACTGGCCTTTGATGGCAACTGGGAAGCCATGAGTGGAGATATTGTGTTCGAACCCGATTTGCAACGTACCATCAATGTGGATGTTCGTTACATTCTGTTTGTTATGGACAAAATAGGAGGTGCTAAAAGATTGGTGGAAGAATTGAATATAAAGTAAACTGCTAAATCAATATAAAAATGCCCCTTCGGATAAATTCTGTAGGGGCATTTTTTAATTTATTTTTAGAAGAGAAATTGAGAAATCCTATCCCTAACTTCTATTATAGCTGATTCTTAGAATTGTATAATTTGCAAAACTGTTTATTAAAGAAATGTAAGACCTACCTTTCTGTTTAAACCTTGCTCAAAAATTCGAATGATTGTTGATAATTGAATATTCCCTTTTGCATTCTCAATTTTTGAAATATAACTTTTTTTGTTCCTGACCTAACTGCCAGTTCTTCCTGTGTAAGATTTGCTTCTTTTCTTGCTTCTTTTAGCATTTCACTTATTATGAACATTTGTGCATTTTGCTCAAATACATTGCGTTTTTCGGTACCTATTTTACCGTGTTCTAATTCGATTAATTCATCAAAATTAGAAATATCTTTATATTTATCCATGATGTTTTGTTTTTAACTCGAAATATTCCTGTTTAAGCCGTATTGCTCTTTCAATTACATTTTTAGGTGTCTTCTGTGATTTTATTTTTGAAAACCATTAAATAAAACAACTAATTTTCCTTCATAGAAACAGCAAAAAATACGGTAGATGCTTGATTGAAATTCAACCCTTATTTCAAATAATCCTTCATAACCTGACATGGTAGACAAAAACTTATCAGGAATCCTATCAATCTGCTTGATTAATTCAAAATAGGTATTGAATTTTATCCTTTACGTTGGAGTCCCGATCTTTATAGAATTATAACAAGTGTTCTTTATAAAAAACTATTTGTCTGTTCGTACTGCAGAGCTATCTTAATAAGTAACATAACCAACGTAATTTAGTTCCTTTTTATTATTGTTCTGTAACATTTTATCCATTTAACGCACGTTTTACTTGTAATTAAATAAAAAATGCGCTTTCCGTATCTCCGGAAGGCGCATTTGTAAATTGTTACTGACTAAATTGTCAATTCTTCTTCTTCAGCCATTCATCCATTGCCTTGGCAGCACGGCGTCCATCACCCATGGCTAAGATTACTGTAGCTCCACCACGTACAATATCACCACCTGCAAAGATAATTGGCACTGCCGATTGCATGGTGTCGTTGTCGACAACGACAGTACCCCATTTGGTCACTTCAAGCCCTTTTACCGACTGTGGAATCAATGGATTGGGCGAAACACCCACGCTGACAATTACTTCGTCAACGTCAATTACTTCGGTTTTACCGGGAATCTCAACGGGAGATCGTCGACCCGAAGCATCCGGGGCACCAAGTTCCATAACCTGTAACACCATTTGTGTAACACGACCTTGTTCGTTTCCTTTATATTCTATTGGATTGTGTAGCGTCATAAATTCAATGCCTTCTTCCTTGGCATGTTTCACTTCTTCCAGACGTGCAGGCATTTCTTCTTCTGAACGGCGATAGACCAGAATGGCACGTTCGGCTCCCAAACGACGGGCAGTACGGACAGAGTCCATGGCTGTGTTACCACCACCAATGACAGCTACCTTTTTACCAAGAAAGACAGGGGTGTCCGATTCAGGATTTGCAGCGTCCATCAGGTTTACACGGGTAAGGTATTCGTTTGATGACATTACACCTACCAGGTTTTCACCTTTGATATTCATAAAACGGGGAAGACCGGCACCGCTGGCAACAAATATTCCTTTATAACCATCTTGTTCAAGGTCGGCTATCGAAATGGTTTTACCCACCACGCAATTGGTAATAAAATGTACACCCATTGCCTGAAGATTCTGGATTTCAACATCCACAATGTCATTCGGCAAACGAAATTCAGGGATACCATATTTAAGTACACCTCCAATTTCGTGCAATGCTTCAAAGACCACTACTTCATAACCCAGTTTTGCCATGTCACCAGCAAAAGCCAGTCCTGCAGGACCTGAACCGACACCGGCAATCTTTATATTATTGGGCTCCGCAACTTTAGGAACAGATATGTTCCCGCTTGTACGTTCGTAATCGGCTGTAAATCGTTCGAGATGACCAATGGCAACGGCATCTTTTTTCATTTTTAAATGGATACAAACTCCTTCGCATTGTTTTTCCTGTGGGCAGACACGTCCGCAAACTGCAGGCAGTGCAGAAGTTTCTTTTAATACCCTTGCTGCTTCGAGGAAGTCGCCCCGTTCGATATTTTTTACAAATGATGGAATATCAATTCCAACGGGACAACCTGTCATGCAGCTGGGATTTGCACAATCCAGGCAGCGTTTAGCTTCCTGCATAGCCTGTTCGGCTGATATTCCAAGGTTCACTTCTTCCACACGGTTATGACTGCGGTATTCGGCATCCAATTCAGGCATGTGTACTCTTTCAATATTGGTACGGTCTTTTGCTTTTATGGCGCTGCGCAACTCAACTCTCCATGCTTCGGCTCTCTTTTCGTTATTTTCCATTTTATGAATAGTCCTCTAACCTCCCGGAGGAATATAGAGCGATTTTGAATTTTATAAATAATTTTAATTTGATTTTTAAATTGACATACGTCATTCAAAAGGGTTATTTCCTCTTATAGAGTCGGTGCAATGTGTTCTTGATATTCTTTCATTTCTTCACGTTCGATATCTCTGTATCCTCCTAAACGCATTAGCATTTCGTCGAAATCAACCTGGTGGGCATCAAATTCAGGGCCATCGACACATACGAATTTCGTTTTTCCTCCGACACTGACACGGCAGGCACCACACATTCCTGTTCCATCTACCATAACGGTATTTAATGATGCCAGGGTGGGCACTTCATATTTCTTTGTCAGCAGACTCACGAATTTCATCATAATGGCTGGTCCGATAGTAACACATAAATCAACTTTTTCGCGTTTAATAACCGATTCGATACCATTGGTAACCAATCCTTGTATCCCGTAGGAACCATCATCGGTCATTACAATGACTTCGTCGGAATTCTCACGCATCTGATCTTCCAGAATGATCAAATCTTTGGTACGGGCTGCAATCACGGTAATGATGCGGTTACCGGCTGCTTTCAACGCAGCTACAATAGGCATCATTGGTGCCGTTCCAACTCCACCGCAGGCACATATTACGGTGCCGAATTTCTCGATGTGGGTAGCTTTCCCCAGAGGGCCTACCATGTCGGTGATATAATCACCTTCTTCCAGGGCGCATAACTTCGAAGACGAAACACCCATTTTTTGTACTACTAATGTAATAGTCCCTTTTTGAATGTCAGCATCTGCTATTGTTAGCGGAATACGTTCACCTTTGGCACCTATTTTTACCATTACAAAGTGACCGGCTTTTCTCGATTTAGCAATCAATGGAGCTTCCACTTCAAACTTAATAACATTAGCAGAGAAATACTCCTTGCTGACAATTTTATTCATTTGAGACAGTTTTTTTTAATTTGAAGGTGCAAATTTACAAAAAATATGGCATTTAGCTATTTAAATTGTTATAAAAAAACGGTATTTTATGTCAAAACTGTAAACTATTTGACTTGTTTTATACAGATTAATGTTTAAATATACAAAACAATTTTCCGGCTGAATACGAACCGCTTTTTGATATTGTTGATGTTTATTGAAAATTCTGTACTTTTGCGCCACCATTATTCATAATCTTTAATATAGATTCATATCATGTTTTTACCTTATCGCAGTTTTCGACATTACATTACTTTTTTAAGTATCACGTTCTTTACTTTTGGTATCGTCTCCGCACAGACCATTCAAAAGGACAGCATAGGCCTCGATGAAGTGGTTGTGACAGGCTCTAAAATAGAAATATCCCGTAAACTGGTGCCCCTTTCGGTGTCTCAGATTTCGAAACAAGATATCGAAAGTACGGGACAAATGAATATCCTGCCGGCATTGAATTCATTTGTTCCGGGAATTTTTGTCACCGAACGGAATATAGTCGGTTTTGGAGTTTCCACTACCGGTTCGGGTTCTATTACCATCCGGGGAGTTAGCAGTTCACCCAATACCGATGTATTGGTCTTAATAGATGGTCATCCTCAATATCAGGGTATTTTCGGTCACTCGCTGGCTGATGCATATGTTGCCTCGGATGTCGAGAAAGTAGAAATTATCCGCGGCCCTGGTTCTATACTCTACGGATCGAATGCAATGGCCGGGGTAGTCAATATTATCACCAAACAGCAGCATGAAGATGGATTAAGGGTGAATGCCGGTGCTTCCTACGGCTCCTGGAATACGCAGAAGTATTTTGGTACCGTCGGGTATAAAAAAGATAAACTAAGCCTGTTTGCCTCGTTGAATCATGATCAGACCGATGGAATCCGTACCAATACCGATTTTAATATTAATAATGCATACGGTAAACTGGGATATGAAATCTATAAAGGACTTACATTGACTGCCGATTACAGTTCGGCCAACTATGCTGCCAACGACAACGGACCAATCACTTCAATCCTGCAAAATCCTGCCCACATCGATATTTCTCGGGGCAAAGCATCCATGTCGCTAGAGAACAAATTCGAGAATTCGGAAGGTGGATTAAATTTTTATCATAATTATGGCACCCATTCCACCATTGATTCCCTGAGTGGTAAATTCCATTCCACCGACCGCAATGATGGTGTCATGCTGTATCAGACTTTCAAATTATCAACAGGTACAACGATTACGGCCGGCATTGATTATAAACAATATGGTGGTGCTGTTACTCAAAAAAATATATCTGATTCGTTATTTTTGATAACCGAACTTGCGGGATATGCCTATGCCCAGCATACATTTTTTGATAAATTGACCCTGAGTGCCGGATTAAGACTGGAAAACAACTCTAAATTTGGCAACGTGCTGATTCCTTTAGCCGGTTTAAATTTTAACCTGACAAACAGTAGCACTTTTAAAGGGTCTGTCTCAAAAGGCTATCGCAGTCCAACTATCATGGAACTTTATTTGTATGCCCCTAATCCCGATTTGCAACCGGAACGTCTAATGAATTACGAAATTAGCTGGTTGCAGTCTCTTCTCAACAACCGGTTAAATATTGAATTGACTGCTTTTCTGGTGAATGGCGATAATTTAATTCAGGTTGTTGTGCCTCCATTTCCTGCGAAAAGACAAAATGTAGGTTCGTTTAATAATAAAGGAATCGAATTTTCGGCACGTTATGTGGTGAATCGTCATTTGCATTTTAATATGAATTACAATTACCTGAATTTAGATAAGCCGGTAATTGCTGCTCCCCGCCAGCAATTTAATCTGGGTGCTAATTACAGCTATAAGATCTGGAATCTGAATGTTTCATCTCAATATATTGAAAACCTCTATTCTTATACAACCGCAGATCCCACACAACATAATATTATTGAACCTGATTATTTATTGTTGAATGCACGCATTTCAGCCAAACCAATGAATTATCTTGAATTATTTGTTTCAGGAAATAATTTGCTGAATACCCAATATGAAATTAATAATGGATACCCTATGCCCGGAATTAATTTTAACGCTGGCTTTAACGTGAGGTTTTAATGCTTATTTGGAACTAAAATGCATATAAATTAAATTTTAAAATCAGAATGAGGATTTGAATATTAAAAAATTCATTGTTTTGTAATGTCATTCCATCTTTGATAAATTGTAGTCAATCGTTGTAGAACAGGATTCTTCATGCTCCTTTTTTTTTCATAGAATTTTCACATGATTTGTTGATTGTAATTGTGAGTTAATATATACTTTTGAACTGAATATTTTGATTTGAATATTCTTATTGTTTAAGTATTATGAGAAAAAAACAGATTTTAATTGATGCCCAAAAATCAGGTAAAATACTAAAAGTGATTTATAAGCAGGGAAGTCAACCGAATCATGCACGTGAGATTATACCTCTCAATATTGACAAGGATCTGGTTTTTGCTAAATGCTTAAATTCAAGCTCGAACAGGTCATTCCATATCGATAAGTTGAAATTGTTGAACGATCGGCAGTATAGTAATTATTCTAAATGGGATCCCAATTCAAGTATTTTAAACGACTATGAAAGTTTTATAATCAGGAAAACAAAACGAAATAAATTTTTCATTTATATCGCCAGTATTCTTGTTGTTTTCACTGTACTACTTATTTATATTCTATTTAAATCAAAGCTCAGATAATAAATACAATTCTTGGTATGCTATTTAAAGATTACATTTTCCTGAGATATTTTAAAATTTAAAGTGTTTAAATTTGAAGTTGTAACACTTTGTAAATCGATAAGAATTCGAGAACAGGTGTAAAACGTAGTTGTTTCACCCAATTTCTTTTGCAATGCTCCGATGCAAATGGATCTCTTGATAAATTAATTTTAATCCATGTGAATGTAAGTAAGTTTTGCTCTTTTTATTTCTCGGTTTTTGATAATTCGAAATTAATTTGAACAATTTTATGACAGATTCGTTGTAATAATTAAAAATTATATTACTTTTGCATTGTCTAATTAAATGACACCCGTTATGATCAATCGATTTTTTACATACTTTAGTTTTTACTTTTACTTTAGCAGGTGAGAGCAGGATATGATTTATGTAAAAAACAATACTATACTAGATAGATAATACATGAAAATCCTGCTCTGAACTGAGTAGGATTTTTTTATTTGCACAAAAAAGGAACATATGAAAAAAGTAGCCATTCAGGGCGTAAGTGGTGCATTCCATGAAATTGCAGCCAGACAATATTTTGAAGGAGAAGAAATTGAAATTCTTCCTTGTAATACATTTAAAGATTTATTCAAAGCGTTGGCAGCAGATGACTCGCTATTGGGAATTATAGCTATTGAAAATACGATTGCCGGTAGTTTGTTGCAAAACCATAATCTGCTTCGTGAAAGTGGATGCATGATTGTTGGTGAATATAAATTGCGGATTGAACATAACCTGGCAGTATTGCCCGGTCAGGGAATTGAAGATATCGAAGAAGTTTATTCACATCCGATCGCATTGATGCAATGTGAGGATTTCTTGGATGAACACCGTCATTTGAAAGCAATCGAAAGTGAAGATACCGCATTATCCGCGAAAGAAATTGCCGTTAACAAAATAATGAAACGTGCTGCCATCTGTAGTTCACTGGCTGCTGAAAACTACGGACTTGAAATAATTGCTAAGGGAATAGAAACCAATAAACGCAATTTTACCCGCTTTTTAATTATTGCCGAACCTTCACTGGCCCAGGTCATGGTTAATGGAACTTTGCTTGATAAATCATCGCTGGTCTTCACCTTGCCCCATGAAGAAGGAAGTCTGGCAAAAGTCTTATCCATTTTGTCTTTCTATCATGTAAACCTCACTAAAATCCAATCATTGCCAATTATTGGCCGGGAATGGGAATATCAGTTTTACATTAATCTGACCTTCGATAATTACATCCGTTACCGGCAATCGTTGGATGCCATACTACCCCTGACAAAAGATTTTCAACTCTTGGGAGAATATAAATCAGCAGTAACACCGGTTGATTAATTTATAATTTACTATTATCCAGACAAAATGAATATACAACCAGCCAACAGGTTATCAAGTGTCAGCGAATATTACTTCTCCGCTAAACTCCGTGAAGTGGGTGAAATGAACGCTGCAGGGAAGAATGTTATCAATCTTGGAATCGGGAATCCCGATTTACCACCTTCTGAAGCCACAATTAATGCACTGTGTTCTGAAGCAAAAAAGCCAAATGTACACGGTTACCAGAGTTATGTCGGAATCCCGGAACTGCGCACCGGGTTTGCCGGGTGGTACCGGAAATGGTATCATGTAACATTAAACCCGGCTACTGAAATTCAACCTCTGATTGGTTCGAAAGAGGGAATCCTGCATATCACACTGGCCTTTGTTAATCCGGGTGACTCCGTGTTGGTCCCGAATCCGGGATACCCGACGTATACATCTTCCAGCCGGCTGTGTGAAGCCAATATTATATCCTACGATCTGGATGAAAATAACAACTGGCAACCTGATTTCGAAGCTCTTGAAAAGTTGGATTTGAGTAAGGTGAAACTCATGTGGGTCAATTATCCCAATATGCCTACCGGTGCTAAAGCTACCACCGGGTTATTCGAAAAGCTGGTAGCTTTTGGGAAAAAACACAACATCGTGATTTGTAATGATAATCCATACAGTTTTATTCTGAATGAAGAGAAACTGAGTATCTTATCGGTCGAAGGTGCTAAAGACTGTTGTATCGAAATGAATTCGATGAGCAAGGCTCATAACATGGCCGGCTGGCGTATGGCCATGCTGGCAACTAATGCCGAATTTATACAATGGATTTTAAAGGTGAAATCGAATGTGGATTCCGGAATGTTTCGTCCGATGATGGTCGCTGCGGTGGCCGCTTTACAAAATACGGAGGAATGGCATGCCGAAATGAATCAAACCTATGCGAAACGCCGTGTTTTGGCACATCAGATTATGGATGCACTTAAATGTACTTACGATAAAGATCAGGTGGGAATGTTTATATGGGCCAGAATCCCGGATACCTTCACAGATTCCGGTGAACTTGCCGATAAAATACTCTATGATAAAAATGTTTTTATTACCCCTGGCTTCATTTTCGGGGATAAAGGAATCAGGTACATACGCATATCGCTTTGTTGCCCGGAGCCTGTCCTTCTTGAAGCTTTAAATAGAATAAGGTCTTGATTTTTTTGTTAACGTTCTAACATTAACCGTCAAACATCAAACTTTTCAAACGTCAAACATCAAACTTTTCAAACGTCAAACTTTTCAAACTCTTCAAACGTCAAACTTTTCAAACATAAAACATCAAACTTATAAAAATATGGAATTTGAATCAATATTATTGCCTGGAGTTGATACCAGACGTCCTCTCATAATTGCCGGTCCATGCAGTGCTGAAACCGAAGAACAGGTAATGAATACCGCAAGGGGTTTAGCCGCAAACGGTATTAAAATTTTCCGTGCCGGTATCTGGAAACCACGTACCAAACCGGGTGGCTTTGAAGGAGTAGGTGTAGAAGGCCTTCCATGGCTCAACAGGGTTCAAAAAGAACTGGGAATGTATACTGCCGTGGAAGTTGCAACCGCTAAACATGTCAGGGAAGCATTGGCTTTTGATGTCGATATCTTATGGATCGGTGCACGCACTTCTGCCAACCCTTTTGCAGTACAGGAAATTGCCGATGCCCTTGAAGGTATTGACATTCCTGTATTTATAAAAAATCCGGTCAATCCCGATCTTGATTTGTGGATTGGTGCCATCGAAAGGGTGTATAATGCCGGCATTCGTCGTATTGCTGCCATTCATAGGGGCTTCAGTACATACGATAAAAAGATATACCGCAATTTGCCTCAATGGCATATTCCCATTGAGCTGCACCGCCAAATACCGAACCTTCCAATTATATGTGATCCAAGTCATATCGGTGGAAAGCGCGAATTGATTGCCCCTTTATGCCAACAGGCTATGGATTTGAATTTTGATGGATTGATTATCGAGTCACACTGCCATCCTGATAAAGCCTGGAGTGATGCAGCACAACAAGTGACACCCGATGTGTTGGACTTAATCCTGAATAACATTGTGATTCGCGATATGACTCAATCGACAGAAAGCCTCACTGCCCTGCGTCATCAAATTGATGACCTGGATAACAGTTTACTTGAATTGCTGGCACGACGTATGCGGATCTCAGATGAAATAGGAGTGTATAAAAAAGAACATAATATGCCTATTCTGCAGGTTCAACGATATGATGAAATCCTGAAAAATCGTATTGCCCAGGCAATTGATATGGGTATGGATGGCGAATTTATGAAAACAGTACTTGTTGCCATTCACGAGGAATCTGTTCGTCATCAACAGGAAATTATGAAATAACATTTTTTTGATACTTATAAAAGGAACTCCCTGTGATCAGACGATCACAGGGAGTTTCTTTTTGTTTACCTAAAAAATAAATTGAAATACTGTTTAATTGTTTTCACCGTTGCTTTTTGGTGAATGATTCCTGTGCATTTCACTTTTATCTTTCATTTTATCCCGTCGTTCACTGCGCATGGATTGATACTTTTGAAACTTCTCGGGTCCAACTATTTTTGCCAGTGCCTCATCATTTGTTTTACGTTGGGCTTCTAACTGTGATCTCATTTCTTCTCTCATCTTCTCGATTTTTTCAATCTGTTGGTGACGGGTATCTTCCTGCTTTTCGAATAATGACTGTACTTCAGCCTTCTGAGAACCATTCAAATTTAATATTTTAGCTAATTTAGCAGCGCGTTTTTCGGCTGATCCTTCATGTCCATTGACTTGTTTGTGTCCTTTGTCCATCCATCCTCTGTCGTGATTTGCTAATCGATCTCCTTCTCTTCTTTCCTTGAGATCTTCTTTTCTGTCTGATCTGTTGCTTTCAAATTTTTGAAACTTCTCAGCTCCAATGATTTTTTCAAGATCTGCGTTCATTGCTCTGCGTTCTGTTTCAAACTGTGCTTTTTGTTCTTCTCTGGCTTTGTTAGCTACTGCCTGATGCTGTACGAATTTTATTTTTTGTTTTTCGAACAACTCCTGAACTTTCGTCTTTTCAGCATCTGTCAGACCCAATAGTTTTGCCATTTTGCCGGCTCTCTTTTCAGCCGAAAATTGTGGCATTTCTGATCGGTTATATTCCTTGTTTTGTCTTCTGTTACCCAATCGGTGTTTTTGGTTTCCTTCATGCCTTTCATCCATTTCGGCTTTCCGATCTACACGTTCGTTTTCAAGTTTTTGAAAATTGTCTTTCCCAATAATCTTTTCCAACTCGGCATCCTGCGATTTACGTTCGTTTTCAAACTTCGCAACACGTTCGTCCCTGAGCTTTTTCATCTCTGCCTGATGTTGATCCCGTTTAATGTCCTGCTTCACGAATAAAGCCTGAACCTTTGCCTTCTCAGCATTTGTCAACCCTAATTTTACAGCCATCTTCTCAGCTCTCATCTGTGGAGAAGGTTGCATTTTTTCAGCCCGTTTGAATTCTTTCTTATCACCGTTCCTTCTTTGAGGAGGAGTTTGATCCTGTGCGATAGTTGCGACGTTAAACAAAAACGTGCCGGCTAATACAAACATTGCATACTTTTTCATGTTACTCTTTTTTATTAAATTCGTTTATTTGATTTTCTGTATACTTTGACCAGTTGAATTTTAAATAGTTTAATATAAAGAGGCAACGTTTTATTTTATTAATAGAAAATGAATATCCGTTGGATGCGATATTTATTGATTTATTCAGATGTGAATTGTAACTGATATACAGGATTCCGATACGTACTTAGTAGTTTTATAAGTTAAAGCACATATATAAAAAAAAACTCCCATGATGCCAATGCATTCGTGGGAGTTTACTCTGAATATTTTTTATAGGATATTTTTTTCTTTCATCTTACAAAAAACGAAAGTGCTGTATCCTTATTTATTTGTATTTCTGTTCTGACGACGTTCTGCCTGCAATTTTTGGTAGGTGTCAAATTTCTCTTGTCCAATAACTTTCACTAAATCAGCATTCTGAGCATCCCGTAATGCTTTGAATTTTTCTCTGAAGTCGGGACTGTCTCTACTGACTTCTTTCCTGAATTTAGTGAAGAGAACATCGTTTTTCTCGAATACTTCCTGGACTTTTGTTTTTTCAATATCGGTTAAAGCTAAATCTTTAGCCATGTTTTCAGCTCTGACCTGAGCCGAAAGTTGCTGTCTCGGGCCTTGATTCATCCCGTTTTGTCCTGCAGGAGGTGCCGGTGGAGGAGTTTGTTCCTGAGCCATTGCTGACATACTAAAAAGAAAAAAGGCTGCTAAAAATAATTTTGCATACTGTTTCATACTGCTTTTTTTATTTGTTGATATTCATTTTATTAAACTTGTATGATTTGACTATGCGAATGAATAAAGGTTTAAACAATGTTATAATAGTAAATAAATATTAACGATCTGACTTTTATTTTCACAACTTTCAGGTTCACCGGTTTCAGGTAGAATCTTATTCATAGCTGAAAATGAAACATTAACGCCAATTTTAAGTCGAAAACTCAGGTTATTTATTTTTTAATAAGAGTTCCGTGATCGCTTTTTTAAATGCATCTTTTGGTAATGCTCCCTGTGCCATTTGAGGAGCTTCGCCAATCGGGCAAAACAAGATGGACGGAATACTGCGTATGCCGAATGCTGCTGCCAATTCCTGTTCTGCCTCTGTGTCTACTTTATAAATGTAAATTTGACCTTCGTATTCTTTGGCCAACTCTTCCAGTATAGGGGCAATCGTTTTACAAGGACCGCACCAGGAGGCATAAAAATCGATAATACAAGGTTTGTCACCCAAATATTTCCATTCTTTTGGGTTTGCTTCGTAATTCGATACTTTTGTTAGAAATTCAGCTTTTGTTAAATGAATTGTTCCCATTTTTTTGACTTCTTTTGATGGATTGTTTTCTACTGTTTTATTTTCTTTGTTTTCTTTGGTCTTACCGGCACAGGCAGTAAAAATCATAGCAAGCATTAAACTTGCAAAAAAGATTTTTTTCATATTGAGTGTTTTTATATTTAATGATTTTGAATGTTTTTTTTAGAGTGAACATCCCCATATTGAAGGCACGGCAGTTTCCGGTTCGGTGGACCGGGTTTCTTCAACGCCTTTTTTTAGTTCTTGAAATCCAAGTGAAACCAGTATCCTGCCAATTTGCTCACGGGTTATTTCATCGGTGTGTGACACCACAATGCTACCGTCGATCCTGTCCATCTCTGCACCAAATACTCCCTGAAGAGTGCCGAGCGATTTGAGAACCTGATTATTGCAGGTCCTGCAATCTGTATCCGAAACTATAAATTTACTGTCCATATCCTGTTATTTGTAAGGTTCGTATTTCTTGGTTTTTACTATAATTTCGTTTTCTTTCCTGTCGTTTGTCTTGCAACTTCCACTGGGACACGTGATATTAAAAGCTGCCTGGATAGTCAGTATGATACCTCCAAACAGATAAATTGATTCCCGGTTGTAGTAATAGGCAATGCCTAACAATCCTGCTAAAACAAGTCGAATGATGCGTGTAGTTCCCCAGCTGCTGAAATAATTTCTAACTTGTTTCATGCTTTTTCTTTTTAAACATATCTACTACAAGATAACCCATTACTGCTCCCCATAAAATACTTATATAGGGATTTGATGTAATAGGGCAGGTGCCGCTTGTACAACCTACAAAATAATACCAGGCAAACCCGCCGCAAGCACCCACTATAATTCCTGTTATTCGTAGGATGTACTTTTTGATAAATTCTTTCATATTGAGTTTGTTTTAAAAGTCAGAATAATGTATATTGAAACATGTATTCATATGTTTTTTTTATTTTTTTTTTAATCAAGACAGTTACAGGTACGAATACATTCTATGATTTGTACTATTTGTTTGTTCCTCAGTGAATAGTAACAATTCTTGCCTTCCCGCCGGCAATTCAGAATTCCTTTGGCACGCATGTCCGTCAGGTGATGTGAAAGGAGTGATTGTTCACAATTCAGTTGTTCGACCAGTTGCGAAACGGTCATTTCTTCCTGCTCCGACAATATGGAAATCACACACAACCGGGTGCCGTTCGAAATAGCCTTTAACGTGTAAGCGGCTTCTTCCATTTTTATTGAATCAGGTCTTTCATTCATAACAATAAACTTTCTGCAAATATATGAACATATATTCATATGACAATGATTTTTTTGTTTTTATTATCATATGATCTTTAATTAATGGATTATAGTAACTATTTTAAACTGTTTCAACCGGGATTTTTCAATGTAAGTATTCATTCCCGGCTTATACCAACCATTTCGTTTTATCGGGTATGTTCTGAAAATTTCTATTTCTGTAAACATAAATACTTCCTGGTTTAGATCCGTGTTTGCTTAATAATACTTTGATTATCTGTATTTTTCAGGAACAATTGATAGCATGTCTGCAATAAAAACACAAAGAACTTTGAAATCAGAATCCGACACCAGATAACAGTTTTACCAAATTGTATCCTATTTGGCGTGAGAGTGGAATGTCTCGTTAATCATTTTATGAAAAAGAAAAATTAAACAGGGTCAATTTTCCCACTAAAAGTAAATAAAGAATATGATTATACACAACAGCACCTAAACCTTTAAATTAAAATTTGCTGTTCTATTTTGGATTTCCTGATTTATTTTAAAAATTTCGGATTATAGTACTTTTTATATATATTTGTATTGTGAATGCATATCGAATACTGATTGGTTTTGGATTGGTTTTAGATTGGTTTTGGATCCGTAGCTATTCCGATATATCAGTCACTTAACATCCATTTATTCGCGCTATATATGCCATATACCAATAAAGGTATATGGCATATATTTTGAAAATAAATGAAAGAATTATCGATACTAAAACCGTTCCAAAACCGTTCCAAAACCAATTGAAAATCAAGTTGAGAATAATACATAAACGGGTCGTTTAGTTAGACTTTACTGAATTAGAATCCGAAAGGAGTAGAAGTCTGAATATAAAATTACGAATGATTTTAAGTGGGTCAGGATTATAAACCAAAATAATTTATTTATTAAATATACGGCTATAAATTCAGACATCGGGGAAATATAAACAGAGGTCAGTTTAGATTTAAAATGGAAGTTCAGGTCTATGGTCAATTCGCTGTAACGTGACATTTGTATTTTTGATTTATTTTCACAAAATAAATGACAAAAGAGAAAATGATAAAAAAATCGTGTAGTTTCCACTCGATTTGAATGCTAATTTTAAAGAATAAAGTATCTTTGTAAGCTAATTTACAAATAATGAGTCATTCGACAACGAAAATATGTGAGGATTTTATATCCGAGCTAAACCAGGCGATTGGGGATATACCTGCTGAAAGTATCTTTATTCTTACGGATGAAAATACCCGTAAATTTTGTTTGCCCACACTTTTCAAATCAACGAAATTGCAGGGTAGTCATGTCATTTGCATTCCGGCTGGTGATGAATACAAGAATGTTGATTCTGCCGTTGAAATATGGAAGTATCTCAGTGAGAACGGAGCAACACGAAAATCGTTGATGATTAACCTGGGAGGTGGAATGATTACCGACATCGGTGGTTTTACGGCCTCAACTTTTAAAAGAGGACTGAGGTATGTGAATGTTTCAACGACTTTACTGGGTGCTGTGGATGCAGCAACCGGTGGAAAAACAGGAATCAATTTTTCAGGCCTGAAAAATGAAATTGGCGTATTTTCGCCTGCAGATACCGTGTTAATCAATATCGACTTTTTTAAAACGCTGGACGATAAGAATATCCGGTCGGGGTACGCCGAAATGGTAAAACATGCTCTGATTGACACCAAAGAAGAGTGGGAAAATGTATTGAAGTTTGATTTGGAAGATGTTGACTTTGATAAGTTGAAATCTTTATTGGCACGAACCATTCGTATCAAGGAACGAATCGTTGAAAAAGATCCCTTCGAGGCTAATATCCGTAAAGCTTTGAATCTGGGTCATACTTTCGGTCATGCTTTTGAAAGCTGGTCGTATAAAATAGAAAAGCCTGCATTACATGGATATGCTGTTATGTGGGGATTGCTTTGTGAATTGTATTTGTCACATATCAAACTTGATTTTCCAAAAGAAGAATTGTTGCGTCTGAAATATCTGATGAAAGAATATTATGGAATATTTGAATTCAGTTGTAATGATTATGATTCGCTATATGAAATCATGACACATGACAAAAAGAACGATTCAAAAGAAATTAATTTTACACTTCTGTCTGATATTGGTGGAATACGGATCAATCAATCGGCAACGAAGGAAGAAATATTCGAATGCTTTGATTTTTTAAGAGAAGGCTAAATTAATTTACAATCCGTCAGTAGCCGGACAAGTTTTATTTATTTACTATTTACTATTTAGGATGAAAAAGACGTTGATAATTGGTGCGAGCAGTAATCCCGAACGATATTCCTATCTGGCTGCAGAACGGTTGTTGGTTTACGGTCATGAAATAGAACTTATCGGGAAACGACCGGATGAGGTTTTAGGTAAAACGATAGATACTGAAAAAAAAGTGTTTGAAGATATAGATACCGTAACGTTGTATCTGTCCGAAAAGTTTCAACCGGAATATTACGATTATATTCTTTCCTTACATCCTAAACGCGTGATTTTTAATCCGGGGACAGAAAATTCCGAATTTGAAAAATTGCTGAAAGAAAAAAACATCAATGCGGTAGAAAATTGCACTCTGGTTCTTCTGAGTACAGGACAGTATTAAACGGTTCCTGAATAAAAAAGATAATCTATAAACCGAATTCCTGATCTGACAATTTCCTGAATTCGTAATCAAAAATAAAATATGAAAATTGCATTAATAGGGTATGGTAAAATGGGAAAAACCATTGAACGTATTGCCCGGGAACGTGGACATGAAATAGTCTCGATTATAGATGTAGACAACACCGATGATTTTGATTCCGACGCATTTAAAAGTGCTGAAGTTGCCATAGAATTTACAGCTCCCCGAGTGGCACTTAGCAATTATCGCCGTGCATTTGCCTCAGGTGTTGCTGTTGTCTCAGGAACAACCGGTTGGACTGATGAATTGCCGGAGTTGAAAAAAGAAATTGAAGCAACCGGAAAAACATTATTCTGGTCCTCTAATTTTAGCCTGGGGGTTAATGTGTTTATGGCCGTGAATAAATACCTGGCCGGGATCATGAATCAATTCCCGAATTACAACGTAGAAATGACAGAAGTGCATCACATCCAAAAGCTGGATGCTCCAAGTGGTACTGCCATTACATTAGCGGAAGAGATACTTGAAAAACTCGACAGAAAAACCGGTTGGGTAAAAGAAACGGAGACACAGGCCACTGACATAGCGATTAAATCAATCCGCGAAGGTCAGGTCCCCGGGATTCATACTATTCGCTACGAGTCAGAGGTTGATTCAATAACCATAACCCATGATGCCAAGAGCCGTGAAGGATTTGCCCTTGGAGCGGTGGTTGCAGCCGAATTTACAGCCGGAAAGAAAGGACTTTTGGGCATGACGGATTTATTGAAATTTTAAATTCAAAACCTTCAGAAAATCATAAACAGAACATTATTTTAAAAAGACATCTAATAATCACATAGTAATAAATGAGTTATTCAGTTGCACTACACGCATTTTGCTTTGTATTCTGTAACCTGTAATTCGCAACAAGAAGAAAAATGAATGCAGAAAAACAAACATCCCGTTTCCAGAAACCGTTGAAACAATGGATAAAATGCAGTGTGTGGAGTTTAATTTACATTTTATTTATCGCATGGGTTGGTAATTACTGGTGGCTGTTAGGCCTGCCGGTGGTAGTCGATTTGTTTATTACCAACTATATTCCGTGGACCTGGTGGAAAAATACAAAAAACAAGTCGTTACTAAGCGTAATGGGTTGGGTTGATGCGATTGTATTTGCCCTGGTAGCGGTGTATTTTATTAATACATTTCTATTCCAGAATTATCAGATTCCGTCTTCCTCGCTTGAAAAGAGCTTGCTGGTAGGCGATTTCCTGTTTGTGAGTAAGGCCAGTTACGGTCCGCGTGTTCCCAATACACCTCTTTCGTTCCCATTGGTTCAACATACTTTCCCTCTTTTAAACTGTAAATCATTTATTGAACATCCACAATGGGACTATCATCGTTTGAAAGGGTTTGATGTTGTTAAACGGAATGATATTGTAGTCTTTAATTTTCCTGCCGGTGATACGGTGGCTGTGAAACAACAAAACCCGGATTATTATTCAATTTGCTACAGTGAAGGATTTGCTTATCTGAAACAACAAAACCCCGGTGTAGAACCCTCTTCCGAATCGTGTTATCGCATTGGTCGGGAAATAGTAAAATCAAAGAAGGCTGATTACGGAGATATTGTATATCGTCCGGTAGATCGTCGTGAAAACTATGTGAAACGATGCATTGCCGTTGCAGGTGATTGGATGCAGGTTAAAAACAATCAGGTGTTTGTCAATGGACAGAAACAGGAGAAAATTCCGGGACTCCAGTTTAACTATTTTGTTCAAACCGATGGAACTCAGTTTAATCCTGATCTGTTGGCTAAACTGGGCATCAATAAAGATGATATTAAGATGTATAATCAGGGCGAATTTATTCAGGAATTTGCAACCATTGGATTAGACTCGAAATTTCCGATTTACCATTTTCCGTTAAATGAAGAAGCTTATTCGAAATTACAAAAAACAGCCGGAGTTGTAAAAATAAAAATTGAAACATCCGACCGACCCGGTGAAGTATATCCGCTCGGTGGCGGGAAAAACTGGACACGTGATAACTACGGACCGGTATGGGTACCCAAAAAGGGAAATATATTGGTGCTTAATTCATATAATCTTCCCATTTATGCCCGTGTAATCAGAAACTATGAAAACAATAAGCTGGAAGTGAAAGATAACGTGATTTATATCAATGATTTGCCATCTAAAACCTATCAGTTTAAGATGGATTATTACTGGATGATGGGCGATAACCGCCATAATTCTGCCGATTCACGGTATTGGGGATTTGTTCCCGAAGATCATGTGGTAGGCCGTCCGGTAATGGTGTGGCTATCTTTAGAAAAAGATAAAGGCTGGTTTGATGGTAAAATCCGTTGGAACAGGTTTTTTAAAAATGCTGAAAGATAAAACGATGTAATGAACATCCTATGTTAGTTAAAAGAGATTTTTCCCGGTTTGATATTCCGTTGAAACAGTGGATTAAATGTTGCGTATGGAGTTTCATTTATATACTGTTTATAATATGGGTGGGTAATTATTGGTGGCTGTTGGGGTTGCCGGTAGTTGTCGATAGCTTTAGTACAAAGTATATTCCCTGGACCTGGTGGAAAAAATCAAAAAATAAGTCCCTGTTGGTGGTAATGGGTTGGGTCGATGCGATAGTTTTTGCATTGGTAGCCGTTTATTTCATTAATACTTTTCTGTTTCAGAATTATCAGATACCTTCGTCATCACTTGAAAAGAGTCTGTTGGTAGGCGATTTCTTATATGTCAGCAAGGCAAGTTATGGACCGCGTGTACCCAACACACCGCTGTCATTTCCATTGATGCAACAGAAGTTTCCATTGTTGAATTGTAAATCCTTTTTCGAACATCCTCATTGGGAGTATCACCGAATGAAAGGGTTCGATGTCGTTAAACGGAACGATATCGTGGTGTTTAATTTCCCGGCCGGTGATACGGTGGCTTTAAAATGTACAAATCCTGATTATTATACGTTGTGTTATAATTACGGTCGTGATGTGGTCAATAGCAGAAACGATTTGTTTGGAGATATTGTTTATTATCCGGTAGATCGACGTGAAAACTTTGTGAAGCGATGTGTAGCTGTTGCGGGTGACTGGATGCAAATAATAAACAACCAGGTGGTTGTAAACGGACAAATACAAGATAAGATCCCGGGGATTCAGTATAATTATTACGTGCAAACCGATGGAACCTATCTTTCACGTAAGATGTTTGAAAGATTGGATATCAGTATGGATGACAGGGAGCTGTTAACCGGCGAACAGCAAACTGCTGAAGCGACACAACTGGCGCAACAACAAATTGCCGAGTCAGGCCTTGATCCAAAGTTTCCGATCTATCTGATTCCATTGAATGAAGACTCATACAGCAAAATGCTGAAAATAACAGGTGTTACCAGAGTCAAAATTGAACAGTCACTCAAGTTCGATGTATATCCGCTGGGAGGACATAAAAAATGGACCCGTGATAATTACGGACCGGTATGGGTACCAAAAAAAGGAAATTCAATCGTGTTGAATTCGTATAATTTACCAGTATACGAACGGATCATCAGGGTTTATGAAAAGAACAAACTGGAAGTAAAAAATGGTGTGTTTTTTATTAATGACAAACCCACGAAAACCTATCGGTTCAAAATGGATTATTACTGGATGATGGGCGATAACCGTCATAAATCAGCCGATTCGCGCTATTGGGGATTTGTCCCCGAAGATCATGTGGTGGGTCGTCCGGTCATGGTATGGCTTTCACTGGATAAAGACAAAGGCTGGCTAAAAGGAAAAATCCGTTGGAACAGGTTGTTTAAAAATGCTGAGCGATAATAACTAAAACTGGTAGGTCAGTCTATTCAATATCGTGTAGTTTGATTCGAATCATATAACTATAAAATTAAAATTAGAGATTGCCGGCTTCATTCGGATTCTTCAGTTCTATACCGAATTGACTGAATCCAGGTGGTTGGTTGTTCTTATCTGTGAGAAATGGCTGAAATTGTATTAACAACTGCATACCTGGCACCCGTAGTCTATTATTCGGAAATGGCGAAAGCCGGCACTGTTTTTATTGAAAATTTTGATTTTTACTTAAAGCAAACCTACAGGAACAGGTGTCAAATAGCAGCTGCAAACGGTACGATGATTCTCACCATTCCGGTAGAAAAAGCAGGTACCGGTAAAATGTTGACCCGGGATGTATGCATTTCTCAACACAACGACTGGCAAATACAACATTGGCGATCTATAGAATCCGCCTATAATTCAACTCCTTTTTTTGAATATTACAAAGACGAATTGTTGCCGTTTTATGAAAAGAAATGGACTTTCTTGTGGGATTTTAATCAGGAGATACAAGCTAAAATGATTGAATTGTTGAATTTAGACATTCTGATTCATCCAACAACGGAATATAAAATTATACAGGATGAAAAAATTCTTGATTTACGGGACGCAATTCATCCAAAAAAAGAAAATAAATTTGTAAATTGCAACCCCTATTATCAGGTTTTTGAACAACGATTTGGTTTTCAACCAAATCTTAGTATTATCGATTTGCTTTTTAATATGGGAAATGAATCGATATTTAGTTTAATTCACGATTCATAATTGGAACTAAATAACACGCATCACTATGGAACAAATAAATTGGAGTACCCTTGCTTTCGGTTATATGAAAACGGATTACAACATCCGTTGTACATTTAGTAACGGGGTCTGGGGCGAACTGGAAACAAGTACAAGCGAACATCTGTCATTGCATATGGCTGCTACTTGTTTGCATTACGGACAAGAAGCTTTTGAAGGGCTTAAAGCGTTCAGAGGGAAAGATGGTAAAATCAGAATTTTCAGGATGGATGAAAATGCCAAACGGCTACAAGCATCCTGTGACGGTATTTTAATGGCTAAATTGCCCATCGAAAAGTTTGAAGAAGCAGTTTTGAAAGCTGTAAATTTAAATGAACGATTTGTGCCGCCTTACGAATCAGGTGCTTCATTATATATCCGTCCGTTTTTGTTTGGTACAAGTGCGCAGGTTGGGGTAAATCCGGCTACAGAGTATCTTTTTATTATTTTTGTTACTCCTGTAGGTCCTTATTTTAAAGGGGGTTTCCAGACTACACCTTTTGCAATTATGCGTCAGTTTGACCGTTCGGCACCTCTGGGGACCGGCATCTACAAAGTTGGTGGAAATTATGCTGCCAGTCTGGTAGCCGGTCAGAAAGCACACGAAATGGGTTACTCAGCGATGTTCTATCTTGATGCAAAAGAAAAGAAATACATCGATGAATGTGGAGCTGCTAACTTCTTTGGAATAAAAGATAATACGTATGTTACTCCAAAATCGACATCTATTTTGCCTTCAATTACCAATAAAAGTTTGATGAAGCTGGCAGAGGGTATGGGCATGAAAGTCGAACGACGTGCTATTCCGGTAGAAGAACTAAGTACTTTCGAAGAAGCAGGAGCCTGTGGTACTGCTGCTGTCATCAGCCCGATTCAACGAATTGATGATATCGATGAAAACAAGTCGTATGTATTTTCTCCGGATGGTAAACCCGGCGTTATTTGCGAAAAACTATACAAAAAACTACGTGCCATTCAATATGGTGATGAGCCGGATCTTTACAACTGGATTACAGTAATCGATTGATTTTAATAATGAAATTGTTGTTTATTATATTAATTAATTTAGTTGATTATTTAGACGCCGATTTAACTGTCACGCGTATTTAAATAAAAAACAGGTAATTCTTATCACTGATTTTATTTTAGATACTTCACATATGACTTTTGATCAGAAACAGGCTTCATATTAAGTCTGTAGAAGTGGGAGGGGATGATTTTTTTTTAAGAACCATTCTCTGATCAACTGAAATAACATCCAGCTTTTAAATTACTTTAATTAACCCATGCCGACAAATATCCGAGAACGTGACAACCTGTTTATAAAAATGCATCCGTTAACCCGGCTCATCATAAGCTTTGGGTTCGCAATGCTGCCATTTGCCTTTTTATATAATGAAAAAATGAGCATATTGCTGCTTGCAATGACTTCGTGGATCGTTTTTACTTTATCGTTTCTGATATGCAGCTGGATTGTTGTTTTTCAACGATCTGTTCAGCAAATCAGGAAAAAAGCAAAAGAGGATGATGGGAGCGTTGCTTTTGTCTTTTTTATGGTCCTGATTTCTTCATTTGCAGGAATGCTGACGGTCTTATTAATTATCATATCCAAAGATTCAGCCATTCGGCAGAGCCTGTTGTTTCTGCCTTCGTGCATTTTGGGCCTTATTTTATCCTGGGTTATGGTTCATACCATCTATATTTTTCATTATGCCCATAAATATTACGATTCAAAATCAAAAAATAATACCGAAATTGTTGAAGGGTTGAAATTTCCGGGGGATGACGAACCGGATTACTTAGATTTTGCGTACTATTCTTTTGGAATAGGATGCACTTTTCAGGTCTCCGACATTTCTATTACTTCAAAGAAAATCCGACGTATTACTTTGTTTCATGGATTACTTTCTTTTGTTCTGAATACCTTTGTCGTGGCTTTGACAATTAATCTGATCGCCGGACTTAGTTAACGATGATATGAAACATTTTCAACAGATAAGACTTCGATTTTCCAGTATAAAATTGCTATACAATACTAATTTTCAAGCTGTAATAATAACTTAATGATAACTAAATCTTCCGTTTTTCCGATAGGACAAATCAATAAACCACACGGTGTTAGTGGTGAAATGTCATTTTCTTTTACCTCCGATATTTTTGATCGTGAGGAAATACCTTATTTCGTTTTTGAGATTCAAGGAATTCTGGTACCTTTCTTCCTGGACGAATATCGTTTTAAAGGCAGTGAAACGGGATTGATGAAATTGGATGGTATAAAAACTGAAGAACAGGCCCGTTCATTTTATGGCTTGACAATTTATCTGCCTAAGAAATTTTTAGAAAAGGTTGAAAATACTGAAATTGAGATGGATTACTTTGCCGGTTTCAGTCTGGTAGATGCCGAAAAGGGATTGTTGGGTGTGATTTCAGAAGTTGATCAAACAACAGAAAATGTGCTTTTTGTTATACCCACTAAAGATGATGAACTGCTCATTCCGGCCGGTGAAGAATATATTGAAAACATTGATCACGAAAAAAAAATTATTTATGTCAGGCTGCCCGAAGGGTTGCTGGATCTTTAATCAGATCGACTTTTATCCCCTGAAAGCAAATTTATTGGACTGTCAGGTAGGACAGGCAGAAAGTTGCCCGGTTAGTTACATACTATAAAAATTCTTTTTAAGAATCTGATAAAAGAAAACATCTCCCTTTTAAATAAGTAGAGAAAATCTGGATGAAATGATATAACACAACAATTTTAGCAGAAAATATTATGTTTCATGATGAAGCAACTGGTTTCGACAAAGTCGAAAAAATGCCTTTATTCATAAAGGGTAAGGAAATTCTTGAAGTAGTTAATGACATTCTTTCATTAATTCAGGAGGATGATGAACATCTAGTCTATTTTAAAGAGATTATTCTTGAAGATGCATACATGTTGACTGCCAAAATTGTAAATGCTGAAGGTGGGGATATTTATGATCTGCGAATGGAAAATGCAGCTATTATCAGAAAGGCAGCCCGTGATTTAATGGTGCAATACAATTCCCTGGACATGTTCGGTTTTGAACATGTCGAGTATTATTCAATTGTCAGAAATCTTTTAGAAGAATACCGGTTGCTGTTTATTGATTGGGTAGCGGGCTTTGATAAATGGAACTATATAATTGATCGATGGGGGCTTTTTAATCCTCCCGGTGTAGGTCCATTTGATACTGATCAGGATGATGACAATCGTGAGGATGATTTCTGAAATTAATTTTCTTGCTTAAGATCGTTTTTCCCGACAATTTATTCCTTTTTTTCCATCTTATATACTATTTCCTTTACCCAGGCAGCCCATTCAGTCAGACCTTTGGATTTATCAAAAGTCTGCCATGCAATAGGTTTCCCGATTCGGATTGTAAAATGGGCTCCCTTTTTTTTGAACATTTCATTCACCAGGTACAGCATTTCAATGTTTAATTTTATTTTGAAAAACTTACGTAGATTTGCCAGGTTGTAAAAGAAATTTGAGTTTCTACCTTCAAAGTAAATAGGTACAACGTCCCGTTGATATTCAATTGCTTTTGAGATGAAATTTTTCTTCCATTCCAGATCGACTATCTTTCCTTTTATTTTACGGGAGCACATCCCGGCAGGATAGGTTAATAAATTGTTCTCCGATTCATACAATTCCTGCATCATGGTAGCATGATTCTTATTCTGGTTACCAACCTTGTTGACCGGAATAAACATCTCATGCATTGGCTCCAGATTCATTAATATGTCATTTGAAAAAAACCTGATTTTCCCGTCGTATTCTTTCCCCAGCAAATAACCGGTTGTTATGCCATCGAGCCCTCCAAGAGGATGATTTCCAACGAAAATATAGGTGCCTCCTTTTGGAAGATTCTCTTTCCCTTCGATGCTTGTCGTAACATGCAGGTATTCAAAAGCAGCTTCAATAAAATCCAGATTTCTGACACCGGGATATTGGATAAAAAAATCGTTTAGCTCTTTTTCATGAACAATTTTTCGCAGGTAATTAATGATAAATTTTGGGACCTTAGTATTCGGGGCTTTACTTTTAAGAACCTTTTCTATGTCGATCGTGATAATTTCTGATTTATTCATGAACTGAAATTAGTATGTGGAATGAATACAAATGTACAAAAAATGCTTTACTTATTGTACGAATGAATTTCAAATGAATGGTTGCGTATACATCGTTTAAAATCAGGTAACGTATTTTCGGACTTTCGAGTGTAATATCAAAATAAATATGTCTTATAGTAACTAAATTTATAGTATTCTCATCAAAAAGCATTCAATAATTGATACATTTTTAATAAACAGAACAAAAACAATACAACAATAAAAGTTAATTAAAACTAATTATTAAAAGTGCGGAATTGATAATTGATAACAGAAACATGAAAAAAGTTATGAACTTCCCCCACTTTTTTAAAATACGAATTTATTTTGATAAGTAGTACGTTAAATGACAGGTATTCAATATAATAGTACTTATTCTGTTAAAATGAATATGGTTGATAGAGTGTTCATAAGTTGTTTAAACTGCACAATTGCTTGTCGGTTAATTGTTCATAAATATATTGTGGGGAAATGTGGGGGGAATGAAATTAATTTTATACTTTTACCGTTGTAAAAATAAGCTCAATAAATTATGTCAACATTTATAGGTAAATACGAGGTAAAAGCAGATGTAAAGGGAAGAATATTCATTCCATCGGCTTATCGTAAATTATTACCGGATGGTGAAAAGGAGCGGGTAGTGATGCGGAAGGATGCCGAAAATGACTGTTTAGTCCTATTCCCAGAAACCGTATGGAATGAAAAAGTAGAAAACTTTAAATCCAAACTGGATGAATGGAATTCTGTCGATCAGCTTTTACTCATGCAATTCATTTCGGATGCCGAATGGTTGGACATTGATTCACAAGGGCGTATTTTAATTTCGAAGAAAAATCTTCATGCCATTGGTATTGAAAATTCAGATGTCTTGTTTGTCGGAATGATTGATCGGTTTGCACTCTGGAGTAAATCGAAATATGAGCAAGCCAGATTATCACCCACTGATTTTGCAAACTTGCTAAAAGAACGAATGTCGAAAAAATAATTGACCAACTATAGTGGATACTAATTTAAAAATGAGTATTTTCGTAGAAATAAGAGACTCAAATTTATAAAAAATGATTGAACCTGCATATCATATTCCTGCATTGTTGAATGAAACTATCGAAGGATTGAATATCAATCCCGATGGAATATACGTAGATGTTACTTTTGGAGGTGGAGGCCATTCCAGGGAGATTTTAAAGCATTTAAGTAAAAAAGGCAAATTGCTGGGATTTGATCAGGATGAAGACGCCATTAAAAATCAGATTATTGATCCTCGTTTTATTTTTGTACGAAGTAATTTTCTGTATTTAAAAAATTTCCTGAGGTATCATAATATCGAAAAAGTGGATGGCATTTTAGCTGATCTGGGCGTCTCTTCACATCATTTTGATGAAGCTGAGCGAGGGTTTTCATTCCGTTTTGACGGTTTGCTGGATATGCGTATGAATACAAAATCACCTCTTACAGCTGCTGTATTACTGAATACCTATTCGGAAGAGCAACTTGCCGATGTTTTTTATTTGTATGGTGAGATGCGTAATTCACGAAAAATTGCAAAAGCAATAGCGATTGCCCGGACTGCAACGCCTTTTAAAAAGATATTCCCTTTTGTCGAAGTCTTAAAACCTTTTTTAAGCCGGGAGAATGAAAAGAAGGATTTAGCGCGTGTTTTTCAGGCTTTACGAATTGAGGTGAATAAGGAAATGGATGTTTTAAAGGCTTTGCTGGAACAAAGTCTTGAAGTCCTGAATCCGGAAGGAAGACTGGTTGTATTGACCTATCATTCATTAGAAGATCGGTTGGTAAAGAATTTCTTCAGGAGTGGTAATTTCGAGGGAAAGATTGAAAAAGACTTTTTCGGAAATGTATTATCACCGCTCAAAGCATTGAATAATAAAGTTATAATTGCCGATGAAGATGAGATTCAACGCAATCCACGTGCCAGAAGTGCAAAACTAAGAATAGCGACTCTATTATAGACAATACGAGTTATCATATATGAAACTGAACTTCTTTAAAAAAATATTAGATGCCATTCGTGGAAGTGAGGATTTTTCTGACATTAAATCCAGCACGATACGTGATATCCTGAATGGAAATATTCTGACAAAAAAATTTTTTCAGAAACAATACGGTTTATTGATTATGATCGCTGCATTGACTTTTTTATATGTCGATAACCGGTTTTATTGTGAGACCAGATTAGCTAAAGAAATTGATTTGAAAAAGAAAATACAGGATGTGAAATATGAATCGCTCACTATTTCAGCTGAATTAATGGAGATAAGCCGGCAATCGAATGTCATGAATAAAGTGAATGAGAGTGGAATAAATTTAATTCAATCCACGACACCACCTATTGTAATTGAAGATAGTTTAGATCAGAAATAAATGTCCGACAAACGTAAAAATATTGTACTCCGGTTTGGCATAGTGTATACCATAATATGCCTTTCGTTCTTTCTGGTACTCTACCGGATTGTCGTGATCCAGTTTGTGGAGCATGATAAATGGATGGCACTGGCAGCTCAAAATGTAAAAAAGAATATTATTGTAAAGCCGATTCGTGGTAATATTTATGCTTGTGATGGGAGGTTAATGGCAAGTTCGATTCCGACTTATTATGTTTACATGGATTTAAGGGTTCCTGCTTTACATGAAAAAGGCGGTAAATTGTTTAAAAACAACATCGATTCCGTAACCATTTATTTGTCCAGTTTCTTTAAAAACAAAACACCCCACGAATACAAAGCTTTACTAACAAAAGCCTACCGGTCGGGAGTCGGAGAGTTTCAGCTCTATCCACAAAAGATTTCATATTCCCAACTGAAAGAATTAAAAACTTTTCCACTATTCCGGTTAGGGCGTAATAAAAGCGGATTGATTTCAAAGGCCTTATTTAGACGTGTGCGCCCTTTTGGTTCACTTGCAAAAAGAACAATCGGCGATATTTATGCCGATGAATCTAAAGGAGGGAAAAATGGAATTGAATTGAGTTTTAATTCAAATCTTCTTGGTACTCCGGGTATCTCGGTACGTCAGAAGGTGGCCAATAGTTACATGGAAGATATCAAGGTCGAACCGGTTGATGGCATGGATATTACAACCACCATTGATGTCGATTTGCAGGATATTGCCGAAAAAGCATTGATGGATGGAGTGAAAGAATTTGATGCTGCTGTCGGGTATGTCATTTTAATGGAAGTTCATTCGGGTGAAGTGAAAGCAATTGTCAATATGCAACGAAATAATGACGGCTCCTACACCGAAAATAAAAATGGTGCTGTCTCGGACATGGCAGAACCTGGCTCGACATTTAAAGTTGCATCCCTGATGGCGGCAATCGACGATGGCAGAGTTAAAATAACCGATACCATCAATACTTACAACGGACTGTTTAAATATGGAAACAGGACGATGACCGATCATAATTCCAATCATGGGGGATATCACAAGATTACAGTAGCTCAGGCAATATACGGTTCTTCAAATATTGGCATATCACGTGCTATTGTGAAAGCATACGGAAAAAGGCCTTCCGAATTTGTCAATAAGTTGTATTCCATGAAGCTGAACGAACCTATGAACATTGAGATACCGGGGGCTGCAGCGCCGTTTATTAAACATCCGAATGATAAATCACATGAGTGGTCAAACACAACCTTACCCTGGATGTCAGTTGGCTATGAAACACAAATACCTCCGATTTATACCCTGGCATTTTACAATTCAATAGCGAATGATGGTGTAATGATCCGACCTTTTTTTGTAAAATCAATCAGTAAAAACGGTCAGATCATTAAGGAATTTAAAACGGAAGTCATTAATCCTTCGATTTGTAAACCATCAACGTTAAAGGATATCCGTTTTACATTGTTAGGAGTTCTTGAGGATAAAATGGGAACGGCAAAAAATGTCAGATCAAAATATGTCAGAATAGCGGGTAAGACAGGGACTGCTCAAATATCACAAGGTAAAGGAGGGTATAAAACAGGAATTACCAAACATCAGGTAGCGTTTTGTGGTTACTTCCCCTATGAAAATCCATTGTATACCTGTATTGTAGTCATGCGTGAACCTGGTAAAGGGTATGCCTCCGGTGGTACCATGACAGGCTCTGTGTTTAAAAATATTGCAGAACGGGTAATGGCTTTGAATTCAAACAAAAGACCTTATCAGATTAATCTGGATTCAATTGACGAAGAAAACTTAATCCCGAATGCTAAAGTAGGCTTTTATAAGGCTATGAAAATGGTAATGACCGATTTGAAATTGCCATTGAAAGATTTTAGGACCGATTGGGTTAAAACGAGTGTAGAAAACAAACACATCAGGATTCAGCCGATAGTAGTCACTAAAAATGTAGTGCCCGATTTAAATGGGATGGGTGCAAAAGATGCTGTTTTCATTCTCGAAAACATGGGGCTGAAAGTACAGGTTTTTGGCCGTGGTAAAGTTATCTCACAAAATATAAAACAAGGAACATTCGCTCGAAAAGGAAGTTATGTTTCAATTTATCTTGAATAAAATAATCCTTAAAATTCATTTTATAGAAGTATTTAAAAATTGACAAATATGATTTTAACTGATATATTGCAAAATGTTATTTTGCTAAAAACCATCGGAGAAACGGATATAAATATTCAGAATATTCGGTTCGATTCACGTATCGTTGAAAAAGGAAGTGCTTTCGTAGCAACCCGTGGGACAACTTCCGATGGACATGACTTTATTCACACTGCCATCGAAAAAGGTGCCCTGGCAATTGTATGTGAGATTTTACCTGCTGAACTGAATCCCGGCATTACCTACATTAAAGTTGAAAATAGTGCTGATGCACTTGGTAAGATGGCTTCAGCCTGGTACGGCTTTCCATCTTCAAAGATGACTTTAATCGGAGTTACCGGAACAAATGGCAAAACAACTATTGTTACCTTGTTATATCAGCTGTTCCGTCAGTTGGGACATAAATCGGGATTGCTTTCTACCGTTTGCAATTATGTTAATGATGTGCCTGTTGAAGCAACACACACAACACCGGATGCACTCGAATTAAACGAATTATTGGCTCAAATGGTTACTGCCGGTTGTGAGTATGCTTTTATGGAAGTAAGCTCTCATTCTATCGACCAACGTCGGATTGCCGGATTAGAATTCAACGGTGGCATATTTACCAACATCACACGCGACCATATTGATTACCACCTGACTTTTGAAAATTATTTAAAAGCTAAAAAGCTGTTTTTTGATGATTTGCCGGAAGATGCTTTTGCGCTTACCAATGCTGATGATAAAAATGGTTTTGTGATGCTGCAGAATACGAAGGCTAAAAAGTATTCCTATTCCTTGCGTACACTGGCCGATTTTAAAACCCGTATCCTTGAACATGGTTTCGAAGGTATGCTGCTTGATATGAATAATAAGGAGGTGAATGTGTCGTTTATTGGAAAATTCAATGCGAGTAATTTATCAGCGGTATTTGGTGCAGCTGTATTAATGGGGCAGGATGAAATTGAGGTGTTGCGAATTATCAGTTCGTTACACTCTGTAGCAGGTCGTATTGAAACCTTCCATTCCCCTTCAGGATATACGGCAATTGTTGATTATGCCCATACCCCGGATGCATTGACGAATGTGATTGGAACTATCAATCAGATTTTACAGGGTAACGGCAGATTGATTACCGTTGTTGGGTGTGGTGGAAACCGTGATAAAGGGAAACGCCCAATGATGGCGCGTGAAGCTGTGAACGGGAGTTGGAAAGCCATTCTGACCTCTGATAATCCACGGTTTGAAGACCCACAGGATATATTGAATGATATGTTAAACGGACTTGATATGCTCGAAAAATCTAAAAGCCTGACTATCGTAGACCGACGTGAAGCAATCCGTACGGGCTGTGCATTGGCTCAACCGGGTGATGTGGTATTGATAGCCGGCAAAGGACACGAAGATTACCAAATTATTCAAGGTGTAAAACATCATTTTGATGATAGGGAAGAAGTGAAAAAATGTTTTTGATAAGTGAATGTGATGATGTAATGATGTGATGATGTAATGATGTGATGATGTGATGATTGATGATGTGATAATTGATGATGTGATGATTGAATAAATACATACTCATTCTAAAATATAGTTAGATATATTATAAAATTAAATATTGCAAATAGAAAATTTGTAAATTGTAAATCGATAAATTGTAAATTCTTATGTTGTATCATTTATTCCAGTATTTAGAAAGCATATTCATTTTTCCGGGTGCTCACCTGTTTAATTATATTTCTTTTCGGACAGGATTGGCTTTTATTCTGGCACTATTGATTTCTACTATTTTTGGTCGCCAGATCATCGATTTCCTCCAAAAGAAACAAATTGGTGAATCCATTCGCGATTTGGGACTGGAAGGACAAATGAGCAAAAAGGGAACACCGACAATGGGAGGTGTTATTATTATCATTGCTATTTTGGTACCTACTCTTTTATTGGCAAATCTGACGAATACTTATATTCTATTGATGCTTATTACTACCGTCTGGCTCGGACTTATCGGATTTCTTGATGATTTCATGAAAGTAGCAAAGAAAAATAAAGATGGATTAAGCGGGCGCTTTAAAATTGTGGGTCAAATAGGACTGGGTCTGATCGTCGGATTAACGATGTATATGAGTTCGGATGTTGTAATCCGCCAGAATATAGAGGTGAAAGGAGTTTCACATCGTGTCGAAAGCGTTATCTATGCAAAACATGATGTAAAATCTACCTTGACAACCATACCCTTTGTTAAAAACAATAACCTGAATTATGCCGCTGCTTTCAGTTGGGCCGGTGATAAGGCCCAGAGATACGGCTGGATATTATTTGTATTGGTCTCTATTTTTATTGTGACTGCAGTTTCAAACGGTGCTAACCTTACGGATGGTTTAGATGGGCTGGCAACTGGTTCTTCAGCAATCATGGGGGTCATTCTGGGTATACTGGCTTATGTGTCGGGGAATGTCAACTATGCCGGATACCTGAACATCATGTACCTCCCGGGAACCGGTGAGCTACTGATTTTTGCAGGTGCTTTTATCGGTGCCACCATTGGGTTCTTATGGTATAATGCTTATCCGGCCCAGGTATTTATGGGCGATACGGGAAGCCTGACAATAGGAGGTATCATTGCCGTTTTTGCAATTGCGATTCGTAAAGAACTGTTGATCCCCATATTATGCGGGGTGTTTTTGATAGAAAGCTTGTCGGTAATGGTTCAGGTAGCTTATTTTAAATATACAAAGAAACGATATGGTGAAGGGAAAAGGGTATTTAAAATGACTCCATTGCACCATCATTACCAAAAAGCAGGTAATTCAGGGATTCAGGCAGTTTTCCAACGTCCGATAAATGCAATGCCCGAATCAAGAATTGTAATTCGTTTTTGGATTATTGGTATCATCCTGGCAGCTATTACAATTATAACTTTGAAAATAAGATGATTAAATTCAAAGTTCAAAAAAAAAAGAACAACAAGTAGTTATTGTATAAACTGATTTGAATAAAAATAAATTCTCGAATATTAAAGTAATTCCCACTTTAGGGGGTTCAACGGGCTTATGAAACGGATAGTAATTTTAGGAGGTGGCGAAAGTGGTGTTGGTGCAGCAATTCTGGCTAAGAAACAGGGTTTTGATGTTTTTCTGTCGGATATGTCTGAGATTAAACCAAATTATAAAGCTCTTTTGGAAGAAAATAAAATTGACTGGGAAGAAAAACAACATTCAGAGATGCTCATCCTGAATGCAACTGAAATCATTAAAAGTCCGGGAATTCCTGATAAAGCGCCTATTATTAAAAAATTATTGTTGCAAGGTATCCCGGTTATATCCGAAATTGAATTTGCCGGTCGTTATACAAAAGCTAAAATGATTTGTATTACAGGGAGCAATGGTAAAACAACGACTACCATGTTGATTTATCACATTTTAAAGAATGCAGGTTTTAAAGTCGGTTTAGCCGGAAATGTAGGGCAAAGTCTGGCTTTGCAGGTGGCTACTTCTACATGTGACTATTATATCGTGGAGCTCAGTAGTTTCCAATTGGATGGGATGAAGGAATTCAAAGCCGATATTGCAATACTATTAAATATAACACCGGATCATTTGGACCGGTATGAATATAATTTTCAGAATTATGTAGATTCGAAATTCAGAATTACACAAAATCAAACAGAGCAGGATGCTTTTATCTTTTGGGAAAACGATCCCGTTATTCTTGCTGAATTAAAAAAACGAAACATTCATTCGACACTGTATCCTTTTGCCATCGAGCGAAGTGAAAAAACAAAAGCGTTTATCGAGCAGGATGACATGATTATTAAAACACTAAAAACCCTTTTTACCATGCCTACAAATGAATTAGCGTTGCAAGGTATCCATAATACCTACAATTCAATGGCAGCCGGACTGGCAGCATCCATTGTGAATGTCCGTAAAGAAAGTATCCGGCAATCATTGCAGGACTTTCAAGGGGTGGAACACCGGTTGGAATATGTTGCCACGGTAAAAAATATCCGATTTATCAATGACTCGAAAGCAACAAATGTCAATTCGTGCTGGTATGCACTTCAAAGTATGAAGACACCTGTTGTACTTATATTAGGAGGTACCGATAAAGGAAATGATTATAACGAAATAGAAAAATTGGTTCTCGAAAAAGTAAAAGGGCTTGTCTTTTTAGGGGTGGATAATAAAGCATTACACAGCTTCTTTGATGGGAAAATATCGAAGATTCAGGATGTCACTTCAATGGAAGACGCTGTAAAAACGGCATTCCAACTGGGCGAAGACGGTGATACAGTATTACTTTCACCTTGTTGTGCCAGTTTCGATTTGTTTAATAGTTATGAAGATCGTGGTTTACAGTTTAAAAGTTGGGTTAGAAATCTTTAATATGCTTGACAGTTTAAACATTCAATAATCGGACATTTATGCATACACTTCTAAAAAAATATTTAAAAGGTGACGCAACTTTGTGGATTGTGTTCTTTTTCCTATGCGTCGTTTCGGTTATAGAAATGTATAGTGCGTCAAGCACATTAGCATATAAAGCTTCGAGTCATCTGGGACCTGTGCTCCGTCACATCGGCTTTCTGACAGGGGGAGTGATAATCGCTTTCTTAGTACACTTAATTCCTTACCGTTTTATCCGTATATTCTCATATCTGGGTTTATTCATTTCTTCTATATTACTGGTTTATGTCCTTTTCAAAGGGCATAGCGAAAATGATGCTTCCCGTTGGCTGGCCATTGGTGGAGTTCAGTTTCAACCTTCCGAATTAGCCAAGTTATCGGTCATTATTGTCGCTGCCGATTTGATTTCCCGAATCAGGGATAATGCAAAGGATGAATGGATTTATTTCAGGAATACAATCATCATGTTGATCTGTGTGTGTGGATTGATTCTGCTTGAAAACTTTTCAACTGCCTTTATTTTATTTGCAGTGGTTTTTATCATGATGTTTATCGGCAGGATATCTCTCAAGTACCTGGCTTCATTGGCCGGTATTATGATGCTGACTTTGTTTATCGGGTATGGTGCCGTTAAAACGATCCCCGAAAAATCGATGCCTCATATGTTTAAAAGGGCATACACCTGGGTGGCCCGAATAGAAAGACATTCTGATAAAGATGGAAAGGACACTAAATATGTTATCAATGATAAAAACAGGCAGGAAAAATACGGACAGATTGCAATAGCCCGTGGTGGTATATTCGGCGTTATGCCGGGCAATAGTGTAGAACGTGATTACCTCCCACAGGCCTATTCCGATTTTATCTATTCTATCATTGTCGAAGAGATGGGGTTGTTTGGAGGCTTCCTGGTAATCTTGCTCTATCTGATTCTGCTGTTCCGCGCCGGAAAAATAGCAACAAACTGTTCGTCCGTGTTCCCGGCGGTATTGGTCATAGGACTGTCATTAATGATCGTTATTCAGACTTTTATCAACATGTCGGTGGCAACAAGTTTAATCCCGGTTACCGGACAGCCCTTGCCGCTGATCAGTAGGGGTGGTACTTCGATATTGATTACCTGCATTTATTTTGGAATCATTTTAGGCATTACGCGTCAGATTATAAGTGAACAATTACCGGTTGAAGAAAATTTTGTACAGACGGAAGAACCGCTTCCTGTAGTTGAACTGGAAAGTCTGTAATGAGTATTAAATTAAAGGTGAAATAAGGATAATTATGAAACATAAGTTTATAATCAGCGGTGGAGGAACCGGAGGTCATATTTTCCCTGCTATCAGTATTGCCAATGCATTGAAAAAGCGACTGCCCGATGCAGATATTCTTTTCGTTGGTGCATTAGGCCGTATGGAAATGGAACGTGTCCCGGCTGCCGGTTATCCTATCGAAGGGTTGCCGGTCAGTGGCTTCGACCGTAAAAATATGTTGCGCAATATAAAAGTTCTGTGGAATCTGATGAACAGCCTATTATTGGCCCGTAGTATTGTAAAGCGTTTCAAGCCTGAAGTTGTTATTGGTGTTGGCGGTTATGCCAGTGGACCAACCCTGCGTGCTGCTTCGGCGTTAGGAATTCCTACATTAATTCAGGAACAGAACTCGTATGCAGGGGTTACAAATAAATTGCTGGCTAAAAATGCAAAACGAATATGTGTAGCTTACGAAGGAATGGATCGTTTCTTTGAAAAAGATAAAATTGTCATTACCGGTAATCCGGTGCGGCAGGATCTGTTTTCAGTACTTCCCAACTCCAGGGAGGCCTACAGCTACTTTGGACTGGATCCAAAAAAGAAAACAATTCTTGTTGTTGGCGGAAGCCTGGGTGCAAGGACGATCAATCAAAGTATCCTCGCCGGATTAACCCGGTTGGCAGGTACGGAGGTTCAGATGATCTGGCAAACCGGGAAGTTTTACATTGAAGATGCCCGTAAAGCTGCCGAACCGTTTGCTTCACACAATTTACTAGTTACCGATTTTGTTTCCCGCATGGATCTGGCTTATTCAATTGCCGATCTGGTGATTTCAAGAGCCGGCGCCAGTTCTATATCTGAATTGTGTTTACTGGGAAAACCGGTTATATTAATCCCTTCACCGAATGTTGCCGAGGATCATCAGACTCAAAATGCACTGGCATTGGTTCGTAAAAATGCAGCTGTGTTGATTAAAGATGCTGACGCCAGGGAGCAACTTGTGAATAAAGCCATTGAATTAATTTCAAATGAGAAAGAATTGGCCACATTGAGCGGGAATATCCTGTTGATGGCAGAAAAAGATTCGGCAGATAGAATTGTTGAGGAAGTGATGAAGTTAATTGGTTGATTAGTTAATTCGATAATTCGTTGATTGGTTAATTAAGTTTAGTTGTTAGTAAATACGAGAAGTCGAATCATAGAATAAGTCGAATTATATCTTTAATCATACTGGTAAGAAAAAAAACCGGACATTAAACTAAAGGGAAATGAATAAGTTTACAAAATATTATTTTATAGGAATAGGTGGAATCGGAATGAGTGCATTGGCACGTTATTTCCATACGAAAGGGTTTCAGGTAGCCGGCTATGACCGTACTCAGACAAAATTAACTTCCGATCTGCTTACCGAAGGAATCCTGGTAAGTTTTATTGAAGATGTGGACGAAATCCCCTCTCTTTTCACTAAACCTGAAAATACGCTGGTTGTCATCACTCCGGCAATACCGCAGAATCATCCGCAACTGAAATACTTTCAGGATAATAATTTTACCATTAAAAAACGTGCAGAGGTACTGGGTGACATCACCCGCCAAAGCAAGGGAATCTGCATTGCAGGAACTCATGGTAAAACGACCACTTCCACCATTACAGCACATCTGTTAACTCAGTCGCAGGTATCCTGCAACGCCTTTCTTGGAGGAATTGCAAATAATTACAATACCAATTTATTACTCTCCTCAGAAAGCAATCTGGTGGTGATTGAAGCCGACGAATACGACCGGTCATTTCATCACCTGTCTCCCTATATGGCCGTGATCACATCGGTCGATCCCGATCATTTGGATATCTATAAAACCTCAGAAGCCTATCACGAAAGCTTTGAATATTTCACTTCGTTAATACGACCCGGTGGTGTGTTAATCATGCGTAAGGGAATTGATATCGTACCGCAATTGCAAAAAGGTGTCAAACTCTATTCGTATTCTATGGACGAAGGAGGTGACTTTTGTGCTGAAAACATCCGTACTGTCAAGGGAGAAATCCATTTCGATTTCGTTACACCCAACGATCGGATTGCTGATGTCCGATTGGGGGTTCCTGTTCTTATAAATGTCGAAAATAGTGTCGCAGCTATGGCATTAGCCTGGTTAAATGGTGTTTCCACTGACGAACTGCGTACCGGTATTTCTTCCTATTCGGGTATCTACCGGCGCTTCAATGTCATCTATAAATCGGATAAGGTAGTCTTTATGGATGATTATGCCCATCATCCTAACGAATTGAAAGCGAGCATTTCATCCATTCGTAATTTATATCCCGATCGCAAGATAACCGGTATTTTTCAGCCCCATCTTTATTCAAGGACTCGCGATTTTGCAGGGGCTTTTGCCGAAGCATTATCACAACTCGATGAGCTCATTATGCTCGATATCTACCCGGCACGTGAAATGCCTATCAAAGGAGTTGATTCTGAGCTAATATTACGCGATGTTAAACTTGAAAACAAAATATTGTGCTCCAAGGAAAATCTATTACCTTTGCTGAAAGAAAAGCAGTTGGATATATTGGTTACTTTCGGAGCCGGCGACATTGATAAGTTGGTTCCTTTGATTAAAGATCAATTGAAGAAAAACAACAATTGACATTTAAGATTCTAATTATGAAACCCATCTGGAAATATCTTCTGATAAGCTTTTTTGCCGTTTTGGTGATAGGCTATCTGGCGTCCACATTTCGACATTTTTCAAGAAAAGAAAGAGGGAATGTATGCCATGATGTAAAGATAATTTTAGTGGATAGCTCGAATGTACAGTTAATTACTCAAAAAGATATTGCTCTGATTCTTGAAGAAAATGATTTGAATCCTATAGGGAAAACATTCAGACATATTCATACTGAATCGATTGAAAAAAAGCTTCGTAAAAACCCAATGATTAAAGTTGCTGAGTGTTACAAAACACCTTCAGGAATCGTGACCATTAAAGTGCTGCAGCGTAGTCCTAAATTCAGGGTAGTAGGATTTAGCAGTTATTATATCGATGTTGATCGTAAGCCAATGCCGGTTTCCGAAAATTATGCTGCCTATGTGCCTGTTGTTTCAGGACGTGTTACCCTGACGATGTGTAGAGGCAAACTGTTTGATTTTGTATCCTATATTGTTGATCATCCGTTTTGGAATGCTCAGATCGAACAAATATATGTCCGTGATGATTTAAAAATAGAACTTGTTCCCCGTGTCGGTGATGCGATAATTATGTTGGGAACACTGGATAATTTCGAATCAAAGCTTGATAAATTAAAAAAAATATACCTCGGAGGATTTAATGTAATGGGGTGGAATAAATATAAAGTAATTGATTTACAATATAAGGACCAGGTTGTCTGTAGTAAAGTTAGTCAACAGGTAGCACCGCCTAAAGTCGTGCTTGAAGATAAAAAGGACAGTATTATTGCAAGTAAATTATGATTTCAAATAAAATAGTAGCAATAGATTTCGGGAGTACCCGAATTTCGGTAATGGCAGCTGAGGTGCTTGAAAATGGCGCCCTAAAGATTTATTCGGAAGAATCGAAAGCCTCGGATGATATCCGGTGGGGGATTGTTGAAAAGCCTTCGGGAGCCTCTTTTAAAGTGAGCGAATTGCTTAAACTACTTAAAAACAGTGCAAAAATATCCGATATCACGCATGTCTCGGTGAGTATCGGTGCAAAAAGCATGAAACAGATCTCCATCTCTGTCAGCCGTTTTGTTAGTAAACCCAATGTGGTTACCGATAATTTGTTGTCTGAAATGCTGGAGGAATGCGAACATAAATCGCAACAACCTGATGTGACCATTTTCGAAGTCATTCCCGTCTCTTATTTGCTGGATGGTAATCGAATGGACGAACCGGTGGGTCATAAGGCCAATCAGATCACTGCCAACTATCAGGTGGTTTTTGGAAACTCAATTATCCGTACAGAACTCGAACGTTGCTTCGACCGCACAGGCATTGTGCTTGAATATAGTCCCTTGGCTGCTGAAGCCTTATCTACCGTTGTTTTTGAAGAAATGGAACGTGAAGTAGGTTGTGCCCTGATCAACTTCGGTGCAACTACTACTACATTGGCTGTCTACCACGATGGCATCCTGCAAAACCTGCTCGTGATCCCCCTGGGAGCAAAAAATATTACCAAAGACATACAGGAACTTGGAATCACAGAGGCAAATGCCGAGCGTCTGAAATGCCTTAAAGGAACGGCATTGGAATCCATGGTGGATGACCCCATGTACATACAGATCGCTTCGGTTGAAGAAGGTACTCCTCCCGTAAAAATATCTACCAAATTCCTGGCGAATATCATTGAAGCACGCCTCGAAGAAATACTGCAACCCGTTTTTGATATCATCACCAATCTGTCATTCGACCTCGAAGCAGGAATCGTAATAACAGGCGGTGGTTCTAAACTCAGAAACATTGTTGATTTTATTGCTGAAAAAACCGGTATATATGCTCGTTTCGGTGATCATTCCGAATGGCTGACGGAAGATTCGAATGAACGGTTTAAAGATGTTACCTATGCCCAGTTGGTTGGTACCATCCTGCTGACACACGAATTCCGCCGGGAACATCCTATTGAAGAAAAGGTGAAAGAACCCGAAAAGAAACCGAAAATACAAAAGCGCAGGTTTGGTGAAAAGATAACCGAAGGATTTTTTAATTTTTTCAATGATGATAACAAACTTGGATAAGAAGAGGTAAGAGGTAAGAGGTAAGAGGTAAGAGGTAAGAGGTAAGAGGTAAGGAGTAAGTAGTCGGTAGTAAGAATAAAGAGTAAGAAGTAAATAGTAAAATTGTAAATATAAAAATATATATGGGATACTTAGAAGATAGTTTGCCCTTAGAATTGCCGCTTATTGACAGTTCGATTATAAAAGTTATTGGTGTAGGTGGTGGAGGCGGTAACGCTGTAAATCATATGTATCGCCAGGGGATTACTGATGTGTCGTTTGTGGTATGTAATACCGACAATCAGGCACTGGTAAAATCACCGGTACCTACTAAAATTCAATTGGGAGTCGATACCACCGAAGGATTGGGTGCGGGCGGTAAACCCGAAGTAGCCCGTCTGGCTGCCGAGGAATCCATTGATAAGATTAAGGAACTGTTGCAGGATAATACTAAAATGGTGTTTATTACTGCAGGTATGGGTGGAGGAACCGGTACAGGTGCTTCTCCTGTGGTTGCTAAAGCAGCACACGATTTAGGTATCCTGACGGTCGGTATTGTGACCATTCCCTTTGCTTTCGAAGGCAATATGAAAATACGTCAGGCACTCGAAGGGGTGGCTGCATTAAGCGAACATGTCGATGCCATTCTGGTAATCAACAATGAAAAGCTGAAACAAATATACCCCGATCTGGAGTTGTCCAATGCATTTGCCAAAGCGGATGATGTACTGACCAATGCAGCAAAGGCTATTGCCGAAATTATCACCATCGAAGGATATATCAATATCGATTTCGCCGATGTCTACAGCACCATGAAAGATGGGAATGTAGCCATTATGAATACCGGTTATGCTTCGGGACCCAATCGTATTACCAAAGCCATTGAAGACGCACTGAATTCACCGTTGTTAAATACGAATGATGTCAGTGGTGCCAGCAAAATCCTGTTAAGCCTGTATTGCTCCAATACCGATCAGATCCGTATGGAAGAAGTGGAAGAGATTCACGATTTCATGTCGAAAGTAGGCGAGAATGTGGAAGTGATCTGGGGTGCAGGTTTTGATGATGAGTTAAAGGATAATGTGAAGATCACGTTGATAGCTACCGGATTTGATGTCAGTGATATCCCCGGTATGCCTGCCAATATCGCAAAAGCACATACCCATAAACCCGAAATGAGTGCCGAAGCTTCCAAATTCTTCGAAGCTCCTAAGAAAGAAGTGGTGCCCGAAGTCGTTTTAACCCAACAGGAAGTAATCACTGTTCAGAAAAAAGCCGATACCGAAAAAGCCATCCAACAGTATTATGTCAATTCATTGAAAAATGAACAGGAACATGCCCCTCAACCGGAAGCAGATCTTCCTGTATTCAACCTCGATGATCTGGAAGACGATACGAAGTTGAAAAATGTTGAAAATATACCAACCTGGAAAAGAAGGTTGATGAAGTAAAAATGTATTGGGTTTGAAGAGTTTGAAAGGTTTGAAGAGTTTGAAGAGTTTGAAAGGTTTGAAGAGTTTAAGAGTTTGAAAAGTATCTGGTTTAAATGGTTTGGCGTACGTTAAATGTACTTCTTTTCTCTATCAACCAATTAACCAATCAACCAATTAACCAATCAACCAATCAACTAATCAACCAATCAACCAATCAACCAATTAACCGATCAACCAATTAACTAAATAACCAAAATAATGGACGAACTATTTGATAAAGTAAGTGGTGATATCAGAACCGCCATGTTAGCACGTGATAAAGTAGCATTGGAAGCTTTGCGTGGTATGAAGAAAGAATTCCTGGATGCTAAAACTGCTAAGGGTGGCGACGGACATATGTCGGACGAAGTAGGAATTAAAATCATTCAAAAGATGATTAAACAACGCAAGGAATCAGCTCAAATCTATACCGAACAAAACCGTGCAGACCTGGCTGAAGTCGAACTGGCCGAAGCTGTTGTTATCGAACGTTACCTGCCGGTACAAATGACGGATACCGAACTCGAAACTGCCGTTGCAGCCATTATCGCTCAGACAGGTGCTACAGGCATTCAGGATTTAGGCAAAGTAATGGGTGCTGCCAGCAAACAGTTAGCCGGTAAAACCGAAGGCCGCCTGATCTCTGAAAAAGTGAAACATTTATTGTCTAAATAAGTTTGAAGAGTTTGAAGAGTTTGAATTTACATACAAACCAAACCTAAAAGAGTACGAAGTCTTTTGAGTGTTTGAATACCTAAATAGATTTATAAAAAAACTCCCGCATTTCTTTTTGAAGTGCGGGAGTTTTTTGTTTTCGCCAAATTTATTAATTTTGTACACGTTTATTTACAACAGGCAATTTAATCTGATATAACAAATTGTAAGATTCAACTATTACATGTAATAAATCCTTGTTCTTTTGTTATTTATCTTTTGTCTTGGTTCTTGGCTCTATTGTCTATTGTCTTTTGTCTATGTCTTGGTCCCTGGCTCTGTTTTCTATTTAATAATAAATTCAACAAAAACTAAATTCTATGTCCTCACAAAATAAAGGTCTGTTCTCAGATAAAATTGTTCAAAAAGATTGGATTCAACTTCATCCATTAAAACTGCACTCAACAACCGATTTTTATTATATTCAGTTAAGCAATAAAATTTTCACTCTCTTGCTGAAAGATAAAACTGTAAATGAATTTCCGACATCTTTAAAACGTCAGTTCGCATTAACTGCAACCGCTTATTTCGAAGATGTGATCTCAAAGATTGGTTTATGGAGTGCAATACGGAAAATTCATTTCGAAAAACATGGGAAATATATCCCGTTTATTGACACAACAGATGAGTATCAACTGGATGAAATTAATCTGGAAGATGTTCAATTCCTTATCTGGACAATTTTTCAACGTGATGTGCTGGAGTGTGATGAGTTGAGGTTTATTAATATCGAAAACCCTCTTTTAAGGTACGTTTCTCTGATTGTTTACGGGGTATTGGATGCTGAATATGAAACTGCACCTGAAAACGAAACACTTTACAATGCTGTTCATTCTGCAAATTTAGCTACCGACTACTTTTTATTCAGGGAGTTTCTTAAATGGTTGCATTATGATTCCTATCTTTCCGAAGAATATCCGGAAAACGAAGTAAGGAATGAAATAGAGGATCTTAAAAAAACCAAAAATCAAGAATATTTTTATGAGAATAAAGATGCTCTTAAATACACATTAGTCCATTCGTTAATTTTCACTTCGCCCTGTTCGCCAATGGCTATACTTTCCTCAAAATGGCTGGCAGAAATTGTTTCTGATTCTAAAGTGAAGGATATTGCAAGAGCCATAGCATACAGAAGATTTAATAATTATAGAATTACCGGTATCGATAGTAAAACCATAAAAGTTCAGTTGCTTGATGGAGATACTGATATTTTAGAGTTAGATATTAATTCACTAAATTCCACGAAAGGGATTAAAGATAAAACTACAATTAGTTGTGCCATGACCTGGTTCGATGGAATCTGGAATGTAAATGGAATGGCTTCCTTTGGAGATATTGATGAAGATGATAATTTAAAGGATTCAATAAATAATGTGGCCATAGAAAAGAAAGAAGATGATAAACTGACGTATGATTTTGTGTTGAAAAACAATAATAACTCTCCGATTGCATACTTCAGGGATACGAAAGAGCTGTCTGTCTTTTTACTGAAACTTTTCCCAAATTCATCAAAGAGTGAATTAATTCCGTCTAATATGACAGGAAATACGAACATTGTAATTTTCACCCACCCAAAATTAGGGTTGATTATGTTCCCGGATTTAGCCAAGTGGATCAAAGATAAAAACAATCCCTGTTACAATCAAAAATCTGCTTCTGATCATGCTGTTTCAATCCTGTGTGGAGGCTATAGCTGCCAGCGAGAGTTCCTGGAATATGTAATTCAGAACAACCTGATACCCGATGCACGGATCAATTCATTGAATGGGGAGGACTACGGACGTAAACTGGTGCAGCAGAACCTCGATTTTATTATTCGCTTTTTTCAACCGGAATTATTTTCTGTAAAAGTTGATTAGCACACAACAATAAATGCAGGAAAGTTTGAACAATTTATATTGTAAATAATTTATATCTTTGTATCTATAAAACAAAACACAATGCAAACTATAAACGTAAAAATAAACATTGATTCAGCCACCGGGCGTCGTTTGCTTGAGGAAGTGAAGCGTCACCCTAAAGTTGCTAAAGTAGAATATCCCGAACCTGAAGCTATTGCTGTAGGAAAGACTTATACATTGGAGGAATCATTCGATGAATGTTGTGATATTTTGAGTGAACATTACAACTGTGATATTAAAAAATTATGAATAAGTTTAGTGTCGTAATTTCTGAACATGCACAACAAGATTTACGGGATTTATCAAATACAATCAGTTTTGAATTAGTCGGTAAAACCGAAGGCCGCCTAATCTCTGAAAAAGTGAAACATTTATTGTCTCAATAAACTTTCTAACTTTATTGAGTATTTTGTACTTTAAAAAGTTTAGAAAAAAACTCCCGCATTTCTTTATGAAGTGCGGGAGTTTTTTTGTAGTTAATTTGAAACTAAAATAGAATAGAGAACTTATAAAATAAGAAAAAATATTCTATTGTTTTTATCATTGGATGTGATTTAAATTGTAGATTCCCTGAATTATATTCTTATCTCAATAATTATGGTTGAGTAAACTTATTAAGTTGTTAGTGGAATCTTTTCGTAATAAAAATTATGATATTCTGTAACTTTTACTTTTTTACTTGTTTTTATAATCTTCTCAATTTTATTGACCAAAGCAATTGAAAGAACTATTCTCTTAATAATTTTATTTTCTGTATAAAACACTTCATCGAAATACAAGTATACAGGGTCGCAAAAATTACGTTTTATAAAGTAAATATCATTAAGTTGAACTTTTATTTCTTTAGTTTGACCTTCAATTATATTTCTGTAAATTAAATATCCTTCGTCATTGAATATTTCTAATTCGGCAAATGGCGCATAATTTAAAAATTTACGTCCATTATAAATTGCTGAAAATAAAATGAGTATAGTTATTACTAGCAATGACAATACAAAAACTGTCAAAAGTATACCATGAAAGCCAAGGAAAAACTTAATTTCATCTTGATTATATTGTATAAATGGAATACTTAGGAATAATACCCAACACCAGCTTACTTTATATATAATTCGTCCTTTTGATACTGTAAATTTATAATATGACTCCATTATTTCTTAACTTATTATGCTTAATTACCAGGATTTACTCCAAAGTTTTGAAACATACCTTGAGGTGTTAACATGTATTTTAAATTAGATTCCGTTGCTTGAATTTGTTTTTTTAATTCAGTACCAAACCATTCATAAGATGCAAAGGAGAACCCAACAGAAACACCCCCCATTATACCAAAAGAATATGTCATATATGTTTCAATACCGACTTTACTTTCTTCAATAAAAGTATTACTAAAAGTTGTATTAGAATTTGTATAATCATATAACGGTTTGCCAATGCTCCAGATTATTTCCATATAATTATAGGTTTTTCCTATAGCACTTCCAGCTTGGTCTACAATAATTGAAATTGTGGCATTTCTAGAAATTGAAAAAATATTCTGTTGAATCTTTGAAAACTCATAATTAGATATCACATTTTGAGGAGTATATATCTTATCCATTTTCCAATTTTCCTGATTATTTCGTATCTGTTGTAATTCATTATTCGCCTGATACATTTGCATTGCAGCCTGATCAATTTGTGGAGTAATTGATTTCATTTGATGAAATCCGTTTATTGTGTTTCCAGTAGTTATTCCTCCTGAGTTATTAATGCCAACTGAGGGTCCAATTGCCCTTCCATTATAAGTGGCATTTATAAATCCTCCGCCCATTGAATTATAGCCCAATACTAATCCCGGTCTATCACTAATAAATGTCCTTTTAAAATCCCGTATAAAAGCATTCCCAAAATCACTCCAAAAGCTTTTCCAGGATTCTCCACTCGGGTCTGTAAACATCAATGGGTTATTCTTACAATAAATGTACCTGTTGAAATCATTTGCCATACCCGAACCCACTAACGGGTCGGGAGCTAAGAACCTTGCCAGCAATGGGTCATACAGACGGGCATTCATATTGATGATTCCAAATTGATTCAGATGTTCATGCCCCGTATAACCACGACCTCCATATGGCATAGTAGGTTGTGATCCTAGAGCGTATACCTGCCAGTTTGCCGGATTACGCATGTGTCCACACGCATCATAGCTGTATTCGGCTGCTAAATTACCACTATTATCGGAGATTTGAGTTATGCTTCTTAATGTTCCTCTTTGTAGAAACTGGAGAGCATATGCGCACCATTTCCCATTCTATTTTTGTAAATATCAATTGATGTATGCAGTATTATTTTACCAACGCCAAATCTGATACATTACCTCCCATTGACAGGCAATTCCATTTTCTTATTTATGATGAACATATCCTGCTCGACTGGGGACGGGGATTGCTTTTTACAGTATTTCTTTAAATAAGTTTGGTAATCAATTATTTCTTTTAATTTCAACGAATAATCTACTTTGTAGGTTTTATTGTATGTCCTTTTATAAACCATTCCCATTCCCTTTGCATAAATAGTTATCCCTGTTTTCTGTACATTCTTTAATATAAAAGGAATATATTTATATTTTATTTTGATAAATATTTCATTTGTCATTATTACACATTTTACATCCTTATTAAATATTTTGAATGTGGTTTTTTTTGCAAAAGAACTAATTTCGTTACTTGTACATACAATAGACTCATTTAATGGACTTGGATATTTTTTTTTAATTACTCTTTTTTGGGGAGATTCAAAATAATCAATGATTTCAGTTTTAATCACCTTGTCTTTATTTGTTGTTGAATCTTTGAATAAAGTATATTCATCCCTCAAAAAAAGATTCTTACCACGGTAATAAAAAACTGTGGAATCTCTTCTTGGGGTATTATTATCTTTATTTAATTCAACATGAATACAAATCTTAGAGCCATTTTCAATTTTTACTAGTCTTAAAAAGAATGAGAGTTTATCTAAATGATCATTACTTTCATATACAAATACTTTTGGATTGATTAAACTATCAGCAGGATAGCGATATTCATCCAAATACTCATTGTTAATTGGTTTCTGCGTCTTATTGCAACTTATTACAGTTAGAATAAAAAATAGATAAAATAGTTTTCTCATTTTCCTTCTTTTATCAGTCAACCTAATGCTCTTTTGATTGAACTTGTAGGTTGACTTTTTTATTGTGATTATTGTAACACCAAAGCTTTATCTGTATAAATCTCTCACATAATTTGCCAGAAAGAATAACAAAAAAGGCGATGCCACCATATAGCTAACCGTTAACACATTAATCCGTTCTCTTTTGTTCATGTCCATATCACTTAACTTTTCATTAATTTTATTGATATTTTTAAATGCATAGTATCGTACATTAATAAAAATATTTATAATAACTCCTAATATAATAAATGTATTTTCATTGATTAAGAATGTAATGTGTTGATTTAAATTTACAATCAAATTATCATCGATATGAAACATATAATATAAAATCATCGTTAAACAGTAGAAGATACAGATGCAAAAATAAAAATAAAAACCAGCAACTACAGATGCAGTTGCTTTATAACCATACTTACCGGAATTGGTTCGCATGAAATAATTATATAGCAAATAATATATATTATCAAATAAAATCATAAATCAATAGTCTTCATCACCATTTCGATTACCTTCATAATTAATTTCCGGAGCTAATTTGGATGCGATATTAAAAATCCAATTTGTAACCCACCATGCAGGAAAATTTTTCCAACCAATAATATCCAAACCCAAATTTATAGTGTTATCATTGTTTTGATTGTTATAAAAATTTCCAGCATCTTTATAAGTGGAATATAAATCAATTACTTCCCCACTTTTTATTATTCCATTATCCAATGATGTATGTGGCATTTCTCCATTACTGTAATGTATATAACCACCCATTGTTGATGTTGATTGAGAAACAGCATTTAATATATTATTTCTTTTAATTTCCAGGCGATTGTTTTAACAATGCCAAATCTGACAAAGTACATTTTAAATCATGGAATGTATTGATATTGATGTTTATAACTATATTTTCCATAATCATTTTTCCGATACACTTTGTATTTATAAGTATCTGATTCCTTAATTATTGAGTCTCCTAATTTTATATCTAAATCGCCAACCATAGAATAAATATACAAACCATTATTTAAAAGAAAATTAGCATTTGCTTCCTTTCCATAATTTTTGCAATCAACAACAAGTGAATGAAAGCTTTTTTCATAAAACTTGTTGTTATTTATTCTATGATTAATATCAAGAAAGATTAATATACCGAACAGAATAAAAAAGGGTATTACTTTACTGATTTTGAACGAACCAGGCTTGAGAAATTTGAAATAAACAAATACACAAATTATTGACAGAAATATTAATATATAAAAAATCATTTTTTCATTAATAAATTGATAAAAATAAAGATAATTAAAAATATTGATATAAAAATAAAGTATTTTTTCATGAAACTTTATGTTTCGAAATTGATGTGAGAATTAATTATAGATATTTATTGAGAGTTTTACTCCATTTTTTCTAAGTTTTAGTTACGGATAAACAATGGTCCACTTATTATCTTCCAGGCATTGCATATCAATTAAATATTTCTTTGAAAATATATTTTTTTTGTAAATGTTATCCCATCCATATTTATCAACTGAATCTTTAATTACAATATAAATACTTAGTTTCTTGTCTTTAGAATACTCTATAGTTACATCCCAGGGTGGAACTATATTCCCAATTGAACCGCTAGTATTTGGTTCAACTATTACAGGATCATACAATTGTTTCTTGAATTTACCATTTTCAGATTTCATCCAATAAATATCATTCTTTGATTCATTTATTAAGACTATTTTTCTTCTATCTATTCTATCTTTAACACAAGATGAAAGCATCAAAACTGCAAACAATAGAGTAATCATCAACTTCATTATAATAATCAGATTTGCATACGATTTTTTCACATTGTTTAAATTGTTGTTTTTCAGAATATTTCTCCTTTTAGTTCAGATCCAATTAATAATAAACAGTGGTTAGCTCAGTTTGTAGCATAACAGAACCTGGGCCTAAATTAAAACAGTTTATGATTGATTTAATACAATTAACTACCATTTTTAATTTAGTCTATTTGCATCAAAAACAAACTTTCCAATTATCTGTTTCAAAATTTTTATAATTGAATTTTTACAATTTCATTATCTAAAACCATTAATAACTAGTTTCCGGAAATTTATCAAAGAATACTATTTCATTTTTTTTAAACTTAATTGTTTTGTCAATTTTCATTTCCAAATTATCAGTCAGACCAATCGACACAATTATCCTTTTTTTTATTTCATTTTCAGTGTAATGGATTTCATAGAAAGCTAAGTTTACAAATTTAGCTTTGTTATATTTCAATAAATAAATATCATCAAAATTCGTTTTTGCTTGCTTTTTCTCTCCATTAACAAAATTAGTATATAACAGGTAATGATTATCATTGTTTATTTTAAGTTCAGCCTTTGGATCTAATCTTGAAATAATATAAGAATTTAGAAAAGCTGATATTAACCAAAATACAAACCATATTACTAATACAATCCTACCTATTATCAAAAATAAATAGATTACATGATCGTTTGTAGGAATATTTATCCCGCGTTGAATATACAACCATATAAAAAACAGTTCAAATAAAATTACTACAAAAACCGACTTGACAATAGTATATTTAGAATTTTTAAAAAAGTAATTTTTCATTTATTAATTGATATTTGAAATAGTAAGTTAGTAGTATGCAAGGCAGATGAATTGATTTAAAATTCAGAATTACTATGGTCTGCGATTTATCATGCAATTTTGCTAAATTCCATTCATCGTTCCTCAATTAGATACTCCTCTGCAATTCATTCAACTCCCCACAAAAGTATTATAAATTTCACAATTGCAAACATAAATGCATTAATATCTTAAATTTATATTCTAACCTTTAAATTCAGGGATATTACTCAGCTTAAGTTTAATCTGTTGACATTATAAAAAATGACTATCCTATTGAGTGAATCATTTTTTTTAAGGTCTCAACAGTATGAGCCGATTTTCATGAATCCGGATTGTTAAAAGAGTATGCCTTATTTTACCTTTGTCAGGTATTTTAACCTGCGGATTTCATTCTGCTATTGTTTTATATTGATAAAGAATTTGTTGGTTGTTGGTAGGGGGTTGATTGGGGATTTAGAGAGGTGGGGCCCAACCAACCCCCAACCAACCCCCTACCAACCCCCAATGAATACCCAATCAACACAAAACAAAATAAAGACCTAATTAAGAGAAAATAATAGAAAAAACTGTGCTATTCTTTTCCACTATCCAATTATCAGATATTTTTTTCGTTTCAATAATTAAATTCAACCTTCAAACCTTAAACCCCAAACTCCAAACTTTCAAACCTCAAACTTTAAACTTCCAACCTTTTCCCCCAAGGTTATTTGTTATAAAAAACTGTTTAAATATCGAATTTAAACTGAATAAACTATCTTTGCAAAAAATATACGATAAAGGGTATTCCGATCAGTTGAAATTATGAACAAGCTATTGATTATTGACGATGAGGACCAAATACGCAAGTTGTTATCGCGTCTGTTGGAACTGGAGGGCTATGAGGTCTATCAGGCTTCCGATTGCCGTTCGGGGTTGAAGCAGGCCGAATCGTTTACGCCCATGGTGATCCTGTGTGATGTGCGCTTGCCCGATGGGAGCGGCGTCGATTTGATTGCTAAACTTAAGAAGGTAAGTCCGCTTTCCGAAATCATCATGCTCACCGCTCACGGGAATATACCGGATGGGGTGCAGGCAATTAAAAACGGTGCTTTCGACTACATTACGAAGGGTGACGACAACAACAAAATAATACCGCTGATCAGTCGTGCCATGGAAAAGGCATTGATGGGCAAACGGTTGAAACAGCTCGAAGCCGAAGTGGGGCTGAAATACTCTTTCGAGAGCATATTGGGGAACAGCAGGCAAATTAAAGATGCCATTTCCCTGGCCAGGAAGGTGGCTGCCACCGACATCCCTGTATTGCTGACAGGGGAAACCGGAACTGGGAAAGAAGTATTCTCGCAAGCCATACATGTTGCCGGAGTCCGACGGGATAAATCATTTGTAGCCATCAACTGTTCGGCATTCAGCAAGGAACTGTTGGCCAGTGAAATGTTCGGTTACAAAGCCGGAGCTTTTACCGGTGCCTTAAAAGATAAAAAGGGACTGTTTGAAGAAGCCAATAACGGAACGATCTTTCTGGACGAGATCGGGGAGATGGAGTTTGATATTCAGGCCAAGTTGCTGCGCATCATCGAAACCGGTGAATTCCTGAAAATAGGGGATACCAAATCCACCAAAGTGAATGTGCGGATCATTGCCGCCACCAACCGGAACCTGCAAAAAGAGATTGAAGAAAACCGGTTCAGGGAAGATCTGTTCTACCGCCTGTCCGTTTTTCAGATTCATCTGCCTGCCTTGCGCGATCGTTCGGATGACATTGAAATACTTGCCACGTCGTTTATTGATACTTTTGCCGCAAAATTGGGCCGGAGAATCGAACATGTCAGCCCGGAATACCTGAATACCCTCAAACGGCATGGCTGGAGAGGGAATATCCGCGAACTCCGGAACGTGATAGAAAGAAGCCTGATCGTGTGTTCCAATGAATCGCTTACGGTTGATGACCTGCCCATCGAGATTGTTCAGGAGCAACTTGAAGAGATCATTGGCAAGAACTCTTCAGGTTTTGATATGGCGGGTATGGAGAGCCGTCACATTGCCCGGGTACTTCAATACACCAAAGGAAATAAGACCGAGACAGCCCGATTGCTGAAGATTGGCCTGACCACGCTGTACCGGAAGATTGAGGAATACGGGTTGTAACGTAACCCGAAGAATCAACTCACGAATCCCGATTGTGAATAAAATCAATCAGAAAGATAGATGTAACTTACAAATTGCATAATATTGGCAAAAATAACTTGCAGTATTGATTGATTTGTTTTAAATATGAGTAAAATGTGATACTTTTGTTACGGTTTTAAATTGTGTAGTAATATAGATAGGATTGTGGAGAATAATAAAACAGAGCATTTAAGCAAATTAGGTTTTTTAGGGCTGATTGTAACATTAGGAATTGTGTACGGTGATATCGGGACTTCACC
>Ga0302209_10000042_pt1 | contig 66842 bp, 46 predicted proteins | sample II_Fen_E3_1_FD_194574 | JGI IMG/M metagenome (GOLD analysis project Ga0302209, IMG submission 194574) | Peat permafrost microbial communities from Stordalen Mire near Abisko, Sweden - II_Fen_E3_1 | ecosystem: Environmental > Terrestrial > Soil > Wetlands > Permafrost | place: Sweden: Abisko...
CCTGGTTTATTTATTTTATTAATCCCGCAAGTGGTATATTCTCATTATTTGCAATCCTTTTCCGGAATTCCGCTCTAAATGTACGAACTCTTATTAACACTCCCAACATTTTGTGCATTTATTTAAAATAAGCACTATAAGTATAGGAATTACAAAACAAAAAACCGTTCCAACCTGACTGTCAGAACGGTTTAAGAGACAAAAAGATACAATCAAAGGGCTGTATCTATTCAATGAGACAAATTCAATTGGTTTTCAAGGGCATCTTTTATGATGGCATTTATAGAACGTCCGGTTTGTTTTGCTTTCAAAGCAATCTGGCAATGAATATCAGACGGTATCCGGATGTTGAGCGTACCACTATACGCTTTCCGTGGTTTGATTCCAAGCTCTTCACACCCTTCCAGGTAACTGTCAATTGCGCTTTCAAAATCAGCTTTTAATTCAGTGATTGATTGACCTTCGTAGGTGATGCTGTCTTTGACCATTCCTTCCACTTTTCCAAACAAACAATTATCGGCTGCATTATATTCTACAGTACCGATATAACCTTTATATTTTAAATTATCCATAGTATTCATCTATTAAGAAATTGTTTTTTAATTTCGTATAAACATCTTTCATAACTCCTTCATTTATTACATTTGATAGATGAGGCTTATGCATATCAATCACAGAAATAGTGTCTTTGTTTATAAACCTAATACGTGAGCCGGATGTTTTTCCTTTATTACGAATACTATAACCGAATCCAATTAAAAGCTTGACCATTTCATCAAAAGCAAAATCCTTAGGTTGTCTTTTAAATCGATCAATTAGCTCATCCTTAGTTCAATAGTTGTTTTATTGGATACAAATGTAACTACATTCAGTTACTTTTCATTTCTGTGTAAATTTTAAAATAATTATATTTAACATTTTTTACAGACTTGTTTTTCTCAGAGAATAACTGGGGTGATAGATTTCACTTTTCCACTGATAAACATAGTTGATATTTCTTTTCAAACGAAACAACGGAAGCTACTCGTTAGGTTAAATGTGCATTTAATTTTACTTAGTTAGATACAATACAGCATTTTATATAAACAGATATCCGATCACTCACCAAGTCCAATCTTATTTACCCAAATATGTACAAACCAGAATAAAAAAGGCAGTAATTATTGCATTTACGTTTGCCACAATTATCTCTTCAACCCTTTAGAGTCAGTGTAAAAAACGAATAACGTTGAATAAATCACTTACGAATTGAAAGTTCTGTTATTTATTAAATATGGTAAATAAGGTTGGGCTTAGTGGGTAATCGTTTTTCTACTAATGTTTAACAGCTGAATATATGGTCTTTAGAGAATACAACCTTATTTCTATCTGTCAACTTCCAACTTCCAACTTCATCTACCAACTACCAACATTTTCTATCTGTCAACTACCAACTTCTAACTTCATCTACCAACTACCAACTACCAACTACCAACTTATTTCTTCTAACTACCGACTACCAACTACCGACTTCCTTTGCTTTCCTCCTCATTTCCTTTGCATCCGGTTTTACTCCCATTTTTGAAAAAACAAAAACAATTTAATTTTAAATCAATAAACTAGTAATTAATAATCAATATCTAAATAAAATTTGCTTATTAATTGCTTTCTTATTCCTTATATATTGATTATATATTGATTATATCCAAACCGGAGTAAAAGCATACTAAAATGAATAGAGCAGCTAATAAGATCAGAATCTTTGTGATTCGTTCCCATGTTACCATCTAAGGATCTGCTTGCACGGAATATAAGTACTATATATCAGAAATGTACACGCCATTCACTTTGTAGAATGAAAGGACTTGTATCCCTGAATTATGAATAACAGGTTTAAATTTTGCAATCAAAATGAGGAATATACGGAAGAGGTGCCGGGAAGATATCGGGCACGGGGAAGTACTGGAAACACGGCGGTATATGAATTGGACAAAACTGCAGATTGGAATTTTGTGTTGGGGAATAAACAGGTATGAATAATGCCATACTGGAGTGTTGGGTAGTATGATGCACGAAAAAAGGCTGCCTCACGGGGAGGCAGCCTACAAGAGTGAATGTTTTTTTGATCTTTATTCGGCAGGCTTCATCACCACTTCCAACACATTTCCCTGCGAAACGATGTTTTTCAGGGTCGATTGAATGACTTCGGGGGTTAATGCTTCCACCGAGGCTTTATAATCGTCGACCAGGTTCAGTTTATCCTGATAGAAACGTTGTACGGCACTTTGCCACCAACCGTTTTCGGCAAGGTCTTCGGTATATTTCTTCAGCATATTTTCTTTTACCTTTTGCAGGTCGTCAACACGTGGACCTTTGGCAACGATTTCATCCACTTCCGAATAGATAATGGAGATCAGTTTGGCCTGTTTCAACGGGTCGGTATCAAATTGCATCATCAGGGTTGCTTCTTCAATGGGAGTATTGTTTATGCTGCCACGTACACCGACACCATACGATCCGCCTTCTTTTTCACGAATGCTTTCGAGATACCGGATGCTCAGGATACTTCCAATGGCAGTCATTGCTGTCCGGTTATTTATCGTGTAGGGCATGGATCCGCTGTATAAAATAAAATTCGATGCTTTTTTGATCTTCATCTCCTTTTCAAAAATGTTATTCACTTTCCCTTTTGGTTTCCGGATATTGTTATCGGTAAACTTTTCGGTTTCTTTTTTTGATTTCAACCCGCCCAGGTAGGTGACAATGGCATTTTTTATGGAATCATTGGCAGGATCGACATTTCCTGTGAATATAAAGGTGAAATCGGCAGGTAAAGCAAATCGTTCTTTATAAATGGCCAGGGCTTTATCCTGATCAATCAGATCGAGGGTTTTTAAGCCCAGCAGAACGGTGCGGGGACTGTGATTGGTCACCATGGCATTCACCGTGTCTGAAAACGCCTTGCGTGGGTCACTGGCGGCATTGGCCAGGCTGGCACGGTATCCGTTCATCATCGCTTTGAACGCATTGTCGTCTTTTCGGGGAGCCGTAAAATTGAGGTACACCAGTTGGAGCATTGTTTCAAAATCCTTGACTGAAGAACTCCCGTTCATCCCCTCATCATACGCTCCGATTTGCGGAGAGACCGATGCTATCTTGCCGGTAAGGATCTTGTTCAGTTCGATCTGGTTGTATTGTCCCAGTCCGTTGTTCGAGACAATCGATGCAGCGAGCATTCCTGAAGGCAGATCAGCCGGATTGGTCACTTTAGAAATTCCACCCTGACTAAAGGCCGAAAGAAGTATTTCATCTTTTTTAAATGTTGTAGGCTTAAAGACCACTTTCACCCCGTTGCTCAAGGTCCATTCGGTGGTTCCAAGCGATTTATTTTCTGATACCTTTGCTACTTTCCCTGCTTTAGGGGCTTTATCTATTAAAGGACGATTTGATTTTTCTTCGCCTTTGGCAGTCAGTTCAGCTTTTTTTGAATTGTCGATGGCTACACGTATCTGATCTTCAGAAGGGATCTTCACAGCTTCCTTATCGGGAGCCATAATCGATACAATCATATTTGTATCGGTCACATACGATTTGGCTACCTGATTCACCATCTCCAGTTTCAGCTGAGGCAACATAGCCTGCAGGGTCTGGTATTCCCATTCGATACCGGGAATTGATTCCTGGTTCAGAAAATTACGGACATATTCTTCGATCAGGTTGTTGTTTTTCTGATTATCACGTTCGTTATATGACTTCTCTACGGTTTTAATAAAATCGGTTTTTGCGCGTTCCAGTTCAGAGTTCGTGAAACCAAACCGTTTAATTTTCTCGGCTTCCAGCAAGAGTGCATTCAATCCGGTGAGTTCCTGACCTTCTTTTGGGATGGCGAGCAATTGAAATGCATCTTTCGATTTAACAAGCTCCCCGTAATTGGCATAAGCACCTACAAACGGGGCATCAGCCTGCTGGGTTATTTCTTCAAAACGGTTGCCTATCATTGTCGAGATAAGGCCGTTGATGGTGTTAAATGCATATCCGTTCATGGACAACTTGATATTCTCAGGAAGTTTGTCATGTTTGTATTCCAGTTCGATCCGGGTCATGCGTGCTTCTTTATCTTTCACCACCGAAATAATTGGTTTCTGATTGTCGGCAATCGGATAGACAATGCGTTCGGCCTCGTTCTCCTTTTTAGGAATATCCGTAAACAACGACTTGATTTTAGCTTCTACTTTATCCACATCCACATCCCCGACGATCAGGATAGCCTGCAGATCGGGGCGGTACCATTTTTTATAGAAATCGCGGATGGTAGCATGGTCAAAATTATTGATGATGGCCGTATCACCGATCACATCACGAATGGCATACTGGCTTCCGGGATATTTCAGTTTGTTCGACTCCTTCCACATACGGCGGTCGGCACCGGCTCCCTGTCGCCACTCTTCACGAATAACGCCACGTTCGGCATCAATTTCGGTATCTTCCAGCGAGATAAAACTTGACCAGTCGTGCAACACCAACAACGCACTGTCGACAATACCATCCCTGACGGTAGGTACATCCGAAAGATTGTATACCGTTTCGTCCAGCGAGGTATGGGCATTCACATCGGCACCAAATTTCACACCTATTTTCTCCAGATAATTAATCACTCCTTTTCCGGGGAAATTTTTAGTACCGTTGAAAGCCATGTGTTCCAGGAAATGTGCCAACCCGTTCTGAGAGTCGTTTTCGAGGATAGCTCCAACATTCTGGGCAATATAGAAATCGGCTCGTTGTTTTGGCTCTTTGTTGGCACGGATATAATACGTCAGGCCATTATCTAACTTACCAAACCGCACCTTAGGGTCGATGGGTAAGGGTTGAACTTGTTGTGCACCTGCATTCAGAGCCAACAAAATCATGAAACATAAAGAAATTAATCCCGAAAAATTCTTTTTCATACTCTGATTTTAATTAGTGGATTATTTACCCGGAAAAATAAACGCGAAGTTATATGTTAAATAAGTTGCAAAGGAAAGTATTTTATTTCAATTAACAAAATCAACAACCTGTTTTCTGTTAATAATTTAATCTTATTAAAAAACATTCTGAATAAAAGGACAGATACTGAGTTTCCTAAGCACAAGTATTGAATATTGGCTTATAAAATAGTACTTTTGCAATTAAATAAACAAAACACGATGTCAGAAGAATTGTTCATTGCCCCGGGTGCCGGTAAAAAAGAAATCTATGAATCATTGATCCCCCAACTGGCTTCTTTGATAGACGGTGAAACAGATTTAATTGCCAATCTGGCAAATCTCTCCGCAGCCTTGCACGATACATTCGGCTGGTGGTGGGTCGGGTTTTATTGGGTAAAAAACAATGAACTTGTGCTGGGGCCTTTTCAGGGGCCGATAGCCTGCACCCGCATTCAGAAGGGAAAAGGAGTTTGCGGAACAGCGTGGAAAGAAGCGAAAAGTTTACTGGTTCCTGATGTTGCCGCTTTTAAGGGACACATAGCGTGCAGCAGCAGCTCGGTTTCCGAAATTGTGATCCCTGTTTTTGATCAACACCAACAGGTAGTGGGAGTTCTGGATGTGGATAGTGAGCGGTATGATGTGCTGGACAGTCTGGATATTGAGTACCTTGAAAAAATCAGTCAATTAATCACCATTTCATTTCATTCTACCGGAACAAATTAAAGACAGAACCACAACAGACTCACCAGTTCACAATAAAAGTTCAGACTTCCTGACCCTATGATATAAATCAATAAGTTACAATGTCCATATTTCAAATCGGATTGTCGTACCTACCGGATGTATATTTTATTCTGTCTTTAATCTGGGATAGTCAGAGTCAATTAATCAAGTTTGCAGTGCATTCGGAATTAAAAAAACAATTGAAATTCGTGTAGTCAATGGGGATGTAATTATTTTATATCCGAAACCTTATTTTTGTGTCCATAGTAGGGAATCGGATACCACACACCTCAACCTTATTTCCTTTATTTTAGATACAAATCAGCTCTCAGAGTAGAAATAAATAGCGACAATTAAATTTTCGAGAGTTCTGGGAGTCTGAAATTATACAAATTATGATTTCATGATTAAGCAAAAGACAACAAATAATGTCGTATGATTTTAATTTAAATAATGGAATAAGGGTTAGTCTTTTTTACTTAATATTCTACTAAGAATTAAAATAAAAAACAGGATTTAATATTTATATCACTTATATATAATGCATTAAACCTTAGAAGAAAACCAAACACCCCTAAAAAATCTTATTCTCTTATTTTGAATATTTGAAAAGTTTAATTTTTCAAGAAATAGTATAGGACAATATATTGGTCCAATTACTTAAGTATAAAATGTCTTTAGGGAGCAGGCTATTCTGTTTCGAACATAAGATTCCAGTCATGTAGCCAGCGAATGAATCCACTTGTATCTAATGTTGTTTACAATATTTTGTTTAGGTATCCTATTGTATTGCTAAAATTATCTTGCTGAATTTTTATTCTACTTAAGTCAAGTTACAAGGCTTCGATATTTTCTTTATTCTCTATCGTTTTAGCACCTGTGGCATACAGGCTTTCAATACGCCGGGCATAGCGTTCTTCCACTTTCCCGCGCATAATCTTCATGGTGCTGTTTACCAGCCCGTTTTGTTCGGTAAAAGGCTCGCCAATCACTGCAACAGCCGATGGTAACCATCGTTCGGGAAACAAACCTTCGAATTTTCCACCTTTCTTATATTCGTTTATCTCCAATTGTAATTTATTCAACGCAAGTTCCTTTGCCTCCAGCGAGTCCCAGTTCAATTGGAATTTATTGGTATGAACAAACCGTTTCAACGCTTCCTTGTTGGGAACTATCAGGGCTGATGTATACGGATTCTGATTGTTATAAAGCAGGACCTGGTCGATGTACTTCGAATTATCGGCCAGTGATTCTTCGATTCCTTCGGGACTGTATTTTTCACCATCACTTGAGATCAGCAAACTTTTAAAACGCCCGACAACATATAAAAACCCATCGTTATCCATATATCCCAGATCACCGGTGTGCAACCACCCATCAATAATCGTTTCGGCAGTTGCTTTTTCATTTTTATAATAACCGGCCATCACGTTTTCGCCTTTGATAACTATTTCTCCTTTTTCGTTGTTCGGAAGTTCTTTCCCCTGTGCATTACAGATTTTAAGTTTCATATTCTTCACAAGATAGCCGGATGATCCCAGTTTATGATTTATCAATCCGTTTGAAGAAATAATAGGAGTGGCTTCGGATAATCCATATCCCTGAAACATTGGCATCCCGATGGCATAAAAGAACCGTTGCAAATCGATATCAAGCAATGCGCCGCCACCCACAAAGAAATCGAGTTTACCGCCAAAGGCAGCCCTTACTTTCGAAAAAAGTATTTTATCGAATATATCCAGAAGTGGTTTCTTGAGGATTTGCAGACCCTGACCTTTGTTATATCCTTCTTTGTTGTATGAATAAGCCATTTTCATGGCTGTATTGAACATCCACTCCACAACAGGACCCTGAGCCCTGATGGAACTCTCAATATTTTTTTTAAAACTCTTGGCAAGAGCCGGTACGCTTAATAACAGATTGGGTTGTAATTCGAGGATGTTGACAGGAATGTTCTTCAATGTTTCCATGCCGGTTTTTCCGGTTTTAACCGTGGCTACACTGGCACCGGAGGCCATAAAGCTATAGAAGCCTGCCACATGAGCAAAGCAATGATCGAGTGGCAGAATGATAAGTGTCCGGTAAGTGTCCGGAATAGTCATCAGGCTTAAGGCCTGCTCGACATTGGCGGTATAGTTCCGGTGGGTAAGCATGATTCCTTTCGGATCGGCAGTGGTTCCTGAAGTATAGCTGATATTAGCCAGACTATCCGGTAGTATGGCTTTCGATCTGTCTAAAACAGCTTCCGGATATTCAGCATGATATTCTTTTGCCTGTTCCAGGAAATCGGTGATACCGATTTCGTTAGTTTTGTAATCGGACTGATCGTCGAAAACAATTATTTTTTTGATAGTTGGTATCTGATCTGCAATTGCTCTTATCTTCCTTAACTGACCCCCTGAAACCAATATATAGTGTGATTCAGAATGAACAATTCGAAATATCAGATCAGTGCTTTCTTCCAGCTTGATGGATAAAGGGACATTTACAGCACCGGCATGTAGTACACCCAGTTCGCCAATTATCCAGGCATTTCGTCCTTCTGAGAGCAAGGCCACTTTTTCTCCGGCTTCCACACCCAGGCTCAGTAACCCGGCAGCAAACAAGTGTGATTCTAATTTCGTTTCAAGATAAGAAGTTGAAATAAATAAGTTATCCTTTTTTTCCCATAGAAAAGGATGATGGGCGTATTTATCTACGCTTTTATTTAACAGGTCAATAATTGTTGGTTTCATCAATATATATTTTTTCTGGTAACAGCCAATTAATATCAGCGGTTTACAAATCCAGCACCTTCAGGTTTGAAAAGAGGTACAAAGATAATCATTTTTTAATTATCTGTCTTTTTAAAACACGATTGATTCATAATGAAACAACAAAGCCCGCAATGAAGCGGGCTTTATCAGTTATAGTGCTCGGAATATATCCGGTTATAATTTTACAAAAAAGATATCACACCTTCTGTTCGGGCGTACTTTCAACTTTGATTCGGCTAAATTCTCTATTCTGTTTGTGACTATCCGGTTATAAGGTATCTTCCAGTAATTTACCAGTTCTGATTTAACCCGATCGGACCGGCGTTGACTAAGCTGGTTGTTTTGTTTCTCGTTATCCAGGTTATCACAATAGCCTTTAACCTCAACGCAAAGGCTTGGATCGGATTTCATCCTGTTTGCTATTTTGCTAATGGCAACTAACGCTTTGTCATCAAGCTCGGTTTTATTAAAGTCAAAATAAACAGCCGGAATTTCTTCTATTGATTCTTTTGATTTTAATGGAACAGTCTGTATTTTTAATTGTTTTTCGTCAGTCATACCCGATTTATTTATCGGTGTATTCGTTTCAACCTGCCTTACATCCTGAACTCCGACACCATTCAGTGTTGAACTCACATTGGCTAAATACAGATTCAACGAATCAATTAATTTATTCTGTGAAATTACAATACCTTCGAGTTTCGCAATTTCATTATCCAGCTTACTTAATTTTACGGCATTCTGTTTTGAAAGTATCAATCCATTATCCGGAGAGAAGACCTCCATTTTGACATTCCGTAAATGGCTTTTTTTACCGGACGTAAATTTATAGCGTAAGAAGAAAGTTCCTGATCCTACAATATCATTTGAATTCCCTTTGAAATTTAAAGTGCTTACTCCTTCCAGATTATCTTTATTAAATGGCCTGTATTGTCCTTTTGCACCAAATGCAAGGGTTCTTGACAAATTATATTCTAATGAAAGGGTGAAAGGAATTGATATCGCATTGCCTGATTTCAAATCAATGCCTTTTGAAGGAGATGCGGAATTAAAAGTATAGACAGCATAACCAAGCCCTATGGCTCCGTTAATATAGATTTTCGATTTAGATTGTGGAAAAATTAAGCGGGTAATATTGACTGTTGCATTTAAATCTGAAGTATTTAGATCTGTATTTATATTGATGGTATTTGTCTTATTAGTTGCCGTGAGGGGTAAATGGTGAAAATCAAGCGAAAAGCCCCAGATTGGTGTCAGTCCGTATTCAAGGGAAGCACCATAAGTAACTTGTTGAAAAGAGGATGGAACAATTTGAAGTTTTCCGGTATAAATATCTCCATCAAAACTATTATATCCATATTCGGGTGCAAACGACCATCTGGAAAAATCTTTATTCTCAGGATAAGCAGTAAGTATACTTAAAAACAAACAAATGAATACTAAATATTTTTTCATGAACAATAAAAAAAACTTAAAATAATTTATTTACATTTTCATGTCATACAGAATATGACGCTCGTGTAATATATTATATGCGTCAAAGGTAACATTATATTTTTGTCCATACTATTTTATTCTGTATTTATATTACATTATTTATCATTTTATTTGTAAAATAATCATATAGTCACCTATATCATTAACTTGCAGGAATATGCATGTAGTAATTTAAACAAAATAAAAAAGATTCAGAAAGACTGTTTATAACAATCTTTCTGAATCTTTTTTATGTTTTCCCAAATGAAACAATTTCTGATTCACCAGGACTAATTCAGATTTAAAAAAAACAAGGTACCCGAAACTTATTTTACCATACTTACTTTAACAGTTGCTGCCATGGTTGCATTCCGGACATCAACCCGTTCGACCACCTTGCGGGCTAGTTCCTGAAATGCCAGAGAGAGTATATTATTTTCATCCGCAGCTATTGGTTTGCCGGCATCTCCACATTCGCGAATGCTTTGAACCAGTGGGATTTGTCCGAGAAGAGGGATATTCAGTTCTTCAGCCAGTTGTTTTCCGCCCTCTTTTCCGAAGATATAATACTTATTTTCCGGAAGTTCCGCAGGTGTAAACCATGCCATATTTTCAACAAGTCCAAGAACAGGCACATTCACCTTATCACCCATGTACATATTGATTCCTTTACGGGCATCAGCCAGGGCAACTTCCTGTGGAGTAGTCACAACAATGGCTCCGGTAATTCCGGCAGTTTGTACCAGGGTCAAATGAATATCTCCGGTACCGGGTGGTAGATCCAGGACAAAATAATCGAGTTCACCCCAATCGGTGTCAGTGATCAGTTGCTTTAAGGCATTGCTTGCAACGGGTCCCCGCCATACCAATGCAATTTCTGGATCAACAAAAAAACCGATAGACAGTATTTTAACTCCGTATTTTTCAATAGGAATAATGATGTGTTGACCATCGACCTCTATTACTTCGGGATGAGCATCCTCAACACCAAACATTTTTGGAATTGAAGGCCCGTGTATGTCAGCATCAAGAAGTCCTACTTTATAACCGAGAGATGCTAATGCAACTGCTAAATTCGATGAAATTGTCGACTTACCTACCCCGCCTTTCCCTGAAGAAACCGCGATTATGTTTTTTACTTTTGCCAGAATGGGGGTTGGAGCAGGTTTTGGAGCTTCTTTGAAAATTGTACTAATATTTCCTTTGATATCAACATGCTCACCAACATAAGTCAGAACAGCCTGTTCAGCAGCCTTCACTACCGATTTAGAAAAAGGATCGTTTAATTTCTCGAACACCAGTGAAAATGAAATCTTATCTCCCTCAATCCGGATATCATCATGAACCATTCCCGATGATACAATATCTTTTCCTGTCCCCGGATAACGGACATGAACTAATGCGTCGAGAACCGACTGCGGATATATTGCCATATTTAATTTAAGTTATTAATTTATTGTTACAAGTAGTATGTAACAAATCAGATGGTTGAAAAGTTTTAATTTTTAATACCTGAACATTTATACATCCACATTATGACGCTTACTTCTTCCAAAACTACGATACACATCATGTTCTATATCAACATCAGGTTCAATAAAACTAGTCCGTTTGTCCAGTCGAAACTGAATATATTTAATGGTTATACCCCTGTCCAGCCATTGTTGTTCGTAATAGGTCTTAATTCCAAGAATAGGGTCCTTCAAATCGGAAGCATATAGATCATCGTTCGAAAAAGCGACCTCATAATGATTAGCTTTTATCATTTCACGGGTATAGGTAAACATGAAATTGCTGTCAGTTTTTAAATGGATCAATCCGTTTGTTTTAAGAAACTGTTGATACGACTTCATAAAATTGGTAGCAGTCAATCGCTTGGTAACTTTCTTCATTTGAGGATCAGGGAAAGTCAACCAGATTTCACTTACTTCATTTTCGGCAAAGAAATGGTGAATCATTTCAATATTGGTGCGTAAAAAAGCAACGTTATTCATTGATTTTTCAAATGAATCCTTAGCACCTGTCCACAAACGGGCTCCTTTAATATCCACACCAATGAAATTCTTATCCGGATAAAGCTGTCCTAATCCAACTGTATATTCCCCTTTACCACAACCCAGTTCCAGGACGATAGGATGATTATTTTTAAAAAACAATTCATTCCATTTACCTTTCATGTCAAAAGTTCCACTCTCAAGGAAAGCATGTGATGAAACCTGAAAGACATGTGGAAACTCTTCCATATCGGCAAATTTCGCCAATTTATTCTTACCCACTTTTTTATTTACGATTTTAAAATTTACAAATTACAATTCTGGCAACCAAGCCGGCAGCTACTTGTCTTAACTACTTACGACAAACTGGAAACTACTTACTACCAACTTTCTCCACCCGCATTCCGACATCATTAATTCCATGCAGTATCGTATCACGCATACCGTGGACAATTTTATAATGATAGATTCCGGCAGTTTTAAACCTGACCTTTTCCTGATACAAAACGGGCATTTCCATGATAGAACCAAGTCCGCTCCCAAGCCATTTTCCCCGTTGATCGGCCAGGTAACATTCAATTGAATCGTTAGACTGTATTTTATCCGGTGTTGTTTTACTTAAAAAGAGCCACAGGTTCTGATATGGATATTCTCCCCTGTTCCGTATGTTTACATAGACATTGTACATGGAAGTTGTGTCGGTAATTTTAATATCAAATCCATACAAACTATCCTTGTTCCATCCTTTTGGATTTACAGTATCGTATTGAAAATACACATCGTTACTGGTACACGCAACAGCAAAGAGCGATATTAAAATCGTCCAGAAACATTTATTCGTTTTTTTTACTGACATCTGAGTCGTTTTTCTTTATGGGTTTTTGAAAGCGGGGTGCACCGGTCTTAGTTTCTGCCACTTCAGTTTTTGCAAGCTGAGGACGGTTGTTGGATCGTTTGTTTGATTTGCCGCCCGAACGTTTTTTTGATGTATCGAATCGAGTCAGGCTATCCTGCCCTACCCCATTTTCATAGTCAATCGGTGTTGGGATTACTTCATCATCTGCGTGATCATCAAGCAAATCGGGTTTTATCCCCTTTTTGTTCATCGCGATCACCTCCTTGGCTCTTCGGGCGGTCACTGCAACCACATTGGCACCAAAGTTTTGAGACGTGGAATATGAAATTATTCCTTTGAAGACATCCGTTTTAAAATGATAATAGGTATTGTCGAGGGTTTCAAGCTGGATTTCTTTCGAAGGAAAATTTTTAATGGCATCCATATAGGAATCCAATTCATAATTCATACAACATTTAAGTTTGGCACATTGGCCGGCAAGTTTCTGTGGATTGAGTGAAATATCCTGATACCTGGCAGCACTTGTAGAAACAGAATTGAAATTAGTCATCCAACCTGAGCAACATAATTCACGCCCACAAGGTCCTATACCCCCTATTCTACCGGCTTCCTGTCGGGCACCGATTTGTTTCATCTCGATCCGAATGCGGAATGTTTCAGCAAACACCTTGATCAGTTGTCTGAAATCGACCCTTTCATCTGCTATATAATAGAAAATAGCTTTATTCCCGTCACCCTGGTATTCGACATCCCCAATTTTCATATTGAGGTTTAAGCTTTCGGCAATCTGACGGGCTTTGATCATGGTCGCCTGTTCTTTGCTTTTAGCGTCCTGATATTTCTCTAAATCGGTTTCTTTTGCTTTACGATACACACGTCTGACTTCGATTTTGTCAGGATGAACATTGTATTTTTTCATTTGCAGCAACACCAGACGTCCAACCAGTGTGACATCACCAATGTCGTGACCGGGAGAGGATTCTACAGCTACCACATCCCCTTTTTCAAGTGGAATCTTAGTACTGTTTAAAAAATAACCTTTCCGGGTATTTTTAAATTGCACTTCAACGAAGTCAGTATCAGCCTGTGTTTCCGGCAGGTCGCACATCCAGTCGAATGTGCTGAGTTTTTGGGTAGAGTTGCGTTGACAACCTTTTTTATTCATTCGGCATCCGCCGGTATCGAGTTTATAGTCCATGTTGTTTCATTATTTTAAATCGCAGAAGTTCCCTTGTAACAGATTCTTTACGACATTTTTTTAAATACTTTGTCTTTGTTGATTTTCTAAATGTCAGCTTATTCAACCAATTAACCAACCAACAAGTTAACCATTTAGCCAATCAAACAATATCACCTCTTAAGCAACATAATAATTTTCAACGTTAAATCAAAGAAAACCATTTTTGCATTAGTATTTTGTTCTATTTGTTTTTCAGCCAATGCAAATTCAATCATTATATCTTCCACATTCCGCTCATTAATAAACGGCGAAAAGCGTTTTGAGAAATCAGCTTCCAGTGAAGTCAAATAGTTCAGCTTTGGTTGATGTAAATTAAGTATGAAGTTTTCACGGGTCATGCGTTGGGCATAACTCAGAAAGTTTTTCTGCCGTTCACGTCCTATGGTTGCTGCAGCCATATCGTCCGACCACTTCTTCAACGTTTTAAGCGAAGCATGGTCTTTTTTGTTCCCAACCTGCCAGGCAAGCCGCATAATCAGCATAAAACGGTCAAAATTAAGTTTGTTTTCATCCCCTTCATTCAACACGGCAATGGCATTCAAATAACTACCGTTGGCAATGTGGGCTGCATATGTTGCATCGTCAGTTTCAACGTCCAGGTCATCATTTTGAAGCAGAGCATTGGTAATTTCAATCTCGCTTAATCGTGGGATATGAATATGCTGAGTGCGGGATAGTATGGTTGTAATGATTTGATCCGGTTCATTGGATACCAATAGAAAAACTGTTTTTTCAGGTGGTTCTTCCAATATCTTCAGTAATTTGTTTGAACACGTCAGATTCATCTTTTCAGGCAACCAGATGATCATCACTTTATACTCCGATTCGTAAGTTTTAAGACTTAGTTTTCGAATGATTTCTTCACTTTCATTTCCATAAATCATTCCTTGTTTGGCATCACCGGAGATTTTAGCATACCACTCGTTTACGCTGAAATACAAATTATTGAGCACCATTGACCGAAAGTCAGCAATAAAATCATCGCAAATCACACTTGATTTACCGGGTGGTTTGATCACCGGGAAAACAAAATGCAAATCGGGATGCACTAATTTTTTATATTTCACACAGGAAGGACATACGCCACAGGAATCGGTCAGTGACCGGTTCTCGCAACAGATATATTGAGCATATGCTATTGCAAGACCTAATTTTCCTACGCCATCAGGACCACGCAACAACTGTGCATGCGGTATCCTTTGTTCGGATACCGTACGTATAAATCGTTTTTTAATTTCCTGTTGACCAATTATTTCGGAAAATAACATGAGAGTGTATTACAGTTTTATTCCAATGTCGGATAAAATGCAAATATACAAAAAAGAATGTAAAATGAGAAATGACATTATTCTGTTTGTGGCGTGTGGATTAGTCCACTTTCATTTAAAACACAATGGCAGGAGATACTTTTGTGACATCCTTTTTAAAAGCCCTGGTTTTTTATTGAAAAATCAACTAACCGTTTTACAACGCTTTCCTTATTTGGCAGGAATTGTATCTAAGTCAACTGTAGTTGAATCCGATTCAGTACCATCACCATAATTAAGATCCACCATTTGTAAGTTTTCGGGAGTTAACGGATAAACGGCAACGATGATCATTCCTTTTTGCGTCAGCCCAACGAGAATCTGGTGCTTGCTTTTTAGAATTAATACATTTTCATTAGAGTGTTTTTCATCCTTTACATATCCCTTCAAAGCGGTTTCAAAGGATTTAAGGACTAAAAGTTCTTTCCCGACACCTTTTGTTGTCAGATTAATCCGGTATGTGAATCCGGCATGTTTGTAATTTGGTTTTAACGAGTAGCTAAATCCTAATTTTCCATTGTATGATTCTTTCCAGGGTGTTCCCAGTATAAAAAAGTCAAGCGTTGCATCATTCGAGATTCTCTCGGCAGAAATAATCTTATGTTCTGTACCATTCCTGGTAAAATCGACATCTGTCTTTTTGTATTTCTTAAAAATCTGCGACATCGGAGTATTGAAATTCATACCGGCCACTGTATTTTCGGTAATATCTGTTTTCAATCTGTCTGTAATGACTTCCAGATTGAAATAATCTGAATTCACGCTTTCGTAAGCCGACGACCCGTTCAGAAGATATTCTTTTACATCTTCTGAAATAGCACCATATTGAGGCTGTACAATATATTTTGCATTTTCATCAATAAAACCGCCTTTTCCTTTGGTCATTACCCAGGCGATTTTCCCGTTAAAAGGAAGTGCCGAATCAAATTGTAAATCGATTTTCAGTTTCCCTTTTCGGTTTATAAATCCGAACTTAGTACCCATCTTCACAGGGGCAAGTTCATTTCCATCAAATGGGCAGGCATCATCATAAGTCGGGGGGATTATTATTTTACCGGTTCGGTTGCACCAACCCCATTTGTTATTTTGTTTAATCAGATACTGGTCGTTGTCGGACTTCATTTCCGAGAACAAGGGATTGATTAAAAATTTACCCTTATCATCAACTACTCCCCATTCTTTGCCGGATTGTACAATTGCTTTTCCTGAAATAAATTCTTTTGCATTTGTAAATTGGTAATTTATAGTCAATTTCCCTTCCAGGTCGATATATCCCCATTCACCGGCACTATTCGTAACAGCACATTTTCCATCACTAAAATTACCGGCTGATGAAAATTGCGGTTGTATTTTAATAATTCCTTTTTTATCGACAAATCCCCATTTCACATTTACAGTATCCACCATGACACTAAATGCTGCCAATCCATTTTTAAAGTTCCTGACAGTTTTTGCAGTTTTCATGGAGAAAAGTGAATCTCCTTTTTCATTAATTGCTTCAGGTGCTCCGTCTTCTTTGACAACCCAGGCAACCTCTTCATTAAATACAGTTGCTTCTTTATAAATGGTTTTTAAAGCAAAATTTCCATCTTCTTTAATAAACCCCCACATGGGTTTGTTTCCAATGACCTGAATCAAAGCCAGTCCGTTTCTGAAGACAGTGGCATCTTTAAATTGTGGATTTATAATCGATTTACCTTGTGGATTTATATATCCATAAGTTGCACCGGTCCGCACTGGTAATAAATTAATGATAACAGATTCTTTTTTCGAAGAAGTACAAGAGAAAAACAGAACTGCAAAGAAGACAGTACTTATTAGTTTCAAATGTTTTTTCATTTTATAATAGTTAATTCAGACTTTAGTTTCTTTATCTTTCACCTAAGCTTTTCTTAAATTCGCTCGAATGATGATACAAAAACACAAAGGTACACAAAGCAACTAAACTGAACACAATTTGCGTTACAAACTTACTTATTTCACGACTTCAGGATAGTTTTTTTCTACTTAGAGAATTGTTACTTCATTTTATATACAGGCTTATTTCATTAGGAAGAATAAAGTTTACAGGACATGTTCTCAGCAACAAGATAAAACTGATTATTACGACTTCAAACCGACATTCTTCTTTTCCATATCGAGCAACCATTTTTTTCTCCAGATACCACCCCCATACCCTGTAAGATTTCCATTTTCACCAATCACCCTGTGACAGGGTATCAGTATTGAAATTTTGTTCATTCCGTTGGCATTGGCAACAGCCCGTATTGCTGTTTGTTTATTCATTGAAGCAGCCTGTTGTTTGTATGAACAGGTGGTCCCATAGGGAATGGTTTGTAATGATAGCCAGACCGACTGCTGAAAATCAGTACCCACAGGGCACAAAGGAACTGTAAATACTTTACGTCGTCCATCAAAATACTCTTCAAGTTGTTGTCTCAACAAATCGAAATGTTTATTCGTCCCCTGGATAATGGTTGCATTTAAACTTTTTGCAATAGTCTTTAATTCTGTTTCCAGCATTTTACGATCTGTAAATTCAAGCATACAAACCCCCTGTTCTACGGCACAGGCATACATCGTTCCAAGCGGAGTTTCAATACGTGATATGTTTATCAGGTGGTTTTCTTTGCTTTTGGATGGGGACACCCCAACTATGGATTTAAAAGAGTCGGTGAAGCCGCTCAACGATTCATAACCTGTATCAAAGGCTACTGAAGTAACAGACTCTCCGTTTTGAATTTTTTTAAATGCAGAATTAATACGGAACATACGTTGGTAAGCATGAAAAGTAATACCATGATTTTTCAAAAACCATCTTCTGAGTTTACTGGGTTCAATGCCTCTTTCATTCAGATTCCAGTCTTTAAATTTCATGGAAGGATCAGCATGTAATTCGTTTAATAGATCTTTGATATACCCGGGCGTTTCACCGATCTTTTCAAGTGGGCTACATACCTTGCAAGGCCGGTATCCTTTTAATATCGCTTCTTTTGTGGTATTGAAAAACTCTACATTTTCCGCTTTTGGTTTTCTGGCTGTACAGGTCGGACGACAAAATATTCCGGTAGTCTTTACGGCTGCAAAGAATGTGCCTTCAAAGGTAACATCTTTCTCAACAAGAGCTTTATACATGATTTCAGTTGTCAACATGCTTTTTTATTGCAAAAATACATCCTTAGGAATGAACATGCAACCGAAAAATGGACAAGTATATTTTATATTTTGAAATAGAATGAAAAAATTTCTTTGGCGTTGAATTTACGTGATATTTGTATCTCAAAAAACAAATGAGAATGCTTAAATAAAGCACTCCCATTCATTACACTTGTGGATTTGGATTAATTAGAGATCCTTTGCCATTTGCATTTTACTGCTTTTATATTGTCAAATATGTACAGACTAATTCTTAATACACCGGACGTACAAACCGTTATTTTTACCGCTTCCGCTTTTTCCAACCCCGCTGTTGTTGTAGCCCACACTTCTGAACCTGGAATAAGTATCATCCAATACGATTGATGTCCTCCAGAAACTGACAACCCCAAGTCCTTCAAATGTTCCGTTATCTTGTCCACGACCACCACCGGGCAAAGCTGTTAAATGAGTTTCGTTGGTTGCACCGGTATTGGGAGCCAACCAGTTCAGTGTCCAGGATTCTTTTAGTTTTCCTCCCGCTTCACTATTGCCAAGAAAATATGTCAGAGTTGCCCACTCCTCATCTGTAGCAACATGCCAGCCTTTTGGAGCCAGCTTACCAATGTTTACTGCATACCAGTTATATAATGCGCCGAACTGATTGTTATAAGAGATTGAATCATTATTGCACCAGCAACGGGCAGGAGTTGTCAAGGAAGCCCAGATTGTCTGATCTGTTACATTTGTTATAGAAGTACTGTCATTGAGCCTGGTTGTTTTTATATTTTCAGCCTCCAGATTTGACTACCAATTTTCACAATACTGTATACATTCCCATCCACATCAGTTACAGTCAGAGTATCCGGATATAATGTTTAAAAACTTATCTGGTTGCCATAAGCTGTACCAATATGATTCGTGGCATAAGCCCGGAGGCAATATGTTGAATCGCCACTTAATCCTCTTATTTGACTTATAAACTGAACAGAATCATTATTTTCTGTTGTTTTACGATTAAGAATTGTTGGTTGAGCAGAAGTACTAAAGCAAACACCACGGGCTGTAATGGCTGACCCACCATCACTGGTAATATGTCCCCCGGATGAAGCAGAGACTTCTGTAATATTTGACACTGGTGTAGTGACCAAAACAGGGAGGGATAATGTATCCTTCACACAACGGACAGATATGCCATATTTTTTATTTCTACTGTAATAGCCAAGATCCGGGGAAGTATATCCCAGCGCATACATCCTCGCGAAGTCAGAGGAGTCTTCTGTTGAGGTCCAATGATCACTTACCCAATTCAAGATGTAGAATGCACCTTCAACACCCCGGTATCCGGCAGGTACCGCAGTAAATCCGGATGAATTGTTTTTTGTCAAATCTGTACCAATGGCACCTTCAATCAGACAGGTATTCCATAAGGAGGTTGAACTTAATGATTTTGCTGTTTTATTATTCGTCTTTGTCCCATCATAATTGTAACCGTTTGCAATCAGGTAATTTTGTAACATTTTCCATTCATTATCTGAAGCAACATGCCAACCTTTTGGCGCAATTTTTCTTGAATCGGTTGCAGCATACCAGGTATACAATCTGCCATATTCCAGCGCATTATATTCATTTCCATCATAGGCCCATTGATATTTAGGCGTTGACTCATAACTTAAATCCAATGTAACAGGGTTCGTGGTTCCAATTAACTCGCCGTTGGAATACTTAGTAGTTTTCAAATCTTCTTTCATCCATGTTTGAGAACCTATTTTTATAGTATGATATACATTCCCATCTATATCTGTTACAGTCAAAATCACCGGTTTTAATGTTTTAAAACTTACCTGATCACCATAAGCCGTACCTTTACTATTGGTCGCATACGCCCTGACATAATAAATCGAATCACCGGTTAATCCGTTAAGTGTACTTGTAAATATTAAAGAGTCATTGTTTACTGTGGTTTTGTGACTAAAAATGGTAGGCATTACAGATGTACTCCAGCAAACACCACGGGCTGTAATGATTGACCCGCCATCGCTGGTAATATGTCCCCCGGATGAAGCAGAAACTTCTGTAATAGTTGACACTGGTGTAGTGACCAAAACAGGGAGGGATAATGTATCCTTCACACAACGGACAGATATGCCATATTTCTTATTTCTACTGTAATAGCCAAGATCCGGGGAAGTATATCCCAGCGCATACATCCTCGCAAAGTCAGAGGAGTCTTCTGTTGAGGTCCAATGATCACTTACCCAATTCAAGATGTAGAATGCACCTTCAACACCCCGGTATCCGGCAGGTACCGCAGTAAATCCGGATGAATTGTTTTTTGTCAAATCTGAACCAATGGCACCTTCAATCAGACAGGTATTCCATAAGGAGGTTGAACTTAATGATTTTGCTGTTTTATTATTCGTCTTTGTCCCATCATAATTGTATCCGTTTGCAATCAGGTAATTTTGTAACGTTTTCCATTCATTATCTGAAGCAACATGCCAACCTTTTGGCGCAATTTTTCTTGAATCGGTTGCAGCATACCAGGTATACAATCTGCCATACTTAAGTGCATTGCTGTTATTTCCATCATATGCCCATTGATACTTTGGACTATCTTCATAAGTGAGATCTTTCCCGATCGGGGAAGATGTTCCAATCAAATCACCATTTGAATATTTTGTTGTTTTCAAGTCCTCAACCAGCCATATCTGAGTTCCTATTTTAACAGTATGATAAACATAGCCGTCAATATCAGTTACAGATTCCGGAACAGGAGCGCTTTGTCTTTTGTAGAATGAAATGCTGTCAATTTCACTGACGGCCCGTTTAGTGACTACAATTCCGGCCCTGTAAATATACAAAGTATCCTGTGCTGAAGCCATATTGAAACTAAAAAAAAGAATCAGGACCAACAATTTAATTTTTTTCATATTCTCTGCACGTTGAAATTAGTTTTTGATAAATTTAGTCATTTCAATATTGTTTCCTTGCTGAAGCCTAAACAGATACATCCCTTTTGGTAAAGTACGAATTGGAAGATCTATATTGTTCGTACCACGTTGATTTTTCGTTTTTTGTTGTAAAACAACAGCTCCCTGAACGTTGATGATAGTTACTGATACATTTTCTTCAAATACACTTTCATAACGGATTTGCAAATGATCCATAACCGGATTTGGATAAAGCAACATATTACCACCCTTGGCAAATGTATTATCCACTGAAGTAATAGTTTCAAAATTCAAATTTCGTACATCTGCCATTGCAAAATCAAGGATACTACCATCTGTTTTATTTACAGACATGATGCCTGAAGTAAAAATCAACGTATTAATGCTTCTCAGTTCAAATGAAGTTAACGTCCCCGATTTTGCAAGTACATTCATTGCTGTTTGCGCCGGCACCTCTGATATGCCAAATGCAATCAGCAAGAATAACATCCAGGTTACATTTTTTCGTTTCATAATCATATTTTTAAGCATACACACTGAAAACAACTGGATTTGAGATCTGCATTTTTGCAGAAAAATCTTTTTCACTTCGATTAATTTATTTGTCGAATCATAGATTTGAACAAAAAATGTTCCGGATACTAGCCCTGATTTTAGATCAATGGTCGCTAAAGGCTGATTCAAAACTGTATGAAAAACAATCAGTATTAATGAATTAAAATTTTTATGGTGTATAATGATTTGATATCATCGATTTGAACTGTGAGAAAATAGGTTCCCATAATTGGATATCCTTTAACATTACGCATATAACTTACCGGATTAAAACCGGCAATGAGAAATACGGACAATTTTTAAATTCTAATAAATAAGACTAATGAACTGATTGTATTTTACTGTGCAAATATACAAAAGGAATTTAAGAATTACGCCATTTCATTAAATAACCTACAAACTATCTAAAAGAATGTAGTTTTAAATAAATATAATGGATCAATAGACTTAAAAATACATTGACACTACATGGCGGAATACTAAAAATTAAAATAAAAGTTTAGTCACGAATACCTTTCTTCTCGTTTTTTGGTTAAGCAGTTGGAATTGGCTGTTTTCATAAAACTTAATGTTACAGCAAGCACAATTACTTTGTTAAAAGACATGTATCATCTAATAATTGAAAGAAAAAATTGATATATAAAAACGCGACCTTAGCGAAACAGAATAACTGATTTACTTTTCATCGTTCGCTTTCACAAATGCTGCACGAACCGGAGCAGGACATGGAACCGATGTTCCCCTGCACGCTACCCATAGCACCTCATTAAACTCTTGTTCCTGAACTAGGTCTTCTCCGCTGAAATTAAATTTTTCACTTTTCTTTTGCCATGGGTTGTAAGCTGTATTCTTTTCAAAAAGATCGGTGGTTGCCTGAAATGCTGTAAAAGGGGGGTGGTTGGCTGTTGAATCAAAACAACGCCATAAAGGTTCAGCCGACGCATCATATTGGCTCATTGGAGGCAACCCCAATATTAATTCAATGGTTCGCAATACAGAAGTAGTTGAATACGAAGTATGGTCGACAAACGATTTTTTAACGAACCCACCGGCAACATACGACGTACTCCGGTGTGCATCCACATGATCCGGACCGTTTTGCGAATCGTCTTCAACAACAAAGATGGCGCATTCATTCCATATCGGGCTCTTACTGAGGTATTCTACAAATAAACCAACTGCCAGGTCATTATCGGCAACTGCTGCAAAAGGTGTCGGCCGCCCGATCTTCATCCCTTCGGTATGGTCGTTGATAAATCGCAGGGTATTCAACTGAGGCACCTGATGAATTGATAACAGCGAATCAAAATCCTGTTTCCACTGACTGAACCGGGTGGTATCCATCACTGTTTGATCCCAACTGGTGAAATACCTGCAAAAGTGATTTTTCAGAACAGGAATGTTGGCTTTGTAATTATCGGCAAACTCACCATATGTTCTGTAGGTTACACCCTGTCGTTTGCAGTTGTCCCAAAGGAATCCATTTTTGTTATTTGCAATCTCACGGTTTCCTTCGGCATCATAGGTTCCACCACGACTTCCATAATAGGTAGGCCATGTTTTTTCGAGATAGTCCGTGGCATACGCACCCAGGCTCCAATTATGCCCATCGGCACTCACTTCGGCGTCGTTGTAGAAATTATCCAGCAACACAAACTGAGTAGCCAGAGCATGTTGATTTGGGGTAACTTTTTTACCGAATAATACCAGCGAAGTATCTCCGTTACCTTGAGGCAAATCACCCAGTACCTGGTCAAAAGTCCGGTTTTCCTTGATGATATAAAACACATAATGAATGGGAGATGCTGCTCCGACCTTCATTGGAACGGGATTTCCTTGTTTTCCGTTTGACTGTGTCTCACTCTCTTTTTTGAGGGGAGTATTTTCATATACCTGTTTTGACCAACCGGCAAGTCTTATTTTATCCGGTATGGGAATCAGGCTCAGGGTTCCCTTGAAAAGTCCGGCAATGTATTGTACTTCCTGCGGTTTGTCGGGGTTGCCCTTTTGATATTCAACTTTCTCTTTTTCTTTTACAGGATTCGGCCCTTGTGGATTCGGCAATGATTTCAGACCTTTCCCATTAGTTACCAGAATTTTATTCTGTGCAACACGAACGCAGGTAGGATACCAACCCGTTGGAATAAATCCCAAACTATTGCTTTGTCCGGGCTTTGACACATCAAAAACAGCTAGGCAATTGTTGTCGGCATTGGCGATATAAAGGGTTCGATTGTCTTTACTCAGAGCCACACTGTTGGTTGTCGAACCTTGCAAATCTGTTGGAAATAAGGCTGCATTCAATGTTTCTATCACTTTTTTGCTTCCAAGATCGATCACCGAAACAGAATTATCATTCGAATTAGCCACATAGAGCGTTTTCCCTTTCCTGTCGATGGCCAGATCATTGGGATGATCACCCACCGGCAGAGTACCTTCTATCGCCAAAGTGCCGGTATTTATGATCACAATTTTCCGGCACCCCCAACAACTGCAATATAAATGTTTTTTATCCGGCGACAAAAGACAGGTATAACCTTCACCATCAAGTTGAATATGTTTTATTATCTCTTTTGAAACCAGATCAAGAATATACACCGAATTATTATCCTTTGTTAAAGCATAAAGCCGTTGGGCAGATTCATCAAGAGCAATCCCCGCCACTGAAATTTTATCCTGCATGGCGACTCCTAGTTTAAAGGTATCGCGACAGATCAGTCTGTCATTCCGGACATCAAAACGGATGATGGAATTATCATTTCCACCCGATGCATAAAGAGTCTTTCCGCTATTGCCGAATACAAGGCCCAACCACAATTTACCTGCTACGTAGGTATCGAGAAGTTTCTGATCTTTCAGCCGGATGAGTTGGATGGACTGTGTACTCTGTCCATTATTGGTTACCGCAGCAAATTTCTGATCCGGGGAGAGAGCAATATTCAACGGCAAGTCACCAAGCGGAATCTGCTTCCCGACAGGGCTTAACCCCCACCCGTTGGGAAGGGTGATCTTTTCTGAATCAGAAGGACTGAATTGCGACTTAACGGGGTTGATTAGGACCAGTAATAAAATAGAAAATAATAGAGAAGAAAACCGTATATTGGATTGAAGATTCATGATTTTCAATATTTATAATTTTAAAACTGATAATTTAGATTAAATTTCTTATTTCCAGTATGTGAAACCTTCAATAAACAAGTATAGAAATCACATTATTTATATACAGTGTTTGTATAAACAAACTCCGATAGTATCGATTTCCCTTGGTCTTTATATTCTCAAATTTATTTAGCCCAAATTGGAACAACATTTCTTAAAATAAGTATGCAAATATACTAAAGTCGCTCAATAAATTCTTACAATTTTAATGAATTAAACCATATCCGGCAAATTAAACAGGCTTTCATTACAAAGCCATTATAACGAATCATCTTAACTACTTTCCATATCAGTGGTTTTAATCTTTCACGATTCCACAACAAAGCAAATTACAAAATAAAAGGTATATAATCCACTGGTATAAGGCAGAATTAAGAAAAACCAGCACCCGATTTCGAGTATTTCTTTTGACTTTTATCTCTAAAGTATGGCATTTCTTATCAATATTCTACGGTTTCTTTTTGCAAACCAACTTAGAATAGTAGTAATGGTCAAACTAAATTGTCGCATTTTATGCTAACATTATTCAATACAAACGACAAGAATCTTTGAAATTCTAAAAACAGATACGGAATTGAAAAACAGGCTTCATTTTAAATAAGTACGATTAAAGAGTTTTAAGTAGCTCAATACTCTTACTTGTTAATAGCATTTGCATGTTATTCAAAATCCCACATGTTAAGTCTATTCCGGTTATTAATAAATCCGTTTCCCCTTCGCTTGCTATTCTAGTCCAGTTTTACCCCCGTTTGCTAATAAAACATACACGAAAATAGAATTGGTGGACAGAAAAATAACAATAATTATGGAACCTCAAAAAAGGGAATAATTCAATTATACTGTATCAATTTCGGTCGAATGAACAAAATCATTTTGATATTGTTGATTATATCAACGATTAATATTACCTTTGTGGCGAATTAACTCAGGAAATATGGAAAATCAAAAACATCCTTTTGGAATGGCATTGGGCAGCATGATGCGCGAAGTTATACGCTTATTAAAAAAACGATTTTTAGAACAGGCTGACATCAAACTGACGACTGAACAGATCGGGCTATTACTTGTTATCTCCATGAACAAAGAGGAAGTCATCCAACAGGAACTAGCTTGCTCCATGGGAAAAGACAAATCGGCAATATTGAGAACCATTGATCTGATTGAAGCAAAGGATCTTATTAAAAGGGTCTCGGATACTGCCGACAGGCGAAAAAAATACCTGATGATCACTAAAAAAGGAGAAAGAGTCATCGAACAATACCTGACTATTGAAAACGAATTGACAGCTATGCTTCAAAACGGGCTAACCGATGACGAAATAAAAACCTTTTATAAAGTGGTGGATCATATCAAAATGAATGCAAAAGCATTATAAACGCATCGTCATTTAGTTGACAATATCAATCATTGACACAACAACCTATATATAAAGATTACAAAAACGACTTCCCAGTGAATGATAAAATTTTCAATTCGAGAATAAAAAGATATCGGTTCACAGTTTATTAAAAAGGGAATTATAAAAAAGTGAGTTCCCATATTTCACAGTCAACAATTATTATTAAAAAACAGTTAATCGCGAAATTGAGTTTTCGTAAATTAATTGAAAAATATTATTCGATGAATATAAAAATTGCATTCCTGACTATATTACTCCTAATAATGCCAGTCCTGGTTTTTTCTCAAGCAGACAAATCTTTGACATTCAGTGGAATTGTACTTGACGCACAGACCAATGAACCCATACCTTCCGCTTCGATAACCCTGAGCAATCATGACGAGTTGACTAAGACAAATGAATCCGGGCAATTTACCCTGGTTTTAGAATCATCGTTAAAATTACAAAACAGTAAATTGAAAGTAAGTTGTGTGGGTTTTAAATCAGAAACAAGATCACTCCCTTCCGATAATAAGGAAATAGAAATATGGTTGACATCAGAAACGCATTTACTTGAAGGAGTTACCGTAAAAAAACAGAGATACCACAACAGGAACAATCCGGCAGTCGAATTGATTCAAAAGGTGATTGAAAACAAAAGCAAAAACAGAAAAGAAGCATTAGACTTTTATAATAACGAAAAATACGAAAAAATTCAGTTTGCTTTAAATGATATAACTCCTAAATTCAAACAAAAGAAAGTTTTTAAGAATTTGCAGTTTATGTTTGAGAATACGGATTCAACCCAAAAAAACGGAAAAACAATACTTCCCATGTATATGAAGGAGACCATCTCTGATTATTATTACAGAAAGTCACCTAAAAGCGAAAAGGAAATCGTCACTTCAAATAAGAAGGTTAGTTTTGAAGGCATTGACAACAAAGGTCTTGAAGATAATATAAAGTACCTGTATCAGGACATCGACATTTATGACAACAACATTTTGTTGCTTACAAATCAGTTTTTAAGCCCAATTGCACCTTCAGCGCCAACATTTTACAGATATTACATCATGGATACCATTCAGACGAATGCCGGGAAATGTATAAAATTATTTTTTGGTTCAAGGAATAAACAGGATTTGCTTTTCCAGGGTTATTTATATATCCAGATGGATGGGAGTTATGCCATCAAAGGAGTGGAACTTACCTTGAATAAAAATATAAATATAAACTGGGTAAAGGATCTAAAGGTTGTACAAGAATTCGAAAAAACTGAAAAAGGATGGTTAATTTCGTCGGATCAGACAGCTATTGACTTTGGAATTACGAAAAAGGGACAAAGCCTGCTGGGTAAAAGAGCTGTTTCCTATAAAAACTATCAGTTCGATCCACCGGCAAACGACTCCATTTACAAAGGGAATCACCTGGTTTACGCGGATAGTGCAAATTTAAGGAGCAATGCGTATTGGCAGACTCACAGGCATCAAATACTTTCCAAGTCTGAGGAAGGCACTTATGCAATCATCGACAGCGTTCAAAACGTACCCATATTCAAAAGGGCTATAAATATTGCCACAGTCATCCTGTTCGGATACGAGGATCTGGGAAAATTTGAGATAGGACCTGTAAATACTTTTTATATGTATAACCCCGTTGAAGGCATGCGGTTCAGATTTGGGGGAAGATCTACCGATAAACTCAGCAAAAGATTTAATCTGGAAAGTTATGCAGCCTATGGAATGAAGGATGAACGTTTTAAGTATTACATAGGTGGATCCTGGTCGTTTACAAACAGAGGGTTGCTGGATTTTCCTGTAAAATCACTAAAAATGAGCTACCAGGATGAGACGCAGCTCCCCGGGCAACAGATGCAGTTTTTAATGGAAGATAACTTTTTATTATCCATCAAAAGAGGAGTGAACGATAAATTGTTCTATAACAAGACATTTAAAATAGAAAATCTAAATGAATTTCAAAATCATTTTTCATACACTCTGGGTTATAAATTTATCAATCAGGCACCGGGCGGAGCGTTGCGCTTCAATTATAACGACTACACATCGGAAGGAAATGATGTGAAGAGTCTAAATATATCAGAATTTTACCTGAATTTAAGATATGCACCTCATGAAAGCTTTTACCAGGGGAAAATATTCAGAATTCCCTTTTACAACAAATATCCTATTTTTGAATTGAGGATCAATGCGGGTTCAAAAGCCTGGAAAAATGATTATGACTATCAGGTTGTTCGGTTTTCAATCCATAAAAGATTTTACCTGTCTGTTCTGGGTTATTCGGATGTTGTCTGGGAAGCCGGAAAAATATTTGGAAAAGTGCCATATCCGCTGTTGAACATGCCGCAAGCCAACCAGACTTATTCATATCAGATTGAATCATACAACATGATGAATTTTTTGGAATTTGTCACCGATCAATACACTTCGTTATTGATTGATCACTCGTTCAATGGATTTTTCTTTAACAAAATACCCTTTATGAAACATTTAAACTGGAGGGAGATCATTACCTGCAAAATTCTATACGGAAATTTAACAAAGGCAAACGATCCGGCATATCACCCTGATTTATTCAAATTGCCTGTTGAACCGGATGGAACTCCGGTGACTTACACATTGGGCAAAACACCATATATTGAAGGGAGCGTCGGAATCGGTAATATATTCAAGGTGTTCAGGCTTGATCTTGTCAAACGGTTTACGTATCTGAATAACCCGAATGTATCCAGTATCGGACTGAGAATGCGGTTTAGATTTGATTTTTAAAACAATACAAAACAATAGCCGTTAAATATAAAAGGATAACCAATTCTACACTTTCTTGATAGGAATGGATCTGATTCAAAAATAAAAAAGGAAAACGTGACAAAAACGGTTCATTCTGTAAACATTAAGTTGTTATTTTCAGTTATTATTAGAATTTAATTGTAGTTTGCCTTTATTCAAAGAGATACAGGATAAAAAAAAAGTAAAAAAACAGAATTGGTAGAATATCAAACGGGTTTGTGAATTGGAATAAAGATTAATAGCCGGTTAAAGAATCAATAGAATAATATTTTGCAAGAAATCTGACAATAAATCAAGAACAAGAAGATAAAAATTACTCATTTAACTATTATAAAAAAATGGAATTAGAAAATAATCATTCTACCACCGACGTTTTAAAAATCATTTCACAGGACCGGAGTCGTACAAATTTATTAAAGAAAGCAGAACAAAGAACGATTGCATTTCTGGTTCAAAGAATACCATCCTGGATCACTTCAGACATTCTTACTGGAATTGGATTTTTTGGAAGCATAATTATCTTATTAAGTTTCATTTTGGCAACATATTTTAGTGTAGCCTATCTGTTACTGGGAGTCGTTGGTTTTATGATTTGTTGGTTTGGCGATTCGTTGGATGGCAGAATTGCATACTACCGGAATAAACAACGGAAATGGTATGGTTTTGCACTTGATATAACCACTGACTGGATTGGTATTGTTTTGATGGGATGGGGTTTTGTGATTTATATTGACAGTGAATGGGAAATCATAGGTTTCTGTTTTGTGATATTGTATGGTTGGGAGATGCTCACCACGTTACTTCGCTATAAAATCACCAATAAATACTCCATCGATTCGGGTCTGTTTGGTCCTACCGAAGTAAGAATCGTGATCTCACTGATTTTAATCCTGGAAGTTATTTTAAAAGGATCAATCATATATTCCGCAGCATTAGCCTGTGTTTTATTGCTTTTTTCAAACATAATAGATACTAATAAATTATTAAAAATGGCCGATGTACGCGACAATGAAGAAAGAGAACAAAATTAAGACAGACAAGTTGTTTGAAAAAATATTTATTTTTGCGAAAGCGCAGGTTTCGGCTTTTATTGGTGGATTGACCGATTACGGAATTATGGTGTTTTTCACTGAAGTGTTTCATGTGCACTATACTATTTCCATCGCCATTGGTGGAATTATTGGTGCAGTTGTGAATTTCGGGTTAAACAGAAGATGGACATTCCGCTCAAAGGATCTCCCCTATAAAAACTCAATCAATAAACAAATGATAAAATTTGTACTAGTTGTACTAAATAGTATCTTTTTAAAATCATCCGGCACCTATTTAGTCACTACATTTCTGAATATCGATTACAAAATAAGTCGAATTATAGTAGATTTAATTGTTTCAATAGGTCTAAATTATAATCTTCAACGGTATTGGGTTTTCAAAAGCGTCAAACAAATTCAGTAGGGGCACTTCCTTTTGTTGACTCAAGAATCAGGTTAACAACAAATAGAAACAGAAAACAGCAATAAACAATAGAAGAAAACAATTCTTGATTTTTAGAAATTTACATTTTATTTATTTCTTATTGTTTCTGTTTCTCTGACAGGAAGTAAGATCTAAGTTAGTTGTTTACTTAAATATTAAAAGATCGGCTTAAAATTCTTTTTTTAATTACTGAGAAGAATATCAGCTCTTGCTTCGGCGTATCGGAAATGAGTTAAAAATAGTCCTTCAACTTAACATTTTTCTGTATCTTTGTCGTAAGTTTTTTAATCAACGTGTATTCTAAAAATCAAACGAAATGATAACACTCACCCCTTCCTTGGTATGGAACTTTTTTCATGAAATCACCCAAATTCCCAGACCATCAAAAAAAGAAGAACGCATTATTGCTTATTTGAAAAATTTTGGTGAAATTCATAATCTGGCCACCAAAATTGACGAAACCGGCAATGTATTGATCAGTAAACCTGCAACTGCTGGATATGGAAACAAAAAGACAGTCATTCTTCAATCGCATATTGACATGGTCTGCGAGAAAAACAGCGATGTAGTTCATAATTTTGATACTGATCCTATTCAAACCTGGATTGACGGCGACTGGTTGAAAGCCAAAGGCACCACTCTTGGTGCCGATAATGGCATTGGCATGTCCATGATGCTGGCATTGCTTGCATCCGGTGATTTGAAGCATCCGGCACTTGAATGTTTGTTCACCGTTGATGAAGAGACCGGATTAACCGGAGCTTTCGCGTTGAAACAAAATTTCCTGAGTGGTGAAGTATTAATCAATCTCGATTCGGAAGACGATGGTGAGATATTTGTAGGCTGTGCAGGAGGTATTGACACGGTTGCCAATCTTTCCTACCAGACAGAAAAAACACCTGAAAATTATTTCGGATTTAAAGTTTCGGTAATGGGTCTTCAGGGAGGTCATTCCGGAGATGATATTGACAAAGGACTTGGAAATGCAAATAAAATTATAAACAGGTTTCTCTGGAGCCTGAATAAAATAATGGATCTGCGGCTTCAAAGTTTCGATGGTGGAAACCTGCGGAATGCCATTCCCCGCGAAGCTGTCGCAACTGCCTGTGTTCCGTTTTCAGAAAAAGAAAACATCCGGGTACTGTTCAACCATTATGTACATGACCTTGAAGTTGAAATCGGAGATGTTGAACCGAGAATAAAACTCTCACTTGATTCGGAAACGATCCAGGAAACAGTCATTGACAAGAAATCATCGAATGCACTCCTCAATGCGCTTTATGCCTGTCCTCATGGTGTTATTACGATGAGTCGGGACATGCCGGGACTCGTTGAGACTTCTAACAACCTGGCCTCCGTAAAAATGAAAGACGGGAAAACCATTGAAATTACGACCAGTCAACGCAGTTCGGTTGAATCATCCAAACAGGACATCAAACAACAAATAGAATCGGTCTTTACTCTCACCGGCGCACAGGTCACCCACGGTGATGGTTATCCCGGCTGGAAGCCAAATTTAAAATCCGAGATACTGAAAGTCGCAACCGACAGCTACGTTAAGCTGTACAATGATCAACCGAAAGTAAGAGCCATCCATGCAGGCCTGGAATGTGGCCTGTTCCTGGAGAAATATCCTTTTCTGGATATGATTTCGATAGGACCAACCATGAAAGGTGTTCATTCGCCCGATGAAAGGTTAAGCATTTCGGCTACCCAAAAATGCTGGGCATGGCTTACAGATATATTAGCGACACAAGATTAAATGTAATTATTTATTTATTTAAACGAATAAAGACTAAAAGCCCGCATGCTTTTAGTCTTTATTCGTTTAAATAAGTATTTTTGCATACCGATCGTTCAGTACTTTTAATTTTATGGATACAAGAGAATATATCATTGACAAAGCAATTCCATTGTTTTTTACAAATAGCTACGAAGCTGTGTCGATTAGCGACATCAGCAACGCAATAGGTTTTACAAAGGGTGCTTTATATCATCACTTCAAAAACAAAGAAGAATTATTTATTGCTGTTGTTGACAAGTGCTTCGTTATAACGGAAATAGAATTCAATGAAGAAACAGGCACATTCCTTGAATTCAGCGAGGCTTGTTTATACCATGCAAAGCTAACGCTTGAAAATCTATTTTTGTATACGCAGGGATTTGAAGTGATAAACTATATGTCTCTCATTGCAGATAGTTTCAGGCATTATCCGGGTTTTGCCGATCAAAAATTAGCATTTATGCAGGTTGAAACAAATAAAATTAGAAATATTATTAACAAGTCCATCGAAAGGGGCGAAATTCGTTCAGACATAGACTCTTCCTTAATTGCCCAAAGCTATTTTTCGAACATGTTAGGGTTGGCTGCGCCCATCATTCAAAATCAATCGATTGAGCAGGCTATTGCGAATCTGAGAGGCCAACTCGACCAGATGTATTTGTTATTAAAGAAAGCGTAAGTTTTTTTTAATAACAAATACCATACTGATCGTTTAGTATATAGAATACCAATCGTTCAGTATCTGCAGATTTGTAAATAAACAGAATTAAAGTTGAAATTCATCAAGGCACTTCCACTCAACAAAGGGAATGAACAGAAAACTAGCTCAGATCACAGAGAATAAAATATTCAATAATAATACAATTTATATTAATTTAAATATTTTAAGAATGTCCAAAAGATTTTTACGATTAATAATATGCCTAATATTGTCAGTATTTCTTGGTACAAACACTGCGAATGCACAATTATTTCAGGATACAGCCACGTTGAACCTTATAAAAAAGGATATTGATTGCATTTACAATATGCAGTTTAAGGATAGTCAGGAACTTTATACCAAAATCAGAAAGTCATATCCGGGACATCCGGTTTTATTTCTTCTCAAAGGAATGCAGACTTACTGGATGAATTATCCGTTGTTGAACACTACTTCTGCCCATGTCTCCTTTGAAGCAGATTTGCGAGAATGTATCCGAATCTCAGAAAAAAACAAAGTGACGGCTTATGAGGCGGAATATTTACTGACCGACCTATGTGCAAGAGGAATGCTGATGGAGTATTATAACAGCAATAATCTCACGTTTGAAGTGATACCCCTGGTAACAAGTACATACAGGAAGCTGAGACATGCATTTGCTTTTACAGGTGTATGTAAAGATTTGCAATACTATACCGGGGTTTACAATTATTATAGAGAAGCTTACCCCCTTGCCTACCCGATCTATAAACCCCTGGTACTATTGTTACCATCCGGAAATATGAAAACCGGTTTAACGGAATTGCAACGCGCAGCCATAAACGGAGTTGTATTAAGGGCCGAATCTAATTATTTACTGGCCGGGATTTACTTAAACTTTGAAAAAAAATACCAACAGGCAATCAGTTATAGCAGTACTCTCTACCGGTCGTATCCTGATAATGAGTTGTACCAAGCCATGTATATAAAAAACCTGTTGCTTCTTGGACATTATGATGAAGCAGAGAACCTGATCAAGATCTCTTCAAAAGGAGGAGAGACTAAATACTTACAGGCGCAACTCATCATCTTTAAAGGCGTTTTACAGGAGAAAAAATATCATAACAATAATCTGGCTAAACAATATTATCATTCTGGGATCAGCAAGCTGTCACTTTTTAGTGGATATGGAAGTGAAAATACGGCATATGCTAATTCCGGGTTGAGCCGCATCAGCAAAATAAAGGTAGAAACCGGTAACGGAAACCATTTCAAGGGGAAAACCGGCAAACTGGTTGCTTTCAAAATGGAAAGTGATGACAACTAGTAATTTCACGGAATGTAACAGCTTTAAAACAGGCATATAAGTTAACGTGTCAAATCTAGACTTGCTATGTTCAGAAATCAGACCTGTTGCAGAACCCATCAGAGCTAAAAAAAACAAAATAAAAATATTGGGAATAACACCCAATAGTACTTTTATGTGAAGTATAAAGAAAAAACATATCGATAATTAAATATTAAAAACTTATAAAAAAAAAATGAAGCATTTTTATTTATTTGCATTGACAGCCTTGTCTATTGTGGGCTGTACTCAAAAGAGCAAAATGGCTACTCCACCAGACCCTCAGGTCGTAATAAGCGAAGTAACCAAGGTGAAAAGTTCGGGTGACTTACATTACAGTGGCAGTATCGAAGCACTTCAAACGATACCACTTACATTCCAGACAACAGGAACCGTGCTTCGGGTATTGGTGAATGCAGGTGATGCCGTACATAAAGGACAACTGTTAGCAACAATAGACAAAGCAGACGCCCAAAACATGTACGAATTAACAAATGCAAAATACTTGCAGGCAAAAGATGCTTTTAAACGATTAAAAGAAGTGCATGATAACGGAAGTTTGCCGGAAATTAAATGGGTAGAAATGGAGTCGACCCTCCAACAAGCGAAATCATCAGTTTCGATTGCAAAAAACAACCTGAATAAATGTGCTCTTTATGCTCCCGAAAATGGTATTATTGGGCGTAGGAATTTAGAACCGGGCATGTCATCTATCGGAGCTATTTCTCCGTTAGAATTAGTAAAGATAGAGACTGTGTATGTGAAAATTGCGGTAGCGGAGAATGAAATCAGTAAAATAAAAAAAGGTCAAAAAGCAAGATTTAAGGTCTCGGCGCTAGATGATAAGATGTTTGACGGTGTAGTCACGAATGTTGGAGTGGTAGCAGATCAAATCTCTCGAACTTACGAAGTGAAGATTACTGTTAAAAATTCAGGACTGTTATTAAAACCGGGTATGGTTTGCGATGTAAACTTAGGAATAACAGCAACAAAAGACATATTGACAGTAGCCTCCCAAGCCGTAGATAAAGACAGAGATAACAACACCTTTGTATTTGTGGTAGATACAGAACAAAAGATTGCAAAAAAGAGGATCATTCACATAGGTAATTATGTAAATGACAATATTGAAATATTTGATGGATTGAGTGCTGGAGAAAAGGTTGTCTGCGAAGGAAAACAAAAATTGTCGGACAACTGTAAAGTTATATTTTGATTATGAAACAGAAAAAGATTGGTTATATAGGTTGGGCAATGCGTTACCACAACATCGTCTTCATTCTGGTGGGCTTATTCGTTATTTATGGAGCATACGCTTTATTTAACATGCCTCGAAACGAATTCCCGAACTTCACCATCCGGCAGGGATTAGTTATTGGAGTATACCCCGGAGCTACTTCATCAGAAGTAGAAGAGCAACTCACCAAGCAAGTTGAAAATTACATATTTGGGTTCAAAGAAGTAAAGAAGGCCAAAACCTACTCGGAATCCAAAGAAGGCATGATGGTTATTTATGTAGAACTGAATGATAATGTTACAGATGCCGATGAATTTTGGTCAAAGTTGAAGCATGGACTAAATGAATTTAAATCAACATTACCCTCAGGCGTACTGGCTTTAATAGCTAACAGTGATTTTGGGGATACTTCGGCGTTGTTGATCACCTTATCTTCGGACACCAAGAGTTTTAAAGACATGGAGAATCAGCTAAAGAAGCTGAAAGCAGAGTGTCGTAAAATTCCGGCAGTTTCTAAAATTAAAGATTACGGGATTCAAAAGGAGAAGATTTACGTAAATGTTGAACCTGAAAAGCTAAATGAATATAATATCAAATCTTTATCATTGCTATCGGCTTACATGCCCAATGGAATGATTTCCCCGGCAGGCAAATTGAAAAATGGAGTGAATAATATAGCCGTACACTTTCCTGCTAATTTCGAATCGGAAAAAGATTTATCGGATCAGATCGTATTCTCAGATCCAACAGGAGGTGTCGTTCGCCTGAAAGATATTGCCAGGGTAGAGCGTCGAAACGAAGATCCGGACAGTTATATCCGTCAGGATGGAAAGAAGACTATTCTTTTGTCACTCGAAATGCAGCATGGGAATAACATTGTCCAATTTGGGAAAGAAGTAGATAAAGCAATGGAAGTCTTTAAAAAGAATTGTCCAAAGGATATCCAGGTTAATATAATTTCTAACTTGCCTCAATATGTAGATGATTCGGTAACCAACTTTATGCATGAATTTCTTATAGCTATTGTTGCAGTTCTATTAGTGGTCATGTTGTTATTACCTAAACGGGTAGCCTCAATTGCAGGAATTACAGTACCTATTGCTGTACTCATAACCCTCGGGGTTCTCTACTTTTTAGGGGTGGAACTGAACACTGTTTCGTTAGCAGGATTAATCATTGTACTGGGTATGATTGTTGATAATTCCATTGTAGTGATTGATAATTATGTGGAAAAGAAAGATCATGGGATGTCTTCCTGGCATGCAGCCATCAAGAGCGCACGGGAACTGGTAACACCAATTATTACAGCTACGCTGGCCATTTGTATCGTATATATTCCTCTGGGGAGTATGATACCCGGAACCGCCGGAGACTTCCTACATGTTTTGCCCATAACCATTTGTGTGGCATTGGTTGTTTCAGTGCTCGTTGCATTATTTGTGGTGCCTTATCTTAATTTTACTTTTATCAAAAAAGGGTTAAAATCACCCAATGACAGCCCGGATAAGAAAAGTTTTCTGGATAGAATGCAGGGAGTTTTTGATGCTTTACTGGAAAAAGCTTTTCGAAACAAAAAGGTTACCATTGGTTTAGGAATAGCTTCACTTGTATTGGCAGTTATCATATTCAAAACCCTGGATCAGCAGTTGTTTCCAACTGTAGAACGCAATCAGTTTGCAGTTGAAGTATTTCTGAACAGAGGAGCTTCGCTGGAAAGTACAGCTAAAGTTATTGGTGTGCTGGAAAACACGTTAAAAAAAGACAACCGGGTAGTCACGGTAACGAGCTTTATAGGAACCAGTTCTCCCCGCTTCCATATGGCCTATGCACCTAATATGCCAAGTCCAAATTTTGGGCAATTAATGGTAAATACGACTACCAATAATGCCACCGAAGAAATTTGTGAAGAATATAACATGAAATTTGCCACAGCATTTCCAAATGCTCATGTAAAATTCAGGCGAATGGCACTAGCCCCCAGTAAATACCCAATTGAGTTGCGCATAACAGGCGATTCAATAGCTGATTTACATCGGGTGGAAGCTCAGATAGATTCAATAGTAAAACCTGTAAAAGAAATCACATGGATTCGCTCAGATTGGGAACAAAAAGATCAAAACATACTGGTTGAACTTGACAAAGATAAAGCAACCCGTATGGGGTATTCCAAGGGTCTGGTAGCTACATCGTTATTGATGGGGCTCAATGGTATTCCACTTACTACAATTTGGGAGGGTGACTATCCTGTAGCAGTTGAGTTGACACAAGATAAGGGAGAAAAAAAGGACATCAATTTTTTAGGAAACCAAACCATTACCTCTCCAATGAGTTTTGCTTCAGTACCATTACGCTCCTTTGCCAAATTTTCACCGCAATGGACTGAAGGAAATATTGTTCACCGTAATGGTACCCGTACACTCACTATTCAGTTGGATATGGACGCAAAAACCATTTCGTCTAATGTATTAGACAAGTTAAAACCTCAACTGGATAAACTGAAACTTCCGGAAGGAGTGTCGTTAACTTATGGAGGCGAAATTGAAGGCCAAACAGAAACTTTCGTACCCATGGGCATAGCGTTAGGTTTGAGCATTTTGATCATTTTCTTCATACTATTATTTCAATTTAAGAAAGTAAAACTTGCTTCACTTGTCATGTCCACCATGTTATTAGGTTTACCGGGGGCTGCTATCGGATTATTCGTTATGAGATATCCGTTTAGTCTTACGGGGTTTATCGGAATTACCAGTTTGTGTGGTATGGTGGTGCGTAATGGAATTATTCTTATTGATTATCTGCAAGAATTAAGAACATTAAACGGACTGAGCGTGACAGAAGCAGCATTAGCTGCCGGTAAACGACGATTGCGCCCGATCTTCCTTACCTCTGCTGCAGCTGCTGTTGGTGTTATACCCATGATTTTAAGCCGATCTCCACTTTGGGGGCCACTTGGTACAATCATTTGCTTTGGGTTACTGATCTCTATGATACTTACCCTGTTTATTCTGCCAGTTTTATACACAATTATTTATCGTGATAAAAAAACCGGCAAATTGGTAAAAAAGCACATTCCGTATAGCAATGTAAAAAAAGCTATTCCAATAGTAGTTTTGGTTTTGTCAATTGGAAGTATTTTACCTGACGAAATCCATGCTCAAAGCCGTACGCTCTCAATAGATTCATGCAAGACTCTTGCATTAAAAAATAACAAGACAATTAAAGATGCAGATTTTGATATAAAAGCCTCATTAGAAACAAAGAAAAGTGCTTATACGAATTATTTCCCAAAAGTAAGTGCAATGGGATTAGCTATGAGATCTGCAGATTATTTAGTTAAAGGAACCGTGCCATCCATGAATCTACCGGTGTATGACGGCAATCCGGCTAATTTAGCGACAGCGAGTCAATATGCATATATTCCAAGTATTCCAATAAAAGCACTGGATTATTTGAATATGGCAAGTATTTCGATTGCTCAACCGATTTATGCAGGTGGTCGAATTTTAAATGGCAATAAGTTAGCTAAGTTAGGTTATGAAGTCAGTCGGGAAAAAAAGTTGATGGGCACTACTAAGGTGCTGGTTAAAACAGAAAACATATACTGGAATACCATTGCGTTACAAGATAAATTAATAACGTTAAACAGCTATGAGAAGCTGCTGAATCAATTACTTTCGGATGTCAGTATTTCAGTAAAAGCCGGGCTGACACAACGAAGTGATTTACTCAAAGTTCAATTAAAATTGAATGAGGTGGAAATGAATAAACTGAAACTAAAAAATGGGATCTGTTTATCAACAAGAGCATTGTGCCAACACATTGGAATTGTTTACGATAGTACGTTAGTGCTGGTTCAGCCTTTAGTCCCAACTGAACCGCCAATACAATCTAATAGCAATAAAAGTGATGTAGTAAAAAACAGACATGAATACCAATTGTTGAATAAAGCATTAGAGGCTGAGAAATTACAGAAGAAACTGGTTTTGGGAGAATATCTTCCTCAGCTTACCCTTGGAGGAGTAGGTTTCGTAAACGATGCTATGAATAATACAACGTCCAATGCAATGGCTTTTGTTTCAGTGTCTGTTCCTATTTCTGACTGGTGGGGAGGTTCTCACAAACTAAAAGAAAGCCAGTTTAAAATTGAACAAGCCAATAATAAACTAAATGAAACCAGTGAGCTTCTTAGCTTGCAAATACAACAAACTAAAAATGAACTTGATGAAGCGAGGTTTCAAATTAGAATTAGTCAGGCTTCAATTGACCAATCCAAAGAAAATTTGAAGCTGGTGAATGATAATTATAAAGCAGGAGTCTCATCCATGTCCGATTTATTAGAGGCACAGGCATTGTATCAGGATGCACAGAATCAATTTAATGACGCTGTTTGCATGTATAAAATTAAGAAAGCAAATTATTTGTCTGCAATAGGAAGTTATAACTAATTTACAAATACACATATGCCGGTTCAAATCAATACAAGAAAAATTGAATACGCGAAATTTCGAGATGCTACTTTTCTTATATTTCAATATTAAAATAAAAAATATATGAAATCAACATTCCAAAAAGAAAATAACTTAGAAACACCATTCGTCCAATTAAACAGTTATAAATGTACAGCCTGCTGGAAATGCATAAACATCTGCCCCAATAACGTGATAGACAAATCGTTTTTATTTATTGCCAACACATTGATAAACGAACAGGTAATTATTTCCAATGCCAGTGAATGTACCGGTTGTTTTAAATGTTTACATGCTTGTACAAACGATGCAATTAGTATTTATATGCCTTTAGACACAAAATCAAAGTGTAAGATAGTGGAGTTATGAATTACAAATCTATACCGATACCTAAATTGGCTATAAGAGAACAAATATATATATATAAAAGAAAGGAGTCAAATCAAAAAAAACAGGTATGAGAAATATTGGCAGTAAATTCTTTATGAAAAAATTAACTGCTAATAAACCTATAAACGCTAATTTTGGAGATAGCTTGACTTCACTCGAATTAATGTCAACTATCCTGGTTGATTAAGTAATCGTCTAAACGCAATAAATCTGCCATTTAAAGAATTTCATATCAGTAGATATCAATATTTTAGAAGAACTATTGCACATTTTGATTCTAATTTATTGGTTTCTACTGTTTTTTAGATGAATTCCGCGAATCATGTTGCGTGTTACAAAATATAGTTCCTGTTTTCAGAGCACTTAAAATTGATACTGTGAGATAATGTTGAAATGTTGACTTATTATTTCCTGGAATTTGTATCTTTGCAAATCAGCATTAAGAATTAATAGTATAACAACGTATAATTAAACTGTGTAAAATTGCCGGTAAATGCAAATCGGCAGAAAAGGTTGTCTCTTTTATTCATAAATACATGCAAAGTAGACATTAGATTAAATAATGAAGAAGCCCAATAAGCGTAAAATCATCAATGATCCCGTTTTCGGATTTATAACTATCCCGAACGATTTTCTGTATGATATTATTCAACATCCCTATTTCCAACGGATGAACCGCATTAAACAACTTGGACTTGCTTCAACTGTTTATCCCGGGGCCCAACACACCAGGCTACAGCATTCATTAGGAGCCATGTATTTAATGGGAGAAGCCATTAATCAATTGAGGCTGGTTGGTACTGAAATTACAAACGTTGAAGCCGACGGTGCACTGGCAAGCATTTTATTGCACGACATAGGCCATGGTCCATTTTCACATACAATGGAGCACAGTCTGGTCAGTGAAATTAGTCATGAAGAGATTTCCCTGATTATGATGCGGAAAATAAATATTGAAATGGAAGGCAAACTGGACATTGCTTTGAAAATATTTACCAATACCTATCCAAAAAAATTTTTACACCAATTAGTTGCTGGACAGCTGGACATGGACAGAATGGATTATCTGAGCCGGGACAGTTTTTTTTCAGGAGTAAGTGAAGGTATAATTGGATCAGCCCGGATAATTAAAATGTTAAACATTCATAATGACCAACTGGTCGTTGAAGCGAAGGGTATATATTCAATTGAGAAGTTCCTGGTAGCACGCCGATTGATGTATTGGCAAGTCTATTTACATAAAACGGCAGTCGCTGCTGAGAAAATGTTGATGAATATACTTAAACGGGCTAAAGAACTTGCAGGCAACAACATAGAGCTTTTTGCATCCCCGGCTTTGCATTATTTCCTTTATAATGAAGTAAATAAACAAATATTTTTAAATAATCCAGAAGCAATTAACAACTTTGTGATGCTCGATGATTCGGATATGATTTGTGCCATTAAAGTCTGGTCAACACATACAGATATAGTATTGTCAGAATTATGTAAAGCTTTTACAAACAGACGATTATTCAAAGTTGAAGTTGGGACTGATGTCGTTAAAGATTCAATCCGACAACAACATTTAAGACAATACCAACAGCATTTCGGCGTTACTACAAATGAAGCCGAATATTTTATGGGCGATGAAACTGTTAGCACTGACACGTACAGCCCCGAAGACGATACCATCAACATATTATATAAAGATGGTTCAATAAAAGATATAGCGGACGCATCAGACATGTTAAATATAAGTGTCCTGACAAAAAAAGTGGAGAAACACTTTTTTTGCTATTATAGGTTGTAGTCTTTTGACAACGTTTATGTTAATATTACAGGTAAAACTGCCTGTTTCAGGAGAGGTCATGCATGTTTGAGTCCAGTTTTCATGGTTAATTGAAAATTGTTTAGTACTTTTGCAACCAATTTTTTAATAAGTTATCGAAAAATTAGATTGAAATAAGTGTTATTCTGAAAGGTATCGATTGACATAAATACTCAATTCTGAATTGGTCATTATTAATTATTAATTATATATGGAGTTTACTGCTCAACAAATTGCAGATTTTTTAGAAGGTAAAATACAAGGTAATCCTTCAATAAAAGTATCTGACTTCTCCAAAATTGAAGAAGGGAAACCTGGCACATTGAGTTTCTTATCAAACCCAAAATACAGTCAATTTATTTACGATAGTCAGGCAAGTATTATTTTGGTAAATAAAGACTTTTTACCTGAAAGGGAAGTGCAATCCACTTTAATTCTCGTTGATGATGCCTATCAGTCACTTGCGAAATTATTAACCCTGGTGGATCAAACGAAACCAAGAAAAACCGGGATTTCACCGTTAGCATACATTTCTGACAAAGCAATAGTTGGTGAAAATGCATATATTGCACCTTTTGTTTACATTGGCGACAATGTCACAATTGGAAAAGATGTATCGTTACACCCACATAGCTGTGTGGAAGAAGGTGCAAAGCTTGGTGACAATGTAACTTTATTTTCAGGAGTTAAGATTTATTACAATTGCGTAATTGGCAATAATTGCACATTGCATTCAGGATCTGTAATTGGTTCTGATGGTTTTGGATTCGCTCCTACTGAAGATGGCAGCTACAAAAAGATACCTCAAATGGGGAATGTAGTATTGGAAGACAACATAGAAATCGGAGCAAATTCTGTGGTTGACAGAGCAACATTAGGAAGTACTATTATTCGTCAGGGTGTGAAAATCGACAACCTGGTGCAAATTGCCCACAATGTCGAAGTTGGAATGAACACTGTGATTGCAGCTCAAACCGGAATTTCAGGCTCAACCAAACTAGGAAAACATTGTGTATTGGGAGGGCAAGTTGGTATTGCAGGTCATTTACACATAGCCGATGGCACAAGTTTTGGAGCTCAGACAGGTGTTCCAAGTAATATCAAGGAACCAAACCATGCTTACCAGGGATACCCGGCTGTTCCTCTCATGACCTTTCACCGGGCATCAGTGGTATATAAAAATTTACCTGAGTTGCAAAAGACAGTTTATGCATTACAAAAGAAAATCCAGGAATTAGAAAATAGAATCAGTAGTATTTCTTAAAAAAGTATGTCGAAACAAAACACTATTAAACAAGCATTTACACTTTCCGGAAAAGGATTACACTCTGGTCTGGAAATAATCCTAACATTTGTACCGGCACCGGAAAACCACGGTATAAAAATCAAACGTATCGATCTACCTGAACAACCTCAAATGGATGCTGTAGCTGAATATGTAGCTGAAACTACCCGTGGTACGGTTTTAAGAAAAGGTGATGTTCAGGTGAGTACTATCGAACATGTCCTTTCTGCTTTATATGCTTTAGGAATTGACAATTGCATGCTGGAAGTAAATGCTCCTGAATTTCCAATCCTCGATGGCAGTGCAAAATATATTGTTGAAGGTATTCAACAGGTTGGTATTGAAGAACAGAAAGCTGATAAAGACTATTATATTGTCCGTAAAAAAATAGAATATTTCGATCCCGAAACCGGAGCGAGAATTATAATACTTCCTGATGACACATTCAGCGTAGATGTTCATATCGGATTCAAATCAACTATATTAAGCAACCAATTTGCAAGCCTTTCATCATTAAGCAATTATACAGATGAAGTTTCAAATGCACGCACCTTTGTTTTTGTCCATGAAATAGAACCTCTGGTAAAAATGAATCTAATTAAAGGCGGCGATTTAAAAAATGCAATCGTAATATACGATAAACAGGTTTCACAAGTTGATTTTGATAAATTAGCCGACCTAATGGGTCAACCTCACCGTGATGCCAGCAAGTTAGGTTACCTGAACGGTGGGATTAAATTTGCCAATGAACCCGCATCCCACAAATTGTTAGATGTTATTGGTGATTTGGCATTAATAGGGAAACCATTAAGAGGAAAAGTAATTGCTACTTTTCCCGGTCATAAAATCAATACGGATTTAGCTAAAATAATCCGGAAAGAAATCAAGAAACAAGATGTACAGGCTCCTGTTTATGATGACACCCTCCCTCCAGTATTGGATGTGAATGCGATTCGTAAATTATTGCCACACAGATGGCCGTTTTTAATGGTTGATAAAGTCATTGAAATGCACGATAAAGTCATCGTAGGTGTGAAAAATGTAACGGTAAATGAAACCTTTTTTATGGGTCATTTTCCGGAAGAACCTGTAATGCCGGGTGTTCTGATCGTCGAAGCAATGGCACAGACAGGTGGGTTGTTGGTTTTGCACGGTTTGGAAGATGCCCAACGCTATTCAACCTATTTTTTGAAAATTGACAATGTTAAATTCAGACAGAAAGTAGTCCCCGGAGACACGTTGGTATTCCACCTTGAAATGACTGATGATATTCGAAGAGGCTGTGCACTCATGCGAGGACATGCTTTTGTAGGTGGAAAGGTAGTATGCGAAGCCGAATTTATGGCACAAATAGTCAAGAATAAATAAGTAAGATTCTACGACTAAAAAGAACAGACTGTGAGAGTCAAAAATTAAAAAATTAAAGAAAAAAAAACTGATACAGTAATAAGAATGAAACAACCTTTAGCATATATTCATCCTGACGCAAAAATTGCACCTTCCGTGGTAATTGAACCCTTTGTTACCATAGATAAAAATGTCGTCATCGGCGAAGGTTCTCGAATCGGTTCAAATGTAACCATCCTTGAAGGAGTCCGCATTGGTAAAAATTGCACTATTTTTCCGGGAGCAGTCATTGGAGCCGTGCCACAGGACTTAAAGTTCAAAGGTGAAGATACTCTGGTCATCATTGGAGATAATACAACCATTCGCGAATATGTGACGATTAACAGGGGTACAGCAGCCAAAGGCAAGACGGTCGTCGGTGACAATTGCTTAATTATGGCATATTGTCATGTTGCCCACGACTGCATATTAGGGAATACTGTTATTATGGCGAATGCTTGCCAACTGGCAGGTGAAGTTGAAATTGATGATTTTGCAATTTTAGGTGGTGGTTGCCTGGTGCATCAGTTCACCCGGATTGGTTCACATGTCATGTTGCAGGGTGGCTCTAAAATAGGGAAAGATGTTCCTCCATTTGTAAAAGCAGGCCGTGAGCCTCTTTCATATGCCGGAATAAATTCAATTGGGTTACGTCGACGTGGTTATACGAACGAGCAGATCAGAGACATTCAGGACATTTACCGCTACTTGTATTTGTCCGGTATGAATACTTCTCATGCTATTGAACGTATTGAAGCTGAATTACCCGCAACAAAAGAACGTGACGAAATTTTATTATTTGTACGAAATTCTCCCCGAGGAATTATAAAAGGATACTTTGAGTAATTGATGTAATGAACAAGAAATAAGAGGCACGAAAATTGCCAGACAGAAAACTTATTCTCTTTTACTTACAACTTACCTCCACCTTTTTTTACAACATTGTAAACCGCACATTATGAGCATAGAAGACATTACCGAAACTCCAAAAAAAAGTGTTAATTTCATTGAGGCTTTTGTTGAGCAGGATCTAAAGGACGATAAAAACGGCGGACGCATACAAACTCGTTTTCCACCAGAGCCTAACGGTTACTTACATATCGGACATGCCAAAGCGATTTGTCTTGATTTCGGTATTGCCGAAAATTATGGAGGTGTGTGCAACCTGCGTTTTGATGATACGAATCCTGTCAAAGAAGATGTTGAATTTGTAGATTCAATTCAGGAAGATATAAAATGGCTTGGTTACCATTGGGAAAATATATATTTTGCTTCTGATTATTTCCAACAACTCTGGGATCTGGCTATAGTTCTGATCAAACAGGGCAAAGCATATGTAGATGAACAATCTGCTGAAACAATTGCAAAACAAAAAGGGACTCCTACCATTCCCGGAATTGAAAGTCCTTTTCGTAACCGTCCGGTCGAGGAAAACCTGGAGCTTTTCAACAAAATGAACTCAGGTGAAATACCTGAAGGCGCCATGGTATTACGTGCCAAAATTGATATGGCATCTTCCAACATGCACTTTCGTGATCCATTGATGTATCGTGTCATTAATTCGCATCCCCATCACCGTACAGGATGGACATGGAAAGCTTACCCTATGTACGATTACGCACATGGACAATCCGATTATTTCGAAGGAGTGACACATTCACTCTGTACCCTGGAATTTGAAGTCCATCGTCCTCTATACGATTGGTTTATCGATCAGTTTAAAGATTCCGGTTACCGTCCACGACAGATCGAATTTAACCGTTTGAACTTAACCTACACCGTTATGAGCAAACGTAAAATGCTCCAGTTGGTACAGGAAGGATTGGTTACAGGCTGGGATGATCCACGAATGCCTACCATCTGTGGTTTACGCCGTCGTGGCTATTCTCCCGAATCGATTCATCATTTTATTGACAAAATAGGCTACACTAAATTTGAAGCTCAGAATGATATTGGATTGTTGGAGTATTCGGTACGTGAGAGTCTGAATAAAACTTCAATACGCGTAAATGCGGTGCTTGATCCTGTCAAACTAATCATTACCAATTATCCTGAAGGACAGATTGAGATGATGGAAACAGTAAACAATCCGGAAGATGAATCTGCAGGCACACGTGAAATCGCATTTTCAAAAGAATTATACATTGAGCATGATGACTTCATGGAAGATGCCCCAAAGAAATACTTCCGCATGACTCCCGGACAAGAAGTCCGTTTGAAAAGTGGTTATATTGTAAAATGTACAGGTTTTAAAAAGAACACTGAAAATAACATTGAAGAAATCTATTGTGAATATGATCCACTCACTAAAAGCGGAATGCCTGAATCAAACCGTAAGGTAAAAGGAACACTTCACTGGGTATCAGCAGCGCAAAGTTTACCTGCTGAAGTCCGATTGTATGATCGCTTGTTCAGTGTTGAAAATCCCACAGCCGACGAACGTGATTTTCGCGATTTACTAAATCCTGATTCCCTGAAAGTATTGACGAATTGCCGTGTTGAAGCTTCTTTGAAAGATGTAAAACCACTGGATCATTTCCAGTTCCAACGAATTGGTTATTTCAACGTTGATTTGGATTCTACTCCTGACAAGCTGGTATTCAATCGAACTGCTTCTTTGAAAGACAGCTGGGCAAAAGAAAAGAGCAAATAAACTCACATACAGCATTATTCACTAAAATAAAAAAACCGTTGCAACATGTTGTAACGGTTTTTTTAATCTTATAATAAGCACATCAATAAACCGAATATGACTTTTTTTTCATAGTGATTTAAAAACATATAAATGAAGATGGGAAAATAAATTTATGCCTTAATCGATTTCGAAAGTTCGAGTTCTATTTCTTTAATTATTTCAGATTGCTTTTGCAACGCTTCATCATTGTTTGTTTGAGAGATCGAATCGATCAGAGTGCTCACCGAACCAAGTAACGACTGTATATTCAAAAGCACCTGGTTATTATCAATTGTGGTTTCATCTGCGATTGTGGCTTTATCAACAATTGTCTTTTTTTCCACAACTACCTGCTGGAAACTATTTTCGAGTTTTTCAGCCATATAATTAATGGCTTCGGCCAATTCCTTAAACTCATCTTTTCTTGAAACAATAATTCTGCTTTTAAAATCAGAATTTGCTATTTCTTTAATACTTTCAGTAATTTTCCTGATAGGGCCTGCAATATAATTTGGAAAATTAATCATAAAAGAGAATGTAATCAGGAAACAAACAGTAAGAACTATAGATAGAATTTTATAGATATGCCTGATCATTTCATTCAGACTTTCATTTTTCTGAACTATAGATTGCATATTTAATGTTGAGACCGTAAATATTTTGCTTTTTAGTTCATTGGCTAAAGGCAAAACATTGACGGAGTAGTTGGTAAACTTATCTGTAGTATTGGGAGATTTGGGTTCCGACAAAAGCGATTTATATTTCAAATAATTTTCCTTGATTGATTGAACCAACTCCTTTTCTCCAAATTCAGTAATGTTTTTTTCTTCCAGCTGTAAGTTTTCTTCAAATCTATCGAATGCAACTGACAAAGAATTTTTATCGTAATGATATTGTTTATTCAATAACAATGAACTCTCTGCCGTATTGGTCTCATCAATTGCCTGAATCATATTCTCAGAATAGTGAACTGACCGGTAATTGTTTTTGATTGTCAATTCCGAACTATATTTGATTGACGAAATATAATAGATACTTAAAGCACCTATTAATACAAATTCAACAAAAAGAAAAAGGATCCCAAATAATACTTTTGTTCTGATTTTAAATTTCATGACGTTGATATTGATTATTTACCATTTATACTGGAAAAGGAAATTCTTGAAATATACGGATTTGACTTACATATAGTTCTAACAACAGAAATATTTGAATGTTTTTGAATTAAAAATAAATTTAGAACAATTAAATCAAGGTTGAGTAAAAATCTATTTTTATTTTTTAAGATTTTCCAATGCTGCCTGGACTCGATTGGTCAAATCAATAAAGGCAGCAACGTCCAATCGTTCAGGGCGTAAATCAAACATTGGATCAGAGTACATCGGGTGTCCCTGTTCTACCAAAGGTTTGAGTGAGTTTCTCAGCGTTTTTCGCCTTTGATTGAAAGATGTTTTTACTACTGTTTTAAAGAGCTGCTCGTCACAATCAATCTGAGATACTTCATTTCGGGTAAAACGGATAACAGCGGAATCAACTTTGGGAGGTGGATCAAACACCTGGGGTGGAACTGTAAATAAATATTCGATTTTATAATAAGCCTGCATCAATACACTCAGGATACCATACGTTTTACTGCCTGCGGGCGCCGCTATTCGCTCAGCCACCTCTTTTTGTATCATACCTGCCAGACAAGGAATCGAATCCTTATTTTCAAGCATTTTAAAGAAAATCTGACTGGAAATATTATAAGGGAAATTACCTATTATGCAGAACTTTTCAGAAAAAAGACTCTTTAAATCCATTTTTAGAAAATCTGCTTCAATTACGGTTAAATCAGGAAAGTGTTTATGGAGATATTCCACCGATTCACCATCAAGTTCAACTGCCGTCAGATCAATCAGGGGATTTTGCATTAAAAACTGAGTCAGTACTCCCATGCCTGGTCCAATTTCCAACACGGAAGTCCTACCATCAAGCACCAGGCTTTCTGCAATCTGACGTGCTATTTCCATATCTTTCAGGAAATGTTGTCCAAGGTATTTTTTTGCTTTTACTTGTGCCATATTGTTGTATCGGTTTGTAAATAAAAAAACCGGATTTTGCGTGTTGCTTTCTAAAATGAGATTGAATGTTGCTTTCCTGTTTATAAATTAGTTGTATCTTTGCAAAAAGAAATCAAAATGTCATTTAGGAAGCTTACAAAAGTAACTAATTTTGTTTAGATTTTCATGTATTCCTTCATAAACTCCCCTAAAGTAACGGTTATAAACTATTGAATGAGAAAAATATTCATACAGACTGGTCAACGAATTCGTGGACTCATTGATTTTTTTTATCCACCATTCAGCAAATACCTGACTCTCCAGTTCTTTCGTTATGGTGTTTCGGGTGTTGCCAATATGATTTTTGACTGGATATTGTACTTTTTAGTATACCATTATGTTTTGCGACAGGAGATGTTACACCTTGGCATTGTCACCTTCAGTTCACATATCGCTTCTCTGATTATTGTTTTTCCGTTTTCGTCTTTCTCAGGTTTTCTGTTGCAGAAATATGTGACCTTTACGACTTCCGAATTACGTGGTCGGGTACAACTGTTCAGATATTTATTAGTCGTATTTTCAAACTTGATTTTAAATTACCTCGGATTGAAAATCCTTGTTGATGGTGCCGGTTTATTCGCAACACCTTCTAAAATGATCGTCACAGTCATTACTACTATATTCAGTTATTTCTCTCAAAAGAAATACACCTTTAATAAATCAAATCCTCAAATCCACTAAAGCGCCCGTTTGAATGGAAAGTGCCGGTAACATCTCAACAAGGTTAAAGAATTCAAGGTACGTAATTACTAAAACTCTGTTGGGAGATCTTGAGATTCTCTTTTTTGTTCTTTCGCTTGTGTTCTTAGGATATAAACTTTTCACATTTCAGCACTACGATTCTCTTGTTTCACAATGGAAACTAATGCCGGTTTCTCAGAGCTGGTGGTTGTCCGGAGTCATTACACTATTACCCTTAAACTGGTATCTGGAAGCATTAAAATGGAAAATACTGACTTCCGGAGTTCAAAAGATAAGTATGAGTGATGCCGTAAAAGCAGTCTTATCAGGAATAGCTACCGGATTTTTCACCCCGAACAGAATTGGAGAATTAGTAGGTAGGGTCACTTTTCTTGATGCTGAAAACCACAAATCAGGGATTACGTTGAGTGTCGTAAACAGTTTAACTCAGAACACAATAATGGCTTTTGGTGGAATACCGGCATGCATCCTCTTTTTTTCAATCACAAATGCAAAAATTCAACCAGACACACGACCCGTTCTATTTATTCTATTGATTTGCATCCTAATTTTCGGGATACTCTTTTTGTCACTTCCATATTGGAGCCGTCGACTAAAAGAAAGCGAATTTTTTAAAATGATACGTTCATTCACGGATTGTCTTTCGGCTTACAATTTAAAAGATATACTTCAAATACTGGGAGTGTCTTTTATCCGTTATATCGTCTTTTGCTCTCAGTTTTACTTCATGTTACGTTTTTTTGGTATTGAATTATCTCCCTGGCAGGCATTAATTTCCATTCCGACGACTTATCTGTTTGTTACTTTCACTCCCTCCCTTGCATTTTCCGAAGCAGCCGTCCGCAGTTCATATGCCGTACTGGTTATCGGCACTTTTTCAGGGCAGGTTGTCAATATAGCACTCGCAGGCATATGCATCTGGGCTGTCAATTTCATTTTACCCATGCTGGCCGGGTCGGCAGTGATCGCAAGAAAAAGAACATAAAACCTCTCCCCGTTTATTATTTATTTTTTGTTCATCACCTTTCCACCGGACAGATGTTACATCTCCGTTATTTCAGCCTGTTAATCCTTTATTCTTTTAAACAGATAAAATACGTACAGTGAAATAACTCATTAAAAGATTTAGCTCCAATACATTGGAGGAAAGTGATTTTAGCAATGTATGTATTTGCTCTTTTTATTTCAAGAATCACCCTGTATTTGAAATATTTTCCGAAGGAACAGTCGGTTATTTGTAGAATAGGGGCATCACAAACGGTCTTGTGACCCATTTTCTCAGAAAAACATCATACTCATTTTCAGCACCCATCATCAATCCCCAGGTATGATTGACCTTGAATTCCAATGAACCTCCAAAATCAGAATGAGGATATAGTGGGGAAATAAAGGGAGAGATGGCAATTCTACTGCTGGTTATAGAATGTTGACCAAACAGATAGAAGCTCAACCTGTCTGTGAAATTGATTTTAAATGTCCCGTTTATGCCTCCATCATTGAAGAAATCATTATAGATATTGAACTTGGCAGCATAAATACCGGCAGATAGAACTCCAAGATCTCCGACATTGAAATTATACTCTCCCTGAATTAAATTCAAACCGCCTAATCCTATAAAGCTATGTTGGATATGCTCTGTTGAAATGCTGGTGTAATCAGTGATCATAAATTTGTTTGTCAGATTCAGGTCCAACAAGTACTGATTGAAAAAATTATCGGGTTGATAAAGTCGTAGCAGAGGTAAATAATAACTTTGAGGAATTTTGTAATCCTCTGAAAAATTGAATTCCTGGTGGTTTCTATTAAATCCCGAAACAACATCAGACTGATTTGAAGTACTTAAATTTGAGAATAAAAACAGTTGCTTTTTTAAATACAAAGAATCATCATTCTCCTGCGTTGTTTTCTGTCCAAAACAACTGATCGGGATAAAAGCAATCAATATCAAAAGAATTTTTTTCATAGACCATCAATCATTTTTTTGATACTATGATCCTGTTTTTCAAAATCATGATTAAAACTATATTTCGGCGGCTTTTTCAGCTAAGTACACCTTCATTTTATTTTAATTAAACAAATAGTTGACTAAATAGTTTGAAAACATTCACTCCTTTCTTAAAAAATTCAAAACAGCAAGATACTGATATAAGTACTGTAAAAAATGTATTGAACTATTTTTAGTCGTAATCCCCCAATTCCCAATGGAGGCATTGAGAGTGCATTATCAAATTTAATTTACGGATTGGAATTATTCAAATACTGCGTCCTAATGCTCTCTTTTGGGTTTGAGGCTCGGGAATAAAAAAATGCAAAAGATTCAATGATTTACATTCAACAAACGTATCACTATTTAATATCGAATACTAATAAAAAAAGGCGTTCGATTAGTGTTCAGATTTATAGTTTGAAAAATCCGGTTTGACAGACTAAAAAAAATATTTTTGAGGATAATCTCAATAACATTTCGTTTGCTCCACATTCCATTCACATCCAGTTTGGTAGAAATCAGTAAATAATCAGTATATACTGTTTACTTACTCATTTCAAATTGTTTGTTTTTTATTTTATTGTGCACGGGATGCAAATGAAATCAGAACGTAATACGGAGAATCTGGTTCGGGTTATTGTTTCATTTAGTCGGTCCTTGAGATTTTAAAAGTTTAAATACACCTCTAATGGTACCCAGATAGAAGTAATTGAAAATAATAGATCAATACATTAGTTCTGCTACTTACACAGATAAATATAAATATAACAGGTTTATTTAATCTTTATTGAAAATAAATCAACAATATCGCTTGCGATACAATAAATTTGATTACTTTTGTATCGCTCACGATATAATAAATAAACGAACATTAAAATACAAAGAATATGACAAACGATTTTTATCAATTCACTGCAAAAAGCCTGGGTGGCAAAGACATTAAAATGGATGCATATAAAGGGAAAACAATTTTGGTAGTGAACACTGCCAGTAAATGCGGACTAACACCTCAATTTGAAGGGTTGGAAAAACTCAATCAAAAATACAAAGATAAAGGACTGGTTATTTTGGGTTTTCCGTGTAACCAATTTCTCAATCAGGAACCCGGGGATGAAAAATCCATTTCTGAAGGCTGCTTACTGAACTACGGAGTTACCTTTCCGATGTTTTCAAAAATTGATGTGAACGGTAAGAATACCCATCCGATATACAAATACCTGAAGGGTGAATTAAGTGGATTATTTGGCAGTAAGATCAAATGGAATTTTACTAAATTTCTTATTGATTCGAATGGTAATCCTATTAAAAGATTTTCACCCACCACTGTTCCCGAAAAAATTGACCAATATCTGATCAATATTCTAAAATAAAAGAATTAAAATTACATTCCGTAATCAAGGACTCCGGATTTTATCTAAATTAAAGTCTTTGATCGCGGATATAAATTGGAAAAACCGGTTTTGATCCGTTGAGGAAATTAGAAATAGGATTTGATGAATGCCTTTTCGGAAGTATAAAATACCTTTCGCAGCGATTGAACATCAGACAAAACTTTTTGACTTAATAAAGGACCTCATACAAAACAACAATATGGAATTTGATCAACTCAAGTTGGAAAATCAACTTTGCTTTCCGCTGTATGCAGCCTCCAGGCTTATCATACGGGAATATCAACAGCATTTAGACAAATTGGAAATTACGTATCCGCAATACCTGGTTCTTATGGTATTGTGGGAAACAGACAATATTTCAGTGAACGATATTTCTCAAAAACTGATTTTGAATACCAACACTGTCACACCATTGCTAAAGCGCATGGAAGTACAGGGAATTATTACCCGAAACCGTTCAGAACGTGATGAGCGAAAAGTAATGATTAAGCTTACCGAAAAAGGGTTGTTTATGCGGACAGAAGCTGCAAGCATTCCTGAAAAACTGTTAGCCTGTATTCTTTCTGACGGAATGAAAGTGGAAGAACTAATCGATATGAAAGAGAAGCTGAATGTTTTGATTAATTATTTATCAAAAGACAAAACAGAGTAACGCTACTGATTTCATGAGCATATTACAAAAAAAAAACAATATTATCGTTTGAATCAAAGTCATTGACTTATTCTTCAAAGATAATATTGTTTTTGTATACCGAATAATTCTAATCTCTACAGATATTTATTTCTTTTCGAGTTCCAGTTCTACTTCACCCAAATACATACCGCTTTTACCCATCTGAGCAATCACCATAGTCTTACCGGCGGCATTTTTCACAGAAGTATTAGTAATCATACTATGTGAATGTCCGCCTATGATGACATCGATATATTTTGTCTTACGGGCAATTACAAAATCATTCACCAACGAGCTTATTGAATCAGAACCTAAGTGTGACAGACAAATAATGACATCGCACTTTTCTTTTTTCTTCAACAGTTCGGAAACTTCATTTGCTTTTTCAACAGGATCATCATAGATAATGCCCTTGTAGTTCTTTTCAAAAATCAAACTTTTAGGATTTACATTCAGTGCCATAATTCCGATTCGCAGGCCACCACGTTCCAGCAGACAGTATGGTTTCACGACTGAATTTAAAGACGTATTTGCCAGTTCATAATTAGAACTTACCACATTAAATTTCGCAGCTTTTAGCACCACGGCCAATGTATCCACTCCATTATCAAATTCATGGTTACCAAGGGTGACAGCATCATAATTCATGCGGTTCATACCATCAACTTCAATCCTTCCGTTGAAAAAATTAAAATAGGGAGTCCCTTGTGAAAAATCACCGGCATCAACCAATAGCACATTTTTTTCTTTGGATCGTATTTGATTGATCTGCCCCATTCGTCGGGCATAGCCACCCATATCAGAAGTCAATAGTATCGACTTTTCAGTAGGCTCAATCTGACTGTGTGTATCGTTGGTATGCAGAATCACCAGCTTTATTTTTTGTTGAGCAGGTAAAGTAACTGTAAACACAACCATCAGGGCGATGATACTCCGAAACCTAAAACTATTATTTTTCATTACTTTCATTTTTCAATCTATTACTCAATCTTTTTTTCTTACGTCCAAACTACCCATTTCACTCCTTACCTCTCACCTCTCACCTCTTACCTCTCAATACTCGCCTCTCACTCCTCACTCCTCACTCCTTCTTACGGAGATTCTTCCATCGAGTTTTGCCTGAATCGCGTGCCCTTTTTGAGTCTCGCTTTTAATATATTCGAGCAACATATCCCGCACTTTAATCCCTGTATTTACCCGCTTTTCGTTTTGTGCCAGTTGAATCATTTGGTCGTTTCCGCCAGCCAGATAATCGTTGGTAGAAATGCTATACAGTTTATCCGGTTCAATTGGCTTTCCATTAACTGAAACATGAACAGCTTTTCCATTACTGATTTCCATGTGTAGCCCGGATACACCCTGGCCACCCATACCGGCAAAGTATTGAAGCAAGTCATTCAGTTTTTCCCCTTTTAACCATACAATCACAAGCTCATTTTCGAAAGGCATTAATTCAAATACTTTTCCTATTGTAATGTTACCGGCAGGAACAACTGTACGCAGTCCGCCCAGATTAACCACAGCTATATCGACCTCTTTGCCCAGGTAGTTGGAGGCCGTTTCCCTGTAAACATCAGCACTGAAATTAGAAAGCAGACTTTCAGGGGCATGTCCTTTCATAGTGACAGCAGCCCTTCCAATGACAACATTCATCCGTGCATCAACTTTCTGTTTGATGGGTTGTAAATAAATCTCATAATTCTTATCCGCCAATGTTTCAGTGGCACTGTCAATCACGATTTTGGTGGATGTAGCATGTGTGATGGTCCATGTTTTATGACTGCACGAACCAAAATGGAGTACTAATAAGCTTATAAAGAGGTATTTCTTGAAATTCATAAGTATTTTAAATTAATTTGGAAGAGAAGCGAAAGTACAGAAAATTACCGGAGATTAGTGGGAAAGTTTTAAAAGAATATGCACTTGTAGCAAATAAATCAGTCAATATTTAAAATTTACTGATACTCAATACAAAGAGATTAAAAAAAAACGCTCCGGTGTTAGCTGGAGCGTTTTCATTTTTTATTCATCCATTTTTTTGTCAAACCGATAGATTTACATTATCGGGTTACTTTCAATGTTTCGGTCCCGTTTCCATCAAGTTTCAAGAAATAAAGACCTTTAGAGATATTGCCGGTAGGAATGGAAAATTTTCCGTCGATTGGTAAATTATAGCTTCCAACAACCTGCCCTGAAAGATTGACTAAAGTCACCTTCGTGAATTCAGCAGGATAAGTCAACTCAAATGTATTCCCTGAGTTAAATACTTTCGATTTAGTTACATTTATTGATGCAAATCCCGACACTATACCTTGTTTTATGTGTAGCGTTGTTTCGGCACCAAAAGACTTAACAACTATATCAGCTTTACGACCGGCAACTCCAACTGGAAGAGCTGTTGCAACACTATTAAAAACTAACGCTCCATATTCAGAATATAACGAATTGTCATGAGTTACAGTTAACCATGAAGGCAAAGTTACCGGATCAATCCATATAGAATCTCCTGAATTATTGTCATTTGTTAAATTAAAATAGGAATAGACTAAGGAGCCACTAATATTTTGAGCATCCACAGCATCACCTCCGGCTACCGGGGCAGAAAGAGATTGACTTGTTGGGTCAGGATATAAATAATTAAAATATGAATTTAACATCGTGTAAGTATTCATATTAACTGAGCCACTATAATACTTACCATCCGACAACCCGGTAGAGGCATCCACTTTTGTAAAAAAGGAAGTTCCTTCAATTTTATTATCCCGGTCAGACAGCAATCCAAAGTTACAACCATCCTGATCCAGGCCAGTAAGAACAACTGCGAAGGCATCTTTTACGATTAAGGATACAGGAGTTTCACGCCCGGTACCTGGATCTATTTCTGAAAAAGTAAAAGGGAAGTAACAATTATTATATGAATCCACAATTACTTCTGAACCTGAAATTTTTGATGAAGCTAATACCTCATTTGTAATTTGCCCTGCATCATTTATTTTGTAGATTGTCAGAGTTAGAAATTTAGTTGCCGGAACAGGAATAGATTTTTCAGAAGCACCAAACAGACAAATATCTTTTATAACCATCGTTGACATCGGCTTTTCAAAAACTGTTACTACCGAATTCACTTTAGTTCCATTGACGCCATCTGCAGCTCGCAAACATGTTCCCCAAAAGTTACCTGTACCCGTACCATCTAATGAGGTACCACCATTTGCGCCCATCAACCAGACAGAATTACCTTGGGTTGTGACTACAGAAGTATTTCCATAAAAATCGGCATTCCCAACATATTGTGATCCAGAACTAGCAGAAATATGAGGTAAGATTGTGTCATTAAAAGCTGGTTGATACTTTGCAGTATCTGTACCGCTAATAGCATTCAATTTAAGCGCGTAATAGTCACCACTTACCAAAAAGTTTTCTGATGTACCATCAGTATAGTTGGTTTTAATAATCAGATTCTGTTCGTTCGAATATTTTTTTATGCTTCCCCAATCCCATGAATAGGATGTTGCACCGGTAGACAAATTTCTGAATACAAAAGGAACTGAAAACGCTGAACCAAAAATTCCCTGTGAACTATAATAATAACCCAAATAAGTTGGATCTTCATTACCAATGAGACTTGGAATAAAAGTTCCAACAGGACGATTATATAGAGCCGTAGGCAATACATTCGTTTCTTTGCTTACTTTCAGCAAGTTGGCACCTGCTTCTATTCCTTTAATTTCAGCCGCATCCAAAATAGCTCTGCCTGGCCGAACTTCTTTGTTATTCTGTTTTACAGGAATCACATTTTCTTTTGAAACTTTACCAGACACCTCTTTAAAAGACTGGCTCCTGTTACTTTGTCCTGATGACATAGTTATGCCGGAATACAATAAAAAAGAAATAAATAGAATTCTTTTCATAACTTATAATTTTTAAATTAACGTTGATAATAAATTATTTAAATACATAAAAACTAAAAGCAGAATCGCTTTCATCTGTAAATTTAATTGTATTTAGGTTCAATCCAAAATCTGCAGAAACAATAAATATTTGCCCGATAGATTGGACTAATTCATTGAATCCATCTATCTTTCCCAAATAATATGTTCCATTAACATCGGATGTTCCCTTATATTCAAATCTGACTTTGTTTGAACCGACATTAATTCTATTAAAATCATAATATCCAGTATACTTTCCACTCTTAAAGGAAAGAGTGTAAGAATTACGAACTGCATTATAACGGAAATAGAGATTGGAGAATTTCTCGCTTAGTTTCAATTGACAGTTTGCCACTAATTTTGCATAAAGGAGTTCGAATTTCGCTCCCATAGGCCTATCAAATGCAAAATTCCAAACGAGTGTTGAATTTGAGAGAAAAAATAAAGCCGGATTTTGACCTACTATTTTAAGATTGACCCCATTATCTGAACATACCAGACTTTGCTTATCTACATTCAGCACAAAAGTCTGAGCATCCTTACCATTATATGAATATGCTGTTTGAAACCGCAACCCATAGTCAGTAACAATAAACGGAACATCAGTACCGGCAACTATAGGATCTTCTCCGGATTTTGTAATTTTAAATTTATGAGTTGAACCGTACGAAGCAATCAACGTATCAGTTCCTGACACTAAATTGAGTGAATTTGTAGAACCGGCAAATAAGAAAGTGTTCATTGCATCCAGGTTGTCATAATATTGTTTCCACGATACGGTAGCAGGAATTTTGTTCATAACAATCATCGTTCCTCGTTTCTTCCCTTTTAATAGAATTTGACTGGAGCCGGCTTTTAACACCACAAACTCATAATCACCTTCCAATCCATATCCATCCGGATTGACAGGATTTGAAAATGCATGAAGCACTTTGTTATAACTGTTAAAAGTAAGTACCGGCCCATTATCCCCGATCATTTGATACAGACAACTATCTGTAACAAGCAGATTCCCTGTTCGTTCACTTTTCCCTGCAATTATTGCCTGCCCCGATACGCTGAATTTCACAAGCAAGGTATAACCGACGCTTCCGGTGGTGGCAAAATATTCCATAGCCCATCCGTTTGGAGCGTTTTGCAATGAATCAGCATCGGTTTTTAGTGCTTTATTTAATCGTTCGGCAGGAGAACCTGAGAACAAATCAGATTGCTCCATTACACAACTGCTAAACAGGATTGCAACCAAACATATGGTTAGTTTGAATATCTTTTTCATGGAGTGTATCAATTTATTATTTCGTTAATGTGTGTCTCCCGGGTCATGATTTCAGCACGCAATTGAGAAATATCAATATTCCAGGAGTTTTTCAACCATTTAGTTGCCATATCAAGTTTCCGCAGGATGATGGCTTTCCCATCTACCCCATCATCGGAAAGTATCGTTCCACTGCTGTTTACTCCTGGTTTCGAAGCCATTAACAGAATATTATTCCAGTCCGCATCACTTTTCACCAGGTAATTGGCAATCACTTCCACAAAGTCCTCCCTAATCTGACTTCCGGCATAGGGGGATACAAAACCAAGGCTGGCTGCTTCGGAATCCGTTCTATCCTGCCACCCCAGGGGATTATAAAATCCTTTGGAGATTTGATTAAATTCTACCGGATAGTTTTTCTTCTGATGAAGAATATGAGCAAATTCATGATGCATGGTCTTAAAATAGAATTCATTCATTTGAGACACATTGGCCGGATCGATGTCATTGCAACGATACAGGGTTACTTTAATGCCTCCTTCGGCTGTTCCGAGTAAGATAGTTCCGGATATTGGGTTGTAGGCAGGAGAACCGATTAAATGAATGATTTTGGGGCCGTTTTCTTTTAAAAATTCAGCACCTGCAACCGCTCCATAAGCATCAAACCACAAATACTTCACCAGTTTGGCAATTTGTTGTGATTTCACAAACGATGCCGGGACCAGATTATAATCCATATCCGAACCTACATCCTGCATTTTATAACGGAAGTCCAGATTGTAAGGTATCAGATACGAATTCCGCAACCATAAGTCAAATTGATAAGTGGCCGAATTCACATTCAAGGTATCAGTCGTGTCGAATATACTTGCAGTAAACACATCATCACTCCTGCAGGAGTAAAGACTTACCGTAGCAAGAAAGACAAGCAGTATTTTTGATATAATTCTTTTCATCGTTGTAATACGAATATAATGTTAAGATATTTATAACGGTTGAATTAATCACAAATCATTTTTTACTCATTTTCAAATCTATTCATTTCAAATTTTCAAATCAATTCATCTTCAAATCAATTCTTTTGTGTTGGCTCAACAAATAAATGATAGGTATTTGCCGGAATTTCGGTGCCTGGATTAGGCAATTCGCCCGCACTAATCACCTCCTGAGGCAGTTGAATCGCCCTGCGTACATCGTTGTAAAGTAATGTTTTTACTTCTGTCCTACCAATCGCATGGTTAATCTCGATTCCATAGCGTTTGATGTCGAACCAGCGATACCCATCAAACATTGTTTCAATTCGACGGAAGTGAAGTACACAATGAATTAGCGGCTCCTGTTGGGCGGTTACAACAAAGCCCGAACTCATTTTACCGGCATTGAGTGTTTTTACAAACAATGTTTTAGATGGGGTATAAAAATTTCGTATCACACTTTCGGTTAGCGTATTGGGTGCCATGTGCGATTTGTTCCATACCTGAAGGTCGGCTACCGCTTCGGGTATCCGGTTCAGATAGACCAATGCTTCAGCACGGCAAAGCAATGTTTCTTCGGCAGTAAATTCGGCACGGGTCACATGCCCCAGACCAATCCGCGCAATTTTATCGGTATATTCGAACATCTCATCACATTTCGGGAAAAATACACCATAATCCTGCTGTCCGCTGATATATAGTTTTCCGCTGAAACAAGGGAGGTAACTTCCCCAGGTTGGACCTGTTCCATAGGTAGATCCGTTCATGGCATCACCGTTATGACCATATCGGCTGCCAAAGTTTCGGTTAAACCACGAAGCGGTAGGTATTAAAAGCAAGTTACAGTTTAACTCAGTATTGATATAATCGAATCCAATTTCCGTAATACTTCCATAATTCTTTGACCAGTCGCGCATCATGGAGGCAGGGTCATTCCCAAGCACATCATTGGCATAAGACACTACTTTTGTATAATCACGTTTGTATAAATAAAACCGGGCAGCAAAGGCAGCAGCAGCTTTTTTATTAAAGTGATATTTCGGTATCTTGTAATTCTGATCGGAAATTAAAACAATACCTGCTTCCAGATCCTGTTGTATTTTCGAATACACAGATGTTACCGTTTCGCGGGTGTATGTTCCCTGTACTACTGTCTCGGGTACGGTTGTATATGGGATTCCCATATCGGAAGCACTGGCCGTCTCATCTTTGTAAGCCTGTGAGAAAATATTTACCAGAATAAAATGACTGTAAGCCCGGCAAAGCAACGCTTCCCCTTTTTGTGCACTCATATCATCCGTCACGCCCTGAGCTTTTAATTCGTCAATGGCTGTCAGTGCATGGTTGGCTGCGGCGATTGCCGAATAACAACTTTCCCATAAATAGGACGGACTGTCCTGTTCGGTCGAGGATACTGCCGGTTCCCAGGCATATATTTCATCGTCCTGCTTTTCAAAGCTACTTAAAACAACCGGCAGGATTGAATTATTATCTACAAAATTATCCGAACTTAATTCCGCTAAATTCGAATAGTTCGCACCCGGATAGGCCGAAACCAGTAACTGTGATATCTTTTCGGGCGTGTTCAACTGAGTCCGGTTATCGGGCGAAGTACTCAAAAAGTCATTGCACGCTGTGGTGAGCAATACCATGAATGAGCAAATCAATATTTTATAGTAGTTGTTCATTTAGTTCGTTTGAGGTTTGAAAATTTCGTAGTTATTCACTTATCACTAATCGTTAATCACTATTCGTTATATTCCCAGTCTCAATGTAAAGGTAAATTGTCGTGGCATGGGATTAGCAACTCCTCCACTGTTAGAGAATTCAGGATCCTGACCATTCAGTTTTTTATCGGCATACAATAAAAACAAATTGGTTGTCTGCACTTTCAGCTGCAGAGCACTCACCTTTAATAGATTAGTCCATTTTTTGGGTATATCATAAGCCAGTGACACCTCTTTTAGTCTTACAAAACCGCCATCAGCAATTCGCTCTGTTGAATAATTATAAGCATTATAGGCTATGGACAAGTTTGCATAATTTTGATTTTGTCTTCGACTGGCAATCACCGGAATGTTTGTATATGCCTCATCGCCGGGTATCATCCAACGGTTCTTAAATTCTTTCGGCATGGATGTCAAATCGGAGTATTCGTTGCTGAATACGGGATCCAGCCTCACCTTATTACCAAACGAATACGTAACAAATACGTTCAATGAAATACCTTTCCACTTGAAAGTATTCCCGACACTACCGGTGATAGTCGGATCGGTCGGACCTTCGTATTTCAAAAAACCCAGTTTTTCAAATTCCTGGAAGTTAATATCGGTTACCGTTTTGACTCCATCCTGATTAATAAAGGTTGGAAGTCCTTCGGAATTTAGTCCGGCAAAAGGGATTGAAAACAATGATCGTACCGGGTACCCTTCTTTGGCAAATCCGGTACCCGAAACCAATTGAATGACATTTGACCTTGATTTTAAATCGGTAATAATATTTTCAGCATTCGAAAAGATAATGTCGGTATTCCAGTTGAAATCTTTTGTTGTAATATTTTTGGTGGAAAGTGTAAACTCAACTCCATGTGATTTCATGGAGGCTACATTGGCATATTTCGCAATGCTTCCACCAACTCCCTGGGTATAGGTCAGCCCAATCAGGTCAAAATTCCGACGGGTATAATAATCGGTTTCCAGATTAATGCGGTTGCCTATGAATCCAAAACTTGCGCCTACATTGAATTCGTGTTTTTTTTCATAGGTGAGCTGGCTGTTCTCCAGGTCCTGAATGTACAATTCCGACTCGCCGACACCGGCAGTAGGCCTCCAGGGGCTTTTGCTTTTAATGACTGCCTGTGAATTAGTCACAAAGTCAGGTCCGCTGTCTGCCGTCAACGAATACGAAGCTTTTAATGTGGCATGCGAAAGCACATTATTAAATACATTGTAAAACCATTTTTCTTCATGGGCATTCCAGGCTCCTGATATATTCCAGGTGGGTAACCAGCGTGCCGATTGCGACTTTCCTAACTTGTTCGACCCTTCATACCGGGAGGTTCCGTTTAGAATATAGATTCCTTTATACGAGTAAGTGCCTGAACCAAAAAAAGCGACATTCCGCGTATACGTCCATTCATTAGAATAATATTGTGAATTTTCTTCTTTCCCTTGCTTAAAGGCATTCGGGTCATAAAACGGTACACCTCCGTTATCATATTGATAGCCCCAACCCCGGAACCAGGTCTTATTCCTGTCGGTTGAACTGACTTCCATACCGCCGAACATATTCAATATATGAATTTCATTCAGGGAGGTATTATAATTCATTGAACTTCGAAAATCCATCCCGCGCATAGAATAAGCCGTCCGGTCATAAATCCCTCCAACAGGGAGTATCGAAACCGGAAATGCACTTGGATCATCGGGATTGGTATACAACAAAGGGTTTTTTTCGCTGATTGTCGAATTCTCGGGTGTTATGCCTGCCCTGTACGCTTCAGCCTGATTGGATTTATCTTTTATCAGGTGTTCCTGGGTTGATGACTGATATTTCATGGCACCCAATGCATTTGCTTCCAACCCGGGAAGAATTTTCCAGTTTAGTTCGCCCTGAAACTTCAGGTCAACGACATTTAAGTCGATGTAATTATTTTCCAGTTCATGGAGGATATTGAAATCGGTATAATTGCGACGGTAGTACACTGTCGGATCCAGAGTCCTTGAGGTATTTAAGGCAAAACTATACGGGTTGATATCAAATTCCCGTTTTACTTCCCCGTTTACCACATCCACATTCTGGCTTAAAGTTCCGGGGGCTTTTTGTTTCCGGTAGGAACCATTGGTTAATAAATTGAGAGTCACATTTTTTGATACCAAAAACGAACCGTTTGCATTGGCAGTGTACCGTTCCACCGAACTCGATTTCGTCCATCCCGGATCATCAAAAACCGACAGTGACACATAAAACTTCGCCTTTTCGGTTCCTGTCGAAATGCTGAATGCATGATTTTGTGTCAGATTCTGATTAAACAATATTTTGAACCAATTGGTATTTCTGAGTTCTGCCTGCTGTAAATAGGCATTTCTTGCCCCAACTGAATTTAAAAGTCCATAAGTCCCGTTGTTATATTGATTTACCAGATCGTACATTTTCCCATAAACACCGGTGTTGGAAGCACCGGCTAATGAGGCAAATTCCAGCCAGCCCTTTGCTTCCATTTCCTGGTAAATACCCATTTGTTGTTGCGAATTGGAGATATTAAAATCTGAATAACTGGGAATTAAACGTGAGGTAAATTCACCCGTATAACTGATACGGCTAACTCCTGCTTTTCCTTTTTTTGTAGTGACAACCACAACACCTGCCATGGCACGGGCACCATAAATGGACGTAGCCGAACCGTCCTTTAATATCTGAAAGCTTTCAATATCGTCGGCATTTAAACCTGCAATGGCCGAAGAAATCAATGTCTCGGCATTTCCGGATGATAAATCATCACTCGACACATCAATGGCATCTTCCATCACCACCCCATCAACTACCCAAAGAGGTTTTGAATTCCCGTAAATAGAAGTAGCACCCCGGACATGAATTTTCGGCGCAGTACCAAATGTTCCCGAGACATTCTGTACCGATACTCCTGCCGAACGACCTTCCAGCGAACGGCTGATATCAGTAACCCCATCAATTTTTGTTTTAATGGCATCTATTTTATCGGTAGCACCTGTAAATAGTCGCTTATCCATTTTTTGCATCCCTGTAACCACGACTTCATCCAACTGCTTCGAGTCGGTGGCTAAAACAATTTTTAAAGTTGGCTTTACGTCTACCAATTGTGGAATCATTCCCAAATATGAAATTAATATTTTTTTGGTTGAAGCTTTTACTTCCAGTTCAAACCGACCATCCTGATCGGTGATCGTACTAATTTTCGAATTGTCCTTCGCGGAAATAATAGCACCAATTACCGTCTCTCCCGATTCATCGTGAACAGTACCGGTGACTTTTATGGTTTGACCGATTATCAGACTTATCCCAACCATCAGATATAAAAACAGGAAGTATATTCTTTTCATATTTATCTGTTAAACTTGATGCGAAATGATGTAACTCCAATTAATTTTAAGGCAAATAAACTCTCCTGAAACAGGTTGTTATTTTAAGCTGAGTTCTGTTTTTAAAAACAAAAACTTTATTTATATGAAAGGTATTTCCGGTTATTAACAGATAAAATTCAGGTCTGATATCATTTTTCTTTCAATATGTTTGTCTTCAGGTACAATTCCGCACAAATATAATAATAATAGTAACAATAAAGACTTAAGCGTATTTAAAAGTTAATATTAAATTATAGACATGTTACTATTTGAAACATTAATATGCTTTTTTCATCCTATTTAAACTTATTTAAGCCTTTATTTATCTAATTTGATATTGTAGTTAATTTTTGAAATGTTAATTATTTAGTTTATTTAATTTAAATTGACAGAAAACAGATGGATGGCAAAGTTTTAACTCATTGTATGCATTTGATTTTGTTCATCTTGTCAAATCAAAAAATACAAAATAGCAAATTTATATTTTGATTTTATAGACTTTATAAATTTAATATAAAATCAGAATGATTCACATCCCATTGTTAATCCGCATTCTGTTAGTCTTTGAATATAGAGTAATGTATAAGATTCTTCAGACAATACCCAAATCCCGGTAGATATCCTCATTTTCTGAAATAAGAACTATGGAAAAACCATTATTTGATTAAATTCCGAATCAATTTTGACACAAATCCTTTTACTCCCCTTTTAGTCCCCTTTTCCCTAAATCGGTATCCCGTCCACTAAATATCCGTACATAGTCCATTAGTAGTCCGTATCTATATAGGGTCTGCTGAAAAACTCAGGCTATATCTATATTCAATAATTGACTAGAGTGGTCTATTCGATTGAAAGAAGATATTTGATTAAAAATATTCATTAGATTTTGAAATGCATTTTTTAGCAAGCG